>Ga0068859_100004935_pt1 | contig 13556 bp, 14 predicted proteins | sample KBSSwiS22_FD_66585 | JGI IMG/M metagenome (GOLD analysis project Ga0068859, IMG submission 66585) | Switchgrass rhizosphere microbial communities from Kellogg Biological Station, Michigan, USA - KBS Switchgrass S2-2 | ecosystem: Host-associated > Plants > Roots > Rhizosphere > Soil ... | reverse complement strand
GTGCAGCCTGGTCGACGTGAGATAGTTGAGGAGCGCGAGCACGATGAAGTTGAGCATGATCGTGACGATCACTTCGTGCGCGCCGAACCGCGCCTTCAAGACACCGGGCACGGCGCCCACCGCCCCGCCGCCGAGCGCCGCGGCGAGGATGTAGATCGGAAGACAGAGCAGCGCAGGAATTCCCGCCGGGAGCAGCAGGCCGACGAGCGCCGCACAGAACCCGCCCGCGGCGAGCTGGCTCTCGGCGCCGATGTTGAACAGCCCCGCGCGAAGCCCCAGCCCGACCGCGAGCCCGGTGAACACGAGCGTCGTCGCCTTGTAGAGGACTTGACCAAAGCCGTACGCATTCCCCCAGGTGCCCTCGAGGAGGAGCCGGTACACCGCGCCGGGCGACTGTCCGAACGACAGGATGAGCACATCGCCCACCACCGCGGCGAGCAGCAGGGCGACGAGCGGCGGCAGCACCGCCTCCTCGATCTTGGCGCGGCGTATCGCGCGGTCGCTGTCGGCGGACGTCGCGGCCGGCGCCGGCGTGTCGCCGCCGACGCGCGCCATCGTCGGATCGGTCGCGCTCATGCGGCGCGCTCCGCGCCGGTCATGTAGGGGCCGAGTGTCTCCGGCGACGCGTCGCTGCGGGGGAGCAGCGCGACGATCCGTCCACCGTACATCACGGCGACGCGGTCGGAGAGCGCGAGCACCTCGGCCAGATCCGCCGAGACGAGCAGCACCGCCTTCCCCTGGTCGCGGGCCTCGCGCAAGCGCGCGTGGATGAACTCGATGGCGCCGACGTCGACGCCGCGCGTCGGCTGCGCGGCGAGCAGCACCTTGAAGTCGCGCGACATCTCTCGCGCGACGACGATCTTCTGCTGGTTGCCGCCGGACAGCGAGCGGGCCGACAGCGAGGGATCGGGGGGACGGATGTCGTAGTGCGCGATGAGCGAACGCGCGTGCTGGAGCATGCGGCCCGCATCCAGTGCAGCGCCGCGCGTGAAGCGGTGCTGCTGGCCGAGGATCAGGTTCTCGGCGACGGAGTAGTCGAGCACCAGCGCGCGGTCGTGGCGGTCCTCGGGGATGTGCGACAGCCCCGCGTCGCCGCGGCGGCGAACGTCGAGCGGCATCAGGTCGAGACCGCCGAGCGTGATCGTGCCTGTCGCGGCGCGCAGGCCGGCGATCGCCTCGATCAGCTCCGTCTGCCCGTTGCCCTCCACGCCGGCGATGCCGAGGATCTCGCCGGGCGCGATGCTGAACTGAACGTCCCGCACCATCTGGTGTCCGGTCCCGCCGTGGACGGAGAGATCACGCACCTCGAGCATCGCCGGCACCGCGCCGATCTGCTGCGCGGCGGGCACGCCCGTGTACTCCGCGTCGAGCGCGAGCGCGACGTCGCGTCCGACCATGGCGCGCGCGATGGCCTGCGGCGTGGTGCCCGCGGTCGCCATGCGCGCCACCGTGCGGCCGGCGCGCATGACCGTGATCGTCTCGGAGACGTCGATCACCTCGTCGAGCTTGTGCGTGATGAGCACGATCGTGCCGCCCTGGTCGCGCAGGGCGCGGAGCACGGTCCACAGCTCCTGCACCTCGGGGGGCGAGAGCACGGCGGTGGGCTCGTCGAGCACGAGGATCTTCGCGCCGCGGTAGAGCGTCTTGAGGATCTCGACGCGCTGCGCCTGCCCCACCGACAGCTCGCTCACCAGCGCATGCGGCGGGACGACGAGTCCCGTGCGCTGGCTCAGGTCGCGCACGGCCTGCTCGGCCGACGCGCGGTCGAGCACCGGTCCGCGCGTGAGCTCGGAGCCGAGCATCACGTTCTCGGCGACGGTGAGCGTGGGAACGAGCATGAAGTGCTGGTGCACCATCCCGACGCCGGCGGCGATCGCGTCGGCCGTCGTCCAGCCGGTGACGTCGCGCCCGTTCACTTCCATCGTCCCCGCGTTGGGTGCGTACATCCCGGCGAGCACGCGCATGAGCGTCGACTTGCCGGCGCCGTTCTCGCCGACGAGCGCGTGGATCTCCCCCCGCGCCACTTCGAGCTCCGCGCCGCGGTTCGCCTGCACCGGCCCGAACGACTTGACGATGTCGCGCAGACGGATCGCGGGAGTGGATGCTGCCGGAGTGTTCGGGTCGGCCATGCGTGGTCTGGAGGAAGCGGCGCGCGTCGTCGCGCGTGCGAGCGCCGGCTGAAGTCTACCGCGTGCTCGGCACCACGATACGGCCGGCGACGATGTCCTTCCGGAGCTGCTCCAGCTTCGCGCGGACGTCGGGGGGGATCAGGCGCTCGTTGTTCTTGTCGTACACGTACCCGACTCCCGACTCGGCGAGGCCGTACTGGTAGATGCCACCGGCGAAGCGACCGTCCTTCACCTTGCGGATCGCGTCGTACACCGCGTTGTCGACCCCTTTCACCATCGAGCTCAGCACGTATCCCGGCGCCTCGCTGTACTGATCCGCGTCGACGCCGATGGCGAGCTTGTTCGTCTGGCGTGCGGCCTCGAACACGCCGAGCCCCGTGGAGCCCGAGGCGTGGAAGATCACGTTCGCGCCCTGCTGGTACTGCGAGAGGGCGATCTCCTTTCCCTTGCCCGGGTTGCGGAACGCTTCGGGAGTGACGCCGGCGTACTGCGCGAGCACCGTGCAGTCGGGGCAGACCTGCTTCACGCCGGCCTTGTAGCCCATCTCGAACTTCTGGATGAGGGGCGAGTCCATCCCTCCGACGAATCCGATCGTCTTCGACTTGCCGACGAGCGCGGCGAGGGCACCGACGAGGAAGGAGCCCTGCTCCTCGCGGAACTTGAGCGCGGCGAGGTTGGCGGGGGGCGGGACGACGTTGCCCGCCTTGTCCGTGGCGACGGAGTAGTCGACGCCGGCGAACTTCGTGTTCGGGTATTCGCGGGCGAGCTGGGTGAGGTCGTCGGTGAAGATGAAGCCGACGCCGATCACGAGGTCCATGCCCTCGGCGGCGAGGAGTCGCAGCCCGGACTCCCGATCGGATCCCTCGCCGGGCTCGATGAATCGGACCTGGACGCCCAGCTCCTTCGCGGCGCGCTCGGCGCCGAGGTAGGCGCCGTCGTTGAACGACTTGTCGCCGCGTCCGCCGAGGTCGAAGACGACCCCTACATCTATGGTATTGTCGGCCGGACGCCCGGCGGCACCGGCGGGGTGGATGAAGAGGAGGGCGACGTGGACGACGAGGAGGACGGCCACGAGCAGGAGCAGCTTCCGCATGATGGCCGAAAGGTGGGGCGTGGGGGGGAGGGGGGGAAGGTGATGCGGCGTGTGGCGGGAAGGTGTGATATCGGGACGGGTGGCGGGTAGATCGGTTTGATGTGTGTGTTGGACGCGTCCGGGTTGTGCGTGGATGGGGTCAATCGCGGTTCAGGAGCATGCATCGGGATCGCGGCGGCGCTCCGGATGGGAGTGGAAAGAGGGCTCTCACGCACTGCTCGACGATCGTGCATCGTTGTACGGCGGAGCGCGCGCAGTAATCGCAGGGCAGTGCGCCAGGCGTGACGTTACATGTCGCGGTTCCGCGCGGTACGCGAATGAGCATAGCGACGTACCACTACGCTGCTAGCGCGACGAAGAGATTCGCGCAGGCTTGGGTCCTAGTGCGACGTCACCAAACGAGCCGCACGGTTTGCTGTCCAATTGTCGTTAGACGTCACCCAGGCATCGCTGCTGTACGCACGCCTACGCACCTTATCCGAATGGCCGACCTGACGTTTCCAGAGGAACTGGTCAAGGCTGCTGTCGGCGGCGTCGTGCCCACTCTCGCACTTGTGTTCGGCGGGCGCTGGCTGCTCGACAAATACGACCTTCGAAAGAAGGAGCGGGAGCACTCTCTCGATCTGGCTGCGCGCGAGCGGTCGCAGGACCTCGATCTGCGCCGGAAGCAGCGAGAGCAGGCGGTCGAGCTGGGTCGGTTCATCCGGCAGCGGCAATACGAGGCGCTTCAGGAGCTTTACTCTCTCTTCGCGCAGTATATGTCGCTGTACCGCATCATCAACTCGCAACATCTCGACCTCTCGAACGAATCGACGAGGCGCGAACTACTCAAGGAGATCGCGGCAGCCGAAGGCCGTGTCGATGCGGCAATTCTCCGAGTTGCGAGCGAGTTCACTCAAGACAACTCTGAGCAGCTTTCGGCGTACCTCGCTGATCTTCGTCAGTCAGTCCAGATCTGGCGTGAGAATGTGCGTGAGGGCCGAGAGCTGCCCTTCTACGGCAGCGGGCAGGCTGACTACGCTCGTTTCAAAGGTGCCTTCGTGCGGACCTGTACGTATCTGGCGAGCCAGATCTACGCCCGCGTCGAACCTACAGCAGTAGTGGTAGATCAGGCCGCATCGGTACTGGCTGATGTATTCGATAACCGTCACGAGTGGCACGGCCCTCACGCCTGACGTTTAACGAATCGTGGGGCGTATTCAGGTTTGTGAATTTGCTCGTGGGAGCGGCGCATCGACGGAGGAACTCATGGCCGTATTATGGAACATTATGGCGGCGGCTCTGGGCGCCGGGGGGTGGGCAACCGCCTCGAAGTTAGGCTTCGACATACGCCAGGCGCGGGCCAAGCGTGAGCAGGAGATCATGGATTATCTAGGTGACATGCGGCTACGGCTAAGCAACAAGCCGGAATTGCTGCATGTCGTCGAGCAACTACGGGCCGAGAGCTCGGCGCGGCAAGCCGGAGCGGCATTTGAGGACAGCGCCTTTGACAGCTTCTCCATGCGGAGCCTTCCCGCGTTTCTCGAACCGATCGGCATCTTCCTGAAATATCAGAGCAGCGTGTCGCGCCGAGCTTATGAGGCCTTCGCAGAGGAGGTGCTACTGTGTCATAGGTCGAAAGCGTTATGGAAAGGCGACGGCTACAGTGACACGTACTGGTCCGACTTCAAAGAGTTTGCTCGAATGACTGAAGCCCGGCTCCAGGGCGTGAACGTTCGGGCATAGACGTTTATGGAGCGGACAGATGTGCATTGGCCACGTATTGGCTGAGCAGCCTGAGAGATAGGTAACAGCGTAGTGCGAGGGCATCGAACACCTTTTTTATGTTACGCTCGGATGACAAACTCCCGGTTGTTCAGGGTCGCACGCGTTCAGGCTGACTCGCCATCTCACCGAGCACGACTCGGCCTCGCGTGTCTGTCGATCGTGCTCTCCGTCAGCGCGTGTGCACAGACGCGCCAGCCCCCGAGGAGCGCCGCCTCGGCAACCGGCGGTACACCTCCGACGCCCGCGACCGGCGCTCGTGTCGCGAGCACGACGGTTCCGGTGCCGGGCGCTTGCAGCGAGCGTCGTACGGGACCTTCCGATGCCGTCGGATGCTACATGGCGGGCGCCGAGCAGATCGGGGTAGCGCCGGAGACGCCGCTCTACTGGCACCTCTACGCTTACCCGACACGGGCAGCGGCCGAGACGGCGCGGCGCGCGCGCGGGACCGTCGCCGAGGCGCACGGCCGCGTGTGGCTCTTCACCATCGCGGACCAGGCGTGGCAACCGTCCGGGGGCGAGCGAATCGCGGTCGTCGGGCCGCTCCCGCTGACACCTGGGCGAGTTTACGCGGCCCACTACATCGAGGGTGTCGTTCCTCCCGAAGCGCGGACGCCCGTACATCGGCACCCGGGGCCCGAGGCCTGGTTCGTTCTCGAGGGCGCGCAGTGTCTCGAGACGCCCGACGGAGTCAAGGTCCTGCGGGCGGGGGACAGCTACGTCGTCCGCGAAGGACCGCCGATGCAACTCAGCGGGATCGCACCTGGCGTACGGCGCTCGCTGGCTCTCGTCCTCCACGACGCGGCGCAGCCGTGGACGATTCCGACGAGCGACTGGACACCCAAGCAGACCTGCCCGCGCTAGTCATCCGTGATGTGGCTGGCCGGTAGTATCGCGGCGCTGACCACGCTCGTTGCCGCGCTCTGGACCGCGCCGCGCTGGCTCGTGCCTCGCATCGCCGCGCGCTCGCCACGCTGCCTCTACGCGGTGCCGACGCCCGAGCCATTCGTCGCGCTCAGGATCGACGACGGGCCCGACGCGGCACACACGCGCGCCATCCTCGACGTGCTTCGCGCACATCATGCACGCGCCACGTTCTTCCTCATCTCGAGCAGAGTGCCGGGTAAGGAGGCACTCGTTGCGGCGATCGTCGCCGAGGGCCACGAGCTCGGCAACCACCTCACGCGTGACGAGCCGAGCGTCCGGCTACCACCCGACGCGTTCGCCGCGGCGATCAGGGAAGCGGGGAGCGTGCTCGGCCGCTTCGGTACGATGCGCTGGCTGCGGCCGGCGTCCGGCTGGTATGACGACACCATGCTCGACACGATCGAACGTGAGGGCTATCGCTGCGCACTCGGCTCGATCTATCCCTACGACGCGCATCAGTCGTCGGCTCGCCTGTCCGCGGGCTATGTGTCGTCGAACGTCAGGCCGGGAGCGGTGATCGTGCTGCACGACGGCGACGATCGCGGCCGCCGTACCGTCGAAGTGCTGCGCCGCGTGCTCCCCGTGCTTCACGCACGAGGCTATCACGTCGTCACCCTGACCGAGCTGGCCGCGCTGCGCCGCTAGATTCCCCGCATGCTGCTGCGCCTCGTCGCCGCGTTGCACCGCTGGGCCGAAACCGGATGGGCGGAAGCCGCGACGGCCACTTGGGAGCTTCTGCAGAGCTCCGTCCTGCCCGGGCCGAGCGGCGTAGTGTTCGCTCCGCTCGCCGTCGCCGATCCGCCGCGCGCACCGCGGCTGGCGGTGTGGGCGTTCGTCGGCGCCGCGCTGGGCGGATGCATCGCGTACTTCATCGGCGCTCATGCGTTCGACGCCCTCGGCCGGCCGATGCTCTCGGCGCTCGGTGTCGGCGAGGCGCGGATCGCGGCGAGCGAAGCGGCGTTCGCGCGGCATGGCTGGCTGCTGGTGTTCCTGAGCACCGTCTCGCCTCTCTCGACGAAGCTGACGTGCATCGCCGCCGGCGCGTTCGGGCTTCCGATCGCCCAGTTCGTTCCGGCGCTCTTCGTCGGGCGCGCGCTCCGCTTCGCGGTGCTCACGGTGCTGCTGCGCTACGCCGGCGAACGGCTGCTGAAGCGTCTGGCGCTTCCGACGCCCAGGTCCGCGGCGGAACGACTCGACTGACGCTCGCGCTCAGGGTGCGTATCTTCGCGAATGGGACACGGTGTCCCATCGACGCCGGGCGGAGGTGGAACGGGCATCATGAGGCAGCTGGTTCTTCTCGGGACGTGGACGCTCGTCGGCGCGCTGCTCATCGCGGTCGGCGTGTACGTCGTCGTTCCCAGCCGGAATACGCAGGGCAATCCGTGGCGCGAGCGCGAGACGGCGAGCTGCGTGCTGTCCGACACCGCGGAGGTGACGCTGTATCAGGGCGGCGACGCGAGCGGATCCGGGCCGACCTGGTACTCGGTGACCCACAATCCGAAAGGGTTCGAGCCGGAGCGACAGATCCTCTACCGTTTCCGCTCGCCGCCGCTGTACGATCTCTTCTGCGATTCCTCGGGGGTCGTCATCCGCACCGATGGGCCGCCGATCACGCTCACGACGGCGCAGGCGCGCCAGCTTCGGCAGCGGCCGCGCGGTCCACGGCCGATGCGCGTGCTGCAGTGGCTGGTGGGCGGGGCGCTGATCGCGGCGGGCGCTGTGCTGCTGTGGTTTCTGCGGCCGCGCCGGGACGACGACGACGAATCATGAGGCGCGGTCTGACGATCGCGCTGCTGCTTGGTTCGCCCACGCTGCTCTCGGCCCAGTCGCGCGATACGGCAACCGTCGTCGTCACGCGCTCGACGGTCGTCGCCTATCTCGTCGTGCCGCCTGGCGCGGTGGACAGCTCGGCCGACCTCGCCGTGCTCGCCGACGACTGGAACGTCGCAATGGCGACGCTGGGCGACAGTCTCGCGGCGCACGGTGTGGGGTTCGCGCTCGTGACGCAACCGACGCTGCGCGTGCGCATGGCGCACCGGCGCGACGTGATGCTCGCGCTCGACCGCGAGCCCGCGACGGGGTATGTCTTCGTCCGACCGGGAGTGGCGCCCTGTCTGCGGCGCGGCGCCGCCGACGTGGAGGACGTGCTGCGCGCCGCACGGGCGCGCGCCGGGTGCAGCGCGCGCGCCCGCTGACCTACACGCGCCGGATCGTCACGGCCACGTCTGCTCCGTCGTCATCGGCTTCCCACTCTCCAGCAGCGACTTGAGGTCGCTGAGGATCCACAGCCAGCCGCCGCCCTCGCCCGGTCCCTGCAGCACGCCGGCGACCATCGCCGCGTGGCCCGGCGTCTTCTCCAGATCGTGGATGACGCTGAGGCGGCTCACGCCGCCCTTGCCCTCGACGATCTCGTAGGTGAGCCGCGTGAACCCCTCGGCGTACATGCGCGGATCCATCGCCATGCGCCAGGTGATGACGAGCTTCTTCGGCGGATCGGACTCGATTACCTCGCCGTCGACGACGACGTCGGGAATGCCCATCGCCTTCATTCCCTCGTTGGCGTGGCCGCGGTATGCGCCGCCGGGCCGGAGATCGAATTCGTCGCGGAGCCCGTAGCCGAAGCGCTCCGTCCACTCCGGCTTCGTGATGGCGTCCCAGATCGCCTGGGGCGTGGCCCTGATGAAGATGCGATAGACCTGCGTCGTCGTGCCCGTCATGGTGCTCGTCTCCGTCGGTGCGGTGGTCGTCATGCCGAGTCCTCCTCCAGTCGTCGCTTGAGATCCGTGAGCGCCGACACGCGACGCTCGGTGAACTTGTCGATCCATCGGTCGTGGATGAGCCGGATCGGGACGACGTTGAGGAAGTGCAGCTTCTCCCGTCCCACTTTCCTGGTCACCACGAGCCCCGCGTCCTCGAGGACGCGGAGGTGCTTCATGACGCCGAACCGGGTCATCTCCAGCTCGGACTCGAGCTCCGTGAGCGTGCGGCCGTCGCGCGCGAAGAGCCGGTCGAGGAGAAACCGTCGCGTGGGATCCGCCAGCGCCTTGAACACGCGGTCGTCGTCGGTCATGGCGAATAATAGGTGACCAAAAGGTCACATGTCAACCCCCGTCCGCGCCCGTGGCGACCGGATCGAATTCGAACCCCGGTCGCGGGTGTTAGCTTCGTCGTCGCCTCGGACAACTGGACCGCATCCATGGCCGGTCGCTTCTTCTCGTTCATCCTCGTCGCCGCGCACGCTGCCACGCTACATGCGCAGGCGGCTCGGTCGCTGCCGATCGGGCGCGACTCGGTCGACCGGCTGGTCACGGCCGAGATGACGCGCTCGCACGTGCCGGGCGCGTCGATCGCCGTGGTGCGCGCCGGGAAGGTGATCGAGGCACGCGGGTATGGCATGGCCGATCTCGAGAACCAGATCCCCGTCACGCCGCAGACCGTCTTCAAGATCGGATCGGTGAGCAAGCAGTTTCTCGCCGCGGGGATCATGCTGCTGGCGCAGGACGGCCGGCTCTCCATCGACGACCCCGTCGGCAAGCACCTCCCCGGCGCGCCGGAGGCGTGGCGAGGGATCACGCTGCGTCACTTCCTCACGCACACGTCGGGAGTGGTGCGCGAGGGGCCGGCATTCGACCCGATGAAGGTGCAGCCCGACAGCATCGTGGTTCGGTCGGCGTTCGATCAGCCGCTCGTCTTCCCGACGGGGTCGAAGTACCAGTACTGCAACGTGTGCTACTTCGCGCTCGCCGACATCATCGCGCGCACGTCGGGGAAGTCGTGGGGCCAATTCCTCGACGAACGCGTGTTCCATCCGCTCGGAATGCCGGCGACGCGCACGACGACCACGACCGAGCTCGTGCCACACCGGGCGCACGGCTACGCGTGGCGCGACAGCGGCTACGTCAACGCGGTCGAGTTCTTCGCGCTGCGGCCGAGCGGCGCGTTCCTCTCGACGGTGATGGACCTCGCGAAGTGGGACGCCGCGCTCTACGGCGACCGCCTGCTCTCGAAGGCCACCCGCGACGCGATGTGGTCACCGATGCGACTCACGACCGGCGAAGTGTCCCGCTACGGCTTCGGTTGGGTGCTCGATTCGCTCGACGGGCACTGGCGCGTCTCGCACGACGGATCGCTGCCGGGCTTCCGTGCGGGCATCGCGCGCTTTCCGAACGACAGCCTCACCGTGATCGTGTTGACGAATGGGGATGCAGCGCGGCCGTCGACGATGGCGACCGAGATCGCGCGCGTGTACCTGTCGAAGGGGGCAGGTGCCGCGCGACGCGCGGCGGCGCGATAGGCCGCTGATCTAAACCGGACTCTGGCAGCGTGCAGTAGACATCATGTCCGTCGCCGATCACTTCAGGACGCACGACGTCGAGAACCAGCCACCGCCGCTGGCGCCGTACGACGCGTACGCCACCGACGTCGCGCTGCGCGAGGCGCTCGCGCGCGAGGGAGGCGCGTGGGCGGAAGCACAGGTCATCGCCTACGGCCCGATCGCCGGCGGCGAGGCGATGGCGCTCGGCGTCGCCGCGAACGCGCAGCGTCCGACGCTGCGGACGCACGACCGGTTCGGCAATCGCATCGACGACGTCGAGTACCATCCGGCGTATCACCGCCTGATGGAGCTGGCGATCGAGCACGGCGTGACGGGCTTCGCGTGGCGGCATGCGCAGCAGCAGGGCTCGCACGTCGCCCGCGCCGCACTGATGTACCTCCACAACCAGGCCGACCAGGGAACGAGCTGCCCGCTCACGATGACCTACGCGTGCGCGCCGTCGCTCGAGCAGCAGCCCGAGCTCGCGCGGGACTGGATGCCGCGCATCGTCGCACCGGCGTACGACGGCCGCAGCGCACCCGCGGCGGAGAAGCTGGGGAACACGGTCGGCATGGGGATGACGGAGAAGCAGGGCGGCTCGGACGTGCGCGCCAACACGACGCGCGCGACAGCGGTCGGCGCGACGGGGACCGGCGCGCTCTACGAGCTGGTCGGACACAAGTGGTTCCTGTCGGCGCCGATGTCGGACGCGTTCCTGGTGCTCGCGCAGACGGACGAGGGGCTGTCGTGCTTCCTGCTGCCGAGGTTCACGCCGGACGGCGCGCGGAACGCGGTGCGCATCCAGCGGCTCAAGGACAAGCTCGGCGACTGGAGCAACGCGAGCGCCGAGGTCGAGCTCCAGGGCGCCCTGGCGTGGATGGTCGGCGAGCCCGGACGCGGCCTCGCGACGATCCTCCAGATGGTGATGCTGACGCGGCACGACTGCGCCATCGGCTCGGCCAGCATCATGCGCCAGGCGCTCGTGCAGGCGACGCATCACGCGCGGCATCGCCGTACCTTCGGCAAGGCGCTCGTCGACCAACCGCTGATGCGCAACGTGCTGGCCGACCTCGCGCTGGAGAGCGAAGCGGCGACGGCGTTGACGTTCCGCATCGCGCGCGCCGTGGATGCGAGCGCGCGCGACGAGCGGGAGCGCGCCCTCGCGCGCATCGTGACCGCCGTCGGGAAGTACTGGGTGTGCAAGCGCTGCCCGCCGTTCGTGGCCGAGGCACAGGAGTGTCTCGGCGGGAACGGCTACGTCGAGGACTCGGGGATGCCGCGGCTGTACCGGCAGGCGCCGCTCAACTCCATCTGGGAGGGAAGCGGCAACATCCAGTGCCTCGACGTGCTGCGCGCCGTTCGCAAGGAGCCGGCGAGCGCCGACGCGTTCTTCGCCGAGCTGGACTCGGTGCGCGGCGGCAACGCGTCGCTGGACCGCGAGACCGCCGCGCTGCGGAAGCAGATCGGCGACGACGGCGGCGACCTCGAGTCGCGCTCGCGGCGGATCGTGGAGCGGATGGCGATGGCGATGCAGACGGCGTGTCTGGTGCGAAGCGGGAACGTGGCCATCGCCGACGCATTCGCTGAGAGCCGGCTGGGGCGCGCGCACGGCGTGACGTTCGGCACGCTCGAGCCGAGCGCGCCGCTGCAGAAGGCGCTGATCGAGCGCGTGCTGCCGGTGTGACGTCCGGTGCGCACGTCACGAAGCCGTGACGTGCGCCTGGAGCAGTCGCCGGAGCTCGGTGCGGCCGAAATGCTCGGCCCATCCGATCGCGTCGCCGTCGTGCTTGCCGTCGCGCACGCGCGGATCGGCGCCGGCGGCGAGCAGCAGACGCGCACACTCGACGCAGTCGCTGAACGACGTCATGTGCAGCGGCGTGACCTCGGCGTCCCAATGCATCCATCGGGCATTCGGGTCGGCACCGTGGTCGAGCATCCAGCGAACGGCCGACGCGTCGCCGCGCTTGGCGAGCAGGTGCAGCGCACCGCCGCGCAGCAGGCCCGCATCGTCGCGCACGAGACGCTCGGACGTCGCCCGGTCGTCGAGCGAGAGGCACGCGACGAGGGCGATAGTTCCATCGCGCGCGATACGGCGTGCGCCGCCCGCGCCGGACAGCTCGGCGAGCACGAGCCGGCGGATCGCCTCGTTGACCGGGCGATCGATCTCCCGTGTGTCCGCGTACGACGCGACCGGTTGGCCGCCGTCGTCGACGGCGAACGGGTCGGCGCCGAGCTCGAGGAGGAGCGCGACCATCGCGGGACGCTGCTGTCGCACGGCGAACTGCAACGGCGTGCGCCGATTCTCGAACCGGCTCATCCGCCGGTCGAGCTGCGAGGGATCCGCCGCGACGATCCGGCGCACCTCGTCGGTGAGGTCGTGCGCGATGGCCGAGAAGACGTGATGTCGTGCGCCGCGACTCACGAGGAACTCCGCGACCTCGCGATGGTAGCCGTCGTCGCACCCGTCCCACACGCTCGCCCAGCCGATGACCTCCAGCTCGTGATCGTCGCCGTGGCCGACGACGTCGCCGCCTGCATCGGCCAGCCGCCGCACGACGTCGAGGTGACCGCCGGCGGCGGCCCAGTGCATCGCGTAGCTGTCGTCGCCGCGCTCGCGCGTGTTCGGGTCGAGCCCGCGCGCGAGCAGCAGGTCGACGACGGCGAGCCGGCCCTTCTGCGCAGCGGCGTGCAGCAGCGTCCAGGCGTACGGCTGCTCGCGCACATGGAGCCGGTCGGGGTGTGCGTCGAGCAGTGCGCGCAGCTCATCGACGTCTCCACTCCGGGCGAGCTCGAACAGACGTCCGTCGATCGTCAGCGAGTCGCGGGTCTGGTCGGACATCCGCTACCTCCATTCCTTGAAGAGGGCGCGAGCCCTCTCAGGTCGCCCGATGTCCGCGTTCGGGGGCGAGGAATAGAAGTCATGTGGACTGCGAGTCGGGTGGGTTGAACCCTTACGCGGACCGTCGGCCGCCCTCGCGGCACGACCGGAAGCTACGCGGACCGGGAAGATGCGGAAGGAGCGGGGCGGTGACGCGAGCGATGAAGCGGAGGTTCTGCGCATGTCCCCTTCAGAGCCCTCACACGCTCGCGACCACTCGGGATCTCGTTCGATGCGCGTGCCCTTCAGCTTCGCTGTTCTCGCCCTGGTCGCCGCCTGCGGCGTTTCGCCGACCGCGCTCTACGACCGACCAACCGGTCCACCGCCGTCGGGCCTGGCGGTGACGCTGCGAATCTCTCCGTCGACCGGGACACCGGTTCTCAGCCCGGTCGACGCGGCGGGTGACTCGGTCGCCGCGTCGGCCGAATACCAGGTGAGCGCCTGCGTCGA
>Ga0068859_100004933_pt1 | contig 13558 bp, 8 predicted proteins | sample KBSSwiS22_FD_66585 | JGI IMG/M metagenome (GOLD analysis project Ga0068859, IMG submission 66585) | Switchgrass rhizosphere microbial communities from Kellogg Biological Station, Michigan, USA - KBS Switchgrass S2-2 | ecosystem: Host-associated > Plants > Roots > Rhizosphere > Soil ... | reverse complement strand
GAGCTGGGGGTTCCAGGTGGCGGCGGTCGCCAAGCCCGACGGCAAGGCGGTCCGCTCGCGCCTGGCGGGCCCAGGCTGGCTGGCCACGCCGATCCCGGCATCCGCTTGCCATTGCGGAGGAATGCCGAGCCTTGGGATACCAGGGACGTAGCCGGCGGAGCCGATCCGTGCGCCATCGGGCGCCTTGAAACGCTTGATCGGGAAATCCGTCGCGAAATAGCCGAACACCAGCGTCAGCTTCTCGTCGTGCGTCATCTGCGGAAGAATCAGCGCGACGCGCCGTTCGGGGTCGAGCCGCGCATTCATCCATGGCTGCGCCGCCGATTGCTGCGCCTGCGCCGGCAGGATATCACCGCCGCGCGTCATGATCGCGGCACTCGCCAGCGCGACCGCGGCGACCGTCTTCCTCATCCATTCTCTCCCGTTCGGCGTACGAGTCAGCGCCGTCATTTGTTTCGACGGTGCGTCAGCGGTTGGCGCGGGGCAGCTTCGCGAGGTCGGCGTCGAGCGCCTCGAGCTTCGCGTCCGTCAGCAGCTGCGGCAGATATCCCTTGATCGCGTTCAGCGTCATCCCGCGCGCCGCATCGATCTGCGGTTGCTTCACGAGATCGGGCAGGTGCCGCGTCAGCACCTCCTTCGCCGCGGGATCGTCCAGTATCACGCCGATCGGCGTAATAAGGCTGTTATAGTGACCCGCCGCGCGGGCCGCCTCGATCCGGACTTTCTCGCGATCGATCTCGGCGCCCCAAGGGTCGCGTTGCGGCACGGCCGTCCCCGCCTCGGAGAAATCCATGATCTCGTCGCCGCTACGCGTGAACATCGCCCATTTGGGGAGCCCGGCGCCGTTCGGATTGCCGGTCTTGACGAAACGGACGAGGTAACGGCTCACCAGCTTGCCTAGGGCGATGTCCTTGGCGGTGGTCGCGCTGCCGTATTTGATTGCGGTGTTGTCAAAGAAATACGGAATTTCGGACGCGTGCTGCGCGCCGGGTTTGCCGATCGAATCGGCGACATAGGAAAAGCGATATTCCCAGACCGGCTGGTGCTGCTCCGCGAGCACAGTCGAGGCCTCGCGGGCGCCCGCGATCATGAAACCACTTTTGCCGCCGATGTCGGCGCTGGTCGCGCCGATCACGATCGGCACATGGGCATAGCGGCCCGCCTTATATGCCTCGCCCTGGTCGACAAGCACGGTGCCGTCCGGAAACGGCCCGGTGTTGGTTGCGGGACCCGAACCGCGCTGCATCATGTTGAGCCCATCCGTAACTTGCTCGGCAGTCAGCGCGCGCAATCGCTTGAGTGCGTCCGGGGCCTGGGGATCGATGTTGTAGCGGCGCGCGAAATTCTGGCCGACCTGTTCGACCTGCGCCAGCGTCTTTGCCCCTTCGCTGCGGCCGTTGCCGCCCGACATCACCACCGCGCGCTGGAAAAGGCCCTGCGACAATGGCGAAGTGACGAGATTATGGACCGACATCCCGCCCGCGCTTTCGCCAATGATCGTCACCTGGGCTGGATCTCCGCCGAATGCTGAGATGTTGCGTTTGACCCACTGCAGCGCCGCGATCTGGTCCATCGCGCCATAGTTGCCCAGGCGCCCGTGGTCGGGGTTTTCAGCAGTCAACTGGGGCAGCGCGAAGGTGCCGAAGCGACCCACGCGATAATTGAAGCTGACGAAGACGATGCCTTCACGGGCCAGGTTGGCGCCGGCATAGGTCGGTGGTGAGGCGCCGCCGTTTACGAAGCCGCCGCCATAGATCCATACCATCACCGGGAGTTTTCGCTGCGCACCGGCCGGGCGCCACACATTGGCGTAGAGACAATCTTCCGCCGGTGTCGTGCCCAGTGGCGCAGCATCGCTGGGAAACGGCACCTGCATGCAGTCGGCGCTGTACTGCGTGGTCTCGCGGACACCTTGCCACGGGTGGACCGGCTGCGGCGCGCGCCAGCGTAGGTCCCCAAGCGGCGGCGCGGCGAAGGGAATGCCTTTCCAGCTCAGCACGCCGTCCGCCTGGCTGCCGCGGATCGCGCCGCTATCGATCTTGACCTGAGCCGACTGCGCCAGGGCGAGGCCTGGCGACGCGATCCCCACCGCGCTTCCAATCAACACTGCCGTCAATGTGCCTCGCATCGTGTCAATTCTCCACTGTCTGGCCGCTCCGCCGGCGCGGCTTGGGGCAATTTGATTGGCGTCAGCCGACCCAGGTTCGCCGGGGCGAGACGGGGCGCGCCGGCAAGATGCTTCAGAATCCGGCTGACAGCTGAAAAGTGACCGTACGACCGAATGGATTCGAATAGGCCGCATTGAAAACCGAGCCTGAAGTATAAACCAAGTTTGGCGCCTTATCCGCGACGTTCTGAACGTTGATCGACGCTCGGAAACTCTTCATGAAGTCCCGCTGACGCCCATCGAAGTTGGTTCCGTATCCGAGATTCAGATCGAAGGTCGTGTAGGAACGGATGCGTACCGGGGCGATGCTCTGCCCCAAGGCGTTCACTGCCTGATCGTTCGTGTAGGAACCGGTATAGTTGGCGAACAGCATCGCATTGAAGCCGTGATAGTTTACACCCAGTGAGCCCCGCCCTCGCCATTCGGTCGGCGAACCGTAGAAGCCGAGGCGGTTGTTGAACGGATCGCCCGGCTTCACTTGCTGGTCGTTGTGCAACACCTTGTTGATGCTCGCATCGAATGTGATCATTCCACCTCGGATCGGGTAGAAATAGACCATCTGGGCATCGATGCCGTCCTGCTTGGTCGCCGCGAGGTTGGTGTTGCGGGCATCGAGCAATACTTCGACCGCGCAGGGCGTTCGTATGCCGCCACCGTACAAAATCGTCCGGCCGGCATAGCTTGCGAGGACGGGATCATAGGTCGCTGCGTTGCCGTTCACGCAATTCGCCGGATTGTCGATCGGATGGATGAAGGACGCATAGCCGAGGTAACCTGGGTAGGTCGTCGGATTGAAGAAGGCGCCAAACACATCCGGGCCGCTGATCCGATCCTTGTAGCCGACATTGTAATAGGTGGCCGACAGTCGCAGCCGATTCACCGGCTCGAAATCGGCGCCGATCTGCCAGGTGTTCGCAGTTTCGGGGCCGATATCGGGATTGGCGCCGCTGACGTACGCCACCAGGATCGGCCCCTGCGGAATGCGCGGATCGCGTCCCGTATAGAAGCTGTTGAACGTACCGCCCGATGAGATTGCCCGCGGGTTGACGTCCGGCAGATTGGGCGCGCGGAAAGAGGTACCCCAGGATCCCCGCACCGTGAGCTTGTCGAACACTTGCCATGTGCCGCTGATCTTGGGGTTGGTCGTGTCACCGAGATCCGAATAATGATCGTAGCGCACCGCTCCGCTCAAGGTCAGCGACTTCATGAGCGGAATTTTCATGTTGTCTGCAACAACCGGAAGATACAGCTCGGCGAAAGCTGACGAGATGGTGCGATCGCCACGACTGGTATTCTGGTCGGTATCGAGTTGGAATTGGTTCGTATAGGGGCGGTTCGCGCCGTTGATGTTGTAATTATATACCTTGTTGCGCTCACCGCCGAACGCCATGCGCACCCTCCCGGCTGGCAACGAAAACAGCCTTCCGCTGAATTTCAGAAGGGCATCGTCTATTCCGCTGCCGCTGCGTTGGATGTTGTCACCAGTGAAGGTCGCTATCTGGGCCTTGGTGAGGCCGGTTTTATTGTCCAGCGGATTGATTGCGCCGATGTCGATCTGATATTGAAGCGCAGTGAAATTGATGTTGGTACCCAACTGGCAATAGTTGCACGCCTTGTCCCGACCATACGTATAATAGGCGTCAGCGTGCCAGTTGGCCGGCAGATTGACACGGATCCCACCGGTGAGGTTGTACGACTTGTTCTCACCCGTCCAGTTGTTCAGGCCAACACTGTTGATCATATTGTATTGAACCGTGAGCGCGCCACCGGTCAGCCCGGCAATATAGCGCGGATTTGGGCTGGTCGAGGGGGTGTTGGTGGCCGGATCGTAGAGCACCGGGCGCAGCAGCACGTTCGTGATCACGCCTTGCGATGTCACCGAAATGGTACTGCGCTTGTTGTAGGTCCCTTGCAGGTAGACCTCTACCGCCGAGCCGATTTTCTGGTTCAGATAGGCGGTCACCTGGTGCCGCTTCATCGCGCCGGTGTAGTCGTTGAAGTCGCTCGAATCGAGCAGGTTGGGCTGATTGAGCAGCAAGTTCGCGACGGTCAGGGCGCCATTGGCGCCGGCCGGCAGGCCGTAATAGGTGTTCGCGCCCGCGAGCGGGATGGTCGGGTTCTGCGGAGGCTGCAGCGGTCCGAACGGACCGTCCGGATCCGCGTTGGTGACCACGATGTTGCCGTTGAATCCCGCCGATGCCGTCGTCCCGTTCAGCCGGTTGTCCATCCCGCCGAACTGGCTGAGATTCTGACGAAGATACGGGTTCTTGCCGCGGCGATAGGGGTCGCGGTGCGTGTACTCGTAGGTGACGAGGAGGTTACCCGACCCCAGACCGCCGATATTCCATTTGGTGCCGCCGGTAAGGCCCGGACTGATCTCGAAGCCACCGTTGCCGTTGCTCGCGCGGACCGCGGCCTCGAGCCCCTGGTAGTCCTTTCGCAGCACGTAATTCACGACACCCGCCACTGCGTCCGAACCATAGACCGCCGAAGCGCCGTCGGCGACCACTTCGATCCGCTCGAGCGCTGCCAGCGGTATCGCGTTTGCCTCTGTGAACGTCTGCGACGCGCCCGTGTTCGAGACGCGGTGGCCGTCGACCAGCACCAGCGTCGCGGCTTGCCCGAGGCCGCGCAAGTTGATGGCATTGCCCTGCTGGTTGTTGTTGCCGCCCTGCGTGCCGCCCTCGCGAAACTCGCCGAGGTTGCGGACTTGCGGCAGCGTGCGCACGACGTCCGCGGCGTTGGTCTGCCCGGTCGCCAGGATCGCGTCGCGGCCCAGCTTGATGGCCTCGCTGCCTACGGGTTTGACGCCCGCGATGTTGGTGCCGGTGACGACGATTTCCGCGTTCTTGTCGTCTGTGCTGGGTTCGTCCTTTTGGTCGCGCGCGATCTGCGCCGGCTTCGGCGCTTCATCCGGGGCGGCTTCTTGCGCCCATGCGCCAGCGGACAGGCCGAATGTGATTGCAAGCGCGCAGATGCTGGAACCCGCGCGGAGACCGTTGGTAAACCCCTTCATCCTCCCTACCCCCATTTGCTCGCCGCCATCTGTGGCTTGGCCTTGAATCTTCAGACAACGCTGTCTGTCGTGATGGGGCTTCGCCTGCTTGAAGGAGCCACGGCGACATATTCCCAACGCTCGAAGTCATTAGCGGAGGGGAACTGATCGATACCAATCGTTAGTAGCGATGCATTAATTTGCGCAGCTGATTAATTCGCGCGGAACGTTCGCGGCTGAGCAACACCCGCGATGCCGCGAGCTGCTACTCGAACCCGGTCACTGCGATTCCGCGCTCGGCGATGTGCGCGCGCAGCATCGTCAGTAGTGCTTCCGCCGGAGGCGCAAGTTCTACCTCCGCTGGGCGGATCACCGACAGTGTGCGCTCGATCACGGGTTCGACGAGATCCAAGAGGATCAGTCTGTCATCACCGTCGACTTTGACGCCCGAGGACGGGAGGATCGCCACGCCCAGCCCCGCACGCGCATAGGCTATGGCCGACGCCATCTGTCGGGGTTCGAGCAGGATTCGCAATGCAACATCGGCCTGGTGCGCGCCGGCATCGATCAGGCGGCGCACGCTCGTTCCGTGCTCCATCGCGATGACTTCGTGTCGCGCCAGCTCGCGCCAGGAAAGACGCTGCGGGGCATCGGGGAACCATGCGCGCAATGCCACCGCCACTACGCGATCGACGAGGATCGCCTGATGCCCTCCCGAATCTCCGCCCGGTGCGAATCCGATCCCGAAATCAACTTGCCGCGTCAGCGCCGCACCTGCGATCTCGTCGGCGGGAAGGTCATGCACGGAAATGGACACGCCAGGATAGGTCGCATGGAAACGCGCGAGCAAATCCGGAAGCAGGCCGGCGCATAGCGATGGCAGTGCCGCGATCCGCAGCCGTCCGCGGGCGAGCGCGGCGTGGTCGCGCGTTTCCGACAATGCCTGGTTGATGTCGGTAAGAATCCGGGTGGTCGCAGCCAGGAATTCCCGCCCCGCCGGAGTGAGCTCGACGGCGCGCGTCGTGCGGGTGAGAAGGCGCACCGACAGGTCTTGCTCGAGCTGTGAGATCAGGGCGCTCAGCGCGGGTTGGGACAGCCCGATCGCGTCCGACGCCCGTGTAAAATGCTTGTGCTCCGCAACCGCTCGAAACGCTCTGAGGTGTTTCAGGTTGATCCTGCCCGCTTCGTTCATTTCGCGTCCCTTCGAGCATTCATTGTGAATACCAATCAATCAATTGGAAATGGTGATTTTTCTGATCTAATTTGCATCGCTATCGGCTGGTTCGTGAACCAGAAAATCTGGGGGGATGTCATGCTTGGCCTGTTGAAGGGCGTACGGGTCATTGATTTCACGACGGTCGTGCTCGGCCCATACGCGACCCAGACACTTGGGGATCTGGGTGCGGAAGTGATCAAGGTCGAGTCACTTGCCGGCGACGGATTTCGTGCCGTTCGTCCCGGCCATCACGGCGAGATGGGCGCGGGATTCCTCAACCTCAATCGCAACAAGCGCTCGATCGCAGTGGACCTGCGTCGCCCCGAGGGTCTGGCACTGATCGATCGGCTCGTCGCGACCGCCGACCTGGTGGTTCATAACATGCGCGCATCGGCGGCCGAGCGCCTCGGCATTGATTTCGCGCGGCTGAAGGGCGTCAATCCGACGCTCGCCTATTGCTTCACGGCAGGTTTTGGCGAAGGCGGCCGCGACAGCGACGAGCCCGCTTATGACGACACGATTCAGGCGCGGTCCGGTCTCGCCCGCCTGAATGCGACGTCGGGCGGCGACCCGCGCTTCGTCTCCACCATCGTCGCCGACAAGATCGGCGGTCTGCATCTGGCCATCGGCGCTCTGGCCGCGCTGGCGGCTCGGGATCGTATGCGCGAAGCAGTGTGCGTCGAGGCGCCGATGTTCGAGTCGATGGTCTCGTTTCTGCTCGTCGAGCAGCTCGCCGGCCGCAGCTTTGTCCCGCCCCTGGGGCCGACCGGATATGACCGGCTGCTTTCGCCCTATCGCAAGCCGTTCGCCACGCGGGATGGCTTTGTCGCGATCCTTCCATACACGAGCGCGCAATGGACGCGGTTCCTGACACTGATCGACCGGCCCGATCTCGCCCAGGATCCGCGCGTCAGCGATCCGGTGCAGCGAAGCCAGAATATCGACATGCTCTATGCGCTGATCGAGCGGGCAATGCCCGCACGCTCCACCGACGAGTGGCTGGCGCTGCTGAGCGAGCAAGACATTCCCTGTGCGCCGGTCAACCGAGTCGACGACCTGCTCGAGGACGGCCATCTGTGCGACGTCGGCATGATCCGCCAAGTGCAGCATCCCAGCGAGGGCAGCTTGCTTTCGGTGCGCTCGCCGTTTCGCGACGGCACCGATGTACCGGACCAACCTGCGCCACGACACGGGCTCGACACTCGGATGTTGATGCGGGAAGCCGGCTATGCCGATGCGCAAATTGACGCGCTGATCGCGAACGGGACGGTGGCCGCCTCGGTCGAAGCGCACGAGGACGCAGCATGAGACGCCCGGCTGCCGGCGTGGCGGCACTCGCGCTTGCGCTCTCGGTCCCGTTCACGTCGAGTGCACTGCCCGCGCAGGTCGAACGCACCGCAGCCGCGTCGCTTCGTGCAGAGCTTCAGGCGGCGATCGATGCGCATCAGCTTCCGGGTGCGACGGTGCTGATAGCGCGCGGAGGGAAGCTGCTCGCGAATGTCACCGTCGGCTGGAACGACATCGAGCGGCGAAAGCCCTTGTCGAACGACGCGATCTTCCGGCTCTATTCGATGTCCAAGCCGATCACGAGCGTCGCCGTCATGATGCTGGCCGAGCGCGGCAAGCTCCGGCTGAACGATCCCGTCGAGAAATATCTACCCGAACTCGCGAACCCGCGCGTCTATGTGTCGGGCGACCTCGACCATATGGTGACCGAGCCGATCCGCAGGCCGATGACCATCGCGGATCTGCTCACGCACACTTCTGGGATTACCTATCACTTCACCGGCAACACGCCGGTGCATCAATATTATCGGAAATATGGCGTTATGCGCGACACGCCGGTCGGTCGACTGCCGAGCGACGGCCCGCCCGCCCGTTCGCTCCACGAACTGGTCGCTCGGATCGGCAAGGCGCCGCTGCTGCATCAACCCGGCACCGAATTCGCCTATAGCTATTCGACCACCGTGCTCGGTGCGGTGATCGAGCGCGCGAGCGCTACTAAGCTGGACCATTTTCTCGCGAACAATATCTTTCGGCCGCTCGGCATGACCGGTACCGGCTTTTTCATTCCCGATGCCCAACTCCCGCGCTTCACCACACTTTATAGCGCAGCGAGGGACGGGCTGGTGCCGATCGAGCAGCCGGCGACCTCCGACTATCGCGACCGCAGCCGCCTGCTGGACGGCGGCGGGGCGCTCGCCGGTACGGCGCGCGACTATCTCCGCTTCGCCGAGATGCTCGCCAATGGCGGCACGCTCCAAGGGCACCGGATCCTCAAGCAATCGAGCGTCGACGCAATGTTGACGCCGCGTGTCAGGATGGCCGGTCTCGGACCGCAGACGATGCAGTTCGGCTATGGCTTCTCGATCGGCGACGGGGCGAGCGCGGCCGCCGGAATGCAGCCGGACGGCACGGCGAGCTGGTCGGGTTCGGGCAACACCTATTTCTTCATCGACCGCAGGAACCACCTCGCTGCCGTACTGATGACGCATGTCCTGAGCGGTCAGAATTCGCCCACCGTCCTGGCGCGCGGCATTCTCAATCGCGCAGCCGCGCGGCTGGCTGGCAACTGACATGCTTGCGCTCGCTGGCCTCGCGACGATCCTGCTGGTGCTTGCCGCCATTCTGTCGAAGCGTGTGTCACCACTGGTCGCATTGGCCGGCATCCCGGTGGTCGCGGCATTGCTTCTCGGCTTCGGCGCTTCCGTCGGCACGTTCATGCTCGCGGGAATGGGCACCGTCGCGCCGATGGCCGCCATGTTCCTGTTCGCCATCCTCTTCTTTGCAGTCCTGTCGGATGCCGGGCTGTTCGCGCCTGTGGTGCGCGGGATCGTGCGCCTGACGCGCGACCATCCCCCGCGCGTCGCGCTGGGCACGGCCATCCTGACCGCGATCGTGCATCTCGACGGATCGGGCGCGGCGACGTTCCTGATCGTGGTACCGGCGCTCGTGCCGGTTTACGATCGGCTCGGAATGGATCGTCGCGTGCTGGCGTGCATCGTCGCGATGGCGGCAGGGGTCGGCAACATGCAACCGTGGAGCGGTCCGATGGTCCGCGCGGCAAGCGCCCTCAAGCTTTCGACGACGGACATTTTCGGGCCACTCATCCCGGTCTATGCGATCGGCACGCTCGCGGTGTTCGTGCTGGCGTGGTGGCTCGGACACCGGACCACGGCATGTACCGGCGCCTTGCCCAGCGTCGCGGTCGCGGCCGAGGAAGCGAGCGTCCCGCTGGGAATGCGGTACTGGATCAATGTCGCGACCGTCATCGGCGTGCTGGCGCTGATGCTCGGGTTCCAGCTCTCGCCGACGATCGCGTTTCTGATTGGCGCGGTCGTCGCATTGATCGTCAATCTCCCCGGCAGCGACGCGCAGCGCATTTCGATCGAACGCCATGCCCCGGCGGCCATCACCATGGTCGCGATCCTCTTCGCCGCCGGCGCCTTCACCGGCATCTTGCGCGGTTCCGGCATGATCGACGCGCTCGCCCATGGCGGAGCAGACCTGATGCCCGCTGGCTCGGCGCAACATCTCCCGCTCGTCGTCGGTCTCGTGTCGATGCCGCTGAGCATGATCTTCGATCCGGATTCCTTCTATTTCGGCGTGCTGCCCGTGCTCGGGGCGGTCGCCGCGCAGGGCGGCGTACCGCCGCTCGAGGTGGCACAGGCGGCCGTCCTGGGTCAGATGACGACCGGCTTTCCGGTCAGCCCGCTCACGCCGGCCACGTTCCTGCTCGTCGGCCTGGCCGGCATCGACCTCGCCGACCACCAGCGCTTCACTTTCCGCTTCCTGTTTCTGCTCACGTTGATCATGCTCGCCGCGGCGCTGATCGCAGGAGTGATCCGGCCATGATCCAGCATGAGATCGAACTCGTCGAGGTTGGCCCGCGCGACGGGTTGCAGAACGAGGCCGTCATCTTGTCGACCGCGGACAAGGTGACGCTGATCCGCAACTCGGTTGCCGCGGGGATTCGGCGGATCGAAGTCGCGAGTTTCGTCCATCCCATGCGTGTCCCGCAAATGGCGGATGCAGAAGCCGTGTGCGCGCAGCTGACCGGGCTCGAGGCAGTTCGCATCGGCCTGGTGCTCAATCGTCGCGGGGCCGAGCGCGCGGTTGCAACCGTCGTCGACGAACTCGGCGCAGTGGTCAGCGCGAGCGATGGATTCGGCATGGCGAACCAGGGGAGAACGTCCGAGGAGACCGCGTCGGACGCCGCCGCCATTTTCGAGATTGCACGCAATGCCGGGCGTCGCTGCCAGGCGACCATATCGGTGGCCTTCGGCTGCCCGTTCGACGGCAAGATTGCACCCGAGCGCGTCGCGGACCTTGCGCGCAAGCTGGCGGACGCCGGCGCGCATGAGATTGCACTTGCCGATACGATTGGTGCGGCCACTCCGATCCAGGTCGAGCAGGTGATGCATGCGGTTGCGCGCGCGGCGCCCGCCATCCCGTTGCGACTCCATTTTCATGACACGCGCAACATGGGCGTGGCGAACGCCTGGACGGCGGTCTGCCGGGGCGCCGCGACGCTCGACGCCTCGGTGGGCGGCATCGGTGGCTGTCCGTTCGCCCCGGGCGCCACCGGCAATGTCGCGTCCGAGGATCTGCTGTACCTGTTGGCCGAGGCCAAGATCGCCACGGGAGTGTCGATCGACAAGGTCATCGCGCTGTCGCGCTGGCTCGGCGACGTCATGGGGCGTGGGGCTACGTCGAAACTCGCCCGGGTCGGCCCCTTTCGGCCGCCACTGCCCGCTTGATAAAGGGAATCGCATAGCCAAGCGCCGGCGTTAGCGCTAACATCCCTCGCATAACAAAACGGAGGGGAATCATGCGCCACGCGATTGCGATCGCCCTGATGATGTGTGCCGCGGCGCCCGCCGGCGCGCAGACCGCGGGGTTGGGAATCTTTCGGCAGCAGGCGGATATCGGCGAGACCTCCACCAAAGGCAGCGTCGCCTATGATTCGGCGGCGGGCAGCTGGCGCATCACGGCAAGCGGCGCGAACATCTGGGGCACGAGGGACGCGTTCCAATATGTCTGGACCGAGCGCTCGGGCGATCTCCACTTCGCCGCGGACGTGGACTGGATCGGCAAGGGCAAGGACCCGCACCGCAAGGCGGGGCTGATGATCCGCCAGAACCGTACGCCGGGTTCGGCCTATGCCGATGTAATGGTGCACGGTGACGGGATGATTTCCCTGCAATATCGCGAAGTCCAGGATGGGCCGACCTTCCAGATCGTGTCGGCAGTGTCCGGTGCACGGCGCGTGCAGCTCGAGCGCGAAGGCGACTTCGTCTATTTTTCGGTGGCCGGCCCCGATGGGGTGCTGCACCATGCCGGCGGCAGCTACCGCATCGCTTTCCACGCGCCGTACATGGTGGGACTCGCGCTGTCCGCGCACGACGACGCGGTCGTCGAGAGCGCCACCTTCTCCAACGTCTCGCTGACCGTGCCTAGCCTCGCCTATGTGCCCGACACCGGCTATGCGGCGAAGGTCGAGGCGACGCTCGAAACCTATGAGATCGTCGCGGGCACGCACTCGCGTCGCGTCGTGCACCAGTTCGACGGCAAGATCGAAGCGCCCAACTGGACCCGCGACGGCAAGGCGCTGGTCTATAATGCCGACGGCCACATCTGGCAGATCCCAGTCCAGGGCGGCACACCGGTGGCGATCGCGACGGGCCGCAACAGCAAGAACAACAACGATCACGGCATCTCGCCGGACGGGACACAGCTGATCATTTCCGACCAGTCGGAACCCGACAATCTGTCGCGCATCTACCTGCTGCCGCTCGGCGGATCGGACAAGCCGCGCGAGATCGTGAGCGATCCGGCGGCGCGGTCTTATTGGCACGGCTGGACGCCCGACGGGAAGACGATCGCCTTTGTCCGAGTAGGCGCGCAGGACGGCAGCTACGATATCTGGGCGAAGGACCTCGCGGGCGGCCCGGCGCGCCCGCTGATCGTCGGGCCGGGGACCGACGACGGACCCGAATGGTCGCCCGACGGCAAGTTTCTCTATTTCAATTCGACGCGCACCGGCGCCATGCAGCTGTGGCGTGCCAATGCCGACGGATCGAATCCGGTCCAGCTCACCACCGATCCCAATTTCCGCGACTGGTTCCCGCACGTTTCGCCCGACGGGAAATGGATCGTGTTCGTGTCGTTCGGCCTCGACGTCGAGCTGTCCGACCATCCGCCCAACCGCAGCGACGTGATGCTGCGCATCATGCCCAGCGACGGCAGCGCCCCGCCGCGCGTGCTCACGCGGCTGTTCGGCGGCCAGGGGACGATCAACGTGCCGAGCTGGTCGCCCGACGGGAAGCAGATCGCATTCGTGAGCTATCGGCTGGTGCGCTAGCCCGACCCATGGCGACCGGCGACAAGGCGTGGCCCGGCAAGCGTCCCCCGAGCCGAGACACGCGAGGCGGCGCGCAGCTCGTGTTCGGGGGCTGGTTTACCGCAATAACAGGGATAAATTCGTCGAAATGGCCTCGGAACAGGACCTGTTTGCCACAGCACGTCTCACCAGCGCCGATAAAATTTTGATGAATCAGTATCTTGATACCCGATTTCGGCACTTTCCTGTTCCTGGCGGGAGCAGGGAATTTTAAGGCGCAGAGCAGGGCGCTTGGCGCGCGGAACTGGGCCGCAGCGCGGTCGCATCAAATCAAGTGCCAACCCGCCGCCGATCCAAGCGATGAACCTCCCGTGATCTCCGTGTCGCTCATCAGCCAAGTGGCGTAGTTGCCATTCGCGTCTTCGAACACCAGGTCGTCTTTTCCGTCCTGGTTGAGGTCGGCGATCTTCGCGAGCTGCCAGCTGCCGCCTGGATTGCCGATATTGCCGCCGCCGACGATGGCGGTGCCGTCGAGATCCCAGCTCGCGAGCATTCCCGAGGCGTCCTGGAAGACCATGTCCGCCTTGCCGTCGCCATTCAGGTCGCCGAGCCCCTTGAAGCTCCAGGTCCCGCCCGGATTGCCGATGCTCCCGCCGCCAGTGATTGCGGTGTCGTTGAGCAACCACGCAGCAAAATTGCCGCTGCCGTCGACGAAGACCATGTCGGCCTTGCCGTCGCCATCGAGGTCGCCGGCCGCGACGAAGCTAAAGCCGGCTGCTGTGCCAATGGATCCGCCGCCGATGATGCTGTGGTCGGCGATGTCCCAGGTCGCATAGG
>Ga0068859_100004931_pt1 | contig 13565 bp, 8 predicted proteins | sample KBSSwiS22_FD_66585 | JGI IMG/M metagenome (GOLD analysis project Ga0068859, IMG submission 66585) | Switchgrass rhizosphere microbial communities from Kellogg Biological Station, Michigan, USA - KBS Switchgrass S2-2 | ecosystem: Host-associated > Plants > Roots > Rhizosphere > Soil ... | reverse complement strand
CGAGCTCCGCTGGCCGGTGCCAACAGCCGCGGCGTAGTACGCCGCCGCGGAACGCTCCGGCGGCTCGGCTCGTCAGGACGGGGCGGTGTGGCGGTCGTCCGGTGACCGGGTGGGCGGCAGCTGGGCCGAGCGCGCCGAGGCCTGGAAGCTCGCGGCCAGCTCGGCGGCGCGCGGCAGCGCCGCCGCGCGGTCGGCGGCGACCAGGCCGATCCTGGTCCGCCGGTCCAGCAGGTCGTCGACGTCGAGGGCGCCCTCGTGCCGCAGCGCGAACAGCAGCTCGGCGCCGGTGACGGAAGTTCCGGCCGCGATCGGGGTGAGCAGGTCCGGGTCGCCGCCCGCGCCGGCGAGCACGGCCGGCGCCTCGACGCCGTACCGCGCCACCAGCCGCCTGGGCGCCGGGATCGCGGCGAGTTGGGCGCGCGGCGCCGCGCCGACGAGCGGGAGCCGCGCCGTCCAGCAGCGCCCGGCGGTGAGCCCGGCGTGGGCGACGGCGGCGTCGACGGCGTCGCGCGCCATCCGCCGGTAGGTGGTCAGCTTGCCGCCGACGATGGTGATCACCCCGTCGGGCCCGACCCGCACCGCGTGCCGACGGGACAGGTCCGCGCTGCGCACGCCGTCCAGGCCACCGGTGGCGCCGTTCGCGTGCTCGGGAGTGTCGAGCAGCGGCCGCAGGCCGGCGAACGCGCCGAGCACGTCCGCGCGGTCCAGTGGCGCGTCCAGCACCCCGGACACGACGCCGCGCAGCGCCTCGATCTCGGCCGCGGTCGGCTGCGGGACGTCCTCGACGCCGTCGGCCGGGACGTCGGTCAGCCCCACGTAGACCCGCCCGTCGTCCTGCGGAACCACCGTCACGTAACTGTTGTGCTCGCCGGGCATCGGCATCGTGACCGCGGCGCGCAGCCCGCCGAACGCGCGGGCGGCCAGCACCAGGTGGGTGCCCCGACTGGGCCGCAGCCGGATCTCCGGCGCGAGTGTCGGCGCCCAGACCCCGGTGGCGTTGACGACGGCCCGGGCTCGCAGGGTGAGGCTCCCGCCGCCGAGGGCGTCCTCGACGACGGCACCGCCGCCGGTCAGTGTGCGCGCGCTCAGCCGGGTGAGGACCCGGGCCCCGTAGGCGGCGGCGGTGCGGGCGAGCGTGACGACGAGCCGCGCGTCGTCGGCGAGCTGGCCGTCCCAGTAGAGCAGGCCGCCGCGCAGCCCCGTCTCGTCCAGGGTCGGCGCGTGCTGGCGGGACTCCAGGGCGGTGAGGCGCCGTGGCGGCGGCAGCGTCGAGCTGGGGGTGCCCGAGGCCCGGCGCATCAGGTCGGCGACCCGCAGGCCGGTGGTCATCAGCGCGGCCGTGCCCCGGCTGACCTCCGGGGTCAGCGGGATCAGGATCGGCAGCGGGTGGACCAGGTGCGGAGCGGTCCGGCGCAGCAGGATGTCGCGCTCCCGCGCGCTCTCCATGGCCAGCCGCAGGTCCCCGCTGGCCAGGTACCGCAGGCCGCCGTGCACCAGCTTCGAGCTCCACCGGCTGGTGCCCCAGGCGAGGTCGCGTGCCTCGGCGAGCGCGACGGTGAGCCCCCGGCTGGCCGCGTCCAGCGCCACGCCAGCCCCGGTCACCCCGCCGCCGACGACCAGCAGGTCGACGACCTCGCCGTCCGCGAGGCTGGCGAGCTCCCGTTCGCGGCGCGCCGCCGACAGCGACGAGCCCGGCTGAGGCGACGCACCCGCGCCGACACCGGTCATCGGGTCCTCCTCATGTCACTCCCGGCCAGGCCCGACAAGCCCGGCAAAGTCCGGTGCCCACGGCCAGGCCCGGGCCTGTCTCTTTGGCCAGGCCCGCACCTGTGTCTCCTTGGCCCAAGCCTGGCCCGTGTCTCCAGGTCAGCGTGCGGGCTGGTCGGCGCGGTCGTCCACCGGACCTTTCAACGACCGAAAGCGGCGTCCAGGGCCGGATGGTCTCGCGGGCGGCGGTGACGCTGGACACAACGCGGCCGGGTGGCGTCGGTGGTCCGGCTGGCAAGTGGTTCGGCTGGTATCGGCGGTCCGGCTGGCAGAGTGGTCACGTGCGCGAAACAGTGGCCAGGTGAGCGGAGTGGTCGCGTGAGCGGGACGCCGTCAAACGCTGGGGCGCTGGCCGCCGCCGAGCCGGTCTGGTGGGGGTGGCAGCGGGCTGACGAGCGGGTCGAACTGCCCGCCGCCGTGCGCACGCTGCTGGTCGAGGGGCTGGGGTTCGCCGAGCGGCCGAGCCCGCCCGTCGACCTGGCCCAGATCCGGCTGCCGCCGTCACGGCTGCCCGAGCGGGCCCAGGCGGACCTGGCCGCGGCCGTCGGCGCCCGGCACGTCCTCGTCGACCAGGAGACCCGGGTCCGGCACTGCCGGGGCCGCTCGACCGCCGACCTGCTCGCGCTGCGCTCGGGCACCGGTGACGACGCACCCGACGCCGTCGTCACCCCGGCCGGCCATGACGAGGTGGCCGCGGTGCTCGCGGCCTGCGCCCGCCATCGGGTCGCCGTGGTGCCGTTCGGCGGCGGCACGTCGGTCGTCGGCGGGCTCGCGCCGGCGCGCGCCGGGTTCGCCGCGGTCGTCGCGCTCGACGTGCGCCGGCTGGACCGCCTGCTCGACGTCGACCCCGTCTCGCAGACGGCCACGCTGGAACCGGGGCTGTCCGGGCCGGCGGCCGAGGCCCTGCTCGCCCAGCACGGTCTGACGCTTGGGCATGTGCCGCAGTCCTGGGAGTACGCGACCATCGGTGGGTTCGCGGCGACCCGCTCCAGCGGGCAGGCGTCCAGCGGGTACGGCCGGTTCGACGCGGTCGTGGTCGGGCTGCGGGTGGCGACGCCGATCGGTGACTGGGAGCTCGGCCGGGCGCCCGCCTCCGCCGCCGGGCCCGACCTGCGCCAGCTGGTGCTCGGCTCGGAGGGCTCCTTCGGAGTGATCACCGCCGTCCGCGTCCGCGTCCGGCCGTTGCCGGCCGAGCGGCACTACGAGGGCTGGCGGGTCGACGACTTCGCCGCTGGGCTCGCCGCGCTGCGTGAGCTGGCCCAGCGTGGGCCGGTGCCGACCGTCGCGCGGCTGTCCGACGAGCTGGAGACCGCGGCGGGCGCGCACAGTCCCGGCGCGTCGACGCCGGGCTCCGGCGACGCCGAGGGCGCCGAGCCGGGTGGCTGTTTCGTCGTGCTGGGCTACGAGGGGGAACCCGAACGGGTGCGCCGGCTGGCCGGCGACGTCGGCGCGCTGCTGCGCGCCCGGGGTGCCAGCCCGCTGGGCACCCGGGTCGGCGAGGACTGGGTGCGCGGCCGGTTTCACGGCCCCCGGCTGCGCGACGCGCTGCTGGACGCGGGCATGTTCGCCGAGACGCTGGAGACGGCGGCGTTCTGGTCTGGCCTCGACGGTCTGTACGCCGCGGTCCGCGACGCGCTGGCGGGGGCCTATGCCGCGGCCGGGGTGCCGGCGGTGGTGATGTGCCACGTCTCGCACCTGTACCCGACCGGGGCATCCCTGTACTTCACCGTCGTCGCCGGTCACAGCGCGGACCGCGCGGCCGTCTGGGCCGGCGCGAAGGCGGCGGCGAGCGACGCGATCATCGCGGCGGGCGGGACGATCACACATCACCACGCGGTCGGCACCGACCACCGGCCGTGGCTCGGCGCGGAGATCGGCGACGTCGGCGTCACCGTCCTGCGCGCCGTGAAACAGGCCGTCGACCCGGCGGGCATCCTGAACCCCGGCGTGCTCATCCCGTAGCCGCCTCAGGTCCCCGCCGCCAGATTCCAGAGCCGGCACGAGGTCCTGGGCACCTGGGAGTGCGGCCGGGGCCGGGGATCGATACGCTGAAACAGTCGGCTACGACGTCCGGTAGAACTGAGCTGGAACAGAACTGGGCCGGGAACGCGGGCCCGGCGCCTGGCCGCGGGGCCGGGCCGAGAGTTTTCGATCTTCCCCTGGTGTGGGGGCGGGAGGGGTTCGCAGTGGCCATCGCCGCGTTGGTGATCTTCTTGTTGCTGATGCTGATCCCAATGCTGATCGTCTTCCCGCCGATCATCTACTACTACCGCAAGTCAGCCCCGCTGCGCGCCCAGGCCGAGCTCGATCGCACCCGCCGATCCCGGGAGCTCGTCCGCCATTGAAAGGCGCCGCCTGTGCGCGGCCCGGGGCGCTGGTCGGCGGGTTCGAACGTGTTTTCGGCTAACCGGGCGGCGCGCCGTCCATCGGAGGGGCCAAGATGGGCCCTATGCCACCGGAACCGCCGCCACCGGCCGGGTCCGGCCCCGAGCCGCCGCGGCCCGGGGCCACTCGAGGCCTGGCGCTCGTCGGGCCCGGGTCCGCGTTCGGCGCCGAGCTGCTGATCCGGTTCGGGCGAGAGGGCTTCCGCCTCGGCGTCATCGCCCGCTCCACGGACACTCTCGGCCGGCTCACCGGCGAGCTGGCCGGCGCCGGCCTGACGATGCGCGGCGCGGTCGCGGACGTCACCGACCCCGCCGGCCTCACCGCCACGCTCACCGGCCTGGCCGACGATCTCGGCGGGCTGACCGTGCTGGTCTACAACGCGAAGCTGTCCATCCGTGGCAGCGCGTTCTCCGTCCCGGCGGACGCGCTCAACCAGACGCTGGCCGTGAACGTCACCGGTGCGCTCACCGCCGTGCAGGCCGCCACGCCCCTGCTGGTCGACCGGGTGGGCGCGACGATCCTGGTCACGGTCGCCGGCACCCGCACCGAACCGCCCAGCGGGCGTTTCGCGCTTGCCGCCGGCAAGGCGGGCCTCGCCGCCCTCGCCTCCGCCGTCAGCCCGACCCTGGCCGACCAGGGCATCCGGATGCGGACCGTCGTGCTCGACGGCCGGGTCGGCCCGGCTGGCCCACTGCGGCCCGACGCCGTCGCCGACCATTTCTGGCAGGCCTACGCCGCGCCGCGCGGGACCGTCTTCCGGCTCGCCCCGCCCGGCGCCCGGCGCGCGGCCACCCTCCCGCTCGAGGTGTGACGCCTACCCGGAAAGCGACGGCGGTCGTTGCCTGACGGGGGCGTTCCCGCGGCACAGGCGACCCCGGCGGTCGACCACCGCGAGAGCGTGACGGCCCCGTTCACGCCACATCGTCCGTGTGCGAAGCGACCCCGTGAGCGGTGCCGGGCGCTGGACGTCGGGAAGCGTCAGAAACAGGACAGTCCTCAGGGCAAAGGATCAGGCCCTCGGCGCTCTGGAGGCCCGCCGGACGTGCGACCATCCTTTGGATGAGCCGACGGGGTGGGGAAGACCTTCCTGCGCGCGTGGGTCGGCGTGCCCTCGATGGGAGATGACCCCGTGAACAACCCAGCAGACGACGACGCGTACGAGCCTGGCGAGGCGACCCGCGCCCGGCCTACGCGGCCCGGCGAGCCCCGGCGGCAGGCCCCCGCTCGCCCCGGGGCGCCGAGCGCCCCGCCGCCGCCGGCTGACTCGTTCCGGCCGGCCAGCCCGCCGCCGCCCGCCGACTGGTTCAAGCCCGCCTCCGGCCGCGGGGGTCAGCCGGCCGGCCGCGGTCCGTCGACCCCGGCCGGCGGCGAGCAGACGATCCGGCCACGGCGCGACCTGCCCGCCGGCAGCGGCCCCGGCAGCGCCGGCTATACCTCGCAGCCCGGGATCCCGGCCGAGCGCTATCCGACACCGCGCCCCGGCGAGTACCCGTCACCGGTGCCGCCGACCCGCCGCTCCGGTTCGCCCGGCCCGTCCCGCTCGGACCGGTCCGGCAGTTCCGGCCGGCCCGGCGGCGGCGACCGGCCGACCCAGCAGTTCGACCGCGTCGGCCAGGGCGGCCAGCCCGCGCGGGGCCGGTCCGGCGACGCGACCGAGTACCTGGGGTACGGCGCGCGCGGGGCAGACCAGGACGCGACCGACTACGCCTACGGCCAACTGACCGCCGGCCCCGCGAACTCCGGCACCGGCGGCTACGCGGTGCCCGGCCCGTCCACCGGCGGCACGCCGGTCGGCCCGCCCACGGGCGGTCTGGGCGTGGACGAGCAGCCGCCGAAACGGCGCCGCAGGCGTGGCCGGAAGATCGCGCTGTTCGTCGTGCTCCTGCTGGTGATCCTCGCGATCCCGGTGGACCGGCTCGCCGCGCACATCGCCGTCGGCCAGATGCGCGACCGGGTCAGCACCTCCGTCGCGGCGAACCTCAAGCCGGGCCAGCAGCCGCCGACCATCCGGAAGGTGAGCATCGGCGGGTTCCCGTTCCTCACCCAGGTCCTGTTCGGCAAGTTCAAGGACATCGGCGTCTCGCTGGAGAACATCCCGACGACGACGGACGGCCCGAAGATCGCCGGTGTCGACGCGCACCTGAAGGGGGTGCACGTCCCGTTCGGTGACGCCGTCTCCAACAAGGTCGGCAAGGTCCCCGTGGACAACGTCAACGCGACGGTGGTGATCAACTATGCGGACCTCAACAAGTTCCTCGACACGGACAAGACCTTCCACCTGCAGCTGACGCCGGTCGACGGCGGCAAGCAGGTGAAGGTCACCGGCAGCACCACGCTGGAGATACCGGGGCTCGGCAGCCTCCTCGGCGGCCAGAGCGTGAACTTCACCGGGACCGGCACCTTCAACGTGCAGAACAACAAGCTGTTCATCAACCCGACGAACATCGGGCTCGCCTCTGGTGGCCTCGGCGGCAACCTGCCGATTCCGAAGCAGCTCGGCGCCGCGATCCCGATCCCGCTGCCGGACAACCTGCCGTTCGACCTGACGATCGTCAGTGCCAGCACGACGTCGACCGGGCTGTCGGTCACCGCGACCGCCCGGAACGTCGTCCTGCCCGCCAGCCCCGCGCCCAAGAAGTAGGCCGGCAGGTCGGGTAACCCACCTTTCGGGTAGCCCAGCCGCCGAGCGGATCCGGCCCCTCGGGTGACCCCGGGCGCCGCGGCCCGGGGGCCGGCCACGCTTCGCCGTCCCCAGGGACGGCGGCCCTGATGCGCTGAGAACGCGATGCTGTCGCCCCGGCCCGGCGGTGCCGCCCCGGCGGTGATCTCGGTCGTTTGGGCGACAGAGCAGCAGGTTTGCCCGACCGGCAGAGGATGCTCGAACCCGTCCGATCCGAAAACGGATACGTCGGATCGGTACCTTCGTCGCAACGGGTCCGCGGCGCGTCCGCTACCCGAACTCCTTTGAAGCGGGAAACGGAGTCTGGATGGTGGTAGGTCACACCCGGAGCGCGGTAGGGCTGGCGGATTGTGTTCGGTCGCGGGCGGTGGGCGAAGGCCCGGCCACCCATCCGGGAATCTCCGGGGGCTGGGCGCCGGAGGACCGTCTGAGCGGTCACCCGGGGCGTTCGCGGCGGGCGGCCCGACGCTACGATCCGGACATCCCGCAAGATCGGTCGTTTCGAGACGAGGTTGGTCCGCTGGTGACTGGGCGGCATTACGCATCCGTCAGCCCGGGTGCGGCCCGGCGCGCGGGCGCGCAGGCCCCGGCGGCCGGCGGGCAAGGCGAGTTCGGCGGGGCTGTCCGGCCAGCGTCCCGTCCTGAAGGGGGAGGCACGTGTCTACGGCCGTTCTAACGGTAAGCAGCGAGGCCGGCCAGGTGGCCGTCCCCACCGGGCAGCCGCGCTTCATCATCGGCCGGGCCCGCAACGCGGACTATGTGATCGCGGACAGCCGGGTCTCCCGACAGCACCTGATGATCGAGGAGACGGACTACGGCTGGGCCGTCCGGGATGTGAGTTCCAACGGCACCTGGCTCGACGGCAGCCGGATGCTCAACACCGTCGAGGTCCGCGGTGAGACCCGGTTCCGGCTGGGCACGCCGACCGGCCCCGAGGTCGTCATCCTCACCGAGGTCCCGTCGCAGCGGTCGCCGTACGACGACCACTACGGCGGCCAGGACGCCGACATGCAGACGATGCTGCCGAACCAGACCGGCTACACCCCGCCGCGCACCACGAACCGAGCCACCCGGCCGACCCGGCGCGACGACTTCGACTCTGGCCGGCGCGGCACATACAACGGCGGCGGTGGCGGCGGCCACGACGAGCCCGACCGCGGCGGCCACACCCGCCTGGACCGCGAGCACGAGCGCAGCACCACCTACCCACTGCGCCAGGGCACGATGACGATCGGGCGCGCCCGCGACAACGACGTCACCATCACCGACCTGCTCGCCTCCCGCCACCACGCCTCGCTGACCGTCCGCGGCCAGAACGTCGACCTGATCGACATGGACTCCGCGAACGGCACGTTCCTCAACGGCAAGCGCATCCAGCGCTCGCAGGTCAAGCAGGGCGACGTCATCGCCGTCGGACACCACGTCTTCCAGCTCGAGGGCAACCAACTCGTCGAGTACGTCGACTCCGGTGACGTCAGCTTCGAGGCCGAGCACCTCAACGTGTGGGCCGGCGAGAAGCAGCTCATGCACGACATGACCTTCCGCCTGCCCGGCCGCGCGCTGCTCGGCGTCGTCGGCCCGTCGGGCGCCGGCAAGTCGACGCTGCTCAACGCGCTGACCGGCTTCCGCCCGGCCGACCAGGGCGCCGTCCGCTACGCCGGCCGGGATCTCTACACCGAGTACGACGAACTTCGCCGCCGGATCGGCTACGTGCCGCAGGACGACATCCTGCATACCACGCTGACCGTGCGTAAGGCGCTGGAGTTCGGCGCCAAGCTGCGGTTCCCACCGGACGTGACGGACTCCGAGCGGTCCAAGCGGATCGACGAGGTCCTCGCCGAGCTGAACCTCACCTCGCACGCCAGCACGGTCGTCTCCCGGCTGTCCGGTGGCCAGCGCAAGCGCGTCTCCGTGGCGCTGGAGCTGCTGACCCGGCCGACGCTGCTCTACCTGGACGAGCCGACCTCCGGTCTCGACCCGGGCATGGACCTGCAGGTCATGCAGTCGCTGCGCAAGCTCGCCGACGACGGCCGCACGGTCATCGTCGTCACGCACTCGGTGGCGCAGCTCGACCTGTGTGACTACGTCCTGGTGCTCGCGCCGGGTGGGTATGTCGCCTACTTCGGCCCGCCGCAGGACGCGCTGCCGTTCTTCGGCGAGCAGGGCTACCCGTGGGTCTTCCTGAACCTGCAGGAGAATCCGGGCGCCGACTCGGCAGCGCGGTTCCGCCAGTCGCGGCACTACGTGCCGGCGTCGGTGACGGCGCCGTCGGCGCGGCCCGCCCCGGAGGACCTGCCGAGCATTCGGCAGCAGTCGGTCCCCTCTCAGCTGGTCACGCTGAGCCGGCGAACCTTCGCCGTCATCGCGTCCGACAAGGGCTACCTGCGCCTGGCGATCGCGTTCCCGTTCGTGCTCGGGGTGATCCCGCGGGCGATCGGCGGAAACTTCGCCGACACCCACGACAAGTTCACGCCGAACTCGGACGCGCCGACGATCTTCCTGATCATGGTGCTGTGTGCCTGTTTCATGGGCATGTCGAACTCGGTGCGCGAGATCGTCAAGGAACGGGCGATCTATCAGCGAGAACGGGCGATCGGCCTGTCGCGAGCCGCGTACGTCGGCTCGAAGGTGCTCGTCCTGTTCATCATCACCGTCCTGCAGACCATCCCGTTCACGCTGATCGGCCTCGTCGGCCGGCAGCCACCGAGCCATCTCGCGCTCGGGAACACGCTGCTGGAGTGCATGCTCGCGGTGTTCATCGTCGGCTTCGCCTCCGGCATGATCGGCCTGGTCATCTCGGCGCTGGTGGACAACGCCGACAAGACGATGCCGCTGCTGGTCATCGTCACGATGATCCAGCTGGTGTTCTCGGCCGGCATCGTGCCGATCGCCGGTAAGGCCGGCCTCGAGCAGGTCGCCGTCATCTCGCCGGCCCGGTGGGGATTCGCGGCGATGGCCGCCGACGCGGACTTCAACACGATCAGCCGGGCGGGCGTCCAGCGTCCGAAGACCGTGAACGGTCAGCCGGTCGCCGGGCAGACCGTGCCGGTCAACCCGCGGGCGCCGATCCCGGACACGCTGTTCAACCACACGAACAAGCAGTACGTGATCGACATCGGCGCCGGGGTCGTCGTGAGCGTGGTCTACATCGGCATGACGTCGATGCTGCTGCGCCGCCTCGACCCGAAGACGAGCAGAAAGCGAAAGCCGACCCCGGCCTGAGGCGATCCGCTTCGGTGGCGCGAGCGAGGGCGGCGGTTGGTTACTCCTCAACGGGGGCCGCCGCCGCCGTCGTCGTTTCCCGCTGTCGGCCTTCGGCCGGAGGAATCTCGTCGAATGTCCTACGAGTACGGTTTCCGCGCTGCCCGTCCGCGATGAGATATCCCTGGCTGGACCGCCTCCCAGAACCGGCACGCGGGGGGCGTCAGTTCGGGCAAGCGGCCGGCGGTCCAGCCACCTACCTTCCCCGCCGGCGGTGCGGCGCGCCCATGCTCGCCGGCCCGGCTGACCGGCGCGAACTGGCGCGGCGCGCACCCTCCCATGGGCGCTGGCAGCCCTCGAAGGTGCCGGCACGGCGCCCGACTTCTCGTGACCGGGTGATCGACCACACCCGTCCGGCGGCTGACAGCACTACGCGGCGTCGCAGGGCTTCCCGCCCCGCTCGTGTGCCGCGGGCGGTGCCTCGAGGTGTCGGGCCTCCGACCTCGCTGTTTCGATTCCGCCGCATTCCTGGAAATCGGCAGACGGTAGCATTCTGCTCGCACGGGATCTTCATTTCAGTCCGTCGCGTGGCCTGCGCCGGGCAGTAGACAGAGGTGAGGCAATGACGTCCTCAGAGGCGAACGTCACCAGCCGCGCGACGCCGCTGGGGGAGAACGACCCGCGGACGCTCGGCACGTACACGTTGCTGGGCAAGCTCGGCCAGGGCGGAATGGGGACTGTCTACCTGGGCAGGTCCGAGCTGGGTCGGCTGGTGGCCATCAAGGTGGTCCGCGCGGACGTCGCCGACGACCCGCAGTTCCGCGGCCGGTTCCGCCAGGAGGCTGCGACGGCGCGCCGGGTCGCCCGAGTGTGTACCGCCGAGGTGCTCGACTTCGACCCGGACGCGCCGCAGCCGTACCTGGTCACCGAGTTCATCGAGGGCCCGACGCTGTCGAGCTTCGTCACGCGGGGCGGCCCGCTGAGCGACGCGAACCTCGAACAACTCGCCGTGGGTGTCGCGGCCGCACTGCGGGCGATCCACGCCGCCGGCATCGTGCATCGGGATCTCAAGCCGTCGAACGTCGTCCTTTCGCCGTTCGGCCCGCGCGTCATCGACTTCGGCATCGCCCGCGCGCTGGACTCGGCGACGGGGCTGACCGGTGATCTGCAGCAGTTGGGCACGCCGGCGTTCATGTCGCCGGAGCAGATCCGCGGCGACGCGATCACCTCGAAGGCGGACATCTGGGCCTGGGGTGGCCTGGTCACCTTCGCGGCCACCGGGCAGTACCCGTTTGGCACGGGCAGCGCGCAGGCGCTGCTGTATCGGGCGATGAACGAGGAGCCCCGGCTCGACAGCGTCGACCCGTCGCTGCGCCCGATCGTCTGGGACTCGATGCGCAAGAACCCGCTGGACCGGCCGACCGCCAGCCAGCTGATGGGCCGGCTGCTTGGCGACGAGGCGAGCGACACCGGGAACCAGGAGGAACAGGTCACCAACGTCCTCGCGGACTGGAACGTGCCGGCTCTTGCGCCCGGCTCCACCCCGCCGCCCGCCACCGTCGCCGGGCCGCGGGACATGGCGACCCTCGCCTCGACCCGTCCCGGCGACCCGGCGGGCCAGGAGGCGGGCTACGCCTCGACCCAGCTGGCGACGCAGCGGGTCACCCCGCCGCCGGGCCAGTGGTCCGGCGTTCCGGCGCAGCCGGGGCCGCCGGCACCGCAGCCGGCGAAGCGCAGCCGGAAACCCCTCATCATCGGAATCGCGGCCGGCGTCGTCGCCGTCGCCGTGCTCGCCATCGTGCTGCCGCTGGCATTCAAGAGCGGCTCGAGCGACAAGCCGGCGGCGAGCGCGAGCTCGGGCACCGTCAGCGCGGCTCCCGCGGCGTTCGCGCTGCCCAAGGCCGCCACGCCGCTCGCTCTCGACACCCTGGTGCTCAGCCGGAACGCGGCCGCCCCGGACGGGGGGAAGTACAGCCTCGTCACCGCGGCGGTGCCGAGCCCGACGGACGCCAGGTGGAACCTGCCGAAGATCACCACCATCCGGCCGCTGCTCAGCAGCAAGATCGGCGACCTGCAGTTCCCGGTGATCAGCCCGGACCGCCGGACGATCTACTACATGGACAACGCGAGCACGACCACCGTCTGGGCGATCGCATCCGACGGGTCCGGCAAGCCGGTCCAGCTGCTCACCTCCGGCGACGGGACGAACCTCTCCCCGGTGAATGACGGGCGGCCCTCGATCTCACCTGACGGCAAGTTCATGGTGCTGCGCTCGACGACGGACCAGACCGGCCAGCCCAACCCGGGCCTCTACATCACCTCGCTCGACGGCAAGACGGTCCGCCGGCTGAACACCGAGCCGGAGGCATCCGATCCGTCCTGGTCGCCGGACGGCGAGCGCATCGCCTACTGGTCGAACACGACCGCGGGCGGTGGCGCCGGATTCCTGGTGCTGATCCCGACGCAGCCGGGCGCCAAGGCGGAGCCGTTCAACAAGGCGGAGTTCCTCTCGGAGGGCGACAAGCCCAACCTCGACTCCGAGCCCACCTGGTCGCCCGACGGCAAGTACCTCGCGTTCGTCCGGCAGATCTCCAGCAACCGGGACGATCAGCAGATCGCGATCGTGGACGTGAACACCAAGCACGTCACCGCGGTCACCGGCGAGCACAGCACGCAGGACGCGCCGGCGTGGGGACCGGTGAAGGGCAGCGGAATCCTGCTCTTCACCGCCAACCGGGACCCCAACCACCCGAATGACCGCCAGCTGTTCATGACGAACATGAACGACTTCGACGCCGCCGACCGCCAGCTCACCGATGGCCGCGGCGACTTCGCCTTCCCCCGCTGGTCCGCCGCCAGCTGACCGTTCGCTCCGCCGATGGCCGGCCCGGACGCCCCCAGCGGCCGGGCCGGCCATTGGCGTCTCGTGCGGCCTCGCCCTGCCGGCTAGCCGCGCGTCCGCTTACGGACCGCGCGGAACAGCAGGAACAACACGGCGAGGATCACCAGGATGACGACGAGCCCGAGGATGACCTGGCCGACGTTGCGGTCGTGCTTCTTCGCGCCTGCCGCCAGCGGCGTCGTGGCGCTGGCCGCGCCCGCCGGGATCAGCGCCAACGCGCCTGCCGCCGCGACCACATACCAGGCCCGTCGCGCGCAGCGCGCGACGCCGCCCACCAGACGGCTCCCGACGACGCGCGAACGCCAGCCAGACCCGGTCATCGCCACTCCCACGCGCTCCGCCGTCACGAATCCCCCTAGTACCCGACGTCCAGCCAGCCGGACACGTTGCCCGCCGACCCCCGACCCCCAACCGGCGTGAAGCCGCTGAATCGCCGCGATCGTAGCGGGTCTGCCGGCTCCTCGGTACGCGGCCCTTGGCCCGTTAGGTTCTCCCGTATGAGTCTTGCTCCTGACGGTGTGCACGCTGACGGCGTGCGGGAGCTGTTGGCCGGCTACGCGCCGGGCGGCGGCGTCGAGGCGAGCGATGTGGCCCGGATCCGGGCCATGATCGAGGACACCCCGGATCCGT
>Ga0068859_100004930_pt1 | contig 13571 bp, 17 predicted proteins | sample KBSSwiS22_FD_66585 | JGI IMG/M metagenome (GOLD analysis project Ga0068859, IMG submission 66585) | Switchgrass rhizosphere microbial communities from Kellogg Biological Station, Michigan, USA - KBS Switchgrass S2-2 | ecosystem: Host-associated > Plants > Roots > Rhizosphere > Soil ... | reverse complement strand
CAGATGGGATTGTGTACTTTCGCGTGCCGGAACACCGACTTGTGGTTAAAGCAAAAATCAATGGATTGAGCCTTAACCAACTGCTAGATATTCTTCGAAATGACGAGGTGACAGCAAGCGGGCTGACTTATCTTAAGCGATCCGATCTTGTCCACCATATAGATAGGAACAGCCTCAACAACACACGGTCAAACCTGGAGGTTGTTTCGCGTAAAGAACACGCTCAGCACCACGACTGGGGCAAGAACGTTCTGTGGCAGGTAGGGGTAGAACGCATCGTCTCTATCACGCCTCACGGTGTAGAACCCACCTATGATATTGAGGTTGAAGACGAGCCGCATAATTTCCTCGCCAATGGTTTTGTAGTTCACAATACGGGGAAAACGACGACGCTGATCGAGCTGGCAAAACGTCTGCCGCCGGGCAAACCGATTCTCTTCTGCGCCTTCAACAAAGATATCGTGTTGGAATTAGAGGATCGGCTAAAGGGAACTGGCGTCTCAACGCGCACGTTCCACGCTCTGGGACGAGCGGCGCTCTTCAAGCACCTCAACGTCAAAGGGCAGCTTGAGCCGGACGGCGACAAATACCGCAAAATCGTCCTGGCCTGGGCTGAAACCAACCTCGACCTCCAGACGGCGCTGGCTGAACTGGCCGTCGCCGCCAAGTGCGAGACAAAAGACCTCTTTCGCGACACGGTTTCGATGGCCGTTGGACTTCTGTCCATGCTCCGCTACAAGTTGGCCGAGTGGACGGATACCGAGCGCCTGGCGCAGTTGATCGTCGAGTATGGCCTGGATGAGGACATCTACGGCGACGAGACGATTGTCCGCCTGGTGCTGGCCGAGATCCCCGTCTTCATGGCCGAGGCTGAGAAGCAGGTGCGGAATCTGTTGATTGATTTCACCGACATGATCTACTGGGTCGTCCGCTGGGACTTGAAGATGTACCAGCACGTCTACGTCATGGTGGACGAGGCACAAGACCTGTCGCCCATGCAGCGGGCAATGGTCAGGAAAGCGCTCTGGCCGAACGGTGGCCGCATCTTTATCGTCGGGGATAAATTTCAAGCGATATATGCGTTCGCCGGGGCCGACTCGGACAGCTTCGATCTGTCAGTGGCGATGTTCAACGCCACGGTGCTGCCGCTCACGACCACCCGGCGCTGCGCCCAGATCGTCACCCAGCACGCCGCCCAGATCGTCCCGACGTTCAACTGCCCGGCGGACAAACCGCGCGGTGAGATCGTCTGGATTGACGAGGGGCGCATGGTGGGGAGTGCTCAGCCCGGCGATTACATCCTCTGCCGGAAGAAAGCGCCGCTGGTGGCCGGCGTGCTGGAGTTTATCGCCGCTGGCATTCCGGCGACCATCCTGGGCGCGGACATCGCCAAGGCGCTCATCCGTATTCTGGAGAAGCTCCAGAAGCGCGATGACTATGTGTTCGAGAAGCTGCTGGACGTGCTGCAAGCCTACGAAACAGCCCAGGTCGAGCGCCACATGAAGAAGAATGACGAGGCCGGAGCCGAAGCCGTGCGTGATCAGTGCGCCGCCCTGCGCGTGGTGATTGAGAACGTGAAAGCGCCAGACTACGACACCCTGGTCAGGCGCATCGAGGCGCTGTTCAGCGAGCAGGCCGATGGTCGGAAGCTCGTCACCTTCTCGACGATCCACAAAAGCAAGGGCCTGGAGGCCGAGCGGGTGTTTATCCTCAAGCCGGACTGCCTGCCGCTGTTCTTCCCGACCATGAGCGCTGAAGCTATGGAACAAGAGAATCATTTGAATTATGTTGCACGCACTCGCGCCAAGAAAACGCTGGTCTACCTGACCAACGATAAGTTCCTCAAGAATCGCACCATGCCCCGATACGCCCAGGCCGGTTTTGACGGTGTACCGCTGGAAGCCTCCGTCCGACTCGCGCCTCCAGAAGAACTGCCCCCACCGGCTGCGCAGTTGCCAGAGCCACCGCCTAAACTCCTCGATGAGCCGCGTCCCGAAATGCCGCCCTCGCCATCACAGGAATCTTCAAGAATTCTCGCAGCGCTCAGAAATGCCTCGAGGGAATTTGATGAGGAGTTGTTCGAGCCAGACGGCACGGACATCTACATGGTTGAGAATCAGCTTGGCTTCGGCCAGGATGGGGATTATCTGGATTGGATTCTGAAGTCAAAAACGGTGGAGATCGCGCCCATCGTCGCACCGCAGCAGAAGCTCCTGGCGCTGGTTGAGTCGCTGTCGGTTTCCGAGATTGACCGGTTGATGACGCTCTTGACGGAAGTGCGCTCACAGAAGGCGGCGGCATCGTGAATCAAACAACAGATTTTACCTGGGATGATGAACTGACCTGCTGCTATAAAACTGTGTATGTCGGCTTCATTTGGGATTTGCCTGAGAAGTTCGAGTGGCACTTAACTGATTTGCGACATGGATCAGAGGCAACACTTGAGGAAGCAAAGGCAAAGGTCGAGCGTGCGTTCACCAGAGGGCAATTAGAGGCAAAAGTGCACTATCAATGGCGATTCAACGCATCCCCCGCGCGGACGCCGGAGGAATTTGAGCAGTGGGACGCCAGTCTGATGTACCCCGACATTCCAACAGGTGCGGACTAGCACCAACATGAAACGAGGAGCTTGCCAGCATGGTTCGCTCCTCGTCCTCTGACGTACTCCTCCGTCAGGTAAGCAATACACACCCTTATTTTAGCACGAACGTTCGGGCAAAGTCACGCGCTCCCGCTCGGCAGCAGAGGCGGCATGACGCCAGTCTGATACGCCCGCTCGATCTGCGGATGCATCCAATCGCCCACCGTCTGACCATCGGGCAGCAGGATATTTGCCATAAACTCATTCTCGAAGGTTGAGATTCCGCTTTCGACGGCTTCAAGTTTGGCCTGGATGACCAGCTTCAACGCGCGCCAGCGCTGGCGGCAGGCTTGTTCCCACGCTTCTTGAATCGCCGTTTGACTTGTCCTCTCCTTACCGGTTGGGGTGAGGAGGAAATCGGACTTCGGCGGCAGCTTCAGAAAGAAGCGAACCTGGCGGCCCTGAAAGCGAAAGGCCAGCACCGCGCGGTCAGCATCCCAGCCGCGCATAAACTGATCCGCGCCGTAGCGTTCCAGGATGTGTTCGATCTCCGCCTGGGAATCGCGGACACTGACGGCGGTATTTTCGGCGTATCTACCCATCACTCCTCCTGAGACTCGATCTCGTCAGCCCACTGGCGCAGCCAGGCAGCCGCTTGCTGACGATCTTCCGGGCTGGCGATGGACTTAAGTTCCTTGAATTCCTCATAGAGCGGTGTGAGCCGCTTCTGAAAGGTGGACAGGAACGGCTTGAGCTTTCCACTGAAGCCAGGTCGCATCGCTGCCCGCATCTGCGCGACTGACCAGTGATTCTCCAATGCCCGCTGGAGCCAGTCGGATTTTTCCTCGTTCGTCAGCTTGTCGCTAGCAACCAGTTTGTGATGTCCGAAGGTCAAATTTAAGGTACGTACCTCAAAAGGGACTTTGCCAGCAACCTTCGCATAATCGTACATGGTGGTGATGTCGCGTCCGGATTTCTCGGCGGCTGTGCGATAGGTTTCGCCCCATTCCCGTTCCGCGCCATACACCAGCCAATCGCCCAGCAGCCATTGAATGGAACCCTCCATCCGCTCAAGGAAGTCGCCGATCTCCTTCCAATCCGACTCCTGTACGCTCCCCTGGGTAATCAGCCCGACCGGATTCAGGGTGAATTTCCCTATGGAGAGGGTGCCGTCGGGATTGTGAGTAAGGCGTTTATCCTGGGGTATATTCCCCAACGAAGACAGGCCATAGCCCGCCCTGGCAACCTCCTCAGGCGTCATCGCCGTCGTTACCTCATCCTGCTCAGCAGCGGCGATTCCCTGCTGAGCTTTTTGGTCACGCTTGGATGACATTCGCCATTGCCTCCTGGGCATGGGTGATCAGACGCCAGGCATCGACGCAGGCGGAAGATTTAGGCGCGGCGGAAAACAGCGGGCGGCGCTGCGCAGTCGCCTCCGGCCAGGTAATGCTCATCGGAATTGGCCCCCAGACAGCATCACCGAACCGTTTTTTCAGATCGGCGTAATTTTCGCTGTGTTCCACTGTCTTCTCACGGTACATAGTGGGAACAATCCCCAGGATTGCCAGCGCATGACCCAGCGCATTCTTGCGCTGCTGATCAAACGCTTGTCGATTCCGCAGTGTGTTCAGAAGCCCATTCAGGCTGTAAGTTTCGCAGATCGTCGGATACAGGATAGCATCCGATGCCAGATAAATAATGCCGTGCAGCAGCGACGGCGTTGGCGACGTGTCCACAATCACGGTATCAAAGTGGCTCGACAACTCCTCAAGCCGCCGATAGATCGCAAAGGCATCATCTATCTTTTGACTGATAAGCTGCGTCTCCGGATTGCCGGGTAGCACCGCCAAAGCACCCTGGCTGGCCTCACCGGGCGATTCATAGGTTTCGGGCTGAACAAACCGCAGCACATCGTTCCAGGAAGCATCCCGGACGATGAGATCATAGAAGCCTGGTTCGTTCTTCAGCCCCAACCCGAAAGTCGCATGGCCCTGGGCATCGGCATCCACGAGCAGCACCCGCTTCCCCCGGATCGCCAACCCAGCGGCTAGATGGATCGCCACCGTCGTCTTGCCCACGCCGCCCTTTTCATTCGCTAACGTAATAACCTGCATTTGTGTCATCTCCTTGAGATATAAATCAGACTGTCGTCGCCTTATCAATTGCCGTCAGCATCACCGGATCGGTGTGCCACACCTGGCCGTCCACCGTCGCCAGATAACGAACCCCAAAGGGGAAGCGGTGCCATTTGACCCGAACCAGGTCGCCGTTGTAGAAAACGATGGATTCCTCATCCTCGTTATCCGATGGCGCACTGCCGGACACTTCTACCCATTCGCCGGCCATCACACCTTAATTTCATCCCCATAACGCCAGAGTGTCCATTCACGACAGGCTTTGCGCAGTTCGTCGTTGAGGTCAGGGCCGATAAACATCGCGCCGTCTTCCTCAATGCTAACGAGCCACCCCATTGCGCCAAATCGGGCAACCACCTCAACGTGGCTGAAACGAACAAACTCAAAATCGCCAACGCGAGGCGCATAGTTCGTCCACAGTTCATCCTCGGTTCTCATGCAGAGCATATAATCGCGGCCTGTCGGGTCAACCAGCGTCCATTGGTTTGCGCGCTGATTACATTCATCCACAAGCCGTGCTGTATAGCCAAGTCGTTTGGCGAGCGCGATTTCAAAGGCTCGTTCGCTGTCCATCAACACATCCTCGCAATCAAATCTTGCAGCCGGTACAGCTCCGACGCGGGCAGCACCTCTTTGAGCGCTCGCAGCGTTCTGGCCGGGTCGCCTTTGTAGACGACGATGGAGATACCCACCGCTTCGGAATTAGTCCCGCTGGTGATGTGCCCCTGCTGGCGCTGCTTGCTTTCGTGCTGCACCGCCTGGCGGAAGGTATTGGGGAGCGCCGGGACATCAAGAATCGGCTGCGTCATCACCTCCGGTCGAATATCCGGCATGGGCTTATCCTCGCCGTCAATCGTCACCGCGCCGCGCTGGAGCATCTCCTGGGCAACGTGAACCGCTGACGTGACCGCGCTGCGAGGAATAGCTTTGGCGGGGTTGCCCTTGTCGGTCTCGCCATAGGTCGCCAGCAGGGTTTGACTGCCCACCAGTACCCCTTCCAGGACGCGGTACTTGTGCAGCACCTCCTCCACCTGCTCGACAGTAAACGACTCGCCGTTGCCAAGCCGCCGGACGACTTCCTGAAGCGCGCCCTGTGGGGTGGAGGGGGCCGAAAGCCAGAGCAGGGCGGTGGGCGGCAAAAGCGAAAACTTTTCGTTTTTCGTCACCAGGGCATGGACGTTCATCCAGTGCTGCGCCATACGCGGGCTAAACTGGATGCCCTTCAGCCAGGCCTCCCACTGCCCATGAGGACAGATAGCGCGGGCCTCATTCAGCCATTCCCCGATCTGCACAATGTCCGCCACGGATCGGCGGATGCGCACCGTGATTTTACTCGACAGTTCCTCAAGTCGGGCCTGCACAATCACCGTCACGCCGCGCTCCTTAACAAACTTACGATCTCTGCCATCTTTTCGGCCAACAGCTCCTCCGCCAGCAGCTTCTCGCAACTCTTCACTTCCCGCGCGTTGAGCGCCCGTGTTCTCAGTGGACGATACATCCGGGTCTTATACTGCGGATTCTTCTCACCCCGCGCCCGGGCCTTGGCGTTAGCCACCAGGTCATCGCTCATCGTGACCGTGAACCGAGTCTTCCACCAACTGGTGTGGATCGTCCCTGGTGTCGCGGAAGGGGAGGGGGATTTGATCGTCTCGAAGATCGCACCGACGGGCAGCTCGTGACTGCGATACGGCTGGACGCCATAGCAGAAGGTGTAGTTGCTGTGATGCTCGATTCCGGTGAACGCCAGGCTATTCATACTTATGCGGCTTCCCGTCATCGTCCAGGTAAATGAAATCGCCCGGCTCAATTGAGTCGCCGCTGATGACCTGGCCGTTGTATGTGACCGTCACCCGGCGGGACACTTCCACCTGGCGGCGGAGAAACCGCCAGCGCAGCGCCAGCCAGTCTGGAACCCAGGGCCAGCGCTTGATTGTGTAAATTATATCCATCCGCAAATCCTCGCCACAAAATACGCCGCGACCACCAGCAGCAGAATCCGCGCCCAGACAGGCCAGGGCTTCACGTCGCCCTTGTCGTGAATCAGGCGGTAGAACTGGCGTCGTGACATTACCCTACCTTTTCAAACTCCAGCGCCCAGGGCGGGCTGCTCACATTCGACACCGCGATCAGCGCCGTACATCCTTCCGAGGTAAACACCGCCTCCGCGCCGTTGGCGGCCTGCCCGTCGATCACGAAGAATAACCCGCTGGAGAGAAACGGCCCGCTGCCCTTGCCACAGGTTCCACTCGACGGATTCACTTCCACAATGACATACCCTGCCGTCGTCACGCGCGCTCGGTACGTCCCCGCCGGAATGGTCACCGGGCCGATCACCTTATCCGCGTTCCCTGAAAACACCAACGGCGCGCTGGTGGCCGTGGGTGGAACCGGCGTCCAGGTCGGAGAAGGCGTAAACGTCAGGGTTGGCGTCGGTGTGTCGGTGATCGTCGGCGATGGGCCAGGCGTAGAAACTGCCGTTGATGTCGGGATGGGCGCCGCTGCGCTCCGGGGCAGCAAAAGACTTGCACAAACGAACAGCCCAACAGCAGCCAGCGCCATGCCAATGACGTAATCAATCCACTTGGGATGCTGACCGCGCTTCGCCTCAACCGGGAACTCTACCGGTGGCGACAGCTTATTCACCCTCGCCAGCCATTCACGCGCCGTCGAGTCGTTAGGCATCGTCTCCAACACCGCCCTGGCCGCGCTGTAGTTCTTTTCCTGGATAAGTTCTCTGGCTGCCTGCATCTTTGCGCTGCTCATCGTGCCCTCCGTAGGGATAGCGTAGGCCAATCGTTTTCTTACCCTGTGTTAACGGGGTTATAATTTCGGCTATACCGAACTATACGATTGTGCCATGACGCCACCAGGAGAGGCAAAAATTAGAACGCCCGGTCTAGTCGTTCCCCTTGCGTCGAGACATGGACTCTGCTGCCTCGGCCCACTCTTTCGGCGCAGCACGCTCCAGCAGAATCTGAACGGCCTCATCCTCGGTGATTCGCCGCTCAGTTCCCTCCTCTTTCGTGATAGAGGCTATAAAGAGCTTGAGGGCAATTTTCGTGATTGGTTTTACTCGAACTGCCATAGTTGCCTGCCTTTTATGAATTTCCCTACTTGACATACGGGTATCCCATGTTACAATGGTATCATATCAACAGAAATAACACAAGTGCCTGTTGTTCACACCAATTTTATACCGAAAACCGTAAATTACGAATGGAAGATATTACTCCTATGAACTAAATCTCTCGGCTATAAGCCTGAAGTTAGCGGACTATAACCAAAGTCGTTGTGCCATTTTCGCACATTCGTTCTAAAATATGCCTACCATCGTTGGTAATTTGTTATACGGGAGGGAATCTCGTGTCACCTATCAGCAATCTCTGGAAAGCAACGCCCCATCGTGAGACCCGCGTCAGCGAGACTTACATGGGGCGTTGCTGCTATGATCTGACGGAAGATGCCGAACCGGTTGCTCCGGAGGACGTTCAGGAAATCTGGGCGCTGGTCGAGTCGCACCGTAGTGGCGGCGTGCGGGTCTTCGTCTTCTGCGGCGAAGAGATGGTCTGGACGCAGCGCTGCGCCGACGAAAAAGCGGCCATGAAGGTCGCTCGTCAGCAGGCCGAGAAGGTCAAGATACCGGAGCGCGAGGAACAGGGCGCGCTGTTTGCTCTTGCATCGTGAATCGAAAGAGCCGCTTTCGCGGCCCTAAAGTTCTTTCGGGTTGGATGCTCTGGAAAGTCGCCAACCCTTAACAAACAAGGATAGTACACCATGCCCGAAAACGCAATCATTGACCGAAACGACCCTGACCTCCGCCTGGCGATGGTCAAGTTCGTCAGCAATTTCCGCCAGCTCCTCCATGAGGAAGTCGAGGAGTTGATGTTCGAATACGACGAGGACGCCGAAGAGTACCCGGTGGAGCAGCAGATGCTCGCCCTTCTTACCGAATACCTCGCCGCCCACAAGCCGCTGACTCAGCGCAGCGCCGCCAACTTCTTCCACGTCACCGTGGTCGCGCCGGACTTGTTCGCCGTCCGGGATGAGGAGAAGCGCTAATGTTTACCTCAGACCCCTTTGCCCCTGCGACCAAATTCCAACTGAAGCTCCGCATGGCGCTCGTCGGGCCATCCGGCAGCGGCAAGACCTTTTCCGCTCTCAAGATCGCTGCATCTCTCGGCCAGAAGGTCGCCGTCATTGATACCGAGCGCGGATCGGCCCGCAAGTATGCAGACCTGTTCAAGTTCAGCGTCATCGAACTGACCGACTTCGCGCCGCAGAACTACATTGACGCCATCGAAGCGGCGGAGAAATTCGGCTACGATGTGCTGGTAATCGACTCTCTGACCCATGCCTGGGCCGGAACGGGCGGCGTCCTGGAGATGAAGGACAGGCTGGACGCCCGCAAGCCCAACAGCAATTCCTACACCAACTGGCGCGAAATCACCCCGCAGCACAACGCCCTGGTGGACGCCATGCTCGACGCCCGGATTCATGTCATCGCCACCATGCGCACCAAGATGGAATACGTCATCGAACCCGACCCCGACAAACCGGGCAAAACCCGCGTTCGCAAGGTGGGTCTCGCCCCGATTCAGCGCGACGGCGTGGAGTATGAGTTTGACATCGTGGCTGACATGGACGTAGAAAATACGCTCATCGTCTCCAAATCACGCTGCCCGCAGATGACCGGCGCGGTGGTGCGGCACCCCGGCGAGGAAGTCGCCATGACCCTGAGCGCCTGGCTGACCGATGGCGCGGAGCCAGTTTATCTGCCCCGCCAACCCAAGCAGCCTGCGCCACCCCCACAGCAGCAGAAACCACCCGCCGGCCAGCAGGCCGCCAAAGCCTGGCACGAGGACAAGATGCAGGCGTTTCTTGATCTGCTCAAGAAGGATGGCTTTATCACCGGCGACACGCCGGAAGCCCTCGAAGCTGCCGCGAAGAAGCTGCTGCCGGAAGGCAAAGCCTGGAAAGATTACCCGACTGGCAAAGAGGCGTTTGCCGTCGTCAAAGCCACCTGGCAGGAATTGCAGACCCCACCCGCTCAGCCCAAATCGGCCCCGCCAGCCCGCACTGCCTGGACAGACGAGACCCACACCACTTTCCTCAAATGGGCCTGGGACTGGTTCGCCCGGATGGACCTGGAAGAAGCCTGTGGCGTCACCGAGGATTGGGCGAAATCCTTCCCCGACGTGGAAGCGGCCCGCGAGGCGGTCATCAAGGCCGCCAGCGAAAAACAGTGGCCGGTCAACGTCACCCAGGCGCACTACAACGGCAAGCGCATCCAGTTCATGACCCCCCTGGCGCTGCCGCTGGTCATGTATGATCGGAGCGGAAAGTTCCGCGAGCAGGTAGGTGAACCGTACTGGGATGGCTGGTCAATCAATGACTGGAAAGCCCAGGCCGAAGCCTACACCATTGGCACTCTGAATATCGAGTGGAAGCCGGGGAGGAACGGCCAGTATTTCGAGGCCGTGAAAGTGACCCCCAATGACGAGCCGGAGGACGTGCTGGACGAGTTTTTCGACAGCGATGGTAAGCCTAAAGAGGGGTAAGCGTCTCTGACGTTTGCCAGAATCAAAGCCGGGGAGCGCCCGCCAAAGCTACTCCCCGGCAATTTCATTTTATTTTCCTGGGATAAGCATAGCACGGATCGCCGCGCTGTGCAATAAGGAGCTTATTGTTCATGCTTGATTATAACCAGAGTGAGTTCGCCCGTGTCTGGATGAGTGACCGGACTAGGCGCGGCGTCCACGTGCCTCTCATTTACGTGGACATCAACGAGGGCAATGAACACGACGCGAAGATTTTTAGCCAGATCATCTACTGGCATGATCCGGTGCGAGGCAAGCTGGAACGCGACAGCCAGGGTAACTACTGGTTACGCCGGAAACACTCTGCCTGGTTCGAGGACACTCGCATCAAACGGGCAACCGTGCGCCGCTGCCTGGAACGACTGAAGGCGCGCGGTCTGATTTTCCTCAGCACCACCGGCAGCCGGGGTTTCGAGGAACCGTTGATCCGCGTCAACTGGGTAGAACTTGAACGCCGCGCCAAACTCTGGGAGGAAACTTCCGGCGACGAGCTTTCAGAGGCAGGGTATGATGCTTTCCTGAAACAATTCGCGCCACCCCTGTTACCAGATAACAGCCCCCCTGTTATAGAAGCACAGCCCCCCTGTTACCAGATAACAGCCCCCCTGTTACCAGATAACAGGGGTCTGAACTCAATCTCTCCCTCGCTAGAGTCTTTAAAGATTCTAGAGACTCAAGAAGATTCTATTATGCCCGCTGCTGACGCATCCGGGCAGGTCGGTAATTCCAAAACCCAACCTATCCCCAAACCCCTCAAGGAGAAAAAACCGCGCAAACCGCCTGCCCATGAACCCATGTACCTGGCTCTCCTGGCTGCTTTCAAACTGCAAAAGGAGAACATGACCAAAACTGCTGATAAGGCGTATTGGTCGGTGGCCGCCGAGCTTCACAAGGCGGGCTATACTCCGGAGGAGGCATTGCCCATTTATCGCTACGTCAAGCGTAAATCCGAAGACGAGGAGTGGAAAGTGAGCTTCACCGTATGGACTCTGACCAAGCACGCCCCGGAATGGCGCAAGCGGAATCCGAAGAAAGCCGAGGCAATTCCCCCACAGCCTCTTGCATCAGAGAGTGACTTGGCGGGTGTTGAAGCCGACCTCCAGTCTCTCTACACATCCTTTGCGGAGGTTGCCCGATGAGGTCAAAGGCCGAACGTCCTGTATGGATTAACGAACGTACCGCGCCTGGTCAGGTCACGCTCGATGGCAAAACGTACACCATTGGCAAACATGACTACCCCTGCGATGAAGCGGCAGAGCGCGACGTGATCGGCAGCCTGCTCGTCGCCGGTGAGATCGGCAAGGGCAACGAGACGCTGATGCGGATCCCGTTCCTGCACTATGATGACTTTTTCTTTCTGCGCCACGCTTATATCTTCCGGGCAATGGAGCGGCTCTATCTCCGTGAGCATCAGATTGATCTGGCGACGGTTGCCAGCGAGCTGGAGCACCAGGAGAAGGATGGACAGACCTACCTGGCGCGGGTCGGCGGGGCGGAGTATCTGGTTGAACTGACCAGTGTGCTCGCTCAGAACTACGAAACCTATGCTGAAATGGTGGTGCTGCGGGCGATTGACCGGGCCATGATCGCCCTGGGCGACGTGATCGCCGACATAGGTCGTAACCGGCGGATGGAGATGCGCGAGAAGCTGGTCGAGCTTCAGCGCACGGTGCAGAATCTCACCATCCGGGCGAATTTCCTGGAGAACCGGAATACGACCAACAGTTACGACGCGCTGGCGGCGCACGCCGAACAGTTCAACCGCGAACTCCAGGAGGATGATTTTCAGCCCGGCATTTCTACCGGTTTTGTATCGCTGGACAAGGTAACTCTCGGTTGGCGCAAGAGCAGGCTCTATATCTTTGCTGCCCCATCCGGATGGGGGAAAACGGCGCTCTTGTTGTCATCAGCACTGAAGGCGCTGAAGAACGGCCAGCGGGTTTTATACATCTCTCTCGAAATGAGCCTCCCGGAGATTCTTGATCGGTTCATCTGCATTCAGGGCAGCGTCAATGGCAGCCATCTGATTGAGCGGAAGCTGACTCCCGATGAAGTTGGGCGGGTCAGGCAGGCCATGCAGGAAATTCGAGAAATGCGCGAGTCGAAAAACTTCATGATTGCCTGCATGAGAAGACCTACCCTGGCCGAACTTCGGGCGAAGGTCGCCGAGTTTCACCCCTTCCCTGGCATAGATGTGGTGTTTGTGGATTACGTGATCGCCAACACCTTCAGTGACCCGACCAACGCCGAAGAGTTCGCCTTTGTCACGGCCATCTACAGCGAGCTTGAATCGATCAAACGCGACTTTGACATTCCTGTAGTGGCCGCAACCCAGATGAACAGCAAATGGGAGCGACGGAAGGGACGAAGGCCGGAGATGGGTGATCTCTATTACGGCAAGGCGGGGCAGTTCGCCGCCGATGTCATCGCCTTTATTTACCAGGAAGCGCTTGCCAGCGATGATCCCGAAACAAAAGACGCCGAGATTATTCTCCGCAAAAACCGCTCCGGCCCGATGAATCGCGATGTCACGATTGAACTTAAATGGGAGCCTGAATTTACCCGTTTCTCGGATGGCCCCAATCCAGCGCCTAACGCGCCGCGACAGATTGACCTGGGGGAACTATGACTATCACCGAGGACATCAAGGCCAAACTTCCGCTGGCGCAGTACATTACCAGCCAGGGCGTGCCGCTGAAAAAGCGCGGGCGTCACCTGGAAACCTGCTGCCCATTCCACGTCGAGAAGTCGCCGAGCTTCAAAGTGGACGAGGAAAAGCAGACGTTTCACTGCTACGGCTGCGACGCGGGCGGCGATCTGTTCGAGTTCGCCATGCGCCGTCATGGGTGGACGTTCACCGAAGCGCTGGAGGAGCTGGCGAAGCTGGCCGGGCTCGAGCTGCCGAAAGCCCGGCACTCCGAGAGCGCCGACCATCTGCGCGGTCTGCTGGCGGCTGCTGTCGAATCCTATCACCGCTGCCTGCTGGACTACGACGGCGCGGCGGAGATGCGCGCCTATGCCGAGCGGCGCGGCCTGACGGCGGAAACTATCGAGCGCTGGCAGATCGGCTACGCCCCCAACGCCTGGCAGGGCATGACCGCTCACCTGCGCAAGCTGGGCTATGAGGACGCGGACATCATCGCCGCTGGCGTCGCCGTGAAGGGTGAGAAGGGTCTCTACGACGTGCTGCGCGACCGGCTGGTCATCCCCATCCGCGACGAGCGGGGCCGCATCATCGCGCTGGCTGGGCGGTCCCTG
>Ga0068859_100004928_pt1 | contig 13576 bp, 11 predicted proteins | sample KBSSwiS22_FD_66585 | JGI IMG/M metagenome (GOLD analysis project Ga0068859, IMG submission 66585) | Switchgrass rhizosphere microbial communities from Kellogg Biological Station, Michigan, USA - KBS Switchgrass S2-2 | ecosystem: Host-associated > Plants > Roots > Rhizosphere > Soil ... | reverse complement strand
GCGGCGGCGGCGGCGGAAATCGCGGCGGCGGCGGTGGTGGCGGAGCTCGCGGCGGCGGCGCTGGCCCTCAGATGGTTATGATGGGCGGTGGCGGCGGTGGAAACGTGATGATGATGGGCGGTCCCGGCGGCGGCGGCCGCAAGCCGTACAATCTGAACTTCAGTATTCAGGTTTCGAATCTATTCAACAACGTCAATCTTGGCACTCCAATTGGAAGCTTGAACTCGACTAGATTTGGCCAGTCAACGTCTATCGGCGGCGGCTTTGGTGGCTTCGGCGGTGGTGGCGGCACAAGCGGTCCCAATCGCCGTGTCGAACTTCAAATGCGATTTAACTGGTAACAGCCAGATCGCATATAATTGAAACGAAAGGGGGATGAGAACGTATTAGATTCATCTCCCTTTTCGATGTTAAAGGCTATAATTCGACCTTTATGAATAAAACTACCTTTATCCTGACCCTTACCTTATCCCTATCGTCCGTGTCGCTTTCTCAAAGCGTGCCGGCGACACAATCATCCGTCGTCCCCGGTCAAAAAGCTGTTGCGGCGTCTGACAATGCATCCATTGACCTTGCAAAGCTCGTTCTGGCGGCGCATGGCGGCGACAAGCTAAAGAGCATGAAGTCGATCGTGATGAAGGGCTCGGCCGATGTGAATGTACAAGGACAGTCGCTGCCAGGAGTATTCTCAATGGCGATCAGCGGTGACAAGTATTATTTTGAGATCAATGCGGTCGTCCAGAAGCTAAAGCAGGTCTATGACGGACAGCAGACTTACTCGTCAATGCAGCCATTTTCATTGCCGCCGATGACAAGTCTCGGGTTTCCGCTGTTGCCCAGGATCGGTGACGCCGGATACGTAATCTCGGGTCTCACGGACAAAAAGAAGAAAGGGTTTCGGATCACAACGCCGGACGGCTTTTACACGGATTTCTTTGTCGATGACAAGACGAAACAGATAAAAGGCTACGAATCTAGTTACGATTTGGGAGGACGTATCGTTACCACATCGGTCGAGATCGATGAATTTCAGACTGTTGAGGGTGTGGTAGTTCCAAAGAAATACTCGCAGCGATTCGATCTTGGGCAGCTCACGGCGTATGCCAACTTCAAGACAAAGGACATACTTATAAATTCACCCATCGACGACAGCGCGTTTGCATTACCCAAATAAGAGAGTCTTGCTATTTCGCAAATCGACTGGACTTCCACCAGTCGATCGTCCTTTTCAGTCCTTCTTCCAGCCCAACGATCTCGGAATAATTCAGACATTCGATCGCTCGATTGTTGTCAGCCTGCGAGTGCTTTACGTCGCCAGCCCGCGGTCGTTGATGATCGGCCTCAACACTGGGAGTACCGGTAATCTTTTTCAAGACATTCAGTAGTTCGTTCAGCGATATGCGATCGCCATTTGCGGCGTTCATTGTCTCGCCAAGCACTTTTGTCGTTTGGGCAGCCTTGATGTTAACGTCGACGACGTTCGCTATATAAGTAAAATCGCGGGATTGCTCACCGTCTCCATATATCACCGGTGTCTGGCCCGTCATAAGGGCGTCGATAAAGCGCGAGATAACACCAGAGTACATTGATCCAGGGTTTTGACGCGGGCCGAAGACATTGAAATATCTGAGCGAAAGCGTCTCGAGGCCATACACGTTATTGAATGCACGACAATATAACTCCCCGGTCAACTTCGCAACAGCGTAGGGCGAGAGCGGGTCGGGCCGCATCGTTTCGACTTTTGGCAAGGTCGGCTGGTCTCCATAAGCCGAGCTCGAAGCGGCGTAAATAAACCGCCGAACACCCGCATTTTTTGCTTTTACAAGGAGATTGAACGTTCCATCTACGCAGACGCGGTGGGTTTCCTCCGGATTCTCGACAGAACGCGGAACACTCGGAAGGGCGGCCTCGTGAAAGATAACCTCAACTCCATCGATCGCCTTTGCGACGGCGTCGTCGTCATTGATGTCGCCCTCGATAAAATCGAAATCACCTGTAATTTCCTCAAGGTTTTCACGAAAACCCGTAGCGAAATTGTCGATGATGTTTACCCGGGCACCTTGCCGGATCAGTTCATCGGCGAGGTTGGAGCCGATAAATCCGGCGCCACCCGTGACAAGGACTTTGGAGGTTAGAGACATTGTCTAATGATTTTATCGTCCTACTCCGACATACTCAAACCCCATCTCGCGCATGTCTTTTGGCTCATAGATGTTGCGAAGATCGGCAACCTTTGGGGATCTTAACAGCCCCCTTACCTTTTCCATATCGAGAGCTCGGAACTGGTTCCATTCGGTAATAATGACAAGGATGTCGGCGCCCGCTATCGCATCATATTCGTCGACGGCGTATTCGATCTCGGGAAGGTAATGCCGTGCTTCGCTCATCGCCACTGGATCGTATGCCTTGACCGTTGCTCCGCGTTTCACCATCTCGTTGATAATGTCGGTGGCTGGGCTTTCGCGCATGTCATCGGTCTCGGGCTTAAACGAGAGGCCAAGCACACCGACTGTTTTACCGTTGAGGCCCCCGACAAGCTTTTCGATCTTGGGTATCATCGCGTCGCGCTGCCGCTCATTTGCTTCGACGACCGCGTCGACGATGCGGGTTTCGACGCCAAACTTGTCGGCCACGGTGGTCAGCGCCCGGGTATCTTTGGGGAAACATGATCCGCCATATCCAGGTCCGGGGTGCAGGAACTTACGGCCGATACGATTGTCCATGCCCATCCCGCGGGCGACGTCGTGCACATCGCAGCCGATCGCGTCGCAAAGATTTGCGATCTCATTAATAAATGTGATCTTGGTTGCGAGGAACGCGTTTGCGGCGTACTTGATCAATTCAGCGGCTTCGAGGGATGTGATGACGATTGGGGTCTCGATCAAATACAGCGGGCGATAGAGGTCTTTCATCACGTCGATCGCACGTTCTTCATTACTGCCGATGACCACCCGGTCGGGACGCATAAAATCCTCGATCGCGGCACCCTCCCGAAGGAACTCGGGATTTGACGCCACGCCGAAATCGGTTTCGACTGTAAGGTTTGCCCTGACAAATTGCCGGAGCCATTCGCCCGTGCCGACGGGAACCGTTGATTTTGTAACGAGGACCTTATAGCCGTTGATCGCCTCGGCGACATCCTTCGCCGCTTGGCGATAATAGCTCATGTCGGGTGAACCGTCTTCCTGCGGCGGCGTACCCACCGCCATAAAGACAACGAGAGCCCCCTCTACGGCCGTTTTGATATCCGTGGTAAAATGCAGGCGTCCCGCCGCTACATTCTTTTCGACGATCTTATCGAGGCCCGGTTCGTAGATCGGTATGACCCCTCGGTTGAGTTTATCAACTTTTTCACTGTCAACATCGACACAGGTAACGTCGACACCAAATTCCGCGAAACACGCACCCGTTACCAATCCAACGTAGCCGGTGCCAATAACTGCTATATGCATAATTAGAAAAATAAAAACGTAAGAATAAACCTAGTAAACAACGAGAACAGTAGACAAAATGATGCGGGTCACGTGATTAAACATGACCCGCAGCTTGAAAAACAATATAGATGTTATTAACGAGTAGGGCTTACGACGATAACGTTGCCGCCAAAATCGTGTCCATCTTCCTTAACACCAAACAATATGCCAACTCCTGCAGCTCCAGCGGCAAGCAAAAGCAGCCACGGCCACCCGGCGATCGCCGGTGGAGGCGTTGAGTTCGGACGCAAACACGGTTTGCAACCCGTCTGAACCAGATTGCCCGCAACGGCTGTCGTGCCAGCTGCCACCTGTTTGTCGGTCGCACCTTCACGCATGATCACAACCCCTGTGGTGGTGTCGATATGGGTATGCGAGCATTCAACTTCAACCAGGAAGTTGTTTGCCTGTCCGGCGTCGGCGATGAACGTAGCGTTCTTTGTTGTGACCGTCGATGCAACACCAGCCGCATCCGACACTCTCATTTTACCGTCGTTCAGAATAGCGATGATGCTGTTTTCCGAAAAAGTGAGGTTAACATTGGAATCCGCGAGGATCTCAAGTCGGCCGGTTTTGCCGAGGCTGACCGTTGCGGTCGAATTGCCGCCGGTCGTGACAACCGCACCTGAAAGGATCGTTGAGTTTGAAACAGCAGGTTGGCCATTAACCGTTACTTGGCCCGAAACCGTAATTTCTCCCGCAAAATCCTTCGGCAGCGCGAACGCAACCATGGAATAAACACACCATACCGCCACAAGGGTGGCTGATGTAACAGACTTACGAATAATGTTTTTGCCGAGCATTTAGTAATCTCCTCCTGATCAATCCTTTCAACTCAAATTAATAATACCTTTACAATTACAGAAAAACAACTAGCGAACAGGACTCGTTGGCGTCGAATCGTCATTGTTGGTCACGACAGCAATAATAACGACTGCGACCACAACCGCAGCGACGATCGATCCAAATGCGAGCCAGCTCATTCCTCCAGGTCCCTTTTTAGCGGCGTTCTTAGTAATACCGACCGGCGTAGCGGTCGCTGTCTCACCAGCATTTACCGCAACTGTCTCACCCGTCGAAGTCTTTACATTAACCGGCTGGGCAGAGCTCAAAACCGTCAGGCTTCCCGCAGCAAGATCGCCGCTAACGGTATCGCCGTCAACATTTAGCGTGAATGATGTGTTGGGTGCGAGTTCGAGTTTGCCAGCTTTCCCAAGATTTACCGTTGCACCCAACGTGTCTGGGGTAACAATCGCACTCGATGAAAAGATCGTCCGGCCGGTTTTGGCAGCTTCGCCGTTAACGGTGACAGAAACTGTGTCCGTTACACTGTCACCAGTGACAAGCAGTTCACCAACAGGCTTATTCGAAGCAGCAAGCGTGACCATCGAATATGTGGTGACAAGGGCCACTATCGATGCTGTCGAAATTGCTTTCCGAACCCACCCTTTGATGCTCATTCTTTTCATGTTGTGCTGCTCCAACAAAATGGTTTCAAATTCAAACCTATCAATCTTTTACACGAACTTGACCGTAATGTCAATAAATCCACGACTTACCCCGCGTAAAACATAAAAATAAACGTTCCGGAGCCTCTCCGATTTTCCAACCGACTGTTTGATGAATATTTATAACACAACTAGACGGCCTTTCAAAGGTAAATTCGTGTATCCATTCACAATTAAGGCATTTTTAACGTCCCGCCACGAAATATCCAAAAGCGCCCGCACACGTTGCCCAAACAGGCATTTTTTGTTCTAATTTGCACAGTTCACGACATTTTTTGAAGGGAGGCAAGTTGTAATGAAAGCCAAGCTGTTGTTTGCATTATTCGTTTTAGCTCTCATGGGGGCATGTTCGAGCACTCCAAAAGATAATCCAAGCTCTCCGAAAGATAAAAAGATCAAGATAGGTTTCGCCATGGACACGCTTAAGGAGGAGCGATGGCAACGTGACAAGGATGCTTTTGAGGCTCAGTGCAAAAAGCTGAATGTCGATTGCGTGATCACCGTAGCTAACAACGTAGCAGATAAGCAGGCAAATGATGTAGATAATCTTCTTACACAGGGTGTAGATGTTCTTGTGATCGCCCCCCACAACGCAACTCAGGCGGCTTCAATGGTTGATAAGGCAAAGGCCCAGAATGTACCCGTTATCAGCTACGACCGCCTTATAAACTCGGACAAGATCGATCTTTACATCTCCCACCAGGTGCCTGTAATTGGCCAAAAGATCGCAGAATATGCCTTTCAAAAGATACCGAAAGGGAATTACGTGATGGTTTACGGTGCATCGACCGACAACAATGCCGTCATTATGAAAAAAGCTGAGCTAGAAGTTCTCCAACCGGCAATCGACAAAAAAGACATCACTGTGGTCGCGGAAAATTTTATCGATGACTGGAAGCCCGAACTGGCATTAAATTTTGCCGAAAACGCATTAACAAAAAACAACGACAAGATCGACGCATTCGTCGTTTCGAATGATGGCATGGCCGGCGGTGTGATATCGGCCCTCGAAAAACGCGGCCTCGCCGGAAAGGTCCTCGTTACCGGACAGGACGCGGGGCTCGAGGCCCTTCAAAATATCGCCGAGGGCAAACAGACGATGACTGTTTACAAACCGATCATTCCTCTTGCCAATGCTGCCGTCGAAGCCGCGATCAAGCTTGCCAAAAAGGAAAAACTCGACACCAAACCCTTTATGAATGACACGTTAAAGAAAGAGGTGCCATCGATCCTGCTTGAGGTAACATCTGTCGACAAAGCGAATCTTATGGACACGGTCATCAAGGACGGCTACGCCAAATATGAGGACGTGTATAAGAACGTCCCCGAGGCGGATCGTCCAAAAAAACCGTAACGGAAGACGGGCACAACCGGCAATAACACCAAAATGGATGATGTCGTACTAGCCGTCGATCTCGGCGGGACAAATCTGCGGATGGCTGCTGTCACTCGTGACGGCCAAATAATTGCGCACGCTCGTACCCCGTCGCAAAAGGATTGGACGGCCGCCGGTCTGATTGCAACTCTCGGCCGTCTCGCTGACGAATGTGGATGCGTGAGTGGTTCGGACCGGCGTGTCGTCGGCTTTGGGGTTGGTGTCCCAGCCAATTTCAATGCCGAGGGTGTTCTGACGCACGTGACGAATCTTCCCAATCTGACCGGAATGAACCTCAAGGCCGAGGTTTCTGCAAAGTTTGGGGTACCTGTAGTTTTGGAAAACGACGCGACAGCTGCGACTATCGGTGAGAATTGGCTGGGGGCTTCTCGCGATGTTAGAGACTCGTTGATGTTGACACTCGGGACCGGCGTCGGCGGCGGGATCATTATTGATAATGAACCGTTTAGAGGGATCGACGGCACCGCTGGACGCCTTGGCCACATCTGCGTTGAGCCCGACGGCTACCCGTGTGGTTGCGGTAATCGAGGCTGCATAGAACAGTACGCTTCGGCGACGGCCATTGTCCGTATGGCTCGCGAAAAGGACCTCGAGGTCCAAAACTCGCTCGACGTTTACAACCTTGCCAAGATCGGTGACGAACGGGCTCTCGACGTTTTTAAAACGATGGGCCGCTATCTCGGCATTACGCTCGGCGGCCTCGTCAACGCCCTCAATCCTGAGATGATCGTACTCGGCGGCGGCGTAGCGACGGGGATGGATGCCTTTTCCGGGCATCTGCGGGCCGAGCTCAACAAACGAGCATTTCACGAACCCGCCGACCGGGTTCAGATCGTAAAGGGCGAGCTCAAAGACAACGCTGGTATCCTTGGGGTCGCCCATTCTGCTTTCCCTGCCTAAACCGCGGTAACCCAGTCGTCGGGCTTGCGCTCAGGCCGATTTTCAAGTAATATATTCGTTTGCTGACGAGAGCTGGAACACGTAGGAGTGGGTTTCGCACCCACTTTTTCTTTTGTGTCAAGGAAGTATGGACAAGCATTTGATAATCGAACACGTTAAGGGTATCGCCGAAAAGGTTACAAAGGCGAGCGGCATCGAGCTTGTTCATATAGATATTTCGGGCACGAAACGCGATCTTGTGTTGCGGGTCTTCATTGATAAAAAGGGCGGCGTGACGCTTGACGATTGCTCCGGCATTTCCCGGGGGGTCGAGGAAGTGCTCGACAACGAGGACTTTATCCCGTCGAGATACGTGCTCGAGGTTTCGTCGCCAGGAATCGAGCGGGAACTTTATTCACTCGCGGATTTTGTGAAGTTCACCGGCCATCTTGCCAAGGTGAAATTGAAAGCCGAGATCGACGGGCAAAAGACGTTTGTGGGAAACATAACGACGGTCGAGGGCAACAAAATAAACGTTGACGACCGGACAAAAGGTGCCGTCAGCTTTGATTACGCTGACGTTGACAAGGCAAATTTGAAGATCGACCTGGCGAAAGAATTTGGCCGTTAAACCGGCGGTGCGAAGAGAAAATGAATTAGCGGTTGAGTGCAGGGAAGTTATGACAACATTATCGTCTATCGGACAGAGTATAGAAGTTTTGTGCAGTGAGCAGGGCTTGGACCGCGACATGGTCATCGAGGCCATGAAGGACGCTGTTAAGGCCGCCGCCCGTAAGCAATTTAAAGACAAGACGGGCGACAGTGTTCAGGTCGAATGGAACGCCGAAGATGGCGAGATCGAAGTTTCGGCAGAAAAAACGGTCGTCGAGACTGTTGAAGATCCGCTTAGTGAACTTTCGTTAGAAGAGGCCCAGGAACTCGCCGGAGACGAGATCGAGATCGGTGATATGCTCCTGATCCCTCTGAATCGTGAGGACATGGGCCGCATCGCCGCTCAGACCGCCAAACAAATATTAGTTCAAAAGATTCGCGAAGCCATTCGTGAAAAGGTCTATGACGAATACATCGATCGCAAGGGCGAGCTGATCAACGGTACGGTCAAGCGTTTTGAACGTGGCGATATGATCGTCGATCTTGGCAATAATCTTGAAGCGGTAGTGCCGAAATACGAACAATCACGCGGCGAGATGTGGAACCAGGGCGAACGTATCCGTGTCGTCATCGTCGATGTTTCAAAAGAGCAAAAAGGCCAGCAGATCAAATGCTCGCGTGCTTCGTCGGAGTTGCTCAAACGGTTGTTTGAGATGGAAGTGCCCGAGATCTATGACGAAACCGTGGTGATCAAATCGGCTGTCCGCGAACCCGGCGACCGTGCCAAGATCGCGGTCACTTCGAATGAAAAGGACGTCGATCCGGTCGGCGCCTGCGTTGGTATGAAGGGCTCGCGTGTACAAGCGATCATCAAGGAGCTCCGTGGTGAGAAGATCGACATTATCGAGTGGTCGGATGAGCCATCCGTTTTCGCCGCTAATGCTCTTTCGCCGGCAAAGGTCTCTCAGGTTCGCATTACCGACATCAACAATCGCTTGATGGAGGTCATCGTCGGTGAAGATCAATTGAGCCTCGCAATTGGCAAAAAGGGACAAAACGTTCGTCTAGCGACCCGCCTCGTTGGTTGGGAGATCAAGATCGTCAGCGAAGAGTTGCTCAAGAAGGAAATTGCCCAGCAGATGGGCAAAATGATGGCGTCCGGCGAGGCCGTTCCGGTCACCGCTCTCGAGGGCGTGACGACCACCCAGGCCGAAACCTTGGCAGAGAAGGGCATTACTGATGTCGAGGCTCTTGCTGCCGCGTCGGTCGATGATCTTGTCGAGTTCCTCGATGTAAGTATGGACGAGGCCGAGTCGATCCGCTCCGCGGCAAATCTTATTGTCCGGGCCCGAAACGCCGAGATTGGCATTGAAGAACCAGTCGAGGAAACTGTGGAAGCAGAAACGGCTGAAGAACCTGCGACCGAAGAAACCTCCGAAGAGGCTCCCGGAGAGCCGGCAGACGAGACGACCCAAGCAGAAACCCCGGCTGAGCCTGAGGCGACCGAAACTACCGAGACTGAGGAAACTGACGACGCAGATGCAGAACCGGCTGACGAAGTAGTTGAAGAGCCTGCGGTTGAAACAACCGAAGGTGGATTGGAAGAACCGGCTGTCGATGGTGAGGAAGAAGTTAAATAAACCATTGTTTGACAGATATTTAGCTCCGGTAATTTGGAATTAACTAATTTATGGCGATAGGTAAGAGCATTAGAATTTACGATCTTGCACGCGAGGTGAAACAGGACACAAAGCGTGTGATGGAAGATCTGCGGCGAGAGGGCGCGGACGTGAGCGTCGCGTCCAATTCGATTCCCTACGACATCGCTGAAAAGGTTCGCAACAAATACTTCCCCAAAACCGAGGCTGCACCAAAGCGCGCGATCAAGGTCATCAAGGCTCACAAAGCGGTTGACGAGGCCCCGGCTGAGGTCTCGTCTGCGCGAGCGGAAGTTGAACCACATGTCGAAGCTGAGGCTCCGGCCGAGGTCCAGCCAGAGAAAGTGGCCACGCCTCCGGTCGAGGAGCAGGCTGAAGCCCCGACTGCTCCAAAGGTCAAAAAGCTGACGATAAAGGCCGCTACCCGGGCGCCTGTAGAGGAAAAAGCTCCTGAGGCCGAACCACCCGCCAAGTCAAAGGAAGTTGAAAAGGTCGAAATACCTGAAACGGCCCCTGTTGAGGAACCCGCTGTCGAGGTTGCGGTCGAACCGGAAGAAACAGAGACGGATCCAGATCCGGCCAAGGCAACCACTCCGGCCGGGACCAAGGTCAAAATACTCACGCTGAGTGCAGATGCTCTCAAAAAAGGGATCAAGCCCGGCGACCGTCTTGTCACTGAAGCTCCGACAAAGACGGGCAGCTTGATTTCCGAACGCCCCAGAGTAGATGAGCGTGGCCGGCCAACACAATTTCGCGGTACACCCGGCGAGACCGCAGCTCCGCAAATGACTTACACGCCGCCTGCGGACAATCGCAGGCGTCCGGGACGCTCCGGCGGGCGTAAAGGCAAGGACGACAAGACGGGCAGATTTGCAGAGCGCGATCTAGATGCACCGCAAAAGCGTTCCATCGAAGAGCGTGTAATGGATCAGGTTGGAGCCATCGATACCGAACATCTGAAAACCGTTCGGCTTACCGAAGGTGCGACTATCCGTGAATTTGCTGAGGCCCTCGGCATTACACCGCGTGACATCGTGCAGCTCTTGATCAAACGCGGCGTTTTCGCGACGCTTAACCAACCGATCGGTGAAAATATGGCGACTGAGATGGCCCTCGATTTCGGCTTTGACGTCAGCTTTGTGCCGTTCGAGGAAATGGTCATCGAGCAGGAATTTGAAGAGCTGATAGCAGCCGACGCCGATGACGTCGAATTGACCCGGGCCCCCGTGATAACTGTTATGGGACACGTCGATCACGGAAAAACGTCGCTTCTCGACGCGATCCGTTCGGCGAATGTCGCCGAGGGCGAAGCGGGTGGTATCACGCAGCACATCGGTGCGTATAGCGTACTGGTGCCAAACTCCGATAATCCCGACGAACCGCGGCGTGTAGTATTTCTTGATACTCCTGGCCACGAAGCCTTTACAATGATGCGCGCGCGCGGTGCCAAAGCGACGGATATTGTTATCCTTGTCGTTGCAGCCGACGACGGCGTGATGCCACAGACGGTTGAGGCCGTTGAACACTCAAAGGCGGCTGGCGTGCCGCTCATTGTCGCGATAAACAAAATAGACAAGCCAGGTGCGAATGTGGACAAGGTCAAACAAGGCCTCGCCGGGCTTGGCTTGCAGCCGACCGATTGGGGAGGCGAGACGGATATGGTGGAGGTTTCGGCTAAAAATCGCCAGGGCCTCGACACTTTGTTGGAAACAGTTTTACTCCAAGCCGATATTCTCGACCTCAAGGCGAGCCCAACGCGGCGTGCGTCCGGGGTTGTTCTCGAGGCCAAATTGGATAAGGGACGCGGCGCTGTTGCGACCGCTCTCGTCCAGCAGGGAACTCTGCGTGTTGGCGATCCATTTATTGTCGGACAGTTTTCTGGCAAGATCCGCGCAATGTTCTCGGATCGTGGAGAGGCCGTTACGGAGGCCCAGCCCGCGACGCCGGTCGAGATCCTCGGCCTTCAGGGTGTGCCTCAGGCAGGCGATACATTCCAGGTCGTCGCTGATGTAGAACGTGCGCAGGACATCGCTAACCAGCGGCAGATGCACGCACGCCAGGCGGCGATGCTCAAGACCACAAAGCGTGGTATCGAGTCGCTTGGTCAGGCTGAGATCAAGGAACTCCTTGTCATTCTCAAGGCCGATGTTCAGGGCTCGGTTGAGGTGCTCAAAGGAACGCTCGAAAAACTCTCGACTGAGAAGGTTAAGGTCCGAGTCATTCGCGCCGGCGTCGGAGCCATTGCCGAGTCGGACGTTCTGCTAGCTTCGGCGACGCAGGCGGACGATGCTTCGACAGCTGTAGTGATCATTGGATTTAACGTGCGTCCCGAGGCCCGCGTGGCCGACATCGCCAAGCATGAGGATGTTGACATCCGGCTCCACTCGATCATTTACAAGGTTGAGGAAGAGATCAAGGCCGCGATGATCGGCATGCTTGACGCTATCGAGAAAGAAACGATCCTTGGCAAAGCTATCGTTCTGGAAACATTTAAGGTGTCTAAGATCGGCACGATCGCCGGCTGCCGTGTGACTGAGGGCCTCATACGCCGTCAGGCAAAAGCCAGGCTCTTGCGTGACAGCGTTGTTATTTGGGAGGGCGACATTGCGACTCTCAAACGCTTTAAGGACGATACCAACGAGGTCAAGAATGGTTTTGAGTGCGGTATCAGTCTCGTTAACTTTAATGATATTAAGGTCGATGACGAGATCGAGGCATTTGTGATTGAGAAGTTTGCGGCGACGGAATTGTAAGCAGATATGCGTCGGCCGGAACGCTTGGGAGAGGCGTTAAAAGTTGAAATTTCGGAGGTTGTCGGTTTTGAGCTCGACGACCCCAGACTTGAAATGGTCACCGTCACAGATGTTGAGGTGGCCGACGACCTGCGGGATGCAAAGGTTTATGTTCTCATTCGCGGTAGCGAGGTTGAGATCGATAAGGCGTTGAAAACCCTAAGAAATGCTGCGACATATGTTCGACAGCAAGTCGCGATGAATTTGGACCTTCGGCACGCGCCGCACGTACATTTTGTGCGAGACACGGCCGAGGAAAATGCATCGCGTGTCAGCGAGATCCTTGACGATCTCACGGCCAAGGGCGAAATAAAAAAGGAAGATGTGAGTGAAAAATGAAAAAATGAATTGTGGAAGTTCTTAAATATTCACGATTCACGATTCGCTATTCACTTCTTACGAAGTGTTAAGTCAAGTAGTTGAGTTAATTGAAAATAAGGGCCGCTTTGCTATCACCACGCATATCAAACCGGACGGCGACGGTGTCGGATCATCGCTGGGGCTTTGCTGGCTCTTGCGCAGCCTCGGCAAGGAAGCCGAAGTCATTGTTCATGGTGACGTTCCACTTGCCTATCGGAGTTTGCCCGGAGCCGATGAGATTCGCGACATTAAGCAGATCGACGGAGATTACGATGCCGTCTTTGTGATCGAGTGCTCGGACGTGACTCGTCCCGGCATCGCCGGCCTCGAGAGCGAATTTACCGTAAACATTGACCACCACGCTACGAGCGAGCATTTTGGTTCAATAAACTGGATCGACTCGACCGCCTCGGCCGTTGGTGAGATGATCTACAATCTCTGTAAGGCTATCGGCGGCCGTATCACTAAGGATATCGCCGAGTGCGTCTATATGGCGCTCGTCACTGACACCGGTTCCTTTCATTTTCCGAACACTTCCGACCGTACGTTAAAGGTCGCGTCCGAACTGATTAAGGCCGGTGCTCTGCCGGCCAAGATCGGCGAGGCCGTCTATAACAATTACCCGTGGTCGCGGATCGAGTTGATGCGACAAGTCCTCGACACGGTGAAACGTGACGAAACAGGCCACATTGCTTCACTCAGACAAACGCTTGAGATGAGACGGATCGCAGGTGCGGTGGATGGCGACAATAATGGCTTTGTAAATATCCCGCTCGCGGCTCGTGATGTCCTTGCCGTCGTCTACATGCGGGAGGTCGGGCCCGATCAGTACCGAGCCAGTTTGCGTTCAAAGGGTGACATTAATGTTGCCAAAGTCGCTGAGAAATTTGGCGGCGGC
>Ga0068859_100004923_pt1 | contig 13579 bp, 10 predicted proteins | sample KBSSwiS22_FD_66585 | JGI IMG/M metagenome (GOLD analysis project Ga0068859, IMG submission 66585) | Switchgrass rhizosphere microbial communities from Kellogg Biological Station, Michigan, USA - KBS Switchgrass S2-2 | ecosystem: Host-associated > Plants > Roots > Rhizosphere > Soil ... | reverse complement strand
AGGGGGCCACGCCGATTACGCGGCGAGGACCGACCGCGAGATTGAGTTCGTCAGGATGCTGAGGGAGCAGTTCGGCCGCGCCGAGGTCGAGCAGGTGCTCAGCGGACCGGGGCTGATCAACCTGCATCGGTTCACGCATCGCGGCGGGGAATGCGACATGCTGGCCGGTGCTGCGAGCCACGAACTCCCAGCCCGCATCTCACAGGCAGGGCTCACTGGACGCTGTCAGCAGTGTGCGGAGGCGCTGCGGATGTTCGTCAGCGCGTATGGAGCCGAGGCGGGAAACCTGGCGCTGCGGGCGGTGGCAACGTCAGGGCTGTATGTCGGCGGGGGGATCGCGCCGAAGATCCTGCCAGCATTGCAGACAGGGACCTTCATGGACGCGTTCGTCGCGAAGGAACCGATGCGCGAACTGCTGGAGCGGGTGCCCGTAAAGGTGATTCTGAACCCTGAGGCCGGCCTCATCGGCGCGGCCGTTCATGCGCAGTCGCTGATCGCCTAGATGTGCGGCAGCTCGACGGTCTCCAGCAGATGGTCGAGCCATCGATTCGACAACTTCTCCTGCACGGTGTTCTGCCGTAGCCGCATGTTCAGATTCGGGAAATCGACGCGGTCCATTTCCTGATCCTGGTTGAAGCACGAGAAGATGAATTCCTCGCGCCCAGTCGCCGGATCAACGTGTTTCTGCAGACACTGGGCGCAGATCTCCTTCATCATGCACTGCATCGGCGAGTTGATACTGGCAATAGCGACATGTTCGGGTCTGATGTGCGGCCCGAGCACTCCGTAGCGCGCCGCTTTGACCGCCGCCATCATCCGATCGGAGCCGATCGCGATGATGCGCGACACGCCCGACAGCGGCACGCGCTGTGGACCGAGGCGTCCTTCGGCGTAGGCAACCATGGCCTGGACGATGTTGCCGCGGAAATGCGAGTCCTGCGGACGCCCGGGCTCAATCGTTGCGCCCATGTCCGTGCTCCAGATCACCTGGTCGGTCGCCGCTTCGATGTCTTCGCGCTTGAACAGGTCCTCCCCCTTCTTGTAGCCCGCGAAATAGAGCACTCGATTTCCGTTCTCGCGCAGCGCCTTGGCGATCGAGAACAGCACGGCGTTGCCGAGGCCGCCTCCGGCCAGCATCACATCCGTTCCCTGAGGGATCTCTGTCGGCGTGCCGGTGGGTCCCATGACCACCACCGGTTCGCCGCGGCGTAAATACGCGCACAGCCGGCTCGACACACCCATCTCGAGCGCGATGAGAGAGAGCAGACCCTTTTCGCGATCGACCCATGCACCGGTGAGCGCGATGCCCTCCATCAGCAGCGGCGATCCATCGCCGTTGTCTCCAGCGCGAGCGACGATCGCTTCGAAATTCTGCAGCCGATAGAACTGGCCCGGCCTGAAGTGGCGGGCGGCCGCCGGCGCCCGCACGACGACTTCGACAATCGTCGCCGTCAGCCTCTGCACGTACTCGACGCGCGCCAACAGTTCGTCATCGAGCCGCCCCACGAACGCTGACCACGCCGCATCACGCTGCGGTTGCGCCGAGGGATCGAGCCGCGACAGATCGTCCGCAAAGAGTGCCGTCACCTTCGGATAGCCATCCTTCGCCGACGCCATCGCCTTGACCACGTTCCCCGCATACATCGGATGGTTGTCGCCGTAGTACGACACCAGCCTGCCGTTGTGGTTGTACGACGTGAAGAAGCCGGACGAGTCCGGCTGCAGCGACACCGCCGTGCCCGATCCTTCCGCACGGAAGCCCTGAAAGAAACGACGCTTCGAATCGAGCTGAAACGTGCCCGGCTGTTCTTTCTCGGGCGTGACGTTGGGTGACGTACCCGCTGCCACGAGGATGGTGCGCGCCGGCAGTTCAACAGGACCGTTTGGGCCTTTGAACATCAGCGCCTTCGCATGGTCCGCCCCGTCGATGATGATCTCGCGCGGATCGAGGTTTTCGGCAAACCAGATCCCCTCTTCCAGCGCTTTGACGACTTCTTCGTGATTGAGGCGATAGGCCGGAGAATCGACCATCCGTTTGCGGTAGGCCAGCGTCACACCGCCCCAGCCGCGGACGAGCGGGACGAAATTGGGCCGCTCGCCCGTTGCCTGCGCACGACGCCGCTCGGCACGGACGGCACGCCCGTGCTCGAGGAACTCGTCGAGCACCTGCAGTTCCTCGGCGTCGTATCCGCCGCGAACGGACGCCTCGTCGGCGGAGGCGATCAGCTCCTCGTACCGATCGAGCGTCTTTTCCACCTGCACGGGGTAGTACGCGAACAGCTCGGTCGCCGTGTCGATGCCGGTGAGTCCACCACCGATCACCACCGCCGGCAGACGAGCCTGCAGGTTGGGCAGCGCGCCACGCTTGAACGCCCCGGTGAGCTGCAGCGCCATCAGGAAATCGCTGGCTTTGCGGACGCCGCGGACCAGATTGTTCTTCATGTCGATGACGGTCGGACGCCCGGCACCAGCGGCAATGGCGACGTGGTCGAACCCGTAGCCCCACGCATCTTCGATCGGTATCGTCCCGCCAAAGCGCACACCGCCGTAGATACGCAGGCGGTCGCGGCGGGCCAGCAGCAGGTGCAACAGCGTCAGGAAGTTCTTGTCCCAGCGGACGGTAATACCGTACTCGGAGACGCCGCCGAATCCTTCAAGCACGCGCTCATCGAGCTGGCGGTAGATGTCGTCCCAGCGGTCGATCGGACGCGGGATCCGGCCACCCTCGCCGGTCAGCTCCGCGGGAAGCGGCTCGATCTTCAACCCGTCGATGGCAACGACGCCGAAGCCCTCGTTGAGCAGATAGTGCGACAGCGTGTAGCCCGCCGGGCCGAGGCCGACAACAAGAACGTTCCGGCCGTTGTACGGCAGGGCGTGGGGCCGTCGGATGTTCAGCGGATTCCAGCGGGTGAGAAGGCCGTAGATCTCCACGCCCCAGGGCATGCGCAGGACGTCGGTGAGCACGCCCGTCTCGATCTGCGGGATGTTGACCGGCTCCTGCTTCTGGTAAATGCAGGCCTTCATGCAGTCGTTGCAAATGCGATGACCGGTGCCGGCCACCAGCGGATTGTCGACGACGACAATCGCGAGAGCGCCGATCGCGTCGCCCGACTTCCGCACCATGTGCATCTCGGAAATCTTTTCGTCGAGCGGGCAGCCGGGCAGCGCAATCCCGAGCGGGTTCGTCGCGATCCTGCCTTCCTTGTCGTGCAATCCCTTCGAGCACGAGTCCTTGTCCCGCTCGTGGCAGAGCACGCAGTAGTGGATTTCGCTGACGACTTCGCGCGGTGTCCACCGCGGATCGGTCAGCTTGAATCCGTCACGGCGACGCAGAAGGCTGTCTGGACCCAGCATCGCCTCCGGCAGATCCGGCCGTGGACGCTGGACGTGTACGAGGTTGAAGTAGTCGAGCGTTTCCGGAAAACGGAAGACGACCCACGACTTGTACGCGGGATCGTGCAAGCGAACGGCACACCATCGCTTCAGAGCGTCCGCCGTGGCAGCGACGTCGGCCTTCTCGTCGTCAGTACCGCTCGCCCTCGTCACGGCCTCGCGGTCGAGCAACGCGCATCCGGCTGTCGCGATAGCCTGCTCGGGATCGAGATCGGTCCACGGCCGAATCAGCTGCTCAACGATGGCCACGTCGTCGGCCTGGAGCGCCACACGGGCTCCGCCCTTGACCAGCGGCAGCGCGCGTTTACGGACGAAATCAATCTTGAAGCGGAAGAGCGGCTCCAGGCGATGCGTGCGCTCGACGAGTTCGCCGCTCGCGCTGGCGATCCGGAACAGCGCCGTGACGAACCGGCTGAGGTGGGGCGCCATGCGGACGATCAGGTCCGACCGTTCAATCGGCGAGGTCACCGATTCGGGCACTGTACGATAAGCGTCCCACTCGGCCCACAGCGAGGGGTCGTCGGCCGCCACGCGCGCACAGAAGATCTCGTGCAGTTCCCGGAGGCGTGAGGGCTGGTACAGGTCGGCGTAGGTAAATCCGTCGATGCCCAGTGGCATCGGGTCGAGAGAGTTGTTCATCTAGATGTCGAAATCCCCAGAAGGCAGAATCTTTCGATTTTACACGGCGGAACCGTTTGACAGCGTCTACCGGAAGCCAGAGACTAAAAAAGGGCCACCTGCAGGCCGGCCTCTACTACGACCATGGAAATCACCCTGAACGGCGAGCCTTACGAAATCGATCACCCGCTGACGGTGGTCGCGCTGCTCGAGCGGCTCGACATCGACGCACGGCGCGTTGCCGTCGAACACAACCTCACGATCATCAAACGTCACCGCTTCCCGGACGTCGTGATCGGCAACGGCGACCAGATCGAAATCGTCAATTTCGTGGGTGGCGGGTAAATCATCGATGATTGGTGATCGATGGGGTGTGAATCGTTGACGATTGAAGATTCCTGGATGGCTGAATGAACGACACGCCGTTCGTCATTGCCGGCCGGACGTTCTTGTCCCGGTTGATCATCGGCACCGGCAAGTACAGCTCTCACGCGGTCATGAAGCGCGCGCATGAGGCCTCCGGGGCCGACATGGTCACCGTCGCCGTCCGCCGCGTGAACATCTCCGACCGATCGCGCGAGTCGCTGCTCGACTACATCGACACGAGCACGATGTTCATCCTGCCGAACACCGCCGGTTGCTATACGGCGGACGAGGCCATCCGGACGGCGCGGCTCGGCCGGGAAGCGGGGCTGTCGAACTGGGTCAAGCTCGAAGTGATTGGCGATGAGCGGACGCTCTTCCCTGACAACGAAGCGCTCATCGAGGCGACGCAGGTGCTGGTGCGCGAGGGATTCGTCGTGCTCCCCTACACCAACGACGATCCGATTGCGTGCCGAAAGCTCCAGGACGCAGGCGCCGCCGCAGTGATGCCGCTCGGCGCGCCAATCGGATCAGGACTGGGAATTCAGAATCCGAACAACATCCGGATCATCCGCGAGTTCGCGCGCGTGCCGGTGATCGTCGATGCGGGCGTGGGCACCGCGTCGGACGCCGCCATCGCGATGGAGCTGGGCGCCGACGGCGTCCTGATGAACACCGCGATTGCCGGCGCCGACGAACCGGTCGCGATGGCCACGGCGATGAAACACGCGGTGATTGCCGGGCGGTTGGCCTATCTGGCCGGGAGAATCCCGCGGAAGATGTACGCGACCGCGAGCAGCCCGGTTGAAGGCATGGTGGGACGGCTCACAACCTGAAAATATTGTTCGCGCGGTTTCCCTTCAGCGCGTTACGCGTGTCCACGATCAGCGGGAATCGCTGCGGCATCACCGCGTAGTCGAACGCCTTGTGATCGGTGGCGATCACCGCACAGTCGATGCCGTCCACAGCGTCTTCCGCGATCGAGCGCAGGGACACCGGCCCTTCCTGCAGCGACGGCACGTACGGATCCGTGTAGCTCAACTCCGCTCCGCGCCGGTGCAGCAGTTGCAGGATGTCGAGCGCCGGCGATTCGCGCATGTCGCTGACGTCCTTCTTGTACGCAATGCCGAACAGGTGGATGCGCGCGCCGTTGACGGCTTTCTTGCGTGTATTCAAAGCCTCACTGATCCGTTCCACCACGTACTCCGGCATCGAGCCGTTGACGTGACCCGCCAGCTCGATGAACCGGCATTCGAATCCGGACTGCTTGGCCTTCCAGGACAGGTAGAAGGGGTCAATCGGAATGCAATGGCCGCCGAGACCCGGGCCCGGGTAGAACGGCATGAAACCGAATGGCTTGGTCTTCGCCGCGTCGATCACTTCCCAGACGTCGATCTTCATGCGATGCGACATCAACGCGATCTCGTTCACCAGGCCGATGTTGACAGCTCTGAAGGTGTTCTCCAGGAGTTTCACCATCTCCGCGACCTGCGTGGAGCTCACCGGCACGACGGTGTCGACCGCGACCGAGTACAACGCCGCCGCGACTTCGGAGCACGCCGGGGTCGTGCCGCCAACAACCTTCGGAGTGTTGCGTGTGTTGAACTTCTCGTTGGCCGGATCGACACGCTCCGGCGAGAACGCGAGGTAGAAGTCCTCACCTACGGTGAGACCGCGGGCCTCGAACATCGGCTGCAGCACCTCCGCGGTCGTGCCCGGGTAGGTCGTCGATTCGAGCACGATGAGCATTCCCGGATGGATGTACTTCGCAATCTCTTCCGCAGCTGACACCACATAAGACATGTCCGGGTCTTTGGTCTTGCGCAGCGGGGTCGGCACGCAGATGTCGACAGCGTCCATCTCGCCAAGCTTCGACATGTCGGTGGTTGCGCGCAGCCGTCCCGCCTTGACGCAGGCGGCGATATCCTCGGTCTTGACGTCCAGGATGTAGCTGCGGCCCGCGTTGAGCTCGGTGACCTTCGAGCCATCGACATCGAATCCGGTGACGTCGAACCCCGCCTTCGCAAATTCCACCGCGAGCGGCAATCCAACGTAGCCGAGGCCGATGACGCCGACCCGGGCCTGGCGCTGTTCGAGCTTCTCCTTGAGATGCAAAGTGATCCTTGGTTGGTGCGGTTGGAGGGCTTACCGGTAGACGGCTGCCCCTTCGGATCGGGGGCGTGTCGAGATGCGCTTGATGTCCTCATCCACCATCATGTGGATCAGGCTCTCGAAGCTCACCTTCGGCTGCCAGCCGAGGACGCGCTTCGCCTTCGACGCGTCGCCGATCAGATGATCCACTTCGGCGGGACGCAGGAGCGCCGGGTCGGTCCTGACGTACTTCCGCCATTCAAGACCAGCGTGTTCGAACGCCACTTGCACGAGGTTCTGGACCGAGTGGGAAATGCCCGACGCGATCACGTAATCGTCAGCCTTTGGCTGCTGCAGCATCATCCACATTGCCTTGACGTAGTCGCCGGCAAATCCCCAGTCACGCTTCGCATCGAGATTGCCCAGCGCGAGGTGATCCGCAAGGCCGAGCTTGATACGGGCGACCCCATCCGTGACCTTTCTCGTTACAAACTCCACGCCACGCCGCGGCGACTCGTGATTGAACAGGATGCCGGACACCGCGAACAACCCGTAGCTCTCGCGGTAGTTGACGGTGATGTAATGGCCAAACACCTTCGACACGCCGTATGGGCTGCGCGGATAGAACGGCGTGAGCTCCGTTTGCGGAACCTCGCGGACTCGCCCGTACATCTCGCTGGAGGACGCCTGATAGAGCTTGATCTCCGGATCCACCTGCCGAACGGCCTCGAGGACGCGGGTCACCCCCATGGCGTTGAAGTCACCGGTCAGCAGCGGCTGATCCCACGACGCCGGCACGAACGACATGGCAGCGAGGTTGTAGAACTCGTGCGGGCGGACGTCCTGGATCAGACGAAGGAGCGAGAGCTGATCGAGCAGGTCGGCGGGGCGAAGCGTGATGCGATCGAGCAGATGCTCGATTCGCCAGTAGTTCGGCGCGCTCGCGCGGCGGACCACGCCGATGACCTCGTAACCATTGGCGAGCAGCAGCTCCGCGAGATACGACCCATCCTGACCAGTGATCCCGGTGATGACTGCCCGCTTACTCATGTCCCCTCATTTTATGCCGGGTGCGCGCGGCCTGCCAGCCAGCGGCGCAGCGCCTCGCGCCAGGACGGCATCGCAAAACCCGCCCCTGCAAGCTTGTGCGGGCTCAGTGCGCAGAATTGCGGCCGCCGCGCCTTCAACTGGACGTCGTTGACGCTCACCGGGACGAGCTTCGGGCTGATACCGAGCAGGCCCGCGGTCTCCTGCGCAACCTCGTACCACGTCGCCTGACCGGCGTTCACGCAGTGATAGAGCCCGGGAGCCGCACCGGTCAGCACCAGATGCCGCGTCGCAGCTACGATGTCGGGGACATAACTTGGAGACACGACCCGATCGGTGAAGACGCGCACGTCGCGGCCGGCTTCGAGGCCAGCGACCATGTTGTCGAAGGTACCGGGCCTCCCAGCCCAGTTCTCAACGGCGCCGAACAGGCTCTCCACGCGAAGCACATAGGCGTGCGGCGCGTCGAGCGCAAACCACTCTCCAAGAAGCTTCGAGGCGGCGTAGGTGCTCTGCGGCGATGGAGTCGCTGTCTCGTCGTATGGCTGCGACGCCCTGCCGTCGAACACGAAATCGGTGCCGTAGTGCACGAAGACCGCACCGGTGTCACGGGCGGCCCTCGCCAGGTTGCGCGGCGCGAACGCGTTGACCGCCAGCGCCGCGATCGGCGAGGTCTCCGCGCCGTCGACGTCGTTGAACGCCGCGCAGTTGATGATCACGTCTGGACGGGCAGCCGCGACCGCCTGCGAGACAGCCCCGGCGTCAGTAATATCCAGCGTAGTCCGTGTGTGCGCGATGACCTGACAATCCTGAAAGGCCTGGACGATCGCCGCGCCGAGCCGTCCGGCCGCGCCGGTGACGATCACCCGCGGCGCGGTCATGTCGACCGACGGCGGGTCCGCTCGAGGGTGGACGCGACGTTGAGGTTAGACTGCTGCAAACGATTCATTCTAGTACATGGAAACTGTTGATACGGCTGTGATCGGCGGTGGCGTCGTCGGCCTTGCGGCCGCGCGAGCGATCGCGCAACGCGGGCATAGCGTGTGTGTCCTTGAGCGTGAATCACGTCCAGGCACGGCGACGAGTACGCATAACAGCCAGGTCATCCACGCTGGCATCTACTATCCGGCGGGATCGCTCAAAGCCAGGCACTGCGTCGCCGGCGCGCGCATGCTGTACGAGTTCTGCGAGACCTACGGCGTCCCTTACAAGCGATGCGGAAAGCTGGTCGTCGCGCATGATCAGGCCGAAGTGGCGACGCTGGAAAAGCTTCTCGCGTGCGGCGAAGCCAACGGCGTCGAGGGGTTGACGATCGTCGGCGCCGGGTTCATCCGCAAGCGGGAGCCGCACGTCGACGCGCACGTCGCGCTGTTTTCGCCTCAGTCCGGCATCCTGGAGTCTGAGGCGCTGGTGAAAACCCTGGCACGCGTGTGCGTCGAAAACGACGTCGCGCTGCTGACCGGAACACCGCTGACAGGCACGGACGTCGGACCCGAGGGCATCGAACTACAGACGCCTGCCGAACGCATCCTCGCGCGAACGATCGTCAATGCGGCAGGACTGCACGCGGACGAGATCTCGGCCGCCGTTGGCGGTGAGCCATTCCGCATTTACCCGTGCCGGGGGGAATACGCGGAACTGGTGCCGGCCAGGCGGCACATGGTGAACGCCCTGGTGTACCCGCTGCCGCACACTCACGGGCTGGGCGTACACCTGAGCAAGACGATCCACGGCAACGTGACGCTCGGCCCGACGGTCTGCTTTCTCGAACGCAAGGACGACTACGAAGGGAATCGAATGCCGGTGGAGGACTTCCTGGAGCCTGCCCGCCGACTGCTGCCCGAACTCACACTCGCCGACCTGCGGCTTGGCGGGAGCGGCATCCGTCCGAAGTTTCATCCGCCGGAGCAGTCGTTCGCCGATTTCTTCATCGCACGCGACAGTCGCTCCCCTCGCGTGGTTCATGCCGCCGGTATCGAATCACCAGGCCTCACCTCCTGCCTCTCAATCGGTGTTCACGTGGCAGACCTGATCGAGGAGATCCTGTAGCGCGGTCGCCTTACATCAGCTGCTCGAACGCAGCTTCCACCAGCAGCGTGCACCGAGCAGCGCGTGCGCGATCCACCGTTTGGGGTTCAACGCGCCGGGCGCGACGTGGGTGGCGTAATAGAGATACGCGCTGTCGTGGAACGCCCGGATTGACGAGGCGCGCGCGGTGCGGCTCGACTGGCCGACCTGGTGGACTGCGGAGGAACCGGGCACATAGAGAATCGTGTAGCCGCGATCCCGGAGCCGACGACAGAGATCCGCGTCCTCCCAGTACATGAAGTAGCGCTCGTCGAAGCCGCCGACGGAAGCCAGCGCATCGCGCCTCACCAGCATGCAGGCGCCAGACACCCAGTCGACCTCAGTGGGTGCATCTGCGGTAATCACGTTGCGGCGGGCAACGTCGAGCCTGGAGAGCGACCGACGCAGCGTGCTCGTGCGGCCGAACAGGCCGGTGAGCATATCGGGGTCGCCGCGCGCGTTCCCTTGAGGCGAGCCATCGGGATCGAGGATTCGCGGCGCCGCAATGGCGCACCGCGGATCGGTGTCGAGAACCGCCATCAGCGGTGGCAAGGCTCCTGTCGCCAGCTGACAATCGGGATTCATGATCAGAATCCGATCGGCTGTGCACGCCGCCACGCCCTGGTTGACGCCCTTGCCGAAGCCGACGTTCTCCCGATTGCGAAGCAGCTGCGTCGATTCAAACGCCACCGCTGTCCGTTCGCTGCCGTCTGTCGATGCGTTGTCGACGACAACGCCTTCCCAGGGGCCGGCGGACTCCCGGTCGATCGACTCGAGCGCGCGGCGCAACTCGCCGCCGGAGTTGTAGTTGACGAGAACGGCCGAAAACGCTGGCTTCACGGCTTGGCGACGGCGGTCTCGGTGTCGAAGCGCTTCTCACGCATCTTGAGTCCAAACCATCCCGGCTCGAGCATCCGCCAGATCGCGTCCGTATCGGCACGGCGTGACCGCTGTACCACCGCACGCTTTCGCAGCATCGCCGGCACACCGGCGAGCGCCGCGGCCTTCGCACGGACGAACGTCCACCCGCGGCCCGTCCCGAAGAAGTAGGCACCCGCAGCGGCGTCGTACGCGAAGTGTTCGACCAACGTACGCAGCAGCACCGGACGCGGCGAGTTCTTGAAATACACCCACTCGAGATTGCGCTGACCATAGAAGATCGCGCGGGGGCTCAGTCGTCCGAGCGTCGCGCTGCCATGGTGCCGGACGACGGCCGCAGGCACATAGCGAACACGGTAGCCGAGCAGCCGCGCCCGATAAGACAAATCGACGTCTTCATGCGAAGCAAAGAAATCCTCGTCGAACCCACCCAGCTCATCGAAGACTCTTCTGGGCATCAGGCACGCGGCGCCACAGACGCCAAATACCTCCTGCGTCTCGTCGGCGTCGGCGGACCGGCGTCCGTGCATACGCTTGAATGCACCTCCGGCTCGCAGAAAGCCGTCGCCAGCACTGTCGATGACGCGGGGATCGTGCATGTAGACAATGCGTGAGGTGACCAGCGCGAAGCCGCTCGCTTCATCAAGGCCTGCCAGGAGCGTCCCCAGCCACCCCGGCTCGGCAATGGTGTCGTTGTTGAGGAACGCCACAAACGGAGCGCGTGCCTCAGCAGCGCCAGCATTGTTGCCGCCAGCGAAGCCGCGATTCTCGGGCAGCGCGACGAGACGAACCGACGGATACCGCTCGTGAAGGTGCGCGGCCGTTCCGTCGGAGGACGCGTTGTCGACGACGATCGTTTCAACTCGAACGCCCTGCTGCGCGGCGACTGCATCGAGACAGGCGTCCAGATACTGCCGCCCATTCCACGTCACGATGACGACCGAGACGTCCGGCGATGTCACGTCGTCCGGGTGACCTTCTGCCTCGTCCGCTTGGCGGACTGGGCCAGGCACGTCTGATAGACATCCATGGTGGCGCGGGCAGTGCGCGCCCACGTGAAGAGCGCGGCGCGGGCGCGGCCACGGGCACACAGCTCGCGCCGGAATTCCTCATCCTGTGTCACGCGAATCACCGCCTCCGTCCACCCCGGTGCATCGTCCGGGTCGAGCAGGATCGCGGCATCGCCGGTCAACTCTGGAATCGACGCGGCACGCGAGGCGATGACGGGTGCCCCGCTGGCCATCGCCTCGAGCAATGGAAGCCCGAAGCCCTCGTATCTGGATGGATATACGAATGCCGTCGCGGACCGATAGAGCTCCCGGAGTACGGGCTCCTCGACGCGGTCGATGCGGACGACTGCTTCGGGCGATCCGGCCCTGGCTGCCAACGCACTCAAGGCCTCGCCCGTTCCACGGTCGGTGCCGACAAGCACGAGCGACAGGGCGGGCAACGCGCCGAAGTGCCGTCGTGCCTCGAGAACGGCCTCCACCGCAATCGCCAGGTTCCGGCGCTCATGCAAGTCGCCGATATGGAGGAGGAATGGTGTCGTGACTTCTGACGGCAACTCGGACGGTAAGGCCGCACCCGCCGACGTGAACTCGCCGGACACTCCGAGCGGCACCACGGTCATCCGCTCGGCGGGTAGCCCGTACATCTCCGCAATCTCCGACGCGGAAAACCATGACACCGTCAACACGTGATCGGCCGCGCGCGCGCTCCATCGGTAAAACGCCCGGCGCATCCAGTCCCGACGATACGGATACCACTCCGGGTTCCTCTCGTAGCTGATGTCGTGGATGGTGAGCACGACTGGGACGGGCGACCAGAATGGGGCGGTATAGGCAGGAGCATGAAGCACGTCGACATGCGCGTCCGCAGCCGCACGCGGAAGACCCACCAGCGTCCAGCCGGCGTTCGTCGGCGGATGGCGCCGCTCTCCGACCCGCTCGATCTGCGGCGGCACCGCGTCGGCCTGGCCCCCGAGCGCAACAATTTCCGGCGCGTCTTCGAGCGCCAGCAGCGCGGGCACGAGCCCTTCGACGTAGCGCCGGATACCGGGCGCGGGAGAGGCGAAGGCCCGGCCGTCGATTCCGACTCTCAGCTGATCTCCATATGCAGGCGGCGGACCGGCCGATTGGTGCGGATGCAGATCTCGCGGATGCGCGTCTCGACGCTGCCGTTGATGGCGCGGCTGCTGAGAATCACCTCGTCGACTCCATACTGCCGCATCGTGGCCTCGAGGCTGTCGATCGAGCCGCGCACCGGCACGCCAACGATCCAGCGATGAACCTTCGCGGCGTCATCGTCGATGAACGCCACGGGATTCATGTTCCAGGCTGTGTTCGCGCGCATCTCACGCACCAGCATGCGCCCGAAATTTCCCGCGCCGTAGACGAGCACGCGGCGGCTGCGCTTGTTCCGGGTGGCGGCGGCGAGGTTCATCATGCGGAACGAGACGCGAGTGGCGATGATCGCGGCCACCAGCAGGATCGCGTCGAGCACAAACACGACGCGGGAGGCGCCGACGATGCGATTCGGGTCCGTGACCTCGCGATAGAAATAGAAGGCGGCCGCAACCGACAGCAGCGATCCCATCGCAACGCCGCGCGCGACCACGGACAAGTCGCGCAGCCCGAAGGTGTCCCACGAACGCTGATACAGGCCTGACACGTACAACGCGGCAAGCTTGCAGCCGAGCACCACCGGCAACGAGACCATGACGAACGGCAGAAACTCGTCGAAGTCCTTGACATCGAACCGCAGACGGTACGCCGCGTAGTAGCACACGGTGATCAGGATCAGATCGAGCATCACCTGCCCTGCGTGCCACTTGAAGGCAAGGTCCTTGAGAAATGGCGCGAACGACGACTTCTGTAGGGCCAGGAAGTCCTCGGCGTTGTATGCCGGCACGCGCGCGAGGTAGATGCCGACCAGCGTCATGACGACGCCGAACCCGGCGACGATCGGCAGCTCGGGCTCGATCCGGTCGTTCAACACCATGACGGCCGCGACGCCGCCGGACGCGAGACCCAGCAGGTACAGGATGCGAACGGCGCTGCGCTCGGAGAATCCGAGGGACACCAGGCGATGCGACACATGATCGGTGCCGCCCTTGGTGGCA
>Ga0068859_100004920_pt1 | contig 13585 bp, 11 predicted proteins | sample KBSSwiS22_FD_66585 | JGI IMG/M metagenome (GOLD analysis project Ga0068859, IMG submission 66585) | Switchgrass rhizosphere microbial communities from Kellogg Biological Station, Michigan, USA - KBS Switchgrass S2-2 | ecosystem: Host-associated > Plants > Roots > Rhizosphere > Soil ... | reverse complement strand
TCACTTCGGGCGCGCCTTTGGAGTAGGCGACAACACCACCCGGCGTCTCATGCAAGGTGGTCATGCGTTTCGTTTCGGCCGTGAACGGAATCTCCGCAACTCGAGAAAACTGTGTGTCGAGCTCCTGTTTGTTCAGTCCGGCTTTCGCAGCGGCGACTATGAGGGCTCCCTCAGTCGGATCGCCTTTTACTTCCCACGTTCCGGCGCCGTTCTTTTGCTCAACTCGCGCATCCGACGCGAGCGCCGCCGCGCGCAACATCGTCGTCAACGTCGACGACGTCACACCGCTGGAGCCATTCGTCGAGAAGGTGCCGCTCGGTTCGTAGCCCGTGCCGGAAACATCGATCATGTGACCAGCAACATAGAGTCGCCGGACAGTCATTTCGTCTTTCGTCAGCGTGCCGGTCTTGTCGGAGCAAATCACTGACGTGCTGCCGAGAGTTTCAACCGCCGGAAGACGACGAATCAGCGCGTTCCGACGGACCATTCGCTTGACACCAAGCGCGAGCGAGATCGTGACGACCGCCGGCAATGCTTCAGGCACAACAGCAACTGCCAGCGCGACACCGAAGATCAGCATCTCGATAAACGGCTGACCGCGAAACAATCCGAGAGCAACGATCACTACGACGACCACGATCGCGACACGCGCCAGTGATTTACCGATGCGATCGAGGTTCCCCTGCAAAGGCGTTCTTGCAGTGTCGACCTGTTCAAGCATGCGGGCGATCTTGCCGAACTCGGTCGACATACCAGTGGCGGCAACGAGCGCGCGGCCGCGACCGTACGTGACCGCGGTTCCGGCGAACGCCATGTTTCGCTGATCGCCGGCAGGTAGTTGCTCTTCCGGCAGCGAATCGGCGTGCTTCTCAACCGGAGCTGATTCTCCTGTTAACGGCGCCTCGACAGTTTGTAGGTTGACTGCTTTGGTCAATCGCACGTCTGCCGGAACTTTGTCGCCCGTGGCGAGAATGATTACGTCGCCGGGCACAAGATCGCGTGCGGGCACGCGTTGTTCGCGTCCGTCGCGGATCGTAGTCGCAGCGGGCGCCGCCATCTCGCGTAACGCCTCGATCGCTCGCTCCGCTCGATACTCCTGGATGAACCCAAGGATGACTGCGAAGAGCACGATCACGGTGATCGCAATCGCCTCAACTCCGTGGCCGAGAAATGCGGAGAGCGCTGTTGCCAGCAGCAGGATGACGATGAGTACGTTCTTGAACTGTTCAAACAGTATGGCCCACGCTGAGACGCTTCCCTGCGCCTGCAGTTCGTTTGGTCCGAACTGCTCCATCCGCTTTGCAACTTCTGCGGAGCCGAGACCGTTTGGAGTTGAGTTCAGCCGGGCGAACGTTTCTTCTACGGTAAGCGTGTGCCAGTGGGGGCTGGAAATAGCTGCGGGATTACTTATAGACATAGGCACCTAACCAATCCTTTCGCGCGTTTGTAGTTAGACCTGTGAAGGTCGCGCTAAAAAGGAAAACCTTTCGCGCGCTTCATCAGCCGCAAAAGGTCTTGGTCGTGGAGCTGCTAATTTGCCCTACCCGATGCGCCGGGTACTCTATCGAGCACCGTGTTGACGACTGCACCGGACCAGAAAGGCAGGTGACCTACTCCCCTTTTCTGGCGAGATTCTACAGCTGATAGTCAGTCAGTTCAAATTAGCGCCACAGAAGGTAATGATGCAGTTTAAGTAAGATTTCCCGCAAAGGCGCAAAGACGCAAAGAAAAGAAAGACCACGCTGCTTCATTGATTCTTTTGGCGGCTTTGCGCCTTTGCGGGAGCACATACTTTCGACCTCACACAAGTCAATCGCGAGATCATTCAATCAGAACACGATTGCAATTGACACTACGAATGATTGTGACTAAGGTATCGCCCGGTCCAGCCCGGAAAATTACACCTCCCAACTGAATTTCGCCTTTGATTTGAATTCCCCCGGTGTGCCTCTCGCGCAGAGGTGTGCCTCGCCTCGATGACTTTCCCACGCGATTCCTGGTGGTGCGTTTAAAGGAGACTGAGAATGAAACCGATTCTTATGAATCGCCGTCTGGCGATCTCGTTTGCCGCGTTGGCCCTCCTGCTTGCCGCAGGTCCACGCGTCTTCGCGCAGCGAAATGACAAAGCCCCGAGTAATAAAGAAATGAGAGAGCTGCTGAAACAGCCTGGCAAGCTCGTTAGTGAAGCAAGATCAGCGCGTCCGAACGGCGACTTGAAACTGACAGGCCACCGCGTGGAGGAGATCCAACTGCCGCGCAGCATGCGTGTGGAAGTACAGGGCCAACCGGCCGTCGTGAACAAAGCCTGGCGAGTCACGGTGAATGGTGGTCCATTCCCCGTTCGCGCCCTGCCGGCCGTAGTCTGGATCGACGATCAGATTGTTGGGTACGGCGTCGAAAACGAGACTCTGACACAAATCACCGCGATCACGTTCGATAATTCGCTGATACGCGAAGGAGGCGTCGTAGCGATCTCCTATGGTGAAAACAAAGAGGCTCGCGTGACCGTGCCGCAGCGGGTGCAGTTGAAACGCGAAGGAGGAAACCAATGAAACCCAGGACTCATTGCTACATCCGCATGTTTTCGTTAACGGTTTTGCTCCTCGTCAGCGTGGCGAACGTGTTCGCGCAAACGCCAGATCCCGGAACGCCTGGCCCACTGCCTGTGACGCGCGAAGAGTACGACTTCGGCGATACCGCGTTTACGCCGACGGACTTTCCAGGACCAGTGGAGCTGCGTGCGTCGATTCACTATCCAACCAGTTTGTCAGGTGCGCCGCTGCCGGTAATCGTGTTGTTGCACGGCCGTCATGCGACTTGTTTCAAGGGTGGGAGTGCGCTTTTGCAGTGGCCGTGCACAACAAACGGTAGCCAGCCGATTCCCAGTTACCAAGGTTACGATTATTTTTCCGAGATACTGGCGAGTCACGGATACGTCGTCGTCTCTATCAGCGCAAACGGCGTTAATGCGGTCGATAACTTCGTTTTCGATCTGGGTGCGTTGGCGCGAGCAGAGCTCATCCAGAAGCATCTCGACATTCTCAACGGGTTCAATACGACTGGTGGTGCGCCATTCGGAACGCAATTCGTCGGCAAGTTTGATATGACGCGCATTGGCACGATGGGCCACTCACGCGGCGGCGAAGGTGTCGTGCGTCATTACGTACTGAACCAGTCATTGGGTGCGCCCTACGGAATCAAAGCAGTTTTCCCACTGGCGCCCGTTGATTTCAACCGGTTCGTCGTAAATAACGCGCCGGTGGACGTGTTGCTGCCTTACTGCGATGGCGACGTCGTCGATTTGCAAGGCGTTCATTTCTACGACGACGCGCGTTACAACGTCCCCAACGATCCGGCGCCGAAGCACTATATGCTCGTGATGGGAGCGAACCATAACTTCTACAACACCATCTGGTCGCCTTCGAGTCCCTTCGCCGGAGCGGCTGACGATTGGCTGGCTTTTGTGCACCGCGGTCATTCGGACGATCAGTGCGGCTCGCAAAAAGGCAACAAGCGATTGACTGAAGCTCAGCAACGCGGCACCGGTCTCGCCTACATGAGCGCGTTCTTCCGTGCCTACGTTGGTGGCGAGAATCAATTCATTCCGATCCTCACGGGCGATGCCCCACCGCCGCCGTCAGCACAAACGACCGACTTGTTTGTTTCATATCACGCACCGGTTAATTTGCGGCTCGACATCAACCGGTTGCTGGACGATACCAATCTGACACTAAACAACCTCGGCGGCGCCGTGACGCAGCTCGGTTTGACGCCGTACGATCTGTGCGGCGGTGAAGCTCCACAGCCGGTAACCTGCCTGCCTGATCAACCGAACGCGCGACAACCGCATACGACTCCGAGTGCGCGCTCACCATTGCGCGGTTTGAGTCAGCTTCGAACGGGTTGGAATGACTTCACCGGCAACTATCGAAACGACATTCCGGCATCGCTGGGCAATGTTTCCGGATTTCAGGCGATTCAGTTTCGCGTGAGCGTGAACTTCACCGACGTGCGCAATCTCGCCGCTCTCGCGCAGGACTTTCGCGTGAGGCTGTCGGATGCTTCCGGATCGGCAGCGTCCGTTCGTGTCAGCGATGTTTCGGGCGCGCTGTTCTTTCCGCCGGGATCAGTTGGACCAGTGCCAAAGGTGGTATTGAATACGGTGCGCATTCCGTTGAGTGCTTTTGGCGGTGTGAATCTCAACGCGGTGCGCTCGGTGCAACTAACGTTTGATGAACGTCTCGCGGGCGGCGTTCTGATCACTGACGTTGCGTTCGCGTCAGCTCCCTAGTGAACTGGCCTTGCACAAAAAGCCGTTGCCGGATGCCGTACTCAGAAGCGTTAGAATTGACAATCAACCGCCGGTCCGCCGCGGCTCCGCCGCCGTGATGTGAGGCGAGGCTCCGCCTCGCCGTTCGCCGGAGTGAGAGAAACGGGGCTGCGCCCCTCGTTCGGGCTTCGCCTCTAAGGTTGTTGGGCCAAAGGCCGTACGAGGGGCGCAGCCCCACGGCAAGCAAGCCGCTTTCGGCGAGGCATAGCCTCGCCGCACATCACGGCGGCGAAGCCGCGGAGTAACTGACTTTTTGTGCAAGGCTTAGTGAACTCATCACAAACGCGAATTAATGAATTTTACGAATTTGAATCAACTTTAGATTTTCAGCTGCGAAAAAACTCGCGCGCCTCACCGCGAAAAAACTTAACTCGCGCAACTCCACACTCTTAACGATCCGCATTCGTGGATCGCTTTTGCTGGAATACTCATTGCCTCTAAGCAGACACGACCCAACTCGTCTCCATAGTTTTGCACGTTAGTACAAAACTTCAACTCTGCGTTCTCCGGGGGCCGTCAACGATCCATAAATCGAGGGGTAACAGCGACTGGTCCAACGTCGTTCCCGATGACGCTTATCTACAGTCGCTTCACAAAGGAGAATCTTATGCTCAGAACTACAAGAGTCCTGATGCTGGTGACGACGCTACTCGTCTGTTGCTGTACTTCCGTCCTGGCCCAAACGTCCGGCTCGATCGCGGGCGAGGTCAGAGACGAGAAGGACGCCGTCATTACAGGCGCAACCGTATCGGTGCGTAACACCTCGACAAACGAGTCGCGCACTGCCCAAACAAATTCGGAAGGCCGCTATCAATTCGCAGCGTTGCCGGTCGGCGCTTACGAGCTCACAGTTGAGAGCTCCGGTTTCGCGAAGTATTTGCAGTCCGGAATCACGCTCGCACTCAACCAAAACGCCGTGGTTGACGTGACGATGAAACCCGGCGCTGTGCAGGAGGTCGTGAACATCGTCGAGAACGCGTCGATGCTCAACACGTCAACCGCGGAAGTCGGAACGCGCTTCGACGAAAAACGTCTGGCGGAGTTGCCGCTAGCTACCACGCGCAACGTCTACAACATCGCGCTGTCTGCTCCGGGCGTCAGCCAGTTGAACATCGGACAGAGCGCCTTCGCCGGAGGCACAAACTTTTCCTCCAACGGCGGACGCGTTCGTTCCAACAACTTCATGATCGACGGCCAGGACAACAACAACTTTGGTGTTGCCGGATCGACGATCCCGCTGAACAACCCGGACGCGATCCAGGAAGTGCGACTGGTGACGAACCAGTTCAGCGCGGAGTACGGACGTAATTCGAGCGCTGTTTTCAATGCGATTACACGCAGCGGCTCGAACCAATACCACGGTTCGGCTTTCTGGTTTCACAACGACAACGCGCTGAACGCCTGCAGCAACGTGCAGAAAGCCGGCGCGAACGGGTTCTGCAATCCAAACGCTGCGGATCCGTCGCATCGCAAAGCGCCGTTCCGGATTGAGAACCAGCTCGGCGGCACGCTCGGTGGGCCACTAACGCTGCCGCGCTTCGGCGAAGGCGGACCGGGATTCATCAGTGGCAAAGATCGCACGTTCTTCTTCTTCTCGCTGCAACGGTGGTGGGATCGCCAACTCGGCGTCGGACAAACGCTGAACGGCGCGCCGACCGCCGCAGGAAAAGCGATCATCGAACAGGCAGCCGGTGATCTGCCGCAGGTCCGAGCTTTACTCGACTTCCTCCCGGCCGCGACGACGCCGCTTAATCAAACCGTCCGCTTTGTTCGCAACGGACAGACGTTTGTCGTGCCGGTCGGATCGTTGACAGGTTCGCAGTCGTCGACCTATGACGACTGGCAGACTTCGATCCGCATCGACCATCGCCTCAGCGACAAACACAGCATCAATGGTCGTTACCTGTATCAGGATTCCGGCGCCTTCGGCAGTATCCCCGGCGTCGCCGCTTCACAGATCACGCCGCCCGGGTTCTCATCGATCGTTCCCGCGCGCACTCAAGGTGTGAACTTGCAATTCACGAGCGTGCTGAGTCCGAAATGGATCAATGAAGTGCGCGGCGCGTTTCTGCGGAGCGCCTCCGCGACCAACGCCCTCGATCCGCGTTCGCAGTTGATTCCCTCGATCGAAGTCGTAGAACTCGGCTTAGCCGGTTTCAACGCTGGTCCAACCCGCACCGCGATTGGTCTGGGCGTTAACCTGCCTCAGAACCAGGTGCGAAATACCTTCCAACTCCAGGACAACATTTCCTACACCACCGGCAATCATGCCTGGAAATTTGGCGTCGACATCCGCCGCAACCAACTGCATCAACTCTTCAAACCCACCACGCGCGGTCTGCTCGAATACGCGAGCCTCGACTTCCTCGTCAAGGACTTCGCTACTCGCGCCAACATCAACAAGGACCTCCCCGGCACCGCCCAGGTGCTGCACAACGATTGGCACGACTTCTTCTTCTACGGTCAGGATGAGTGGAAGATTCGTCCTAACTTCACATTAACGCTCGGTCTTCGTTACGAAAACGCGGGCCAGCCGATTCAGGACCTCGTTGACTTCAATCAACCGGTACTCGCCGCCGCCAACAACGATCCGCGCTTCATACTGACTCCCGTCCCGGGGCGTGACAACAACAACTTCCAGCCTCGTGTCGGTTTCAACTGGAATCCGCATACAAAGAGCGACGGCGTAATGGGCTGGTTCACTGGTGGCGACAAGCTCGTCCTTCGCGGCGGCTACACGCGCACGCACGACTACGCCTTCACAAATATCGCGCTCAACATCTGGAGTTCGTTCCCGTTCGTCGCGGCCGTTTCCTCGTTCCCGACGATCACGGCGCCTAATCTCGCGGGCCAGAACTCCAGCGTGATCGCGAATGCGTTCACCGTGCTTCAGAACCCGCCGTTCAATGTAAACACCGTGAACCGCACGATCGTCGACGAGAACTTCCACATGCCGACGTACGACTCGGTAAGTTTGGAAATACAGCGTGAGTTTACGCGCGACCTCGTGCTGCGCGTCGGCTACGTTGGTACGAAAGGAACCGGCTTGTTCGAGTCGGTTGATGCGAACCCGACGCTCGTCGGCTGCACCGCCGCGAATGCCGGAAACAACTTCTGCCGCTCGATCCCCAACCAGGGGCCGACGCGATTGCGCACCAACTCCGGCATGTCGATCTATCACTCGCTTCAGACCAGTTTGGAGAAGCGATTGAGCTCGGGCTTCAGTGCCGGCGTTCACTACACGTACAGCACATTCATCGACACGATGTCTGAGATCTTCAACGTGTCGGCCGGTGAGATCGCCGTCGCTCAGGACTCGTACAACCGGCGCTCCGACCGCGCGCGGTCGAGTTTCGATCGCCCGCATCGTCTCTCGGGCAACTTCGTTTACGAGTTGCCGTACTTCCGCGATCAGAAGGGCTTCACGGGTCACGTTCTGGGCGGTTGGCAGATCAACTCTTTCTTCACGTTACAGAGTGGTTCGCCATTCACGCCGCTCAACGGTTCCGATCCAGCGGGGGCGCTGGCCAGCATTTCCTCGCTGGTCGGAAACGCCATCAGACCGAATCTCAACACGACACTCGATCTTTCAGGCATGAGCGTCGAAGAGATACTGCAGGCTGGTGGCCGTTCGCTCTTCACTCCGATCACGGCGGCACAGCGAGTCGGCATTGCAGGGCGTAACATCCTGCGTTCCGATGGTATCAACAACATTGATTTCGGATTGTTGAAGAACACGCGGCTCGGAGAAAACCAGCGACTCCAACTCCGCGCTGACTTCTTCAACTTCACTAACTCTCGAGACTTCGGTATTCCGAACTCGACGGTTACGTCAGCCAACTTCCTGAATCAATGGGGCACAGACGGCGGCAACCGGCGCATCGTCGTCGGTTTGCGTTACGTCTTTTAGCGTCAAGGGGGAAAGGGTGGCGCCGGCGTGAGACCAGCGCGGCGCCACCCTTGTTTGAACGCCGATTGAGCGGATTAGGTTATGATTCGCTCAATGCGCTATCGCGAGATTTCCCCACGCCCTCCGCTGAGTAGTTTTGTCGAGTGTTTCTGGACGCTCGAGGGCGATGGTCCACAGCCGGGCGCAGCGCCGGAGCGGATTTTGCCGGATGGCTGCGTCGAGTTGATCCTGAACTTCGGCGAGCGATTCTCACAACACAACGACAACGGGCGCGAGCTTCAGCCACGTCACTTCCTCGTCGGTCAGATGAGTGGGCCGATTCTCATTTCGCCAAACGGAACTGTGGAGTTGTTGGGGATCCGGTTTCATCCGGGTGGAACTTCGGCGTTCATGCGCATTCCGATGAACGCGTTGACAGATCGCATTGCGGAGTTGGGAAGTTTGTCGAGTGAGTTAGAGCGGGAGTTGTTGAGCGTTAGCGAATGTCTGCCCGCACTGGACGAAAAGATAGCCGCCGTTGAGGCGGCGTTGATTGGGCGTTTGAGGTGCAGTTCTCATGAGTCATCCGCAATGCGACTCGCGGCTCGGATCGTGCAATCTGCCGGTGTTATTTCAGTCGATCAACTTGCGAGCGACGCGGGCATCAGCAGCCGCCAGCTGGAACGGCGGTTCATGCGCGAGATCGGAGTTGGTCCAAAACTTCTGAGTCGCATCCTGCGATTTCAACAGGTCTTTCGCGCCGTTGAGCGCGTGGATTCGGCTTGGGCGTCGATCGCCGTCGAGTGCGGTTACTACGATCAGGCCCACCTCATTCGCGACTTCAACCAGTTTGCCGGCCAGACCCCGTCAGTTCTGCTGGCCGAGCGGAGCGCGCTCACGGACGCCTTCACACGCAAAGCGCGAACGTCGTATTTTTCCAATACCACCCTTTAACTTCGTCGTAGAGTGGCGACGAGGAGAATAACGAATGCTGAAACTAACTCTTGCAGCGCTGCTCTTGTTCGCGAGTTTCTCAGTTGAAAACCCCACGCTTGCGGACATCTCATGGATCTCGGGCGACTGGCAGACAGCTCCCGGTGGACGAAGGCAGATTGAAGAACATTGGACCGCGGTCGCAGGTGGTTCGATGATGGGCATGAGCCGCGCGGTAGCTGGAGATAAAACAGTCGAGTTTGAATATCTGCGAATCGAGCAACGCACCGACGGCATCTACTACGTCGCGCATCCCGGAGCCCGCTGCCCGGGCACTGACTTCAAACTGACGAGCGCTTCAGCGACCGAAGCGGTCTTCGAAAACCCGCAGCACGACTTTCCGAAACGCATTATCTATCGCAAGACCGACGACGGTTTGACGGCGAGTATAGACGCCGGTGAGGGCAGCAAAGGGATGTCGTTCGTTTACAAGAGAATGAAGTAACACCACGATGAAAGCTCATGCGAACTTACCGATCAGCATGATCCGGAGAACCAGTTCTTCAGCATTTTCTTCACGAATTGGAACATGAATGTCCGCGAGTTGATATACAGGGCGGCGCTGTTTGTAGAGCTCAAAGGCGTGGTCACGCGTCCTTCCGAGTGGGCGAACTTCGTCGGATTTTTCGATTCTGGCCCAACATGTTTCGAACGGCGTATCCAGCCAGATAGTTGTGCAACTGTGTTGGTCGGCAAGCTGTCGATTTGCTTCCTGAATCCATGCGCCGCCGCCAAGCGCAATTACCTTCGCTTCACGAGCCCCCAGCACCTCGCGCAGTGTCTCTGATTCGATGGCGCGAAACGCAGTTTCCCCGTCTTCATCGATCAGTTGCGCCGGCGATCGTCCGGTGCGCTTCGTGATTTCATCGTCGAGGTCAACCATCATCGCGTCGAGTCGACGCGCCAGTTCCCGCGCGACTCTCGTCTTGCCGCAACCCATGAACCCGGTGATGACGATCGCTCCCATAAGTTGAATTACCTCTGGGCCAGTGTTTCCAGGAGACCAAAGAACTCGGGAAACGAAATCGCGACGCATTCCGGATTCTTGATCTCCGTTTCGCCTTGCGCCAGTAATGCGGCGACGGAGAACGCCATCGCGATTCGATGATCGCCGTACGAGTCGATCGCGGCGCCGCGGAGTTCGGCCGATCCGGAAACAGCGATGCCGTCGTCAAACTCCTCAACCTCAGCTCCCATCGCGCGCAGGTTGTTCGCCGTAGCCTGTAAACGATCGCTTTCTTTCAACCGCAGCTCCTCGGCGTCGCGAATCTGAATACCGCCGCGGACCTGCGTGCCGACGACGGCGAGCAGCGGCAGTTCATCGATCAACGACGGAATCATTGCGCCGGAGAGAATGCGATCTTCGTCGCGCGCGACGGAATGCAGACCGCCGCGAACGTTGATCGTCCCAACGGGTTCGTTGCGTTCGTCGCGTACGTCGCTCGTTGTGATCGCCGCACCCCACGAACTCAGCACCGACAGAAACGCTGCGCGAGTGGGATTCAGTCCCACGCCCTCGATAGTTAGTTCAGAATGCGGCAGCAGCATGGCGGCGGCAATGAAATATGCCGCGGACGAGATGTCTCCCGGGATCGTGATCGCGCCACCGTTGAATCGCGCCGGGCCGTCGATCGTGATCGAGAGATCGTCGTTGGTGGTGACGGGGACGCCGAAGCCCTTGAACAGTCGCTCCGTGTGATCGCGCGATGGCGATTTCTCGATCACGGTGGTTCGGCCGTTTGCGAACAGCGCCGCAAAGAGAATCGCCGATTTGACCTGCGCACTCGCCACTGGCAGTCGATAGGTAATGGGCACTAAACGATTGGAACCGTGAATCTTGAGCGGCGGTTTCCCGTCGGTTGAGTCGATCTTCGCACCCATCAGCTCGAGCGGCTCGATGATCCGGCGCATAGGGCGTCGAGTCAGCGATTCATCGCCAATCAGTTCGGCGTTGAAGTTCTGACCCGCCAATACTCCAGCAAGGATGCGCATGGTCGACCCGCTGTTCCCACAGTCGAGCGACGCGCCGGCCGCGTTCAGGTTCTTGCCACCGGCAACTCGGACGACGCCATCTTTAACTTCAACGGAAACACCAAGTTGTCGCAGGCAAGCGAGCGTTGAGGCGCAATCCTGGGCGGTCGAAAAGTTGGAGATCTCCGTCGCGCCCGTCGCCAGCGCGGCAATCAGAGCCGCCCGGTGCGAGATGGATTTATCTCCCGGCAGGGTGATTTGCCCTTTGATTTTGCGCGCCGGCGTCAGGTTCATTTCAGTCTGTTTTGTGTTAGTCGGCACAAAGTTGCCACTACTAAGCCACTTTCCTGTAAACCCAAAGGAGGAAATATGAGTCGCTCTATGTTATAAGTACTGCTCCCCTGTTTGTCCGCCCGCTGCGAGGTCAAACCATCCCCCTTTGTTTTACCGGGTTCGAGGCTTACGCTCCATGTGGAATTCTGTGTCGATGGCGATTTATCCGACCGTTTTGATTGCGGAAGATTCGCGTGACACTCGCATTATGCTCAAGCGCGCGTTCGAGCTGAAAGGCTACAGCGTCCTGGAGGCCGAGGACGGCAACGAAGCGCTCGAAGTTGTTCACGACAATCGCCCGAATCTCATCGTAATCGATCTGAACATGCCGGTCGTCGATGGTTTGGAAGCGATAAAAGAGATCCGGAAACTCGAGGCGCCCGGCGAGCAAGTTCCCATTGTCGCGATAACGGCATTTGACGTTTACGGGATGAAGGAAGCGGCATTCGAAACCGGCTGTAATACGTACCTCAGCAAGCCTCTCGACATGGACGAGTTGGACCGGGCGTTGAAGGGACTCGGTTTTATCGTTTGAGATCCGCGTAATCCGCTTTCTCCAGGTCGGGCTATGCCCTGATTTGAACTTTGCGTATCTCCGCGTTCCTCTGCGCCTCCGCGGTAAACCTGAAGTAAGGCATTATCACCGCAGAGCCGCAGAGGAACACAGAGATAAGCAGAGGTCGGGCGTTTCTTGACAGCCAGACACCCACCATGTTACACCGTCGAACTTCTAACAAGTGACAGCAGAGACGACCGAGCTAAGTTTGCCCAGCCGCATCGACACGGTTGCCACCGCGGCTGCCGCGGTAGCTGAGTTCTTAAGCCGTGAAGGCATCTCTGACGACGCCGCGTTTGGTATCGACATGGCCGTGCGCGAGGCCGTGACCAACGCGGTCCTTCATGGAAACAACGAGGATGAGAACAAGACCGTAGCAGTCACTATTAAAAGCTCGCCTGACGCTGTCGAAATCAGCGTGCATGATCAGGGTCCGGGATTTAATCCTGAAGAAGTTCCCGATCCAACTGCCGACGAAAACATTCTCAAAGCCTCCGGGCGCGGCATCTTTTTCATGCGCAGTTTTATGGATGAAGTGAACTGGTTGATCAGGCCCGAAGGTGGGACGACAGTTCGCATGGTCAAGCGACGTTAATCCGCAATTGACATAAAGGAGAGTTCTAAAATGGCTGAGTTGAATATCCGTGAGCGTCAAGCCGGCGATGTGACCGTCCTTGACATGGACGGGAAAATTACCATCGGCGAGGGCAGTGTGACGTTGCGTACCAGTGTTCGTCGCCTGCTCGAAGAAGGCAAGAAACGCATTCTCTTGAATCTGGCCGGCGTCAGCTATATCGATTCGAGCGGCATCGGCGAACTCGTTTCGAGTTACACCGCGACCAATAAAGAAAATGGACAACTGAAGCTCCTTAATCTCACTCAGAAAATTAGGGACTTGCTGACGATCACGAAACTCCTGACGGTGTTTGACACTTACGACTCTGAAGCAGATGCCCTCAATAGCTTTAAGTAAGCGTAGCAAGTCGCCCAGAACGTTAAACCCGAACGGAGAACAACTATGGCTGAGCTCGATGTAAAAGAACGACAAGCCGGCGATGTCACTATTCTCGACATGAACGGCGAGGTCCGTATCGGCGAAGGCAGTATCGCCCTGCGAGACGCGATCAGGAACCTGTCCTCAGCAGGTAAGAACAAGATTCTGCTCAATCTCGCCGGCGTCAGATACATCGACTCGAGCGGCATTGGCGAGTTGATTGCCAACTACACGACTGTCAAACGTGGGGGCGGCCAGCTCAAGTTGTTGAATCTCACGGATCGAATTCAGAACCTGCTGGTCATCACCAAACTGCTTACAGTTTTTGACTCTTTTGAGGATGAAGCCGAAGCACTGAAAAGCTTTTAGCGGTTAGGCTTCGGGAGTTTTGCTTTGGGCTTTGTTCTTTGAACTTGGTGCTTTGTACTTTGTACTTTGTACTTTGTACTTTGTACTTTGTGCTTTGTTCTTGGTCAGTAGTCAGTGGTATTGGTCGAGAACTACGGACAACGGACAACG
>Ga0068859_100004918_pt1 | contig 13589 bp, 12 predicted proteins | sample KBSSwiS22_FD_66585 | JGI IMG/M metagenome (GOLD analysis project Ga0068859, IMG submission 66585) | Switchgrass rhizosphere microbial communities from Kellogg Biological Station, Michigan, USA - KBS Switchgrass S2-2 | ecosystem: Host-associated > Plants > Roots > Rhizosphere > Soil ... | reverse complement strand
TACAAAATCAAAGCGGGACATTCTGCTTTTTCCTTCAGAGCTTCCGAACGCGAAGCTCTGAAGGAAAAAGCAGAATGTCCCGCTTTGATTTTGTAAGAAAAAGCAGAATGTCCCGGATTTAGACGGTCCCCGGAACTTCGAGCGGGGAGGTCGGTCTCATCGGACGAGGCCGGAGCGATTCCCCCGGCTCGGAGGAACCGACCATGAAGCCCCAGGTGATGATCGCGGTTGCGCTACTCGGTGCCGGACTCGCGCTCGATGCGAAGACGGAGGCGTGCGCGCCTCCGATACCCGAGTCGCGGTATGTGATGGAGGTTCTCGTCGACGGACGCACGCTGCCCCGCTATGCGTTCGAGGGCACGAGCTACGTCGAGGCGTTGAAGGGGCGCGAGTACGCGGTCCGGCTGACCAACCGCACGGGAGAGCGTGTGGCGGTCGCCCTCGCGGTCGACGGGCTGAACTCGATCGACGCCAAGCACACGTCCTCGCGCGACGCGCGCAAGTGGATCCTGGGCCCGTTCGAGACGGTCACGCTGTCGGGCTGGCAGACCAGCTCGGGAACCGCGCGCCGGTTCGTCTTCACGTCGGAGGCGAAGTCGTACGGCGCCTGGCTGGGCAAGACGAGCGACCTCGGCGTGATCAGCGCCGCATTCTTCCGCGAGGTGCGCCGCTTCGACCGGCTGGAAGACGAAGTCGCCGCTCCCGACGGAAAGCTGATGCGGCAATCGGGCGCCGAGGCCCCCGCCGCGGCCGCGCCGATGGAGAAAGAGCAGCGCGCCAAGTCGTCCGCGAAGGACGAGCTGGCCGCGACGGGGATCGGACGCGAGATCGAGCACCGCGTGCACCGCGTGGACTTCGACGCGGAAGACAGCGCCGCCGCCGTCGTCAGCCTGCGCTATGAATTCCACGATGCGCTGGTCCGGCTCGGCGTGCTTCCCGCCGTCGACGACGCGCTCGCCCGCCGCGAGCGCGCCCGCGGATTCGACGACGGCGGATTCGCGCCCGACCCGTTCCGCCGGGACCGCTAAGTCAGGAGCGACAGCAGGTCGTCGCGAGTCAACGACGCGGCGCGCGCGGCATCGCCGAGAGCAGCATCGGCGATGCCGCGCTTGGCTTCTTGAAGCAGCAGGATGCGCTCTTCGACCGTCTCTTCGGACACGAGCCGGTAGACCATGACGGGCCGCTCCTGCCCGATGCGGTGCGCTCGGTCCGCGGCCTGATCTTCGACGGCCGGGTTCCACCACGGGTCCATCAAGAAGACGTGATCCGCCGCGGTCAGGTTCAGCCCGGTGCCGCCGGCCTTGAGCGAGATCAGCATCACCGGCGGCCCCTCCGCATCCTGGAACCGGGCGACGACGCCCGCGCGGTCCGCGGTCGCGCCGTCCAAGCGCGAAAAGCCGATCGAGGCGGCGCTCAAGTGGGGCTCGATGAGATCGAGAAACGAGGTCCACTGAGAAAAGACCAGGGCCTTGTGCCCGTCCGCGCGCACGGTCTCCAGGCACTCGCGCAACCGCTCGACCTTGGCGCTCGTCTCCGCCGTCTGCCCCGGGACCAGGCCCGAGTGGCACGCGGCCTGGCGCAGCCGCAGCAGCGCTTCGAGCGCCGCGAGAACGTTTCCGCCCTCGCTCAGCTTGGACACGACCTCGGCGAGCGTCGCCGCGCGCACGGCGTCGTACACGCGCCGCTCGGCCTCCGAGAGCCCGCAGTAGATGACCGCCTCGGTGCGCGGCGGAAGCTCGGGGGCCACGTCTTTCTTCAGGCGGCGCAGAACGAACGGCCGGATCCGCGCCCGCAGCCGCTCCGCCGCGCCCGCAACGCCCTCGGCCACGGGCCGCGCGTAGCGCTCCTGGAAATCGCGCCTGCCGCCGAGCAGCCCGCGGTTCAGCAGGTGCATCTGGCTCCACAGCTCGTCCAGCCGGTTCTCGACGGGTGTCCCCGACAGCGTCACCCGCCACGCCGCTTTCAATCGATACGCCGCCTGCGCGACCTGGCTTTCGGGGTTCTTGATCGTCTGCGCTTCGTCCAGGACCAAGGTGTCCCACGCGCGCGCGGCCAGCGTCCCTTCGTCCAGCCGCAGCAGCGCATAGCTCGTGATGGTGACGTCGGCGTCCGGGTCCAGCGCGCGCTTCGCCCCGTGGTAGACGCACGCCGAGATGCCGGGGCGGAAGCGACGGATCTCGTCCGACCAGTTGTGCACGACGGAGGTCGGCGCGACGACGAGGGTCTTCCCCCGGATCGCGCACAGAGCCTGGATCGTCTTTCCGAGGCCCATGTCGTCGGCGAGCATCGCCCCCAACCCCGCGTTCCGCAGGAACGCAAGCCACGCGACCCCGGTGCGCTGGTACGGCCGCAGCGACGTCGCGAGATCGGCGGGAAGCTCCGGCTCGGTGAGGCCGGAAAACCCGGTGACCGTCGCGGCGAGCTTCGCCAGGGACGCCGGCGGCGGATGATCGAGCTCCTCGCACAGCCGCAGGACGTCGGGCGCCACCGCCTTCGGGATCGCCCCGGCCTCGTCACGCGCGGCGAGCAGGTCCGCGATGCGCTCCCCGAATCGCGAGAGCCAGTCGACCGGAAGCGGCGCGTACCCTCCGCCTTCGAGCGGTACGAGCGACTCCCCCGCCCGGAACGCGGCGAGCACGGCGCCCGGATCCGCGACCCGGCGGCCGCGCCCTCCGGCCGACTCCGACGCGAACAGAACGTCCAGCCCGCCGTCGTCGTCGAAGCGCACGGACGGCACGATCGGCGGCGCGAGCGCGAACCGCTCCCGTCCCTCGCCGCGCACCTCGCCCTCCCACGACGACAGCTTCGCGACCAAGGCGACCGCGTCGGCCCCCGTGACCACGGCGGGAACGCCCGGCGCCAAGGACAGCCGCGCCGCCAGGCGTCGCACCTCGCGCCCTTCCGCCTTCTCGTCGCGCAGCGGGAGCGAGCCGGACAGGTGCACCAGCTTGCCGCCGTCCACGCGTGCCTGCGGCGGGTCGCCGTAGACGAGCACGGCGAGGGCGTACAGCGCCGCGCCCTCCCGGCGCGTCTCGATGACGATCCGCGGCGGCATCCGCTCGATGGCGGGAAGGCGGCTCGTGCGCACGTCCACCGTCACGCGCCCGCGCAGCGACGGGAGCACGTCGCCGACGAGGTCGCTCCACGATTCGGGCCCGTAATGCCGCCCGGCTGAAAAGTCTTGAAGCTCGCGCCCGGTCAGCTTCGGCTCGACGACCGGCCGCAGCATGTCGCCGCATCGCGCGATGCCGTTGGCGAAGACCTCGGAGATCTCCGGGTCGTCCTCGAGCGCCACGCGGAACCCGTCTGCCTGGTCCTCCACGGCGAGGCGCGGGCCGACCGGGGTCGACGACGTGCGCACCGGCGCGTCGTCGAGCGAGACGTCTTCGCACACCGCGAGCGCGCGCAGCAGCTTGACGACGATCGCCCGGGGGACCGGGCCGCGGCGGTGCGTCCCGAGAGCCAGCTCCGCGGAAAGATCCGCCTGCCGCGTCGTGAATCGCGGCGCCGGCACGCGCCCCGACGAGAGCGCCGCGAGGGTGGCCTCGAACGGATGAAACGTCGCGCCGGTGCGGATGCCCCGCTCGATGGTGAGCCCCGAGGGACCGCGCTGGAACCGATAACCGATCGTGCCGGTTGCGCTCGACGGGGCGGGAAGCTCGCGACCCTCGTCGTGCGCCCGCTTCAAGGCGATCACCGCGGCCGCGGCGTGCTCGCACACGGGCGCCCCGCAGGTGCACTCCCACTGGGCGTCGTCCAGGAACAGCGTGACGTTCCGGGCGATCATGCCGCCCTTGGTCGCCACGCGCACCGCCACCTCCGCCTCGTCCGCGCGCTCGCCGGCGACCGCGTCGGCGCGCACCAGCTCGATGCCGCGTGACCAGAGCTGCGGCGAGCAGAGCTTACGAACGGCTTCGAAGGTGGAGGTCACTCACGCAGGATACTGCGCGGTGAAAGCTACGCCGTGGCGCTCCGCCGGTCGGCCGCGCCGCGCAGGGAGCGCCGCGCGCACAGGTTGCCGCCGGTCCCGCGAACGGAGGCGAGGGCGCCCTCGGCGACGCGGAACAGCTCGGACAGCTCGACCCCCGATGCGGGGTCGTCGATCAGGACCGCTCCGATCGCCACGCGCACCGTCTGGTCGCCGGTGGCCTCGGAGCCATGCAGGTTCGAGAAGATCCGGTTCACCGCCGGCCCGGGATCGTTGCACTCGTTGAGCACGACGCCGAACTCGTCGCCGCCCAGGCGCCCGACCCAGTCGGTCCCGCGCGTCGCATCGGCGAGCGCGTGGCTCACGCGCTGGAGGATCGCATCGCCGCCCAGGCGCCCGCGCTCGACGTTTGCCGCCTTGAACCCCTCGATGTCCACCAGAAGGAACGAGAGCGACTTCCCCATCCGCCCGTCACGCGCGATCGTCTCTTCGAGGCGCCGCAAGAACGCGCCGCGGTTCAACGCCCCCGTCGTCGCATCGTGCATCCGCGCATCGCGCAGCTCGCGGGCCTGGTTGTGCGAGGTCTCCTGCGCGATCGCCAGGTCGCCGCGCATCGACGTCAGGACGAGGTTCTGCTGGTGTGCGGTCAGGACGAGCCGCTGCATCCACAAGACGAACGCGATCGCCATCAGCGCGCTGCCCACCGACGCGATGGCGACGCCGCGGCTGGGCGCGACCACGAGCTCGACCAAAGCGGGAACCAGCCCCACGGTGATCAGGGCCACGATCTTCAGGACCGCTTTTGTCTCCGCCTCCATTGAGAGGAAGATGAGCCGCCAGGCGGTCGCGTCAAGTTTGGCGGCGGGGCCCAGCGATACCGCGTCAAATCCAGCGTCCCGTTCGGGCGAAACGCGACCCCCTCCCCCTCGAGGAGCGCGCGCTGGAGGCCCTGGGGCATGTCGGGGAGCCGGTCGGTCGACGTCCCCCCCGAGGCGTTGACCACCCGCTGCCACGGGACCTGCTTCGGGCAGCCGTGCATCGCCCATCCCACTGCGCGCGGCGACAGCCGGTTTTCGACCAGCGTCGCGAGCTGGCCGTAGGTCATCACCCGGCCCTTCGGGATGCGCCGCACGATCGCGTACACCCGGGCGAAGACCGGGCTTTTGTCCCCGCGCACGTCGCCGTGAACCCGCGCCATGGCGCGAGAGTATGATCCGCCGCCATGACGAACGGCAAGCGCATCGTGGTCGTGATGCCCGCGTACAACGCGTCGCTCACGCTCGCGCGCACGCACGAAGAAGTGACCGCGCACGGATTCGTGGATCGCATCATCGTGGTCGACGACGCCAGCCGCGACGACACCGCCGCGCTGGCGCGCTCGCTGCCCGGGACCGAGGTCCACGTGCACGCGGTCAACCGCGGCTACGGCGCCAACCAGAAGACCTGCTACGCGCTCGCCCTCGACGCGGGCGCGGACGTCGTCGTCATGGTTCACCCCGACTACCAGTACACGCCGAAGCTGCTTCCCGCGTTGGTCGCGCCGATCGTGTGGGACGTCTACGACTGCATGCTCGGCTCGCGCATCCTCGGCGGTCGCGCGATGTCGGGGGGGATGCCCCTCTACAAGTACGTCTCGAATCGCGCGCTCACGTTCGCGGAGAACGTCCTTCTCGGCGCGAAGCTGTCCGAGTACCACACCGGCTACCGCGCCTACTCCCGCGAAGTCCTGGAAAGCCTCCCGCTGGACTTGAACTCGGACGACTTCGTCTTCGACAACCAGGTGCTGGCCGAGATCCTCTGGCGCGGCTTCCGGCTGGGCGAGGTGAGCTGCCCGACGAAGTACTTCGAGGAGGCGTCGTCGATCAACTTCCGGCGGAGCCTCCGTTACGGCTTCGGCTGCCTGGGGACTGGGCTTGCGTTCCGGTTGGCGGCCTGGGGCATCGGGTCCGACCGCCGGTTCCCGGCGCCGCGCCCGCCGTTGCGCTAGGACGCGCCCGGAGTCAGGCTCGCCGCCATCCGTCCTCCGGCGCGCCCCGCGAACAGCTTCATCAGCACGGCCACCACGTAGTAGACGGCCTGTCCGGACGGGCCGTAGACGGCGCCCAGCGCCGTCAGCACGCCCGCGGCGGCCCCGGTCAGCAAGCCGTGCAGCTCGAAGCGGTCGCCCGCGTGGCGGGCGGCCCACCATCCGGCGACGAAGCAGGTCGCAGAGCCCACCGTCGCGCCCGAGATCGCCCCGATCCGCTGCGCGACCGGGTCGCTCGCCGCGCCGTGACCGGTCATCGCGACGATCAGCGCGGTGAGCGCGATCGTCACCGACTCCGCGATGACGCCGCCGACGATCGGGTAGATCCAACGGATGGGGGCGAGCACGGCGAGAGCTTATCAATTCGCGCGTTATCATCGGCCGGTGCGGCTGACCTGGTGTCCGGTGTGCGGCGGAAGTCACGGAAAGCCGCAGGACTGCCCCGGTGACCTGCGCGCGACCGGCGACGAGCGCCACGGCTGGCGCGTCACGGTCGAAACCCCGTACGGCCTGGAAGCCTACGGCGTGCTCGTCGCGCCCTCATTCGACCTCTGGCGCGCGCGCATCATTACGTACCCCAACATCCTGTGGACCGTCCCCGGCGGCATCGTGACGGTGAAATTCGCGGCACAGACCGCGCAGGACGCCGAGAGCCAGGCGGTCGCCTTCATTCACGGCCACATCAAGGCGCGCGGGTACACGCCTCGCGACGCCCTGGACGTGCCCGGAATCTCGCGTTACCGCCCCGAAGCCCACGGCAAACCGGCGCCCGGGCCCGCGATCCGGAAGGTGCGCGCCGTCCCGGTGCGGTTCGGGACCGGGCCGACGTTGTTCGGGGCGATGACGGGCAACCTCTCCGAGACCGGGCTGTTCGTCGCGACCCTTGCCCCTTTCGACCGCGGCACCGGGCTGCGCGTGCTCATGGACCTCGAGACGGGCCCGGTCGGGCTCAAGGGACAGGTCGTCTGGAAGCGCGAGCAGGTCGTCATGGGGCGCCCGATGGGGATGGGCGTCGAGCTGGTTGCGATCCCCGAGAGCTATCGCGAGTTCGTGCTCGAGCTTCCCTGACGATCTCGTCATCGCGCCTGCACTCCGGTGCCACTCCGTCGAGCGAAACGTGAGCGGGCCGCGAGCGGAGCCGTGGCATCCCCCTTGCCTTGTAATCGGCGCGGCCGGGAAGTGACCAGGAACGGCCGGACCCGTCGGGGTCGGAGGACGTCATGGGCATCGGGGCGTTGACACACGCGTTCTGCCGCGTGTGCGGAACGGAGCATCGGGAGTCCGAGGCGTGCCCGGGCGGGCTGGCGGCGACCGGCGCCGAACGGCCGGGCTGGCGGGTTCAGGTCGAAACGCCGTTCGGGAGCGAGGCGATCGGCGTTCTGCTCGCGCCGGTCCACGACCAGTGGCGCGCGCGCATCGTGACCTACCCGAACGTCCTGTGGTCGGCCCCCGGAGGGCGCGGCACGCTGAAGTTCGTCGGCGACACCGCCGAGGACGCCGAGGCGCAGGCCGTCCGCTTCGTCGAGGAGCACGTGCGCCGCAAGCGCTACGCGCGTAGCGACGGCAGGGCGACCGCGGGCGCTGCACCGCAGCCACGGCCGCGGCCGCACTTTTCCGCGGCCGATGCGCGCAAGCGTTACGTCGTTCCCGTGCGGTTCGGCCCGCAGCGCGCGATCACGCGCGGGACGACCGTGAACCTGTCGCACGACGGGATGTTCGTGGGCGCCCCCACTCCCGAGGACGACGGCCAGTCGCTCCTGATCCACGTCTACCTCGAAGGGCAGATGGTCCCGATGCGGGGCCTCGTGATGTGGACCCGGCTGGAGGCCGTGCCGGACCGGCCGGTGGGGATGGGGATCCGCCTGTCGAACCCGCCGGCGCTCTACAAGACTTTCGTCGCGACTCTGGTGTAGCGGGCGGAAACCCGCGGGGCGCGCCGACGTACACTCGCCTCCATCGGAGGGGAGCCCATGCGTCGCCATCGTGCCGCCGTCTCGTTGGCCGTCCTGGCCGTCTGCCTGTCGCTCGGAGCCGCCAAGCCGAAGCCTGACGCGAAGCCCGACGACGACGCGCCGTGGAAGGTCGAGGACGCGCACGGCCCGTCGCACACCGTCTCGTTTACGACCGACGAGGCGACGTGGCTTCCGCTCGACGTTCACCCGTCGGGGTCGAAGATCGTCTTTTCCTTGATGGGAGACCTCTACACGATCCCGATCGTCGGCGGCGAGGCCACGCGCATCACCAGCGGCCGCGCCTTCGACGTGCAGCCGCGCTTCTCGCCCGACGGGAAGCTGATCGCGTTCGCCTCCGATCGCGGCGGCATCGAAAACCTGTGGGTGTGCGACACCGACGGCAAGAACGCCCGCGCGGTCTCCTCCGAAAAGGACAGCACGGTCAACGGGCCGGCCTGGTCCCCCGACGGCGACTACCTGGTCGGGCGCAAGCGGCTGACCGACCGCTCGAGCTTGGGCACCGTCGAGCTGTGGATGTGGCACGTCAAAGGCGGAAGCGGCGTGCAGCTGACGAAGAAGGACGAGCAGCCCGACGCTGCGGACCCGGCGTTCTCGAAGGACGGCCGCTTCGTCTTCTTCTCCGCGCGCGACGCGCGCTACCGCTACGATCGCAACGTCAACGAGGGCATCTGGCAGATCAAGCGGTTCGACCGCTGGAACGGCCAGACGGTCCCGGTGACCGGGGAGTTCGGCGGCGCCGCGGCCCCCGTCGTGTCACCGGACGGCAAGTCGATCGCCTACGTCCGCCGCGTGCGCGCCAAGACGATCCTCGAAGTGTTGGACCTGGGCAGCGGCAAGATCCGCCAGGTCGCGACCGACCTCCAGCGCGACAACCAGGAAGGGTTCTCGTTCCACGGGGTCTTCCCCGGCTACGCCTTCATGCCCGACGGCGCCTCGATCGTCGCGACCGCGGACGGCAAGATCTGGCGGTACGCGCTGTCGACGGGGGCCCGCACGGGGATTCCGTTCACCGCGAAGATCGACCAGGCGCTGACCGAGTCGTTGCACACCCCGCGCCGCGAAGGGGTCGACGACGTGCGCGCGCGCATCTTGCGCTGGCCGGTGGAATCCCCCGACGGCAAGACGCTCGTCTTTTCCGCCCTCGGCCATCTTTACGCGATGCCGCTGCCGGGCGGGACCCCCAAGCGCATCACCACGATCGCCGATCCCGAGTACGCGCCGTCGTTCTCGCGCGACGGGCGGATGCTGACCTTCGTCACCTGGAACGACGACGAGGGCGGGTCCGTGTGGTCGATGCCGTTTCCGGGCGGGACCCCGAAGCCGCTGACCACCGTCCGCGGACAGTACGTGAACCCGTCGTTCTCCCCGGACGGCACGAAGATCGTCTACGTCGCCGGAAGCGGCGCGACGTTCCGCGACGACGACTTGTCCGACGAGCTGTGGCAGGAGATCCGGTGGGTCCCCGCCTCCGGCGGCGAGGGGAACTACGTGATCGGCGCGAAGAACCGCGGGCCGAACCGGCGCATGGCGCGCCCGCAGTTTTCTCCCACGGGCGAGCGGATCTACTTCATGGACGACTCGGACACCGCCGGTCCGGTGCCGCCGAAGACCGTGCTCGTCTCCGTCAAGCTCGACGGCACCGACAAGCGCACGCATTTGCGCTTCACGCGCGCGGAAGAAGCCTCGCTCTCGCCGGATGGCCGGTGGGTCGCGTTCAACGAGCAGTACAACGCCTGGGTGACCGCCCTGCCCCCGCTCGGCGCGCAAACGGTCGACATCGATCTTTCCGGCGCCGCGCTCCCTTTGGCCCAGCTCACCGAAGAAGGCGGCGAATGGGTCAACTGGGCCGACGGCGGCAAGGCCGTCACCTGGATCTGGGGGCCCACCTTCCACCGCATCGCGCTCGACGCGGCGTGGCCCAAGCCGAAGGACGCGGACGCCCTGGCGAAGGAGTCGCAGGCGAAGGACAAGAAGAAGGACGCGGACAAGGATAAGAAGAAGGACAAGAAGAAGCTCCCGGACAACACGCCGATCGAGATCACGCTCACCGTGCCGCGCGCCAAGCCGTCGGGCACCGTCGTCTACGAAGGGGCGCGGATCGTCACCATGAAGGGGGACGAGGTCATCGAGCGCGGCACGATCGTCGTCACCGACGACCGCATCGTCGGCGTCGGCCCGGCGGGGAGCGTCGCCATCCCTTCGGGCGCAAAGACGGTCTCGATCACCGGCAAGACCGTGATCCCGGGGTTGTTCGACGAGCACGCCCATCTTCATTACTCGACGCTCGACGTCTTCCCGCAGAGGCCGTGGAAGTACCACGCGAACCTCGCCTACGGCGTCACGACGACCCACGACCCTTCGGCGTCCAATCAGGAGGTGTTCGGCCAGTCCGAGATGGTGGAAGCCGGGCTGATGGACGGGCCGCGGATCTTCTCCACCGGCTACATCCTCTACGGAGCCGACGACCCGGGGCGCGCGATCGTGGGGTCGCTCGAGGAGGCGCGTCACCACCTGCGGCGCATGAAGGCGCTCGGCGCGTTCTCCGTGAAGTCGTACATGCAGCCTCGCCGCGAAGCGCGGCAGTGGATCATCCAGGCCGCGCGCGAGGAAGGGATGCTCGTGGTGCCCGAAGGCGGCGGCGACCTCGAGATGGACATGACGATGATCCTGGACGGCCACACGACCGTCGAGCACGCGCTTCCGATCACGCCGCTCCGGAAGGACGTCCGGACGCTCTTCGCGAAAAGCGGCACGTCGTACACGCCGACCTTGCTCGTCGCCTACGGCGGGATCTCCGGCGACAAGTGGTTCCACCAGCACTACGAGCTGTGGAAGGACCCGCGCCTGGCCAAGTTCGTCCCGCAGCGCATCATCGACGGCCTCGGCCGGATCCGCGAGATCATGGCGACCGACCCCGCCGACTGGCACCACATCGACGTCGCCTCCTCCGCGAAGGACGTCATGCACGAAGGGGGGCGCGTGTGCCTCGGCGGCCACGGGCAGATGCAGGGGCTCGGGCCGCACTGGGAGATGTGGGCGTTCGTGCAGGGCGGCATGACGCCGCTCGAGGCGATCCGCGTCGCGACGCGCTATCCGGCGGAGACGCTCGGCATGGACCGCGACCTAGGCTCGATCGAGCCCGGCAAGCTCGCCGACTTCGTCGTGCTCGACGCCAACCCGCTCGACAAGATCGAAAACTCGGAGCAGGTGAGCCTCGTCGTCAAGAACGGACAGGCGTACCGTCCGGACGACCTGGCGCGGCGGCCCCGCTGAGCGCACGGGGAACCTGCGGCAGCGCCATGCCGACCATCGCGACCAGGGTCTCGGCCTTGAAGGGCTTGGGGACGAATCGCGGGCTGCCTTCGAGCGACCGGCGCAGGTCGTCGGTCGAGAAATGGCCGGACACGAAGACCGTCCGCGTCCACAGCTCGCGGTCGATGAACTTCAGCTTGGAGTGAAGCAACAGCCCCGGCAGCTCCGGCATGTACAGGTCGAGAACGAGAGCGTCGTACCGGTTGCGCTTGACCTTCATGACCGCTTCCTGGGCGTTCGTGAGCGCGTCGACGCGCCACCCCGCGTTTTGCAGCATCTCGGCCATGACCTCGAGGACGGTCAGCTCGTCGTCCACGACCAGGATGCGGTACTCGTTCGCCGGTACGCTCATCGCGTGACACCCGTCTCCTTTCGCCGGCAGCCCCCACCGCCGAGCAGGGTCAGAATCTATGCTCCGGGGCCGCCGATGCCAGTGCTCCCGGATGCCAATGCTTGATAACCTCGCCCCATGAGCGCCCCCGCAATCCCCCGGCAGATCCACGATATCGAGCGGCCGGACCCGGCCCTGATGACTTATTACCTTTTGGTCTGCCTGCTCACCGGCCCGCTGTTTCCCATATTCATCATCCCGAGTTACTTCCGCTATCACACCCTGCGCTACCGATTCGACGACGACGGCATCTCGATGCGCTGGGGGATCCTCTTCCGCCGCGAGATCCACCTGACCTACACGCGCATCCAGGACATTCACTTGACCAGCAACCTCATCGAACGATGGCTGGGCTTGGCGAAGATCCAGGTCCAGACCGCGAGCGGGACGTCGTCGGCCGAGATGACGATCGAAGGGATCAAGGAGTACGAGCTGGTCCGCGACTTCGTCTACTCGAAGATGCGCGGCCACGCGCGCGCCCCCGGGGCTCCTGCTCCGGTCCGCGCGGCCGGTGATGCCGGCGACACCGGCGACGTCGCCGCGGCGCTTCACGAGGCGGCCGGGCAGTTGCGTGCGCTGCGCGAGGAGCTGGCGCAGCGGAGATCGCGCGGTGTTTGAGCTCTTCAAGCGCCTCGTGCTTCGCGTGGCCGTGGTGCCCGCCGAGCCGAAGACTCCGGCGGGATCGCCGGGCTCGGTGCGGGTCTTCCGCGCGGGGTCGAGCTATTGGAATTACCTTTTGGTCCTGTGGGGGATCCGCCACGTCGCGGGCGCCTTCGTGATCGTCCTTTTCCTGACGGCGACCGGCGCGTGGAAGATCGCGAACGCGACCCTGCCCGACGTGAAGATCCCCGGCTTCGTGCACTCCTTGGAGATCGCCGCGTTGGGGCTGTTCCTCCTGCAGATGCCGTTCTCGCTCGCGAGCGCCCGCCTCAACTACGAGATGCGCTGGTACATCGTCACCGATCGCTCCTTGCGGATCCGCGAAGGGATCTTCGGCGTGCGCGAGATGACGCTCACCTTCGCGAACGTGCAGAACATCTCGATCCGGCAGGGCCCGCTGCAGCGGCTGCTCGGCATCGCCGACGTCGTCGTGAAAACGGCGGGCGGCGGCTCGTCGACCGCCCACGGCGAAGGGGGTGGGGGGGGCGGCGAGAGCATGCACACGGGCACGCTGCGCGCGGTCGACAACGCCGAGCAGGTGCGCGACCTGATCCTCGACCGGCTCCGGCATTTCCGCGATGCCGGCCTCGGCGACCCCGACGACGCGCACGCGGCCACGGAGGCCGCGGCGATGACGGCGGCCGACGCGGCGCGCGAGCTTCTGGCCGAAGCGCGCGCGTTGAGGCGCGCCTTAGCGGAGTGACTGGTCCAGGTCGGCGATGAGGTCGTCCGGGTGCTCGAGGCCGATCGACAGGCGAACGAGCTCGGGCGGCGCCGACGCGTTCTTCCCCTCGCTGGTGGCCCGGTGCTCGATCAGGCTCTCGACACATCCCAAGGACGTCGCGCGGACGAACAGGCGCGCTTTCCCGACCGCAGCGATCGCGGCGTCGCGCCCGCCCTTCGCGCGAAACGACACCATCCCGCCAAAGGCGCGCATCTGCCGGGCCGCCACCGCGTGGCCAGGATGGCTGGGCAGTCCCGGGTAATGCACCGCGGACACCGCCGGGTGCCCGGCCAGGGCGGAGGCGACCGCCATCGCGTTTTGCGAGTGGCGCTCCATCCGTAACGCGAGCGTGCGCACCCCCCGGAGGACGAGCCAGGACGCAAACGGGTTGGCGACGGCGCCCAGGATGTGCCGCGCGTGGGCGACCTCGTCGTAGAAGGCATCCTTGCGCGCGAAGACCAGCGCCCCGCCCATGACGTCGCTGTGGCCGCCCAGGTACTTCGTCGACGACTGCAGCGTGACGTCCGCGCCGAGCTCGAGCGGCCGGGTGAGCGCGGGCGTTGCGAACGTGTTGT
>Ga0068859_100004913_pt1 | contig 13610 bp, 12 predicted proteins | sample KBSSwiS22_FD_66585 | JGI IMG/M metagenome (GOLD analysis project Ga0068859, IMG submission 66585) | Switchgrass rhizosphere microbial communities from Kellogg Biological Station, Michigan, USA - KBS Switchgrass S2-2 | ecosystem: Host-associated > Plants > Roots > Rhizosphere > Soil ... | reverse complement strand
GCGTCGTACTTCATCAGCGTGAAGTCGATCTGGCCGTCGGTCATGTGGCGCGACACGTGGTCGCGCGTCTTCTTCGTCTCCGCGTCGCGGAAGCCGAAGACCTGCTGGTAGAAGTCGCCGGCGCCGCGGACATCGTCGACCTTGAGCGACAGGTGCACGATCTTGTCGATCTTCTTCCCCGCCGCCGCCGCGTTCTTGTAGCGGCCGACGGGCACGAGCTCGGCCACGGTGCCCCCGGGGGCGCGGAACTTCACCGGGACCACCCCGGGATCGCTCACGACCTGGCAGCCGCGAGCCTTGATCTCGCGGGTGGCGCCCTCGAGGTCGTCGACCTCGATCGCGAAATGGTGGATGCAGGGGCCGTCACCCGAGGCCTTCGATTCGGCCGACTGCGTGCCCTCGTCGTATTTCATCAGGGTGAAGTCGATCTGCCCGTCGGTCATGTGGCGCGAAAGGTGGTCGCGGGTCTTGCGCGTCTCGGCATCCTGGAAGCCGAAGACCTGCTGGTAGAAGTCGCCGGTGCGCTTGACGTCGTCGACCTTGAGCGAGATGTGCACGATGCGGTTCATGGATCGCGTTCCTCGATGCGGAAAGGGGCGGGCGCGACGAAAAATGCGCAGCTACGGACGCGCCCACCGAAGGGGCGCGCCTGTCGAAAACGGCATTATCGCGCGGGATCGACAAGCTGGAACGCGCCGCGCGGGCGGAAGTTCCCGGGTTGCGCGCCTAGGGCGCGCGGCGGCGATCAGTACTTGACGTCGAGGCCGTGCTGGCTCGAGTAGTACGCGGTGAGGTCGAGGATGTCCTTCTGCGAAAGGTTCGCGACCTGGCCCTGCATGATCGGGTTCTTGCGCTTGCCGTTCTTGTAGTGGTTGAGCGCCGCCCGCAGGTAGTCGACGTGCTGCCCGGCGAGATTGGGGAAGTCGGGGCTCACGCTGATCCCGGCTTCGCCGTGGCAGGCCTTGCACGGCTCGGATTTCTTGCGGCCGACATCGGCATCGCCCGAGGCGCCGAACGCGGCCTCGGCGAGGAAGAGCGAGAGGACGAGGACCGGAATGCGCGGATTCATGGCGGCCCTCACTTCGTTGCCGCCGCGCCTGCGGCGGGCCCGGCGTAATAAGCCGCGAGGTCTTCCATGTCGCGCTCGCTCAGGTCGGCGGCGATCGCCTTCATCGTCGGGTGGTCGCGATCGCCGTTCTTGTACGCCTTCAGCGCCGCGACGATGTACGAAGCCTTCTGGCCGCCGAGCTTGGGCACCGAGTAGATCTCGGGAAACGCGGTCTTCCATCCGGGCACGCCGTGGCAGCCCTGGCACTGGAAGTTCTTCTTGGCGCCCGCGGCGGCATCGCCGGCAGAAAAGGCCGGCAGCGAGACCGCGAGGGCAAGTGCGATGAGCGGGCGGTAAATCATAAGGGGCAGGTGGCAGGCGGCAGGCAGCAGGTGGCAGGAAGCGGTCTTTTTGTTTGGGCGGATTATACCGATTCCTGCCGCCTGCCACCTGCCACCTGCCACCTGCGCTTGCGCCTCATCCTTGCTCGAAGAGCGTCTCCCAGCTCTTCGGTGGCGACAGGTGATAGCCCTGGCCGAGCGCGATGCCGATCTGCGAGAGCTTGCGGGCGATGTCCTCGGTCTCGACGTACTCGGCGATGGTCTGCAGGCCGAGGCTGGTGCCGATCTTCTGGATCGATTCCACCAGGGCATAGTCGAGGTAGTTCTTGGCGATCCCCTTCACGAACAGGCCGTCGATCTTGATCCCGTCCACCGGGAAGTGCTTGAGGTAGTTGAACGACGACAACCCGCTGCCGAAGTCGTCGAGCAGGAAGCGCACGCCCACGCCGCGCAAGGTCTCGATCAGCGTGCGCGCGCGCTCGACGTTGGCGATGGCCGCGGTCTCCGTGATCTCGAAGTAGAGGCTGTGCGGCGGCACGTTGAAATGCGCGAGCTTCGCCTGCACGAATTCGGCGAAATCGGGGCTCGACAGCGTGTGGCCCGAAAGGTTGATCGAGAATTCGGCGGGCGCGGGCACGTCGCGCAGCTTGGCGAGGCGCCGGTAGTCGGAGAACGCGCGCTCGATCACCCAGCGGTCGATGACGCGCATGAGGTCGTAGCGCTCGGCCACCGGAATGAACGACATCGGCAGGATGAGCTCGCCGCCGCTCTCGCTCATGCGCAGCAGCGCCTCGACCCGCGGGATCGCCGACGTGCGCGGCGGATCGATCGGCAGGATCGGCTGGTAGAGGAGCGTGAACGCGCCCTCGGAGAGCGCGTCGTTGATGCGCTTGAGCCAGCCGCGGCTCGTGTGGCGCATGTGCTGCGTCGTGCTCGCATCGTGGAAGGCGAAGACGCGGTTGCGCCCCTGCTCCTTCGCCGTGAAGCAGGCGGTGTCGGCCTCGCTGAGAACCGCCGAAAGGCTCGGCGCGAGGCGCGTGATGGCCACGATGCCCACGCTCACGCCCACCTGGAACGCCTTCCCGTCCCACTCGAACTGCCACATCTGCACCGCGTCGCGCAGCTGCGTGGCGGTGGCGTGCGCATAGTCGGCGCTGCAGTTCTCGAGCAGCACCGCGAACTCGTCGCCGCCGATGCGCGCGAGGAGCTCTCCTTCGCGCAGGGTCCCCTGCAGCACCGGCGTGATGCGCCGCAAGAGCTCGTCGCCCGCGAGATGGCCGAAGGAGTCGTTGATCCGGTGGAAGAAGTCGACGTCGAGGTAGAGCAGCGCGTGCGCGCTGCCCTGCGACTTCGCGCTCGAGAGCGCGCTCTCGAGGCGCTCCTCGAGCGTCTTGCGGTTCGGCAGCCCCGTGAGCGGGTCGTTGTTGGTGAGGAAGAAGATCTGCTGGCGTGCGGTGTCGAGCCGCTCCTGGAGCCGCGCCTCGCGTTCCTGGAGCTGCTGCGAGACCGCGAGCACTTCGTTCTTGAGCTCCTCGAGCGGCGGCATGAGCTCGGGCATCTCCGGGCTCGCCGCGTTCGCGAGCGGCCCGCGCAGCGCCTCGCGCACGTAGCGCACCTCGGCGATGACCGCGCGCGAGGCCAGGGAGGCCAGCACGAAGAGGCTCGCGATGCTCGCGCCGAGGGACACCCAGAGCGTCCAGGCCTGCGCATTCACGGTCGCGGTTCCGACGACGGCGCGCATGAGCACGAACATGGCGCAGAACACCGCGATCGGGATCGCCCCGAGGGCGATGAGGCGCGCGGCGAGGAGCTTGCGCGGGGACTCGGCCGGCGCGGTCGAGCGCGGCGTCAACTCGCGCCCGTCGTGGCCTGTATCCATAGGCAGCGTCCACGGCTTTCGCGCTGGATGCGATCGCACATGGCGGCATGCTCGACGAGCTCGGCATCGCTCGCGCGCACGACGATGCGCGCCGAGCGGGGATAGGGCTCCGCGATGCCCGGGCCGACGACGGCTTCGGCCGCGCCGAGCGCGATGTCGAGCGTCTCCTGCCCGCGGGTCATCGCGAGCCATACGTCGGCGAGGAGCTGCGCGTCGAGGAGCGCCCCGTGCAGCGTGCGCCTGGAATGGTCGACCGCGTAGCGCTCGCAGAGCGCGTCGAGCGAATTCTTCTTGCCCGGGTGCAGGTCGCGCGCGATCTCGAGGGTGTCGGCGACGATGCACACGCTTTCCAGGCGCGGGCGCCCCGCGCGCTCGAGCTCCGCGTTGAGGAACGCGACGTCGAACGGGGCATTGTGGATGAGCAGCTCGGCGCCGCTCACGAAGTCGAGGAACTCGTCGGCGATGTCGCCGAAGCGCGGCTTGTCCTGGAGGTCGTCGGCGGTGAGGCCGTGCACCTCGCTCGCCGCGCGATCGATCGCGCGCTCCGGGTTGACGTAGCGGTGAAAGTGCCGCCCCGTGGGCCTGCGGCCCGAGAGCTCGAGGCACGCGACCTCGATCACCCGGTGGCCTTCTTCCGGCTCGAGACCCGTGGTCTCGGTGTCCAACACGATTCTTCTCACGCTCCCCCTTGTTATTTTGTGTGCCGCGTTCGTCCGCGCTCGTCCGCGCGACTCATTGCCTTTCTGCCAGCGTCTCAACCCCCTTGTTCGCGAGCGCATCGGCGCGCTCGTTGCCGTCGTGGCCCGAGTGGCCGCGCACCCAGATCCACTCGATCTGGTGCTCGCCGATCGCCTCGTCGAGCTTCTTCCACAGGTCGACGTTCTTCACCGGCTCCTTCGCCGCCGTCCGCCAGCCGCGCGCCTTCCATCCGCCGATCCACTCGGTAATGCCCTTCTGCACGTATTGGGAATCGGTGTGCAGGAGGATGCGGCACGGGCGCTTGAGGGCGTTGAGCGCCTCGATCACCGCGGTGAGCTCCATGCGGTTGTTGGTCGTGGCGCGCTCGCCGCCGTAGATCTCGCGTTCCTCGCCGTCATATTCCAGCACCGCGCCCCACCCGCCGGGCCCCGGATTGCCCTTGCACGCGCCGTCGGTGTAGATGTGGCAGGTCCTCGGGGCGTCTCGCTTCAATTTACTTCACGATCTTGAGGTGGGCGTTGCTCGTGCGCTTGGCCGCGGCCGCGAGGCGCTTCTCGCGCGCGGTCTGCTCCTGCCAGGCGGGCGTGATGAGGCGCATGCCGCGCACGCGCTTGATCGCCTGCAGCATGTAGACCGCGCCACCGATCGCCCACCAGCGATCGCCGGCGGGCTCCATGAAGCCGAAGCGCCGGCGCCACTTCTCGCTGTCGAACGGCGGGGCGTAGCCGATCAGCCGCCCCGCGCTCACGTCGAAGCCGAGGAGGCCGAGCCAATCCTTCACGCGCGGCAGCGACACGAAGCGCCCGTTCCACGGGAAGGCGTTGCGCGCCGGGCCGATCGCGCCGCGCAGCCCCCACAGGCTCCACGGGTTGAATCCGACGATCACGATGCGTCCCTCCGGCATCATCACGCGATCGACTTCGCGCAGGATCGCGTGCGCCTCGGAGGTGAACTCGAGGACGTGGGGCAGCAGCACCAGGTCGATCGACTGCGTGGCGAAAGGCAGCTCGTGACCCTTCGCGTAGAGGTCGGGGCTCGAATCGTGCGCGACGCGCACGCGGTGCGCGATGCGGCTCGCGCGCAGCAGGTCGATCGACGGCAGCCCGAGCTGCAGCGCATGGAACCCGAAGATGTCCGGCGTCACCCCGTCGAGATACTCGCGCTCCTTGTCGAGCAGGTAGAGCCCGAGCGGCGTCTCGAACCAGCTCTGGAGCGTGTTGGTGACCATGGCCAATTCTAATAGACTCGAAGCCATGGTACAGGTTTACCCCGTCCCGGCCTTCAAGGACAACTACCTGTGGGTCGCGGCCGACGGCCCCCGGGCGGCGGTCGTCGATCCGGGGGATAGCGAGCCCATCGAGCGCTTCCTCGCCGCGCAGCGGCTCGAGCTCACCGCGATCCTCGCCACGCACCATCATGGCGATCACGTGGGCGGCCTCAAGGCCCTCGCCGCGCGCTGGCGCTGCCCGGTGTTCGGGCCCGCCAACGAAGCGATCGAGGGCATCGGCACGCGCCTTGCCGAAGGCGATCGCATCCGCGTTCCCGGATTGGACCTCGCGCTCGGCGTGCTCGACGTTCCGGGCCATACGGCGGGCCACATCGCCTACGTGCGCTCCGATGGCGATCCGCTGGTCTTCTGCGGCGATACGCTCTTCGCGTGCGGGTGCGGGCGGCTCTTCGAGGGCTCGCCCGCGCAGATGAGCGACTCGCTCGCGAAGCTCGCGCGCCTTCCGGAGGCGACGCGCGTGTACTGCGCACACGAATACACGCTCGCGAACATCCGCTTCGCCGAGGCGGTCGAGCCCGGCAACGCGCGGCTCGCCGAGCGCAAGGCGCGCGAGAGCGCGAAGCGCGGCCGCGGCGAGCCGACGGTCCCCTCGACCATCGGCGAGGAGCGGGCCACCAATCCGTTCCTGCGGTGCCGCGAGCCGGAAGTCATCGCGTCGGCCGAGCGCCACGCGGGCCGCCGCCTCGACGGGCCGGTCGAGGTGTTCGCCGAGATCCGCGCGTGGAAGAACACGTTCTAGCGATCCGGCCCGTGGAGCGCACGGACGCCGCCGAGGTGCTTCGCCTCATCCGCGGCCTCGCGGCCTACGAGAAGCTCGAGCACATGGCCGTGGGCACCGAGGCGCTGCTCTCGGCCGCGCTCTTCGGCCCGCGTCCCGCGTGTGAAGCCCTCGTCGCCGAGCGCGGCGGACGCGCGGTGGGCTTCGCGCTCTTCTTCACGACGTTCTCGACGTTCCTGTGCAAGCCCGGGATCTACCTCGAGGACATCTTCGTCGAGCCCGAGCACCGCGGCTCGGGTATCGGCAAGGCGCTCCTGCGCCGCCTCGCCGCGCTCGCGGTCGAGCGCGATTGCGGAAGGTTCGAGTGGCGCGTGCTCGACTGGAATACGCCCTCGATCCGGTTCTACGAGTCGCTGGGCGCCACGTTGCTCCCCGAATGGGAGCTTGTCCGCATGACCGAGCCGGAGATTCGCGCGCTCGCCGAGGGGCGCAAGCACCTTTGACCGCCAGGGCCGGTCGAACGGCCGGTCGTCGGCCTGTTGTTGACGGCGGCTTCCACCTCGCGTAGTGTCCCAAAATCCCTTTTGAAACAAGTATTAACGTAATGTCATTGAGACGGGTTGTAAGCGTGGTGGCGCTGGCCTTCACCCTGGCGGGTGGGGCTTTGCCGTGTGCCGACGCCGCGCCGGCTCCGCCGGCCGCGCTGCCGCCCGCCTTCGATGCGCTCGACGACGTCCCGCTGCCCGATCCCGACCTCTGGCAGCGCATCCGCATGGGCTTCACGCTCGAGCCGATGGATTCTCCCCTCGTGCAGGAGCACGAGGACTGGTACGCGAGCCGGCCCGAGTACATCAAGCGCTTCGTGGACCGGGGGAGCCTCTACCTGCACCACATCGTCGAGCAGGTCGAGAAGCGCGGCATGCCGATGGAGATCGCGCTCCTGCCCGTGGTCGAAAGCGCCTTTACGCCCAAGGCGCATTCGCGCGCGAAGGCCTCGGGGCTGTGGCAGTTCATCCCCTCGACCGGAAAGAATTTCGGGCTCACCCAGGACTGGTGGCGCGACAACCGCAACGACGTCGTCGCGGCGACGGACGCCGCGCTCAATTATCTCCAGCACCTTCACGACATGTTCGGCAACTGGGAGCTCGCGCTCGCCGCGTACAACTGCGGCGAGGGCTGTGTGAGCCGCGCCATCGCCGCGAACCAGAAGCGCGGACTCCCGACCGATTACCTGAGCCTCAAGCTCCCGGCGGAAACGCGCAGCTACGTGCCGAAGCTCATCGCGGTGAAGAACATCGTGCTCGCGCCGGCCACGTACGGCATCGATCTCGAGACCGTGCCCGACGAGCCGTACTTCACCGCCGTGCCCGCGCCCGCGAAGATCGACGTGGGGCTCGCGGCACGGCTCGCCGGGATGAGCGTCGAGGAGTTCGTCGCGCTCAATCCCGCGCACCGCAAGCCCGTCGCGGTCGCTCCCGCGGGCACGCTCATCGTGCCGCTCGACAAGGCCGAGGCTTTCCGCGCCAACCTCGAGAGCTACGACCAGCCGCTCGTCTCGTGGACGATCTACAACGCGAAGAAGGGTGAATCGACCGACGCGATCGGCAAGCGCTACGGGCTCGGCGGCGCCCAGCTGCGCGCGGCGAACGAGCCGCTCAAGCTCGACAAGAAGGGGCGGCTGCGGGCTTCGCAGCAGCTGCTCGTGCCCGCCGCGCCGAAGGCGGCCGGCGTCAAGGTCGCGCAGGCGTCGACTGCGAACGCGAGCGATATGCCGGCGGAGAACGCCGAGAGGCCCGCCACCGCGCACTGGTACACGGTGCGCGCCGGCGACACGCTCTACGGCATCGCCCGGCGAGCGAATACCGCGCTCGGGACGCTGCTGCACCTGAACGGCCTCACGACGGCGAGCATCGTCAAGCCGGGGCTGAAGCTGCGCCTGCAGTAGCTCAGCGGCGCCCGGTGATCTCCGCGAAGAACGCGTCCGGCGACGGATCGCGTCCCAGGAACTTGCGCACCTGGTCCATTTCCTCGACCTGGCCGCCCTGGGAAAGAATCGCTTCGCGGTAGCGCCGCCCCACCTTCGGATCGAGCAGGTCGCCCTTGAACGCCGACAGCATGTCGAGCGCGATCACCTGCGACCACATGTACCCGTAGTAGCCCGCGGCGTAGTTGCTCGCGATGTGCGAGAACCCGGCCGGCAGCATCGTGCCGTCCACGTGGCCGAGCGCCGTTTGCGACTCGAGCTTGACCCATAGGGGAAGCGGCGGCTGCGGGTCGGTCGAGAGCGCCATGTCGTACGTCGCGTAAAGCCACTGGTTCGTATAGAGGTTGCCCGAGCCGTAGCGGCGCGCGTCGTCGAGCCGCTTGATCTCGTCGGCGCTGAGCTGCGGGCATTCCGGGCACACCTGCTTGAAGAGGGCCAGCGGCTGCGCGCGGCGCGCCCACTCCTCGAACATCTGCGAGGGCGCTTCGACGAAATCGCCCTTCACGCTGGTCCCGGCCTCGGGGTTGTAGTCGGTCCGCGAGAGCACGCCGTGCAGCACGTGGCCGAACTCGTGCATCATCGTCTCGAGCTCGTTGTGGTTGAGCCCCTCGCGGTCGAAGTTGGTGACGAGCGCCGAGAGCGGGGTGCGCTTGGCGCGCAGGCTCGCGCCGCGGACCGGGAAGGCCGCCGCATGGTTGTACTTGCCCTCGCGCGGAAAGAGGTCGAGGTAGAAGCCGGAGATAAACTTGCCGCTCTTCGCGTCGAGCACGTCGAAGTAGCGCACGTCCTCGTGCCACGCGGGCACCTTGCGCTCGGCGAACTTCACGCCGTACAGGCGCTGGGCGACGAGCATGGTGTACTCCATCGCCTTGCCCGTCGGGAAATACTTGCGCAGCTTCTCCTGGTCGATCGCGAAGCGCTCGCGGCGGATCTTCTCGCTGTAGTAGCGGGCGTCCCAGCGGTAGGCCTTCGTGTCGGCGAGCGGCGTGCCGGTTTCCTTCGATTTCGCGGCGCGCAGGTCTTCCACGTCGGCGCGCTCGAGGTCGGAAATGGAGCCGCGCACCTCGGCGAGGAATTTCTCCACGCTCTTCACGTTGCCGGCCATCTTGCGCCGCAGGACGTACTCCGCGAAGCTCGGCAGGCCGTAGAGGCCGGCCAGCTCCTGGCGCAGCTTGAACATCTCGTAGAGGCGGTCGAGATTCTTCTCGCCGCCCTCGTTGAGCTTGGCGATGTAGTAGCGCTTGCGCGCCTCCTCGGTCTTCGCGTTCTCCAGGAACGGGAAGTACGTGGGATAGTCGAGGCCCAGGACGTAGTTGCCGTCCTTGTCGCGCTTCTTCTCCTGCGCCTTGAGCCAGGAATCCGGCAATCCGGCGACCTCGGCCGGCGTGAAGGTCACCTTGGTCGGATCCTCGCGAATGCTGCGGTCGAAATCCTGGCGCAGCTCCTCGAGGCGGTCGAAGATCTGCTTGGCCCGCGCACGCTTGTCGGGGGGCAGCGCCACGCCGCTGTCCTCGAAGCCCTCGAGGAGGTCCTTCCTGAACTTCGCCTGGTGGGCGCCGGCGGGCTTCGCCGCGCGCACGCGCGCGAAGAGCTTCTCGTTCTGGAAGAGGTCCGTGGAGAGCGCGGTGTATTTCTGCAGGCAGGGCTCGGAGGCGTCGCGCACCGCCTTGTCGGGCGAGACGCTGCCGAGGAGGTAGATCGGGTTGACGAAATCCTCCATGGCGATCTGCAGCCGGTTCCACTCGTCGAAGATCGCACCGGCCCCCTTCTTCTTCTCCATCGCCGCGATGGTCTTGCGCGCCTGCGCGAGGCCCGCATCGCAGACCGCGGTCACCTGCGCGGCATTCCACAGCTTGACGAGAGGGCGCTGCGGCTCGGCGGCGGAGGCGCCGAGCGCGGCGAGCGCCGCGATCGAGACGAAGAGATTCTTCATGTGAGGTCGACGGCGTGCTGCCAGCCCTTGGGGATCGAGGCGAGCAGCTTGCGCGTGTATTCCTGTTTCGGGTTGAGGTAGATCTCGTCGGAGTCGGCGATCTCGACGATGGCGCCGTCGTTCATCACCATCACGCGGTCCGAGATGTACTTGACGACCGCAAGATCGTGCGAGATGAAGATGTACGAGAGGCCGAACTCGTCCTGCAGCTCCTGCAGGAGGTTCAGCACCTGGGCCTGCACGGAAACGTCGAGCGCGGAGACCGACTCGTCGCAGATGAGCACGTCGGGCTTCATCGTGAGGCAGCGCGCGATCGCGATGCGCTGCCGCTGGCCGCCGGAGAACTCGTGCGGATACTTGTAGAAGGATTGCGGCGCGAGCCCCACGCGCGAGAGCAGCTGGAACGCGAGGTCGACGCGCTCGCGCTCGTCCTTGCCGATTGCGTGGATGCGCATCGGCTCGAGGAGGATCTGGCCCACGGTGAAGCGCGGGTTGAGGGAGGCGTACGGGTTCTGGAAGATGATCTGGATGCGCCGGCGGTAGGCCATCATCTCCTTCTCGGTGAGGCGCAGCAGGTCGCGCCCCTCGAAGAGGACCTCGCCGCTGGTGGCGTCGTGCAGGCGCATCAGCGTGAGCCCCACCGTCGTCTTGCCCGATCCGGATTCGCCCACCAGCCCCAGCGTCTTGCCCTTGGGCAGCCGGAAGCTCACGTCCTTCACGGCCGGAACCGCGCGCTTGCCGAAGAGGCCCTCCTTGAGGAAGAAGGTCTTGGTGAGCGCTTTCGCCTCGAGGATGATCTGGTCGCCGGGATCGGTGCCGCGTTGGCGCTCTTCGAGATGCGGACGGCCGTCGCCCTTCAGGAAGTCGTCGATCACCGGCAGGCGCCGCGGGCGGCGGTCGAGCCGCGGGCGGCAGGCGAGGAGCGCCTTGGTGTACGGATGCTGCGGCGCCTCGAAGATCGCGCGCACCGGCCCCTGCTCCTGGATCAGCCCCTCCTGCATCACCACGACGTGGTCGGCGATCTCGCCCACCACGCCCAGGTCGTGCGTGATGAAGAGCACCGACATCTGGTGGCGGTCCTGCAGCTTCGCGATGAGGTCCAGGATCTGCTTCTGGATGGTGACGTCGAGCGCGGTCGTCGGCTCGTCGGCGATCAGCAGCTTCGGCTCGCACGCGATCGCCATGGCGATCATCACGCGCTGCTGCTGGCCGCCGGACATTTCGTGCGGATAGGAATTGATGCGCAGCTGCGGGTCGGGAATGCCGACTTCGGCGAGCAGCTCCTTCGCGCGCTCGTGCGCCTGGCGCAATCCCATGCCCATGTGCAGCCGCAGCACTTCGCCGATCTGCTCACCCACCGGGAAGACCGGGTTGAGCGAGGTCATCGGCTCCTGGAAGATCACCGAGATGTCCTTGCCGCGGATCGCCTGCATCTGCCCGAGCGTGGCCTTGAGCAGGTCGCGGCCCCCGTAAAGGATGCGGCTCGAGGCGGCGACGATCGAGTTCTCGGGAAGCAGCCCCAGGATCGCCATCGCGGAGACGGTCTTGCCGCTGCCCGACTCGCCGACCAGCGCCACCGTCGTGTTCGTCGGAATGTCGAACGTCACGCCCTTCACCGCCTGGAAGGGTGCCTCCCGGCGGTCGATGGTGAAGCGGATGTCGAGGTCCTGGATCTGGAGCAGGAGGTTATTGTTGGTCATAGGAATTGGATCCCGGCCTGCGCCGGGATGACGACGACAAGGGGATCGCGAAGCTCTTTGCCGGTCGTCATTTGATCTTCGGATCCAGTGCGTCGCGCAGCGAATCGGTGAGCAGCGAGAACGCCGTCACGAGCACCGCCATGCTCGCCCCGGCGGCGAAGAGCTGCCACCACTTGCCGATGACGAGCTCGTTCTGGGCCTCGGCGAGCATCGTTCCCCAGGAGACCATGTCGACCGGAACGCCGAAGCCCAGGAACGACAGGATCACCTCGGCCTTGATGAACCCCACCGCGTGCTGCGAGAGCTGCACCAGGGCGACGTGGCTCACGTTGGGCAGGATGTGCACGAACATGCGCGAGCGGTTGCTCGCGCCGATCGCCTGCGCGGCCTTCACGTATTCGCGGTTGCCATGCTTGATGTACTCGGCGCGCATCAGGCGATAGATGCCGGTCCACCCGGTGAGCGACAGGATGAGGATGATCGGAAGGATCCCCTTGCCGAACTTGCCGGAGGCCGAGGCGACCGCGGCGAAGGCGAGGATCAGCAGGATGTACGGGATCGACGTGAAGATGTTGTAGAACCATTCGAGGAAGTCGTTCACCCAGCGGCCCCAGTAGCCGGCCATCGCCCCGAGCACCGTGCCGATGATCGTCGCCAGGATCGCGGCCGTGAGGCCCACGAAGATCGAGACTTCCGATCCCTTCACGACTTTCTTGAGCACGTCGCGACCCCACTTGTCACCGCCGAGCGGCAGCGTGTCGGAGCGCTTCACCTCGGTGACGGCGATCTTGGCCGCCCTCTCCTCCCACTCCTTGTAGCGCGGCGCGAGCGGGTCGATGTCCGAGAGGTCCACGGGCGGAGTCTTCGACGCCTCGCGGCCCTGCAGCGCGCGCGCCTCGAGGTTCTCCGCGCCCGCGAGGAACGCGGGATTCGCGTACGACACGCCGCGCTCCTTGTTCCAGTCGCCGGCGATGAGGCCGAGGTAGGAGGCGGCCATCATCAGGAGAAAGAACACGACGACCACGAGGGAGACCATGCCGACGGCATCGCGGCGCAGCCGCCTCCAGGCGAGGGTCCACAGGCCCGGCGATTCCTGCCTCGGCGGGGGCGGCAATGGGATCCCCGCCCGCGCGGGGATGACCGCGGGAACGGGATCGCGCAGCTCTTTGCTTGCGGTCATTTGAAGGAGACCCTCGGATCGACGAATTTGTACATGACGTCCACGAGCAGGTTGATGACCATGGTGAGCACGGCGAGGTAAACCGTGACCGCCTTGATCACCGGGAAGTCGCTGCGGTTCACCGCGGTGATGATCTCGCGGCCCAGCCCCGGGATCGAGAAGAACACCTCGAGGAGGAACGAGCCGACGAAGACGCCCGGCAGGGCGATGCCGACGTTGGTGAGGATGGGGATGAGGGCGTTGCGCATCACGTGCTTCATCATCACGACCTTCTCCGGCACGCCCTTCGCGCGCGCGGTGCGCACGTAATCCTGGCTGATCTCGTCGAGGAAGAACGAGCGGTAGAGCCTGAGCGACGGCGCTACGGTCACGGCGACCGCGAGCATGATCGGCAGCGGGGCGTAGGTGACCAGGTTCTTCCAGAAGCTCTCGCTCCAGCCCTGCACCGGGAACCATCCCAGGATGAAGCCGAAGAGCCACTGGAAGAAGATGATGTAGACGAGGAAGCTCACCGACATCGCGGTCGTGCACACCGCCATGATCGCGCGGTCGGTGAGCGTGCCGCGCACGTAGGCGACCATCACGGCGAAGGTCACGGAGAGGACGGTCTCGATGAAGACCACCGGCAACATGATCGTGAGCGTGGGGCCCACGCGGGTGATCAGGATGCGCGACACCTCCTCGTTGGTCGACCAGCTGCGCCCGAAGTCGAAGGTGAAGACCTGCTTCACGAACACCCATAGCTGGTACCAGTACGGCTGGTCGACGCCGAGCTGCTTGCGGATGTTGGCGATCTGCTCGGGATTCGAGATCTTGCCCGCGAGCACGTGGGCGGGATCG
>Ga0068859_100004911_pt1 | contig 13618 bp, 17 predicted proteins | sample KBSSwiS22_FD_66585 | JGI IMG/M metagenome (GOLD analysis project Ga0068859, IMG submission 66585) | Switchgrass rhizosphere microbial communities from Kellogg Biological Station, Michigan, USA - KBS Switchgrass S2-2 | ecosystem: Host-associated > Plants > Roots > Rhizosphere > Soil ... | reverse complement strand
ATGTTCTTAGGTAAAGTCATCGGCACAGTTTGGTCAACGAAGAAGACCCCGGACCTTGAAGGCGTGCGTTTTCTGATCGTGCATCCGTACGACCTGGATCATGAGCCGACCAAAAACGTCGTCGTGGTTGCTGATCGCCTGGGAGCAGGTGCCGGCGAGACTGTGATGTGCGCGTATGGAAAGGCCGCCCGAACCGCGATCGGCAATCAGGACATGTCGATTGAAGCGGCCGTGGTGGGGATTGTTGACCGCGTCGATCTGACAGACACAGAGTCGGAAGAACTGCGCGAGGTCGCCAACACTCTGGGACGGGACAACGGCCGACGATAGACGAGATAGCGGCGAACAAAGCACAAAAGGCGCAAGAATTAGGGTTGTGCCCCAGTTTGAATAACTTTTCCGTAGCCCAGGCGTTTACGCCTGGGAAATAAAAGGCGCTAGTTTCATAAAGCCCCATTAATGGGGCTTTAATAGCGCCCGCCGTTTCTCACCCAGGCGTAAACGCCTGGGCTAGAGAAAACCTGGCGATGAAATTAGGTCACCACCAGAATTAGAACTGTTGCTGAGGCCTACTGCTACTGAATTTTCTTGTGCGTTTTGTGCCTTTTTATGGCTGGTGGAATTTCGAATGGCAAACCAGGAACTCATCTACAGAATCACCCGCGCGATTTATGATCGCCTGGGGACTTCCGCGGATGAGCGCACAGTCGAGGAACTGGTGACCGAAATTTACCGGGCGGTCGAGCCGGCGCTGAATACGAATGTAGCCGCGCGCCCAGCGGCTGCGCCTTCGGCCGGCGGTTCGTTCAGCGCGACCAACACCAGCGAGGGATCGGCGAGTCGCATCATTATCTCTGTCTTTGGCGTCGATCACCCGGGCATCGTTGCCGGGGTGGCGGAGATACTCTCCGAAGCTCAGTGCAGTATCATTGATATCAACCAGACAGTTGTGCAGGGAAAGTTCGCGATGGTGATTATTGCCGACGCGTCGCGTTCACAATCATCAATCGCCGACTTGAAAGATCGTTTGCGCAGCGAGGGCGAAAAGCTTGGAGTACACATCTACGCGCAGCGCGAAGATTTATTCAACGCGATGCACCGAATCTAGGCATTGCCGATTGCCAATTTTTGATTTTCCGACTGAGAGGTCGCTTACAATACAAGATTAGCTGCAGCGAATAAGATTTACGGATGCTACCAGATTCCCCAAATCGCAAATTGGCAATCGGAAATCGGCAATGACTATGATTCCTGAGATTTCACATCGTTGTCCTTCGTGCGGCGCTTCGGTTCGTGACTTTGGCGAGCGTGCCATGTTCTGTCCGGAATGCGGCGAGAACTTAACGGAAACGAGATCGGCAAAAGCAGATCAAAAAACTTCGCAGTCCGATGTTGACGGTGAGTCCAGCAGCGACGCACCGCAACCTCCTATCGTGACATCGGAAGCAGCCGCTCCCGTCAAGCCCGTTGATGCAGAGGGCGACACGGAAAAACCATCTTTAGTTGAAGATCGACACACCGCTCGCGAGCGAACCAGAGAAACTCTCCATCGAGCCTCAAACAGGGCCCGTGGCGCGATCGAGGACAACGTGAAACGAGTCGAGAAAATTCATCACGTCTCAACCGCAATGCTAGAAGAAGCCACCTACGATCCCAGTTTGCGCTTCGTGCTGGTGGCCCTGAGTCTCTTTGTGGTCTTTGTGATCCTGCTCATTCTCAGCAAGGTGATGGGATGAATAGTTTCGAGTTTCTGGTTTCGAGTTTCGAGTTCGTGGTTCTGAAGAAGACTAGTTAAGCAGAAAAGCTCACACTCGAAAGCAAAAACTCAAAACCAGAGACTCGCAACTCGAAACTTCCTAATGGAATACAGCCAAGCCGAAATTCTCCAGACCGTACGCATGACCGAGATGGAACATCTCGACATTCGCACGGTCACGCTGGGGTTGAGCCTGCGCGACTGTGTGACCGACTCGATCGAAACGACCGCGCAACGCGTGCAGGAAAAGATCGAGCGCACCGCGGCCAGACTGGTCGGCACTGTTAACGAAATCGGCGACGAGATTGGGATTCGCGTCGCCAACAAACGCATCGCCGTCACACCCGTGTCGATGCTAACTGAAGGTGCCAGGGGCAATCCGATTGACCTGGGACGCGCGATTGATGAATCAGCCGGCCGGGTCGGTGTGGATTTCGTGGGCGGGTACTCCGCTTTGATTCATAAAGGTTTCACGCGCAACGAAAGCAATTTCCTGGATTCGATTCCGGAGGTTCTTTCGACAACGGAACGTCTGTGCAGCTCGGTCAACGCCGCGACCACGCGTGCCGGAATCAACATGGATGCAGTCGCGCGCGTCGGTCGTTTGATTAAGGACGCCGCCGAACGCACGCGCGACCGCGGCGGGCTCGCTTGCGCCAAGTTTGTCTGCTTTGCCAACGCCGTTGAAGACAACCCGTTCATGGCCGGCGCGTTCCATGGTGTCGGCGAACCCGAAGCGGTTTTGAATGTAGGTGTCTCAGGTCCGGGCGTGGTGAATCATGCCGTGCAGAATGCGGCAAAGGATCTGCCGTTGCAGGATCTGGCCGAGCTCATCAAGAAACTTTCTTTCAAGCTCGCTCGCGCCGGAGAGCTTATCGGTCGCGAAGCCGCGCGCCGTCTGGGAATTCCTTTTGGCATCATCGATCTTTCGCTCGCTCCCACGCCGGTGCCCGGAGACTCGGTCGCCAACATTATTGAGGGGATGGGATTTGAACGCGCGGGCACGCATGGCACAACCGCCGCGCTCGCTCTGTTGACTGACGCAGTAAAGAAAGGCGGAGCCATGGCCAGCAACTCGGTCGGCGGCATGAGCGGCGCCTTCATCCCGGTGTCCGAGGATGCGGGCATGATCGAAGCAGCCCGGATCGGCGCGCTCAGCCTGGAAAAGCTGGAAGCATGGACCAGTGTCTGCTCAGTAGGCATCGACATGGTGGCCGTGCCCGGCTCGACTTCGGCCGAAACGATCGCGGCGATCATTGCTGATGAAATGGCCATTGGGGTGATGAACAATAAAACAACCGCAGTGCGCATCATCCCCGTGCCCGGCAAAGAAGTTGGCGAGATGGTCGAGTTCGGCGGTCTCCTTGGCTCAGCCCCGATCATGCCGGTCAATCGCTTCTCTTCAGATCAGTTCATTCGGAGGGGCGGGAGAATTCCGGCGCCGGTGCAGAGCTTACGAAATTAGCCATGAGAACATTCGTCATTCGCCTATTGACGTCGTTCTTATTAAGCCTTGGTTGTGCGGCTATTAGTCATGGCCAAGGAAGTTTGTCGCCTGCGAAACCGGATTTGAGCGGTACCTGGGCTTTCGATCGCGGTCGCAGTAATGTGGGTAAGACGTCATCGCCAAATAGCGACATAAAGATTTTGCATCATGATCCTGAGCTCAGGATTGTTAGAACCATCGACTTCAATGGACAAACAATACACAGCGAATTGACTTATTACACCGATGGCCGAGGCGAAACGAATCCCACCACCATTTGGCTATCGACCAGCCCCAATCCGAAATCGCCGCGTCCCGCTGAAACAAAATCCAGGACCAGTTGGAGTGGAGAGCGGGTTGTTATTCGATCGAGACTGCGGTTGATGGTAGGAATTCACGTGATCGAAGAAGATTTGGTCGATGAGTGGAAACTTTCAGCCGACGGCAAGACTCTGACCCAAACCACTCGGCACAAAATGCTGCCGACCTCATCGGATGGCGCGATTTACACCCCGTCAAATCGCCCGGATGACAAAAGAGTCTATACTCTGGTATCAAAGTAGCAGCAGTGAGGATCAAGGCAGGTTGCACTCGAAGTGCCTGGATGTTCGCGGCTGCGAAACTAATCGCGTAGGACGATCCGGATTGAAAACCTGCTGACCTCCAAACCAGAAACCAAAATACGACATCGGCCTGCCAAATTCTTATTGACAGACTCACCCGTAGGTGTATATTAACCGCCTCATTCCCCCAAAAGTTCGAGGAGTCGCCCGGTCGGAACATATCGTGTGTCCGATGCTGATCCTCATTGTCGATAAATCGTAACTTTCTAAGGAGGCTAAGATGGCAACGAAAAAGAAAGCTATAACAAGACCGCCAGTGGCGGCAGCCCTTATATTCAGGAAGGAATGGATCTTCGACCCGGCGCCGCCCTGGCTGAGACTCAATAAGGCCGCCTTAACCAGGATCAACCAGCTCAAGACCCAATTTGCTAAAGACATAAACGAGGTCATCGCCAAAGGCCAACAGTAATCGCCCAATCTGATTTCTCAGCAGGATCTTTTGGCACCCGGCACTCTTGACGGGTGCCAGATGGTTTTAGATCGGGAGGACTTATGCGCCAGCCTATTCCGCTACGCGTGTTCCAGGGTCCGGCTGCCGCTGAGCGCTCACGGGACACGTCGCGTCCGGTGATGCTCGTCGGTTTTCAGAACCAGGGAAATCTGGGGCTCGGGTATCTGGCTGCGATCTTGCGCCAGCATGGTTATGCCGTTCGGGTTGTAGATATCGAGCAACAGCCTGAAGAAATCCTGAGAATTGCCCAGGAGATCAAACCGATCCTGATTGGCTTTTCACTGATCTTTCAGTTTTTTATCGATCGTTATGCTGCGTTGCTGTACGTCATGCGCGCTCACGGCGTCGATTGCCACTTCACGATGGGGGGCCATTTTCCCAGCCTGAGTTATGAGCAGACTCTGGAACTGGTCCCGGAACTTGATAGCATCGTCCGCTTTGAGGGCGAAGCGACTCTGCTCGAAATGGCCGACGCAATCAGCACCGGCCAGGACTGGCATGAGATACATGGGCTGGTTTACCAGCGTGATCACGAGCTAATCAAAACACCTGCGCGCGCCCTGGTCGAAGATCTCGATCAGTTACCCTACCCGGATCGCGAATACGCGCCGGAGACTGTTCTGGGCAGAACTATCATGCCGATTCTCGCCAGTCGCGGGTGCGCCAGGACCTGTTCGTTCTGCTCGATCCATACCTTCTATCGCGCTGCTCCGGGAAAAATCGTGCGCACGCGCAAGCCCGCCGAAGTAGTAAGAGAAATGAGCATGTTGCACAAGGAGCGTGGCGTCCGCATCTTCCTTTTCCAGGATGATGACTTCCCGTTGTTTGGCACAGTGTGGCGCCGTTGGGCCAATGAGTTCGTGGATGAACTGCATCGCAGCGGCTTGCCTGAAAAGGTCATCTGGAAAATGAACTGTCGCGCCGATGCGGTTGACCGTGAACTTTTCATCAGAATGAAAGGAGCCGGCCTCTACCTGGTTTACATGGGACTCGAATCCGGCAGCGAACAAGGCCTGGAGACCCTTCACAAACAGATCACCGTTGAGCAGAACCTCCGGGCGGTGAATCTCCTTAAGAGCATCGGGCTAATGTGGGAATACGGGTTCATGCTCCTCGATCCGTCGAGCACCTTTGAATCGGTGCGAGAGAATCTCAAGTTTCTTCGCACCATCCTGGGCGATGGGCACCTTCCCGTAACCTTTTGCCGCATGCTGCCTTACGACGGCACGCCGATCAAAGAAGAGTTGGTGCGCACGGGGCGGCTCCGCGGCGACGTCTGCAATCCCGATTACGATTTTCTGGACCCTCGGCTCGCTGAATTCTATGAGGGAATCACGAACGTGGTGAGCCTTCAGGGTTGGATTCACGGCGTTGAGGGAGTCACACTCCAGCTATCCACGGCCTGGCACGAAGTGGCGATTATGGAACGGCTCTTCCCCGAACTGCCGGGGATGTCCGAATACCGGAAAACCCTGAGCGGTATCACCAAAACGAGCAACGATCTCTTACTCAACGTTGTTGAAGATCTTTCTTACGTGTATTCGGATGGCCGCGAGAACCGCTGGGACCCGGTCAAACTCGAAGAAAGCCGCCAGGAGGTGCTTGACGATCTCATCACCGAACGTGACGACTTCATCTACCGGCACCAGGAAACCTTGCTGGCGGCTTTGAGACTTGATGGCGCACCCATCTTAGTCGAGGAATCCGCGAGAATAGCGGCGACCGCGTGATCCGGCTGCCGATCTAACCCTCGTGGCACGGGCGTCCCGCCCGTGAATCACGCGCAAGATGCGCGTGCCACATTCAAACTGCACCACCACGAGGTCTGCCAACTCCGCTGATTCAGCGTGGTTTGTGTTATTCTTGCGCTCCAATTTGGAGACAAAATAACGTGGAACGAGAAGCACTGGGATTGATTGAATGCCGCGGCCTGGTCGCGATGATTGAAGCCGCCGACGCCGCGGTGAAATCGGCCAACGTTACGTTGGTCGGCTGGGAAAAGATCGATGCCGGGCTGGTTACGGCCATCGTTCGCGGTGAGGTCGGCGCGGTGAAAGCTGCGGTTGATGCCGGCGCTGCGGCCGGCCGTCGCGTCGGCGAAGTCGTCAGCACTCACATCATCCCCCGCCCTCATTCCGAGGTGGATAGCGCGATTCCCGTTCTTCATACCGGCAAGACTACCCGCAAAAAGATCAGCGGCTCAGTTCCTGAAAAACGCTGACCGAACAAACTCACAAAATTCAGGAGCGAACAAAATTGGCTGAACCGATCGTCGACAATTCACCAAAATTCGATCGCCGTCCCTGGGGCACCTTCACCGTGCTTGATGAAGGGGACAACTTCAAGGTCAAACGGATTGAGGTTTTATCGGGAAAACGTTTGAGTTATCAAAAACACTCGCAACGGGCAGAACACTGGGTGGTCGTGCAGGGCACGGCGAAAGTCACGCTCGACGACCAGGAAATCATCGTAAAAGGCGGCGAAGCAATCGACATTCCCATTGGCTCAGCTCATCGGGTTGAGAATCCCGGCGACGAACTGCTGGTCTTTATCGAAGTGCAGCGCGGTAAGTATCTGGGTGAAGATGACATTGTGCGTTTGCAGGATGACTTCGGGCGTGAGAGCTCACCGACTGCGTAATCGCGGCGTCTCGAAGTGGCACAGACTTCAGTCTGTGATTCACAAAAACAACACAGACTAAAGTCTATGCCACTGACTGTTGACGGCTTTTCGTTACTGACGCTGGTATTCGCCGACACGAAATCAAAATCCAAAGCGGCGACAAGTCGCCGCACTCCAAAAAGGAGCGTTCCACTGTTCCCGCGACGTTTTTTACCTTGCCTTCTCGCCGATTGTGTCTCGCTGTTCATCGCTTCCAGCGTTCGCGCCCAATACAAACTTGAATCTAATGAAGTCGGGGCGCCACTTCAAGATTGGCCGAACAAATTCTGTGGGCCGCCGTGGAAGTGAACTCGCGATCAAAATTCCCGTGCCACCCAAAACGATTCATACGATCGAGACCGCGATCCAGTTGGAATCGAAGCCTATTGGCATAGACGCTTCAATGACAAACGCGGCGAAGGTGAATGGTTTGAACTAACACCCGAGGACGTCAGAGCATTCAAGCGTTGGAAACGAATCATCTGATGATAACCAGTCCTTGACCTGCAATAATTTCAAAGCTAAGTTGAACCTATGAGCACCACCATCACTATTCCCACCGAATTGGAAAAGAGAATAGCCGGACGCGCTGCGACCGAAGGTAAGGATGTGGAGCAGTTCGCGCTTGAGACACTCTCCCGAGCTGTGGAAGCACCTTCCCTGCGCGAGCTGTTTGCTGACGTCCGCGAACAAGTGCGAGCGAGCCATCCCTCAGAAGAAGAACTTGATACCCAGATTGAGACCGCTGTAAAGGAAGTCAGAAAGCAACGCCGTGCCTGAGCCTCTGGTTGTTTTCGATTGTGTCGTCTTTCTCCAAGGCCTCATCAAAGAATCCGGACCGGCAGTAACCTGTCTCTAGCGGTTTGAGCAAGGTCCGACTGTCGCTCGTCATCAGTCCTGACATTTTGGCGGAGTTACATGACGTACTATCTCGTTCACAATTACGTCGGGATTTTCCGCTTCTCACTGATGAAAAAGTAGAGCAGTTGATCGAAACCCTGCTGTTGAAAGGCAGACTGCTGCGCAACGTTCCGAGGAGGTTCGAGCTTCCGCGCGACCCGGAGGACGAACCCTATCTCAACGCAGCGATTGAGTCGGGCGCCCAGTTTCTCGTTACGCGAGACCGCGATCTGCTTGACCTGATGAATTTGGATACGAAACAAGGTCGCGATTTTCAATTTCGATTTCCGCAGCTAAAGATTCTGAATCCCGTTGAGTTTCTTGAGGCGCTCGGATCTCAATAGCTCTGAAGATTGCGGCGTTTGGAACGCTCGCCGTAGACGGCGTATCATCCTACTAGGCGAAACCGAAACCATGTCCGAACCTCTCAAAGATTCTTATAACCGCCCGATCCGCGACCTGCGTGTGTCGCTGACTGACCGTTGCAATTTTCGCTGCTTCTATTGTCTGCCGCATGGCGAGCCGCCGATCGCTCCTAAAGAAGAGATGCTTTCATACGAAGAGATCGAATATGCCTGTGACATCTTCGTTGAGCTGGGAATTGAAAAGATTCGTTTGACGGGCGGCGAACCGATGATGCGGCGTGACATCGAGCAGATCATTCACAAGCTGTCACAATTGAAAGAGCCCTTGTCCGACAAGCTTCAGCTTGTCGATCAAACGGGAAACGACAAACTGAAGTTTGTCGGACATCGCGGGTTGCGCGATCTGGCGCTCACGACCAATGGTTATTTCCTGCCGCATCGGGCGCAGAGTTTGAAGGACGCCGGCCTTGATCGCATTACCATCAGCCTGGACAGTTTGAAGCGCGACGTTTTCAAACGGATGACCGGGGTCGATGTTCTTGACCGCGTGATCGAAGGAATCATAGCTGCGAAAGAAGCGGGATTAGATCCCATCAAGATCAACGCCGTCATCGTGCGCGGTCACAATGAAGACGAAGTAGCCGACTTTGCCGCCTTCGCGCGCGAGCATGAAGTGAAAATGCGCTTCATCGAATTCATGCCGCTCGATTCCGGACATGATTGGTCGCGCCAGGACGTCGTTTCCGGACGTGAGATTCGCGCGAGGATCGAAGAACGATTTCCCCTTGAATCCCTCGATGTAGTTCGCGGCTCTGAGACTTCATCGCGATACCGTTTCGCCGATGGGGCGCCGGGAGAAATCGGAATTATTGCTCCGGTGACGGAAGCCTTCTGCGGCGCCTGCTCGCGGATTCGGCTTACCGCCGACGGCCAGATTCGCACCTGTCTGTTTTCCCACGTCGAACATTCGCTGCGCGACGTGCTGCGCGATGGCGCCCGGCGATCTGAGATCATCGACTTCATTCGTTCAGTAGTCTTGAAGAAAGAGCCACGTCATTTCATCAACGATCCAAGTTTTGTCGCCCCGTCGCGTTCAATGAGCTTCATCGGTGGTTGATACCGAACTGTCTGTCCCCCATTTCAGTGGATTCGCAATAAAAAAGCACACGCGAGGGTCAAAAGCGTTATGATGCGTGAACCGTTCTCCCGAGTTTTGTCAGGATCGCAGAAACAACTATGAGTAACACTATGGGAGACGACCGCCCGGTGCTCAACTTGACGCACGCCGATCAACTGGGCGTGCAGCCTCCCGTTCCCGACACCAGCAGGCCGCAAGGCGGCGACCATTTCGTGCAGTTCTATGACAACGAGTTTTTTCTGCTCGATTCCATCACCGAATTCATAAGTGACGGCCTGCATGCCGGCGACGCATGTGTGGTCATTGGGACCGAAGCGCATCGTGACTGGCTGGCAACGAAGCTGTTGGGCCACGGTCTCGACGTGGTCAATGATGGTTTGGGTGATCGTTACTTTGCCTTCGACGCCCAGGAGACATTGTCGCGGTTCTTTGTAAACGATGTGATTTATCCCGAGCTCTTCCGCAAGCTCGTGGGCGACGTCCTTACGCGGGCCGCCGGCAAAGGCGCTCGCCACGTCCGCGCCTTCGGAGAAATGGTGGCGCTACTGGCCGGACGTGGCAACTTCAAGGCCGCAACTCAACTGGAACAGTTATGGAATGAGCTGCAAAAGAAACAAGAATTCGCGCTGTTTTGCGCCTACTCGTTGAGCTGCTTCAACGGTGACCACAGCCAGGCCTTGATGGATGTATGCCAGGAGCATTCTCATGTCATCCCCGCTGAGAGCTATAACACTTTGACCAGTGCTGAAGATCGTTTGCGCACGATCGTAGTGCTGCAACAGAAGGCGAACGAGCTGGACTCCGAGATTGTTGAACGACAAAAAGCTGAACAAGCGTTGCGCGCGGCTACGGACGATCTCAAGAAGTTACGTCATCTCGTGGAACTTCACGGCGGCCCCGTCGCAGCCCCCAGCAAAGGTGAAGATCGCGGCGCAACCTTTACGATTTCTCTGCCAAATTCAGTTCCGCCATCCTGCGAACCCGAGGCAGTCTCCGGAAAACAATCTTCGCGCGCGACCCAGCCGCCGGAAAAAGACATGCCGCCAACCTCGATTTCCGGCCAACAAATTCTGCTGGTAGGCGACGATGAAAATACCTTAAGGGTGTTGGCCGAAGTTTTGCGGGAATGCGGTGCGATCGTCGAAGTAGCACAATCAGCCAAAGAAGCCATCGAAGTTCTCGATCGCTTTCAAGCGGATGTGATCGTGTCAGATTTGGCGATGCCCGAGGATGATGGCTATTCCCTGATCCAAACCATACGAGCGCGCGAAAACGGAGAACGAAAACTTGCCCAGGCGATAGCTTTGACTGCGTTGGTCCGCGTCGAGGACCGCGCCCGGGCCCTTTCGGCTGGTTTCAACATGTTTCTGCCAAAACCGATTCAGCTCGACGAACTGATTAGCGCCATTGGTAAGTTGACGGTCTCGGAATAATCAGGCGGCTGCCGAACGCCAAAGCCTCTCCAGAACCCCGCCGGCCCGCACTTCCGGCGTTTCGTTAATCTCTTTGACCACGCGTAAACCGGAATCCAAAGCGCCCTGCATCCACGAGAACCATTGTGAAAGATGTTCTCCGGCAAAATGAATTCGTCCGGCGGGCGACGACGCAACCTCATAATCTCTCGGCCCTACAAACGACCACGCGCCCCGGGCCCATTCATCTTCGATCCAACATTTCGTCGCGCCGCGCTCAAAGTTTTCCTGCAATCCGGGAAACCACTGACCCAACTGCGTGAGGGTCGAGCTAATTCGCCCGCTCTCTTTCATCTCCTCAATTCGCTCAGCCTGTCCGGGCCGGTTGTAAGTCATCAGGATTCCGCGCGGGCCCGGCTGATTCCAGGTCGGTTGCCAGATCTCAACGGCTTCACTGGTCAGGGCAAATCCATTGAGGCCCTTTTCCTCCCACGAGCGCTTCTTTGCCTGAAGATACACGCGGGACACTGAAGCGTATTCCAGATTCTCGATGATGCGACGCTTGCGCTCGGAAAAATCAGCAGGCAATTCAATGTTTCGCAGCACCGAAAAAGGAACTGCGCAGAGGACCCGATCACCGCTCACTGTCTGTGGCTTTCCCTTGTCGAGGAAGGTGACGCGGGCGCTGTGGGCATCCTGTTCAATTTTGACTACGGGTGAGCCGTAAGAAATTTTGGCGGCAAGTCGTTGAGCAAAGGCCTTAGGCAAGTTATCGTTCCCGCCCTTGACCTTGGAGAACCGATTTGGCCCGCGAAACTCTGGCCCAAAATACTCCGCAAGGCCATTCGTAAATGCGTCCATGGAAACTTCGCGCCGCGAATCCCCGGCTACCCGCAGGGCCGAAAGCCGGGACGGATACATGGGCTCGAGGGGCACCCCGAAAAGCTTTACGTACTTCAGGGTGAGGTCATGACTGTCCGGAATGCGCGCGGCCCCGGCTTCGGCATACAAACCGTCGGAGAACGGATCGCGCAGAGTTTGCACCCGGCCACCGGCGCGTGCCTGGGCTTCGAGGATGGTTATGTCATGTCCCAGCTGAGAAAGTTCGTAACCCGCAACCAGGCCGGCCATGCCGGCGCCGATGATCACGATCTTCTTCGGAGCGGGATGGATCGCGATCGACGCAAAGGCGCTTGACTGCGCGAGAGTGATCCCCGCAGCGGCGATTGCGCTCCGCCTGATGAATTGACGTCTGTCTATGCGGGACATCTCAGCTTAACTGTATAGATTTACAGCACCGGATCCCATTTTTTGGAGTGCGGTGACTTGTCGCCGCTTTGGTTACTGACTGGGGAAGACTCGTCGATCTATCCGCCGGCCTGCATCGACTTAATATCATCAAGCAATACGCGCTCGTGCCCTTCCGGGTTCACCTTTTCATAAACCTTGCGCAGGTTGCCCGACGGGTCAATTACGAACGAGGTGCGGTTCCAATACATCGTTCCCTTGTAATCGCTCTGGCCGACGCCGGCCGCCTGCAATAGCTCATGATTCGGATCAGCAAGCAGGTCGATCGTAAACGCGAACTTGTTGCAAAAGCTTTTGTGCGATTCGACGTCGTCCTCGCTTACGCCCACGACCGCAATGTTCGCGTCGTCAAATTCCTGCTTCGTGGCCGTGAAAGACTTGCCCTGAATCGTACAGCCGGGCGTGTCATCTTTTGGATAGACGTAAACCACCAGCCATTTGTTAGCGAAATCATCCAGGGTCACGTTCCGGCCGTCCTGATTCTGCAGACTAAAATCCGGAAAGCGCTGTCCAACTTCTGCTGCCATGTTCGTTTTCCTCTCTCTGTCTAGTTAGTCTCCTGCGACACCGGCTCCGGCAGTGAACGTTTCGTTTGAGACTGATTTGATCGCGTTTATTTCATCGAGAATAGCATCCACACTGCCGCTTGCTGATCTTTTGGTGACATCCAGTGTGCGGAGATTTGGATGAGGAACGTTCAGCACTTCGTCCTCAAGGCTTTTCTTTCGGGCAAGTTCAGGGCTGATCGATTTGAGCATGGCGATGCGCTCCGGATCGGCCACGCGGCGGCAGAGTTCGTCCACTCCGCAAATCAGACGAATCGGGACAAATCGGCTCTGCCGCGCCGCGGCAAGTTCTGCCCAGATTCTGAAACGCCAGGTGATCCAACGGATTACTCTCACGGAGTTCGGTGGTGATCACAAAACTCATTTCACCAGGTGAAAGCTCTCGGATCGCCTGGTACACCACTTCCCTAATCTCTTTCACCCGGTCCCAGACTCCGGCCGGCGGCGGGGTTACGCCGTCAGCATTGATGACTGAGAAGATCGGGTTATTGATCAGGTGGTTGTGGATCAACCGGGCGCCGGTCCGTTCGCACAACTCGCGCCCAATCGTGTACCTGCCGGTTCCGGCAAAACCGATCAAAGCGACGATTGTGTTCTCGAGAGGGTTACTCGGCACGGGGTTCAACGGACACCTCCACTAATCCGCCCGTTGAGATTCCAGCGGACTTTGCTGTTTCCGCATCCACCAGCAAATAGAACTTTTTCTGCCGCGGCACGATCGCGCTTTCGAAAGCGACGCGGTTGATCACGGCATCGACTGAGTGGCCGCGCCGTCCGCGCCAAAGCGGTTTGGGATCGATTTGCCATTCCGCCGAAGGATCAAACGGAACTTCGACCGCCATCATTTCCTTGTGACCCGAGAGCAATTGCGCTTTGAACCGCTTCTTCTTCATTTTGGTTTAGTGGCACAGACTTCAGTCTGTGAATAGCTGTAAAACCACAGACTGAAGTC
>Ga0068859_100004910_pt1 | contig 13621 bp, 12 predicted proteins | sample KBSSwiS22_FD_66585 | JGI IMG/M metagenome (GOLD analysis project Ga0068859, IMG submission 66585) | Switchgrass rhizosphere microbial communities from Kellogg Biological Station, Michigan, USA - KBS Switchgrass S2-2 | ecosystem: Host-associated > Plants > Roots > Rhizosphere > Soil ... | reverse complement strand
CGCCGTCCGAGGTGGGTTCGACTCCCATCCGCTTCCGCCGCGGTGGACCCATGAGCGTTGCGCTGGCCGCCCACGGCGGCGCGTGGAACATCCCGGACGACCTCGTCGAGCCCTCGCGCCGGGGCCTCGCGCGCCCTCTGGCCGACGGATTCCGCGCGCTCGAGCGCGGCGCGTCGGCCGTCGACGTCGTCGAGCTCGTCGTGCGCGGGCTCGAGGACGAGCCCGTCTTCAACGCCGGCACCGGCTCCCACCTGAACCGCGAGGGACGTCTCGAGATGGACGCGTCGATCATGGAGGGGACGCGCCTGCGCGCGGGGGCCGTCGCCGCGGTGTCCGGCCTCAAGCATCCGGTGTCGGTCGCGCGCCGGATTCTCGAGGACTCCCCTCACGTCCTCCTGGTGGCGGAGGGCGCGAAGCGCTTCGCGCGCGCTCACGGCGAGGAGATCGTCCGCACGCCGGCGCTGCTCGTCGGCCGCGAGCTCGAGAGGTTCCGGCGGATCCGCGCGGGGCGCCGCGACCTCGTGACGAAGGAGTTCTCGCCGAAGGCGCGGCCGCACGGGACGGTCGGCGCCGTGGCGCGCGACCGACGCGGCCGGGTCGCCGCCGCGACCTCGACCGGAGGCACCCAGGACAAGGCGGCCGGGCGCGTGGGCGATACGCCGATCGTCGGTGCGGGGACCTACGCGGACGACCGGCTCGGTGCGGCGTCGTGCACGGGCTGGGGCGAGGCCATCCTCCGCGTCGTGCTCGCGAAGGCCGCCGTCGACGCGCTCGCGGGAGGCGGCCCTCCCGATCGCGCGGCGCGCGCCGCCGTCCATCGCCTGGCGCGGGTGGACGGGTTCGGGGGCCTGCTGCTGGTGGACGCGCGGGGCCGCCTCGGCATCGCCTTCAACACGCCCCGAATGGCTCGCGGGTTCGCGGATGCGCGCGGGATCGACGTGCTCGTCGGCCGCTCCGAGCGCCGCCGTTGAGGATTCCGCGGGCGCTCGCGTGGCTGCTGCTCGCGATGGCGCTCTTCACGGCGGGCCTGCTCCGCCAGTTCCACGACCTCACGCCGACCTCTCCGTTCCTGAACCCGTCGATCGGCAGCCTTCTCTTCGCGAGCGTCGTGTTCCTCTTCCTCGTCGCGATCCGCGAGCGCCAGATCGGCGCCGCTCCCGGCCCCGGGTTGCGACTCGGGAGCATGACGCCGTTCCTCCTCATGCTGCTCGTCGAGAAGTGGGTCTCGGCGGCCGCCTACGGCCCGCTGTTCGCGTGGATCGTGCCCGACGACCTCGACCCCGCCGCGGCGGATGCGTGCTTCCGGGCGATCTGCGGCGTGGGCCTCGGCGCGGTCGTCGCGATCACGGCGCGCTTCTCGCGCCCCGCGCGCGCCTTCCTCGCCGCGCGCCTGCACCCCCGCCGCGCGCTCCCCGGCATCCTCGCCGCGGTCGCCGCGGTCACGGCGGCCGGCCTCGTGCTGGCGCTGATCGCGCTCGCGTTCGGGTCGCGCCCGAGCCTGATCGGACCCCGCGCCGCGGGACCCTGGGCGATCGTCGTCGCCGGCCAGTCGGCGTTGTCGCTCGCGGAGGAGGCCTGGTTCCGCGGCCTGCTGCTGGGCGAGCTCCTGCGCCTCGCCCCGCGCCTGGGCCTTCCGGGGCCTCAGGCCCGGCGCTGGTTCGCGATCGCGACGACCGCGCTCCTGTTCGGATTCGAGCACTTCAGCCTGTCGGGAGGCTGGGAGGAAGGCGTGCGGCAGCTCGTGTTCGCGCTCGCCCTCGGAACGCTGTTCGGGATGCTCGTCGTGCTCACGTCGAACCTCTGGTTCGTCGCGACACTCCACGGGTGGATCAACCTGCTCCTCCTCGGAGCGCTCCCCCGCCTCGCCTACGGCGCCCCGGCCGCCGCCCTGCCGCCCGGCGTGACGATCAGCCTCGCGCTCATCGCGGCCTTCGTCGCCGCCTTCTTGGCCGAGCGGCGCGGCTACGCCCGGACGGCGTCTTCCCAGTCCTCGTAGATTTCGAAGATCTGGTCGAGACGGATGATCTCGAGGACGGCGCGCACGCCGGCCGAGATGCGGCAGAACCGCGCGCGCCCGCCGTTCCGCCGCGCGGTCTTGAACAGCGCGACGAGCACGCCCACGCCGGCGGAGTCCACGAACTCGACGCCGGAGAGGTCCACGACGAACTCCGCCGCCTCGCCCACGCGCGACAGCGCCTCGTCCTTGAGCACCTCCGCGTTGACCGCGTCGATCGCGTCGACGCCTTCGAAACCCAAGCGCAGCACGCCTTCCATCCGGATCGCGGTGACGCTCATGACGCGCGCCCTCCCCCCACCGTCTGGTCCATGTCGAGGAGGTCGTCGAGGGCTTCGTGCCGGCCCTCCTTCACGACGCGCGCGAGCTCGCGAATGAGCTCGGCGATCCTCAGCGAGGACTCCTCGATCACCGCGGCGGCCTTCGCGACCCCGGGATCGGTGCCACGGTGCGCCTGGAGGATCTGGGCGCGCCCGAGGAGCGCCGTCAGCGGATTGTTGATCTTGTGGCTCAGGACGGAGAGCGTGCGGAGGACCTCCGCCAGCTTCTCCAGGCGCACGCGCTCCTCGAGGTCGCGAGCCCGCTGGGTGACGTCGGTGACGAGCGCGACCTCGGCGCCCTCCCCGGACCCGAGCGGACGGCGGCTGACGACGAGCGTCCGCCGCGACCCTTCCTTCGACGGCAGGTCGATCTCCGCCTCGCCGCGCGGCGGCACCCCGTCCGCGATGAGGCGCGCGAGCACCGCCTCGTCCTCGCCTCCGAGCAGCGCGCGCGCGGCGGCGTTGGCCATGAGCGTCTCGCCCCCGGCGCCGAGGATCATGACGCCGGAGCCGAGCGCCCCGAGCACGCCCTCGAGGCGGGCCCGGTGGCTCTCCGCCTCGGCCGCCCGCCGCTTGAGCTCGGAGGCGGCGACCGCCTTCTCCTTCAGGGCCGCGGCCTGCGTCGCGAACATGACGAGCGCGCGGAGCTTGCGCACGCTCTCGGGGCCGGGCTTGCCCGCGCGCCCGTCGAGCGCGTCGCCCGGCAGCTCGCGCAGGCGCCTCTCGTACTCCTCGAGCACGCGGTTCAACAGCTCGTCGACGTCGTGGCTGCGCTCGATCAGGTCGAGGCCCACCTCGTGGATCCGGCACAGCTCGGCGAGGTCCGGAACCATCTCCTGGCCTCCCCGCCACAGCGCCGCCTTCCCGCCTTCTGCCGCCATACTCCCTCCCTAAGCCGTTCGCCGCGCCCGGTGCTTCACCAGCACGATCCGCGCGCGGCCGGTCGCGTCGTCGTAGCGCACCTCGTCCACGAGGCGCGACATGAGATAGAGGCCGTATCCCCCTTCCGCGGGCCGGCTGAGGTCGGGAGGGGTGTAGTCCCGCGCGGGATCGAACGGGCGCCCGTCGTGATCGAGGCGCAGGACGACCCGCTCGTCGTCGATCGTGATGCCCAGGTCGAGCCGTCCGTCGCGCCGCCCGCCGTACGCGTGACGGTGGACGTTGGCGCACGCCTCCGCGAGCGCGACCGAGAGCTCGTGCGTCTCGCGGTGCGTGAGCCCCGCGGGACGGGCGAGCCCGACGAGCCAGCGCCGTGCCTCGCGAAACCGCAGCGGGTCGCTCGGCAGCTGCAGCTCGTGGGCGCGGCCGGCCTCACGCACGGCGGGCCTCCGTCAGGGCCGCCACCGCCTCGCCCGCGGGCACCAAGATGCGGAACTCGCTCCCGCCGCCGCTCCTCGGGAGATGGATGAGGGTCCCGCCGTGACGCCGCGCGATCGCGCGCGCCTCGTAGAGGCCGAGACCGAGGCCGGAAGGTTTTCCCGTCAGCGCGTGGCCGCCCTGCTCGAAGGGGGCGAACGCCTTCTCGACCTCGTCGTCGGCGAGGCCGGGGCCGCGATCGAGGACCGACAGCGCGATGCCGCGGACGCCGCTTCCCCCCTGCGCCAGGACGCACGGAGCGAGACGGACCTCGACCTCCTCGTCGGGCGGGCCGAACTTCAGCGCGTTCTCCACGAGGTTGGCGAGCGCGCGGGCCAGGCGGTCGAGATCGGCGGGGACGGATTCGATGCGCGGATCGATGAGCACGCTGACGGCACCGGTGGCGTGCGCGAGCCTCAGCGCCTCCGCGACGACGTCCTCCGGCGGCGTGGCCGCAAGGGCCGCATCCGCCGGGGCTTCGATCCTCGCGACGCGCAGGAGTCCGTCGATCAGCCGTCCGAGCGTGCCCGCGGCCTCGCGGATCGTGCCCGCCATCTCCGTCCGCTGCGCGCGGGCGCCGTCGTAGTCCTCAAGGAAGCTCGCGGCGGTCACGATCGCCGTCAGCGGGGTGCGCATCTCGTGGGACACGCCCGCGAGCAGGCGGTCCTTCGCGGCATCGAGCGCCCGGAGGTCTTCGTAGGCGCACCGGAGCGCGCGCGTCCGCTCGCGCACGGTCTCCTCGAGCCGGTCGCGATCCGCCTCCACCTCCGCGTGCGCGCGGGCCTTCTCGAGGCCGACGCTCAGGTGACCGGCGAGCGTCGCGAGGAAGCGCACGTCCCCCTCGGAGAAGCCGCGGTCGGGGGCGGGCATCGCGACGAGGAGGGCCCCGGCCTCGGCCTCGATCGGGATCGACGCGAGCGCGCACCAGCGCGACACCGGCGAGCCGAGGACGGGCGCGATCTCGTCGGCGACGTCGTCGAGCACGCACGGGCCCGCAGACTCCAGCATGCGCGCCACGAGCGAAGCGCCCTCGGGCGAGGCGAGGAGCGGCGCCAAGCGGCCGTCGTGATCGGCCTCGAGCCGCGGCCCGGACGCGCCGCGGGAGACGAGGGCCGAGGCGTCGGCGCCGAGCACGGACACCGCGGCGGAAAGCGTTGCGCGCACGAGCGCTCCTCGCTCGAACGTCGCGCCGGTCGTGCGCAGGACATCGGAGAGACGGCGCAGGGCCTCCGCCTCCCGCTCCAAGCGAACGAGGCGCGCGTGCGCATCGGCGTTCTCGGAGGACAGCACGAGGCTGGTCGTCAAGGCGCTCTCGAGGAGGTTCTCCCCGCCCGCGACGAGCGCGGCGCTCTCGACGGGCTCGTCGAGCAACGCGGCCGGGCGCCGGCGCGCCAGGTGCGGCGCGAACGCGCGCTCGAGCTGGGCCCCCAGGTCTCCGGGATCCAGCGTGCGCCGCGTCGACGGCTCGGCGAGGCCCACGATGCGCTCGAGCATCACGCGCGAGGCGGCGAGGAACGTCTCGAGGACCCCCGCACCGTCGGCCGCGATCGAGGGCACGACGCGCGCGGGCGGGAGGCCGAACCACGAGGCCATGGTCGCCTCGGGAAGCGCGCCCGGGAGGTCACGCTTGTTGAGCTGGGCCACGACCGGGATCGACGACGGGTCGGCCCCCGTCGCGCGCAGGTTCTTGGTCAGGTCCTCCCACGACGCGCGATCGTCGGCCGCGCGCGACGGGTCCGAGTCGGCGACGAACACCACCGCATCGGCGCCCGCGAGCACGACCCTCCGGGTCGCGTCGTAGCGGACCTGGCCCGGGACCGTGTAGAGCTTGATGGCGACCTTGTAGCCGAGCACGCTGCCGAGGTCGAAGGGCAGCAGGTCGAAGAACAGCGTCCGGTCGTCGGCGGTGTTCACGGCGACGAGCTTTTGCGTCCCCTCGGGATCGGTCAGGCGGTGGAGCACCTTCAGGTTCGTGGTCTTCCCGCCGAGCGCGGGCCCGTAGTAGACGAGCTTCGCGACGAGCGTCCGATCGGTGCGATTCCACTGCGCCATCGCGTCGGCTCAGTTCCTGGAGGTGTAGGGGGACAGGCACCGCACGAGATCGCACGGCGCCAGGATGCGGGGGGCACCCCGGGGTGCGTCGCGCGCGACGCGCGAGACCGCATCGAGGATCGCGTCGAGGCGGAAGGCGATCTCGCTCGAAGCCAGCGGGCGCGGGGCGATGGGCGTGGGGCGAGACTCGGATCGGGTCGGCATGGTCGTCCCTCTCATGCGCTTCCGGACAGGAGCTCGCGGAGGCGCTTTCTCAGCTCGTGCGGTGAGTAAGGCTTCGTGAGGAAATCGGTCGCGCCGAGCGACAGACCGTAGGAGCGGTCGCGCTCGAGGCCCCGTGCGGACAGGAGCACGATCGGGATCGAGGAGAAGCGCGGGTCGCGCTTGAGCTCGCCGCAGAACGTGAACCCGTCCTTCCCCGGCATCATGACGTCGAGGAGGATGAGATCGGGCGGCGTCGCCTCGACGGCGCGCATCCCCTCTTCCGCGTCGGCCGCGGTTTCGGGGGCATACCCCTCCTCGCGCAGGATCAGCTCGAGAGGACGCCGGATGAACGCGTCGTCGTCGACGATGAGGATCCGCTTCGGCGCGCTCATGCGGCATCCGACAGCGCGGTGCCGCGGACGACGACGAGGGTGACGTCGTCGCGCGGCGGGAGGCCTTCGGTGTGACGGGCGACGTCCTCGAGGATCGCTTGACGGATCGACGCGGCGCTTCCCCGCGTGCGGCGCGCGGCCGCCGTGAGCCTCTCGACCCCGTAGGGCCGCTTCGCCCGGTCGCGCGCTTCGACGACGCCGTCGGTGTAGAGGAGGAGCGCGTCCCCCGCCTCGAACCGGCAGGACACGTCGCGCCATCGCGGGCCGGAGACGATCCCGACCGCGGGGCCGGACGCCGAGAGCGTCTCGACGGAGCCCGAGGCGCGCAACAGGAGCGGGGGGTTCTGCCCCGCGTTGGACCAGATGAGGCGGCGCCCGTCGGGGAGGAACCGGGCGAAGGCCAAGGTCGCGAACATGTCGGCCGCGGAGAAGTCCGACGCGAGGACCTCGTTGACCCGGAACAGGAGCTCGGCCGGGGACAGGACCTCGCGCGCCTCGGACTGCAGCGCGCCCTTGGCGGTCGCCATGTAGAGCGCCGCGCCCACGCCGTGTCCCGACACGTCGGCGATCGCGACGCCGAGGCTGCCGTCCGACATCGCCATGTACCCGTAGTAGTCGCCGCCGACGCGCTCGGCCGCGCGGAAGGCTCCGGCGATGTCGAGGCCGGCGAACAAGGGGTCCTGTCGCGGGAGGAGGTTGCGATGCACTTGCCGCGCGATGTCGTCCTCGCGACGCCGCAAGACCTCGCGACGCGCCGTCTCCGAGAGTCGGTCATTGCGAATGAACGCCGAGGCGAGCGCCGCGATCGCGGCGATGAGCTTCGCCTCGCCGGTCAAGTACGCACGCCCGGCGGGACGGCCCCTCAGACACAGCGCGCCGAGCGCGCCGCCCCGGCCGTCCGGGAGGGGCGCGACGATGGCGGCCGCATCCCCGACCCCGCCGTCCTGCACCCACGCGCCGCCGCCGGCGAGGACCTCGTCCACACGGGGGTCCGGGGCGCGATGCACCTCGTCGGGAAGCGCCGCGGCGAGCATGACGCCGTCTCCCGACCGCAGCCAGACCTCGCCCGCCCCGGCGCCGAGGACCGATGCGGCGTCCGAGAGGACCAAACGCGCGATCGCGCGCTCCCCGAGCACCGAGCCGATGCGCTCGCTGAGCCGGTAGACGAGCGTCGCCTCCTCGTAACGGGCGAGGACCTCGCCGCAGAGGCTCTCGATGTCCTCTTCTTGACGTCGGAGCCGCTCGTCCACGGTCCGCTTCACGCGAGCTCCCCCCTGATCGTGCGCATCGATGAAGACGAACTAGCAATATAATCGCCAGAAAATGAATATCAATTTTGCTATAGTTACATATGCATCGTTCGCGCGCCTTTGGCCGGGAACCTCGGCACGGCGGGGCCGGCGGGCCTCGGGCGAGGGGCTCGACGCTGACACTTTGCGGCACCGTTGGAGGGCGGGTTAGCATCCGTCGTCCAGCGACGGGTCTCGCGCGTCTCACCTGGCGGTGACCATCGCGATGGGAGAAGCCGCCGTGTCCGTCCCGAGCGACGAGGATCTCCTGGTCGCCGTTCGCGGCGGCCGGGTCGATTCCTTGGGCTTGCTCGTCTCCCGCTGGGAAGGTCCCCTCTACCGGTTCGTCTCCCGCCTGGTGGACCGCCCCGAGGATGCGCGCGACGTCTGCCAGGAGACGTTCCTGCGTGTCCTCAAGAAGTCGGACGCCTTCCGGGACGGCGCGCGGTTCTCGACCTGGATGTACCAGATCGCCCTCAATCTCTGTCGCGATCGGGCGCGACGGCAGAAGCGGTGGAGTCACCTCGTGATCGCCGCACCGGCCGACGACGATCGGCCCCGCGAGTACGCGGCCCCCGAGCACGTGGAGACGCATCCCGAGCGCGCGCTGGAGCGCGAGGAGGCTCGATCGGCCGTGCAGTCGGCCCTCGGGCGCCTGCCCCACGACCAGCGCGAGGTCTTGTTGCTGAAGGAGTACGAAGGACTCAAGTTCCGGGAGATCGCCGACGTGCTCGGCATCCCGGAGAGCACGGTGAAGTCGCGCATGTACGCCGCCCTGGACGCGATGAAGGTCTCGCTCCAGGCGGCGGGACTGCGCTAGGAGCGGATCATGAGCTGCGACAAGTGGCAGGAAGCGATCGTCGGCCGGCTTTACGGGGAGATCGACCCCGCCGAGGATCGCGCCTTGGAATCCCATCTCGCAACGTGCGTCGCGTGTCGCGTCGCGCTCGAGGGCCTCGGCCGTCTGAGGGTGGTCCTGCGCGACAACGAGCCCGAGGTCGAGCGGCCGCCGCGCGTCGTGGTTCTCCGCGACACGTCCAGGTTCCGCCCCGCCCTGCTCGCGGCGTCCCTCGTCGGCGCGGCGCTGCTCGCGGGCGTCGGCGCCGGAGCCGGCTACGCGGTGGGGCGGCAAGGCGCGCCTGCCGCGGCACCGGTGACCGTCACCGACACCGCGGCGATCGATGCCCGCGTCCAGCAGGAAGTCGAGCGCCGGTTCGCCGCGCTCGAGGCCGGCATGAAGCGCGGAGTCACGCCGGCCCCCACTCCCGTTTCGGGTGTGACGCCGGACGAGCTCGACGCGCGCTTCGCGAAGTTCGAGCGGCGCATGGACAACAAGAACGCGGAGGCGCTCGACTTCCTCGCGAGTCAGATCGAAGCTTCGGAGGTCCGCACGGGCGCGAAGATCGGTCAGACCAACCAGGCGCTGCGCTACGTGGCGCTCGCCTCGAACCCGAACGTCACGGAGCGCTGACGCCCAGATCGGCGAGGTGGTCGCTCGCGGCGAAGGCGAGGATCGCGTCGCCGGCGCCTTGCGCCGCCTCGCGCACGCGGCGGAAAGCCTCGATCGCCTCGGCCTTCTTCCCCTGCGCGGCGAGGTCCGCCGCCAGCGCGTAGTCCGCCCGCACCCCGAACGTCCGCGGATCGAGCGCCTTCGCGCGGCGCCACGCCTCCGCCGCCGCCGAGCGCCGGCCCTCTCCCTCGAGGAGCGTCGCGAGGCTCGCGAGCGCGCTTGCCGCCTCGGCGCCTCCCGCCGCCCCCTCCGCCGAAGCCCACGCGGAACGCACGATCGCCGCCGCCCGGTCGGCCGGCGGGACCGGGCGCGGATCCGGGAGGATGGGAACCGCCACCGTGCGCGCGTCCCGGCCCGGTGACAGGAGACGCACGGGCACGGTCGCTCCGGGATCCGTCGCGTCGAGGCGTGCGGCGACCTCGGAGGCGCGGGCGACCTCCTTCCCGCCGACTGCGAGGACGCGGTCGCCCGCGGCGACGCCCGCGCGCGCGGCGCCGCCGGCGGGAGCCACGCTCGCGACCAAGACCGCGCCGTCCGCGTCCACGAGGGACGCGTCCAGGCCCGAGCCCGACCACCGCGGCCGGTCCGGCGAAGGCGGTCGATCCGCCGAGGCGATCGCCCCCATCGCGGGCGCGTAGAGCCAGACGCGCGCGTCGCGCACGGCGACCGCGAGATCGGTGTCCTTGGGGAGCGCCACACGCTTCCATCCCGCGAGGGTCGACAGGTCGCTCGCGGGATCCGGAGACACGCCTCCCCGTAGGCTCACGGCGCCGGCGAAGTCGCGCCACGCTTCCGGCCACTCGTCCCCGACCAGGGCCACGTTCGGACGCGGGGACAGGTCGAGCGTGCGATCGGTCTCCTCCGCTTCGATCGTCCCCGACCACACGACGCGGCCCGAGGCGACGACCTCGATCGCGCGGGACCCGGGACAGACGGTGAATGGCTCCCCGAACGCGGAGGCGATCTTGGCGCCGTCCACGCGAAGCTCTCCCGCGTACCGGGCGCCGGTGGGCGCGATCCGCGCGGCCGCGGGACGCATCGTCACGACGGCGAGCGCCTTCGGCGACCGGTCCGCGAGGTCCACGTTGATCATCGCGGGAAGCGTCTCCGTCGCGAAGCAGGACTTGCGCAGCTCGACGGTGTGCTCGCCGATCGGCACGTCGGGGATGAGGAGCGAGGCGCCGTCCGCCCCGGGCGCGGTCTCTCCGGCCCGCGCCCCGTCGAGGACCACCTCGACGGCCGGAACGTCCGTCCGAATCAGGAGTCCCCTCGCGTTGGGGACGAGGCGCAGCTGCAGAAGCGTCTCGGCTCCGGCGACCGCGTGCACGGGGACGTCGAGCGGGTCGAAGCCCGTGCGCTCCGCATGGAGGCGCCGCTCGCCGGCGAGCACCTTGAGCGTCGAGCCGGCGGGCACGACCGGCCGCTCGTCCACGGCCAGCCGCGCGTCTTTCGGGTCGAGGTCGAGACTCAGGGTCGCGACCATCCGTGCCTGGAGACGGGCGAGGCGCTCCATGGATTTCTTGCTCGTCAGCGCGGGATCGGGAGCGAAGTCCGGGCGGAGTGGAAGGATCGCCTTGTAGTCCGCCTCCGCCGCGTCGAGCTCTCCCGCCGCGACGTGCGCGCCGGCGCGCAGCGCCAAAGCGTCGGCGCGCTCGCCGTCCGCCAGCCCGGGCCTCTCGAGGAGGCGCGACGCCGAGGCGACGGCCGCCTCGAGGTCGAGAGCCGTGATCCGCTCGCGGATCGCGGCCAGCTCCTCCTGCGTGGCCGCGCCCTCCGCGCGAGCGGAAAGCGCTCCCAGAATGACGAGCGCGACGAGCGCGAGCGGGCGTGCGCGTCTCACGGCACCCTCGTCACGCTTCCCGACTCGCCGTCGAGGACGAGGAGCGCGCCGTCGGGGGCGAAGGCGATCGCGACCGGCCGCTCGATGCCGATCGCGGCGGTCGAGAGCGTGTCGCTCGCCTTCCCCGAGGGATCGAGGAGCGTCACCGCCTGCGCCTTCGCGTCGAGGGCCGCGATCTGCCCCGCGGCATCGACGGCGACGGACACCGGCCGCCGGAACACGACGCTTCCGATCGGCGCCTCGGCGACTCCCGGCGCGAGTCCGACCAGGCCCGCGGTCCTCTCGTCGAGGGCGATCGCGCGTCCGGCGTCGCGCGCCAGGGCCGCCACGCGACCTCCCTTCGCCTCCCGCAGGAACGTCCACGTGGACGCCCCCGGCGTCAGGCGCGCCACGCGCTCGCCCTTGCGGTCCACGACGAGCACCGTCCCGGCGGCGTCCACCGCGAGCGCGCTCGCGGGCGCCATCGCACCGAGCCGAGCGACGGTGACGGGCCCCGAAGCGTCGAGCCTCACGACCTGCTCGCCCGCGGCCGCGTGCACGCGCCCCTGAGGATCGACCGCGAGCGCGGTCACCTCGGCGATCGCGGTCGCCGCCGTTCCGGTCCCCTTCGCATCGAAGGTGTGCACCGCTCCGGCCTTGCGGTCGTAGACGACGAAGCCCCCGTCCGGGAGCGCGGCGAGCAGCGCCGCGTTCTTCGGCCCCGGCATCGCCGGCAGGGGCGTGACGCGCGAGGACCACCGCCCCTCGGGCGAACGGGCGCGTTTCACGCCCGCGACCGCGATCGTGCGCAGGGCGGAAAGCACCGGGTCGCGGCCCCCCGTCCGAGCGATCGCCCGCTGCACGATCGCCGCCGCCTCGCCGAACCGTCCGTCGCGGAGCAGCGTGCGCGCGAGGCCGGCGGATGCCGCGGCGTACGCATCGTCCGGCCCATCCTCGACGAGCACGCGCGCGTAGGACCCCGCGGCGCGCTCGAAGCGCCCCGACTCCTCGTCGAGAGCTCCCAAGGCCGCGCGGGCGCGGGCCGCGAAGGCGCGGTCCGGAAGGCCCGCCGCCTCGATGAGGTCCTCGCGGGCGGCCGCGGCATCGCGGCCGGGCAGGGGCGCCAGGCGGATCGTCGCCCGCAGGTAGCGCGCCTCGGCGGCACGCTCGCCGCGCGGGTGGGCCTCCAGCAGGCGCGTCAGCGCGGCGGTCGCCGCGTCCGGCTGCGCGGACCGGCCGTAGTACCGGGCGAGTTCCAGGAGCGCATCGTCCGCGAGGGGTCCCGTCGGATCGAGCGCCACGGCCCGCTCGTACGCGGCGGGGGCGGCGGCGGAGCGCTCGGCGGCGAGCCGGCTCGCGAGGCGCAGCTGCGCTTCGGCGGCTGCGGGGTCGGCGGCCCAGACGGCGAGGGCGGCGAACGGAGCGATCACCGGAAGGACACCCTCACGGGCGGGTTCGTCCCCGCACGGAGCACGACCCGCTGCTCGCGGGTCGCCCCGCTCGCGGGATCCTCGAGCCGGAGCATGTAGGCCCCCGCGGCGACCCGGAGAGAGAGGGGCGCGTCCCCGATTCCGCGAAACACGCCGCCCTCGCGCGACAGCGACACCTGGACCTCGGGGGGGAAGGTCTGCACGACAAGCGTCGCGAGAGGGGGAACGGAGATCTCGGGCGTGACGCTTCCGTCGGCGGGGACCTCGAACGGCACGGTGAGCTCGAAGAACAGGTCGTCGCTATGCGCCCGCAGCTCGTGCGCGCCCGCCGGAAGATCGAGCGTCTTCGTGCCGCGGGCGACGGGTTGGCCGTCGATCGCATACCGCAGCGGAACGGCAGGTGCCTTCAGCACCACACGCCCCAGCGGAATGCGCGCGAGCTCGAGCGCTCCGACGGAGGTCCGCGCGGACAGCGGCGTCGCCCCGGCGGGAACGACGAGCGCGCCGTCGCGATACCCCGGCGCTTTCACCTCGAGCCGGTTCTCCCGGCAGAGGTCGAGCTCGACGCGCGCCGGGAGAGCCACGGCCGCGGCTCCGTTCACGGCGAGTGTCGCGCCGGGCGCCACGGCATCGACGTCCACCTCGGCGCGCTCCGGATCGAGCGCGAGCACGATCTCGCGGCCCGCGTCGGCGGCCTCGATCGTGTGCGTCGCCCGCCGGCATCCCTGGGTCGAGGACAGCACGCCGAAGGGACCGGTCGCGTCGAAACGGACGATGCCGTCCCCGACCGGCGCACCATCGAGGAGGACCGTCCCTCCCGGCGGTTCCGTGCGCACCCGCGCTTGGAGCGCCGGGACACGCGCCGCCGGGGCCTGCCGGCCCGAGAGGAGCATCGCCGCCGCGACGAGGCCGAGCACCAACAGCGCACCGGCGACGTAGGGGATCAGGCTCCGCTTCCGGGCCCGTGGAGGCGGAGCAGGAAGGGCGGCGTGCTCGCGCGGCACGGGAAGCGGGGCTCCCGGCCGCAGCCGAGGCCGCGGTCCCGGACGTGGCGGCTCGGCCGGGGCCGGCTCGAGGGCGCCGCGCAGGGCTGCCGCCATCGCCGTGCCGTCGGCGAAGCGATCGTCGCGACGCTTGGCGAGTGCTTGGGCGACGATCGGGACCAAAGGCGGCGGCACGCGGCCCAAGTGCGGCGTGATGTCCCGTGGAGGCTCGTGAACGATCCGGTAGAGAAC
>Ga0068859_100004906_pt1 | contig 13625 bp, 9 predicted proteins | sample KBSSwiS22_FD_66585 | JGI IMG/M metagenome (GOLD analysis project Ga0068859, IMG submission 66585) | Switchgrass rhizosphere microbial communities from Kellogg Biological Station, Michigan, USA - KBS Switchgrass S2-2 | ecosystem: Host-associated > Plants > Roots > Rhizosphere > Soil ... | reverse complement strand
CGCGCTCTCGCTGCTGAGCACGAAGTCACGGTCGTTGCGCCCGAAGTGCTCCCCGCAGGGGCGGACGCAAGTCGCAATTTGGAAACGGCAGAAGGCTACACGGTAATTCGTATCGGCCTTCCGGCTCGTAGTCTCGTTCATCATTTCGATTATGCCCGTGCAGTCGTTGGAGAGATCAGGTCGAGCAGGTGCGATGTTGTTCACGCGCACGTAACGCTGCCGGCAGGATTTGCTGCGGTACTTGCCGGTCGGTGGACGCGGCGTCCTGTCGTCATCACCGAGCATCGCGGTCCGTTCAGCGCGCTTATGGAGACGCCTCGCGATCGATTCAAAGTGAGGTTCGCGCTCAAACACGCCGATGCCGTGATCGCCGTGAGCCGTGCCCTCGCAGGCGAGATGACTGCGCAGGGTGTTGGCCGGCACATCGAGATCGTACCGAACCTGGTCGATGTTTTGCGCTTCCGGTTTTCACCGGCGACACGCCGGCCGGGCGAGCCATACCGGTTGCTTTTCGCAGGAATCCTGCGCGATCACAATAAGAATCTGCCGGTGCTGCTTCACGCGCTTGCAAAGCTCTCGGTGAACGGCGATGCGCATCGCCTGACAATCGTCGGCGACGGCGAGCTGCGTAAAGAATGTGAGCAGCTCGCATCAGAATTGGGTATCGCTGCGAAGTGCCGGTTTCTGGGCGCTGTTTCGCCCGATGAGCTCGCGGGCGAAATGGTCAACTGCGACCTCTTCGTTCTGTCGAGCCGCGCCGAGACGTTCGGCATTGTTGCAGCCGAAGCGATGGCTGTGGGGCGTCCCGTAGTAGCAACGCGCTGCGGCGGTCCCGAGGACATCCTCACGCCGGAAACGGGGCTGCTCGTGCCGGTAGATGATCCTGTGGCGCTCGCGGATGCGATCGCGCGCGTGTGCGGCAATCTGGATGCCTATCGTCCTGAGGAGATTTCCGAGTACGCTGGTCGCAGATTCGGTCACGCGGCTGTAACCGCACGGTTGGCGGAGATCTACCACGGAGTTATGCGACCGCGCACGCAGGCTCGCCGCGCGGCAGTTGTTCTATGAAGATTCTCGCGATTCATGACGGACATAATGCGGCTGCCTGTCTCCTCGAAGACGGACGAATTCGAATGGCGATTCAGGAAGAGCGGCTGCGACGCGTGAAGAACTATGCCGGATTCCCAAGTCAGGCCATCGGGATGATCCTCAATGAATGCAGAGTGCCGCTCGACAAGATCGACCGGTTTGCCATTGTCGGGCGCGGGATGCCCGATCAGAACTCGAAGGAGAGCCGCCTCGCGCTCTATCGACAGGTGGGTCGCCCCGACTTTCACGAGAAGCAAAAGCAAGTACAGCGGCGGCAGGATCTTTACGACACTGCGCTTCCACCAAGGTTGCGCCGCACGATCAAGTCCGCCCTCGGTCGGGAGACCGCTGTGGCGCCAGGCGGCCGGCTGGCTCAGGCCATAGCGTTCGGCATACCTTCAGGCAGGATTGAGGTCGTCGACCATCATCGAGCTCACGCGGCATCCGCTTACTACGGGAACGGAATATACGACCGCGACATTCTTGTTCTCACCAATGATGGTGAGGGCGACGAATTGTGCGCGTCGGTCAGCATCGGGCGGGCAGGCAAGCTCAGACGCGTAGGCGCGGTCGCGCGCAGCGAATCCATTGGGAACCTGTACGCCGTTGTCACTTTTCTACTCGGGATGGTGCCGCTCGAGCACGAATACAAGCTCATGGGGATGGCGCCTTACGCAGATGAGAAGCGCGCCGATGAGGTCTGCCGCAAGCTGAAGGCTCTTTTTACGTTCGATGGCGCTTCGGCCTACGGATGGCGACGGACCGAGGGGACACCGGACCTCTTCTACAGCTACAGCCTCCTGCGTGAGCTCTTCGAATACGATCGGTTCGACTGGATCTGCGGCGGGCTGCAGCGCTTCGTGGAGGAAATGCTGCTTCAGTGGGTGAAGCATTGCATTGCCGCTACGCAAATTCACGATCTCGCGCTAAGCGGCGGCGTGTTTATGAACGTCAAGCTCAACAAGGCGATCATGGAGCTTCCGGAGGTCGATAGTCTTTTTGTGTTTCCGTCGTGCGGTGACGAGACGAATATCTTCGGAGCGGCCTGGCTCGTGGCGTCAGAGAGTCCTGGACACGAGCAGATTGAACCGATTCGTGAGTTCTATTTCGGCAAGGGATACGACAACGAGTCGGTGAAGACCGCCATCGACGACTTCGGATTCAAGAGCCCGGTCGGTTGTGCATATCACGAGGATATCGAGTTGCGTGTGGCGGAGCTGCTCGCATCGGGCGAGATTGTGGCGCGGTTCCGCGGACGCGAGGAGTTTGGCGCACGGGCGCTTGGAAACCGATCAATCCTGGCCGATCCGTCGAACAGCGACGTGATCAAAGTGATAAACAGTATGATTAAGTGTCGTGACTTCTGGATGCCTTTCGCGACTTCGATGACTGAAAAGCAGGCATTGGAGTGCCTGGTCAATCCCAAGGGAATTCCCTCGCCGTATATGATCCTGACCTTCGATACGACGGATCGCATACGTGACTTCAAGGCAGGCGCACACCCGTACGATCTGACGGTGCGGCCGCAGGTAGTCGAGCGTGACTGGAATCCGAGCTACTACCGGTTGATCGAAGAGTTCGAACATCTTTCCGGCAAGCGTGGCGGTGTGCTCAACACATCATTCAACCTGCACGGCCATCCGCTGGTCAGCTCGCCCGGCGATGCGCTCGATGTGTTCGAGCGGTCGGGGTTGAGGTATTTGGCGATAGAAAACTACTTACTCTCTAAGTGAGATAAGAACAACGCAAAGGCCTTGCGTTAAATCTTTATGTGCGGCATTTGCGGCATCATTAATCTGCAGGGAGAGACGGTCAGCGAGGATGCGCTCTGGCGCATGACGCGACGTCTTGATCATCGCGGCCCGGATGACAATGGAGTGCGCGTCTTCGGCGATGCCGGGTTTGGACACACACGCCTCTCCATCATCGATCTTTCCGAAGCCGGCCACCAGCCGATGACCAATGAAGACGGCACGGTCTGGATCACATATAACGGCGAGCTTTATAACTTTCAGTCGTTGCGCAACGAGCTGGAAAGTCGGCACACCTTCCGGTCGCGCTCTGACACCGAAGTCATTCTTCATGCTTACGAAGAATGGGGCGAGAACTGCGTCAAGCGGTTTAACGGCATCTTCGCATTTGCGATTTACGACGCCAACAAACGACAGCTTTTCGCGGCGCGCGATCAGATCGGTGTAAAACCCTTCTACTACTGCTGGGACGGGCGACGACTCGCCTTCGCATCGGAAGTCAAAGCGCTTTTCGAGCTGGATATTTCACCGCGCGTAGCAAAGGAAAATGTCGCTGAATTCTTGATGTACGGGTGGCTGGCGGATAGTCGTACGCTTTTTGAAGGGATCAACTCTCTCGAGCCCGGGAATTGGTTGACAGTCTCGCCGGGGGAGCGGCCGCAAGTCGCCACTTCGTGTTACTACCGGGCGGTGGAAAACGTGCGCCCTGATGATTATCGACGCTGGATGAGCTCGCGTCCTGAAGCCGTAGTCGAACACTGCGCGGAGCTGCTCGAGACGAGCGTGCGCGAGCAGATGATCAGTGACGTGCCCGTCGGAACGCTCTGCAGCGGCGGTGTCGACTCAAGTCTCGTCACAGCGCTTGCCCTTAAGCACAATCCTCAGGTGAAGATATTCAACGTCAGCCTGAGCGATAATGCCGAGCTGAGCGAAGAGCGCTACGCGCGCGCTGTAGCCGAGCATCTCGGAATTGACATTATTTATTACCATCTGGATCGCGAGCGATTTCGTGAAGCGCTCGTTGAGACCGTCTATCACAGTGATTTTCCGCTCTACAATCTGAACGCCGTTCCTGTCTATTACATCAGCCATATAGCGCGCGAGCACGGCGTAAAGGTGCTGCTTGCCGGCGAAGGGGGCGATGAACTCTTCGGTGGATATGAGTGGAGATACGACCGGCTGTACCGGAACGTGCGCTCGCGTCGTCGCTACGGCCGCTGGATTGCGAGGCTGCTCAATCGCAGCGCGGATCTCGCGTACCTGACGCGTGACGATCAGTTTCTCAATCATTTCCGCACGACGACCGACGACGTGGGAAACGCGCTGAAGTTCGCCTCAGGATTCTTTGGTCGTGGCGCGAGGTTCCGTGAGAACCTGCGCGCATACGAATTCGTGCCACAACCTGAAGAGCAGTACGCACAGGCGGCCATGCTTTCGGACGTGCGCGAGTATCTTGAACATCTGCTCAACCGTGAAGATAAGAGCACGATGCAAACCTCTGTCGAATGCCGCGTTCCTCTCCTGGATCTCCGCATTGTCGATTTCGCAATCAACCTTCCATACCGGTTCAAAGTTCACAACGGAGAGGGTAAGTGGGTCGTAAAGCAAGTGGCCGAACGGTACTTGCCGCGCGAAGTGATCTACCGGCAAAAGGTCGGCTTCAATCTCCCTGCGCGGCAATACCTGGATTTTTCAGATGCGATTTTTGCAGATGGCTTCTGGGCGAATACGTTTGGGATTGGGCCCGAGACAATCGCGACCGAGTGTGCGAATGGAAATGGTTCATTCTGGTACGCGTTTCTTATGACCGAGATCTGGGGCCGCCTCTTTTTGAACGGGCAAACAGTTGAGGAAATCAACAAAGTGCTGAATGCGGAGTGCGGAATGCGGAGTGTGGAGAAGAAGTGAACGGTTCGGAAAACAACTCCGCACTCCGCAGTCCGCATTCCGCACTTGTAATCAGTTATTACTTCCCTCCCGCGGGAGGGCCGGGCGTGCAGCGAGTCCTGAAGCATGTCAAGTTCCTGCGCGAATTCGGCTACGAGCCGGTGGTTATCGCTGCAGCGGCAGAAGACTATTCCGGCCTGTCAGAACTGCGGATGCCGATTGACGAGTCGATAGCGGCCGATGTCCCGGAGAGAATCGAGGTGCATCGCGTGGAGTCCCGCCAGCCCTTCCGGTTGTTCGCGCTGCTGCATAAATGGCGGATCGACTATCTGCGTGAGCTGGTCTTTGTCCCGGATACCGCCGTTACCTGGATTCGTCCAGTCGTAAAACGGGCGAAGGAGATCGCTGCGAAGCGACAGATTGATGTGATTTACACTTCAGTCAAACCACACAGCGTGGCGTTCGCCGGCTGGCTGCTAAAGAAAGCGTTGCGCAAGCCGTGGGTACTCGATTTCCGCGACCCATGGACACAATATTTTCTCGCGACATTCCCAACACGACTGCATTTCCGTCTCGAACAATGCCTCGAGCGGTTTTTCTTGAAGCGCGCAGATCACATCATCACGATCACGCCGACTGCGCGTGAAAACCTGCTCGCCTGGTGCGATTTTCTCTCTCCCGACAAGGTCAGCTGTATCACAAACGGTTACGATGAGGAGGATTTCGACGCCCAAACCCCTGGCCGGGGACGCAGCAATGGCTCCTTTAGTCTTCTGTATACCGGCGTCTTTTGCGGCGCACCGGTGCCCAGCAATTCGCGCCAGGACAGCCTGGCTGAAAGGGTGTGGAGAGCGCTGCGAAACAGTCTGACGTTCACCCCACGCCACTTTGATCGCCTGACCCACTCGCCAAAATTTTTGTTGGACGCTTTGCGTGAATTGTTCAATGAACGCCCGGATCTGCGCGGCCGGATCAAACTGATTCATGTGGGGCCGTTCGACGAGGCAAACTCCAGGTATGCGCACGAGCTCGGAATCGCAGACGCGCTCGAGACGCACGGCTACGTTGCACACGGCGAAGCAGTACAGTTGGCGAGTCGTGCCGATGCAGTGTTTTTCTGTCTTGCCGATTCGCCGACGGGAGAACGCAACGACTGCGTGCCGCAGAAAGTCTATGAATACCTCGGCTCGCGCCGTCCGGTTCTCGCGCTTGCGCCCGAAGGGGATGCGCGCGATTTTCTCAGACGCGCAGGCACCGCAGTAGTCTGCGACCCGAGGGATCTCGGCGCAATCAAGGCCGGACTCGTGACACTTATTGAGCACAGGACCCAGTTGCGGCCCGATGACGAGTTCATTGGCAGTTTCCGGAGAAGAAACCAGACCGCGCAGCTCGCGGGCATCTTCGATCGTCTGACGGCGAAGTGAGAATGGCGCCATCAGTTGCGGTGATCATACTGAATTACCAGGGACGACGGTGGCTCGAGGCCTGTTGCGAGTCGGTCTTCGCCACCGAGTACGCGAGCTTCCATGTATTCCTTGTCGACAACGCATCGGATGACGGCAGCGTTGAATTTGTCCGCGAACGCTTTCCGCAGGTTGACGTCATTCTCAATCAGACCAACTGCGGGTTTTCGGAGGGCAATAACATCGGAATACGCGCGGCGCTGAAGGCGGGAGCAGATTATGTAGTCCTCCTTAATCCGGATACTAAAGTTACGCCGCGCTGGCTGGCTGAACTGATTGAAGTCGGTGAAAGTGAGCCCGGCGCAGGCATCCTCGGCGCTGTCCAGTTGGAATATGAGGGCGAGGAGTTCAACACGTGGACCAAAACCGCCCTGCCCCAACATCTCGACGAACTGCGCACACCGGAGACCGCGAGACGCTGGATTCCCGTCGAGTGGGTCGAGGGCGCATGCTTTGCCGTGAAGCGGCGGGTCATTGAGGATGTCGGGTTGCTCGATCCTATCTACTTCGCCTTTTATGAAGAGATCGACCTCTGTCGACGGGCCGCTTGTCGTGGCTGGAAAGTAGCACTGGTGCCGAGGTGCCGCATTCATCACCTGCGCGGCGGCAGCTGGACCGCTGATGATGTGATTAAGCGGGAACGCGACTACCGGTGCGATCGCAGCCAGTTTATCTACACCTTAACCGAGCCGCGACGCACGCTCACGGCAAATTTCGCCTGGTATTTCATCACTCTTGGAACCAAGGTTAAGGAGGTCGCCGGGTCTTTCAGCGCGGAGCGGGCGTGGGACCTCGCGCGACTGCAATTTGATGTGCTCGGTAGCTGCGGGAGCCTGATTGCCAAATGGCGTCGCGATCGTTCACTAACAAATTGAAGTCATGCTGATCCGAGCACTCGCCGACCTGGAACACCGCAGCGAGCAGGCTGTTATCATCAACGCAGGTACCAGGCTCGTTTCAACGCTGGCGCTCGCGAGCGCGCTCAAATTTGCCGGCATGCCGGTTCTTCTTATTGACTGCGAATCGGATGACGGAAGTTTTGAACATTTCTCCACACTGATGGAGCGGCTCAACTTTGACTTGATGACTGCGCCGCTTCGCCCACATAGTCTGGCGCTTGATTGGATCTTCAAAGAGATCCCGGTCGAGAAGGTGCTTCTCGTTGATTCGGATGTGGAGATTCTCAACGCGCGTATCTTCGATCTTATGCGGCAATTCATCGACCTTGAGCGCGTGTTCGGCGCGGGTTTCATAGAAGGACCGAATTGGATGAACAGCCAGTCAGGCTTTGCGCGACACGGCTACTTCGAGGAGCGCATGTGGATTCCGCTTACAATGTTGAAAGTTCTGCCGGTGCGCGCGGCCATCAGCAAGGGTAATTCGTTTGGCGAGCGCCAGGTTTTCAACGATTTTGCGCCGTCACGAACCATTTCGCGCGTGATTGGTTCGCTGCGCTACCGGCTGCCGTCGCTGAGGACGCGCCAATTTGGTTGGCTCGATAGTTTCAAAGAAAGCCATCACGGTCTCAAGCCGTGGCTTGTGTGGTACGACACCGGCGCGGAGCTTTATCGTCATTTGAAATATGTCGCGGATTACCAGTTCGTCGGTCTTCCGGCGGAATTTCACTCGAGTTACGCCCGCCACTTTTCCGGCGTTACAAATAACAAACTTCATCCAGGGCACCACCTTGGCTCCCCACTCGAGGCGATCAACGCGTACGTGCGCGAGCAGCTTCGGACTCTCTACGGGATCGAGATGTGAAATGAGCGTTCCCGACGTTTCGGTAGTCATTCCGGCGCGCAACCGTCCACAAGAGTTACGTAGCGCACTCGATGCTATTGCATCTCAGGATTTTCCTCGGGAGCGCTTTGAAGTGCTTGTCTGTGATGACGGGTCAGCGAAAGATCTGCGATGGGTCGTCGAGGACATGAAGGCACATGGGCTCGATGTTTATTACCTGCGGCAGCCCCAATTGGGGCCGGCCTCCGCACGCAATCTGGGCATCCGTAATGCGCGTGGCGCAATCATCGCAATGACCGACAGTGACACACGGCCCGAACGGGCCTGGCTCGGCAACCTCGTTGCAGCGCTCGAGGCGGATCGTGAGGCGGCCGGAGTCGAAGGAAAAGTCTACGCCCGGAACGAAGGCGAATTCGATCCGCTCGGCGAAGGGCCGAAGAATCTCGACGGCGGCGTTTACCTCACGTGCAACTGCGCTTATCGACGGGAGGTGCTGGACCGCGTTGGCGGATTCGACGAGACCTTCCCATTCCCCGCATACGAAGACGCCGATCTCGCGGCGCGGGTCCAGCAAACGGGCCTTCGCATTGTCTGGCAGCCCGACGCCGTGGTGATCCATCCGCAGCGCCGGCTCACTCTGCGAGCCGTATGGAATAAGCTGCACCACTGGGAGTACGTGCTGCTGATGGGCCTCCGGTATGGCTATCTGGGCTGGAGACAGTATCCGACTAAACACCCTCGTCTTCGAGTAGCTGCACTTTCGACTATGGCGCTGCCGAGTGCAAAGATCAAAACAGCCGCTGTCTGGTTCGGACGGAAACCGGGCGCGGCGCTGAAGCTTGCGGCCCTCGGTGTGTTTGAAGGGATCGGCGCGCTGATCATCGTCGTGCCAAGGGTGCTCTTCAGCAAGTATCGGCAGCGAGCGATGCGAGGAAGCTTCCTCGAGCTCGAGTCGCTCAACATCGAGAAGATCCGGCTAAAGTGAAGGTCAACGCGCCAGAGGTCCATCTCATCGTGCTCACGTTCAACGCGCGGGAGGTGGCTCGGCGATGTCTCACCTCCCTCCGGCGGCTGACCTATCCCAATCTGCGAGTCGTGGTCGTCGACAACGGTTCGAGTGATGGCGTCGAGACAATGATAAGAGCAGAGTTTCCGGAATGCGCCGTGCTGCAGACAGGCGCCAATCTCGGCTATACGGGAGGCAACAATCGCGGCATCGAAAACGCGCTCAGTCGCGGCGCTGATTACATCCTGATCCTCAATCCCGACACAGTGGCGATTAATTACGGATTCATTGAGGAAATGGTCGCGTACATGGAAGCGCATCCGCGAGTTGGAGTAGCGGGACCGCGTGTGTTTCTTCGCGAGCAAGGTGTAGTGCAGAACACGGTGCTCTTCGCGCCCGGACTGTGGCGCAACGCCGTGCACTGGGTGCGTTACAGGCTGAACCCCGGCTTTGCTGATCTGTCTGGTGACGAGGTCATCGAGGCCGAGACTTTGAATGGCGTCTGCTTACTGGTGCGCGCCGAGTGTCTCCGCCGGATCGGTCTGTTTGATGAAAACATCTTTATGTACATAGAGGATGCCGATTTTGATTATCGCGCAAGGCGCGCAGGCTGGCGCGTGCGATATCTTCCGATAGACAGCATCGTTCATGAGCAGGCGCGCAGCGGCTATCACATGACCAGCGAAGTCAGTTTCCTGCTTCGGCGGAATTCCGTCTATTTCCTGCGCAAGATCGGCCATCACCTGGATGCCTGGGGATATGCGATTGCGTCACTTGCGCTGATGGGAATTCGCGGGCTGCTGCGATTCGGAAATTTCGGTGAATACGCGCGCTTTTGCCGACGGCTTGGGGCGGCGTATTGGCAGATTCTGTGGGGACGTCCTTTTGATAAATCGTTCGGGCCGCCGTATGCATAGAAAACGCAAAGGCGCAAAGACGCAAAGGCCCAAAGTGGTGCTATGTCTTCTTTGCGCCCTTGCGTCTTTGCGCCCTTGCGTTGTCTCTTCCCAGTCACCATCAACAGCCGATCGCATTCGCACCGAAGCCCTGCGAAGTGGCAGTGGCGCAGATCGTCCATTGCCACTTGCTGCGCACTGGAACCTGGGTGAAGCTGAGAATGGCTTCAGCCCCGACTACCAGATGAAGATGATCGCAGCGGGACACCTGCTGCTGCCCTGGTTCCGTCTGCCGAATGTCGAATGGATGGGGAATGACGCCCAGTGGACGAAGTACTACGAGACTTCCCTCCGCCGCGCGGCTGAGCTGAGGCTGCCTATCTCCCTCGTGAGCTCGCAGTGGGAGGCGCTGCTTACAACCGACCAGGCTTACTTCAAACTGCCGCCCGACGATAATCCCAACGTGATCGGACCTGATGGAAAGCCGCGGCCCGAGGTCTCTCCGTTTGGTCCGGCGAAGTTGTGGCGCGAGGTGGGGAGGAAATGGACGACGAGTCCCCTCGCGAAAAAGCTACAGGCCTGGTACCCCTCACCGCCACTCGTCGTGTTTGTCTCGAATAACGAGCACGCGCGTTTGTCATGGGTCAAGGCCGAAGAAGATCAGCATTACCTCAAGCGCTTTGGGCGTGGGCGGAGTGATGACTTCAAGCGCAAAGCGGTCGCCGATGGTTGGATCGAGGTTTACCGCGCCCTGCAAGCGGGAATGCGTGAAGGACTCGCCGGCAATCGATCGTGGCAGGAACACGCGATATTTGTGGGGTACGACGCTTTCGGACCGCCGCATTTTGCACGATGGCCCGGGTGGATGGAATACTCGCTGTACAGCTCGGGCAGAATCGATTCCAAAGCGCTCACCTGGGATGGCGGCTCACCTTCCTTCTACGTCTTCAACTGGAACGAAAGCACTGACTACACTGTGTTCGGTCCACAGGTGGAGTCAATGAACTGGGTCTTCATGCAACGCGAAGCGCTGAAGCTCAACCCGCATTTCTGGTTCGAGATTTCGACCTGGGACGGACACGAAGTTGAGGCGGCAAACGACAAGCGAAAGCTTTATGCACAACGTGGACAGCGCTTCACCCCCGAGCGCTACGGCGGAACAGTGCAATTTGGTATGTGGCTGTTGAGGCCGCGCGTTGTTCGGGAGTTCCGCGGTTGGCGCGATACGCTCTCACAAGCCGAGCCTTTCTTTCTTCCAATCGTCGCGGCCGTGGATCGCGTTTACTCGAACGCGACGCTCGAGCGCTTCTGGAGGCGCGGAGAACTGGTTGCGAATAGGGCGCACAGTCACCCGTATCAGTCCAATGTGCCGCGCGAGTATCAGAACGAGGATCGATGGTTCATGCTGGACACCACCCTCGATCCACCGCGCCCATGGAGCCTTGGTACAGAACTGCCGGTCTTTTCGCTTGCACTTGTTATTGGCAAGGCGCCGTCGCGACAGTGGCTTGTTTATGCGCACTCGCCGCTCGGTCCCCGGTCGAACGTTGGGATCACGATCCCGGAGTATGGCGCGGTTCGCGCAGATGTATCAGTTGGCGGGTCGTTCTATGTGGTCGATGAAGCAAGCCGCCGGAGCCAGGCAATAAGATGAAGCGAGTTCTGCTCATCAACAACATTCCGGCGCCCTACTTCGAACCGCTCTTTGCGAGGCTTGGCGAGGAGCGCGACTGGTTGCTGAGAGTCTGTTACACATCGACCTGGAACGCGAATGCGGGCTGGATCGAGACGCCGATTAGCGCAGCTCCACATCGCAAGATCATTCTTGACCGCGAGCATCCGTGGCTCACGCGTCTGCTTGGTTCGACCCGTTCGGCCGGAATATCGTTGACTGCCGAGCTCTGGCGCGAGCGGCCGGACTATGTCATCAGCTACGGCTACACTCTACTGCCGCAGTTCGTGGCGATCGTCTGGTCAGTTCTCACCGGCACCCCTTTTGCCGTCATCGGCGATGCGAACATATACGACGATCGCGCCGCGGGCGGGCGTCGCGCAGTCAAGAAGGTATGGCTGGAGTGGGTGGTACGCCGCGCATCCGCCCTGATCGCCATCGGGACTGCCAACCGCATGTTCTGGGAGAAGTACGGAGCGCGGCGGGAGCAGCTTTTCGAGGCGAGGTACGCGGTGAATAATGATTACTTCGCCCGCGCAGTTGAGGACGAGTTCGCGGCTGCATCCGACCTGCGTCGTAAGTGGGGTTTCGAGGGAAAGGTCGTCTTTCTCTTTGTCGGCCGACTGGTCAAACGAAAGAACGTGGACTTGCTCGTGCGTGCAATCAGAGAATTGGCCGACGAGAACGTAGGCCTCGTTATCGCGGGTGACGGCGAAGAGCGCGGAGCCCTCGAGAGCCTCGCTGCAGGCGACGCTCGTGTGATCTTCACAGGCCCGGTGGCGCAGATGACTCTTCCACGATACTACGCACTTGCGGACGCGCTGGTCCTGCCGGCGCGCGATGAACCGTGGGGGCTGGTCGTGAATGAGGCGATGGCGGCAGGCCTTGCCGTCATCGCCCATGAGCGCTGCGGCGCCGCAGTCGATCTGGTCGGGCCGGACAACGGTATAACGCTTGAAACGTTCACCGTGGCTGAGTTGACCGAAGCGTTGCGACGCGTTGCGCGAGATGGTGGGCAGCGGTTAGAGATGAAGACTCGATCGCGGGAGAAGATCGGGGAATGGTCGATCGAGGGAGCGGCACGCGGCATAGTAGAGGCCGTAAGACTTTCCTCTGAGGGGCGAGTCCAGCGTCCGGCAGGCGCGGCAGTCGGAGAAGTGAAATGATCGTTCTTGCTTTGCTGGTGGGAAGCGTGCTTTGGCTGCTCTGGTATCGGTTTCGCGACCGGTATCTGCGCGGCTACGGCCTTTTCTTTCTGATCCTGCTGGTCTATGCCTCGAACAAGACCGGATATGGTATCCCGGAGTCGATGTCGGAGGGGGCATTCAGCCCTTTAAGCCTGCTTCGGTGGGCGCTGCTGGGCGTGCTCTTCGTCTTGAGCGTTCGCGTGAAACGCCCGCCGAATTTTCGCGCCGATGTTCCGCTGGCCGTGCTGTCGGTGATGCTCGTCGCCGACATGCTTGTTTCCTCGACTTATGCCGACAGTTTCAACTATTCGTTTTACCGCGCGCTGAGCTTCGGGTTGCTGGCGATATCGATGGTCACTGGCGTCACGTTTTACCTGCATCGCGCAGAGAATTGCGTTCATTTCTTCCGTTTCCATTACTACATTGCGTGGCTTGCAATAGTTCCCATCCTGCTGGCCCATCTTGCAGGCCAGGACAGTTTGGGCGTGACGATAATCATGGGACAGTACGCCGGGATATTCGGCAACCAGAACATGTACGGTACGTTCTCTGCGCTGATCACACCCTACGTGCTGTTCCACTGGCGCGTAGCGGCTAAAGATAACCGCGAGCGCTGGTTCGATGTGGGATTGCTCGTTCTGATTATCATCGGACTGTGGGTTTCGCGATCGCGTAACGGACTGCTGTCGTGCATCCTTGCGATCCTGGCATATTTCTTCGTTATTAACCTCAAGAGTCGGCTCAAAATCATCGCAGCAGGGGTATGCCTTGTGCTGGCGGTCGCGATCGTTCCGAGTTTTCAGTCGGACATCAGGGACTTCCTCCGCAAGGGATCGACGAGAGTTGAGGAGAGCTTCGGCTCGCAGTTCATCGAAGAAAAGCGTTACGAAATGTGGCAGGGCGTATGGCCTCTCTTCTGGAAGGAGAAGCTGAC
>Ga0068859_100004905_pt1 | contig 13628 bp, 7 predicted proteins | sample KBSSwiS22_FD_66585 | JGI IMG/M metagenome (GOLD analysis project Ga0068859, IMG submission 66585) | Switchgrass rhizosphere microbial communities from Kellogg Biological Station, Michigan, USA - KBS Switchgrass S2-2 | ecosystem: Host-associated > Plants > Roots > Rhizosphere > Soil ... | reverse complement strand
CAACAACCAGCGCGAGCTGCGCACCCGCGCCGAACGTCGGGACCGGGGGAACCGGGGGCGCCGGGGGGACTGGGGGGACCGGAGGAACAGGTGCGATTCTCGCCGCGTAGTGCGCCTGAATCCGCGCGAGCGACAACACAGTGGTGTAGTAAGCCACCTCGTCGACCAGGCCTTCGAAGTAGCGCGAGTCGAGGATGTTGGCCGCGATCATGATCTGCGGCTGCGCGGTGAGCGGCGAGCCGTTGGTGGTTCCGGTGGCCTGCAGCACCGCGTCGACGTAGAGCCGCTTGGCGCCGCCCATCGTCCGCGTGACGACGACGTGGTGCCAGAGGCCGTCGTTGATCGGCGTCGTGCCGATCACGGTCGTGTCGGGATTCCCGGTGAAGAAGGCCGCGCGGTCGTTCAGCGCAGCGAGCACGAAATCGTTCGCACTGCCGCCGACGTCCGACCACAGCAGCCCGTCGCCCTGGTAGGCCTGCGTGCCGGCAGGGCTGGTCGCCGTCGTGCGCAGCCACAGCTCGAGCGTGAAGTCGGTCGAGACGGTCCGCGGCGTCCTCACGTAGTCGTTGATCCCGTCGAAGGAGACCGCGAGTCCCAGCTGCGGCTGGCCCGTCTGCGCGAGCAGCGGACCGTTGGTGTAGGTGCCGGTGTTACCGTTGCCCGAGCTGTCGATCGCGCTGGTGCCGGCGGTCTCCTCGAACCGGTAGTACGCGACCGGCGCGTCGGCGAGCACGGTGGCTTGGTACTGCGCGGCCGCCACAGCCGGCCACGAGACCACGAGAGCGGCGAGCCCCCCGAGCGCGCGGAAGACGCGGTTCATGCGGTTCCCTTTATACCTATACGATGTCGCGTATACCGATCGATGTCGCGCCGACTGAATCACAGCTCTATCGGGCAGTCGCACCCGTGAGCACACCATGCGAAATCGTATCGATGCCCGGACCACGATTTTGAAGATCCTTGACCTTCGTGTCGAGTCCAGCGTGGACGAAGACACCGCGATCTTCGTGATTGCCGCGCAGCAGGACGACCTGCGCTGCGGACTACGCACGGCAGGCAAGCCGATGCGCTTCAACACTTTGATCGTATCGACCCGCCGCGCCGCCCCGGTGCTATACTGCCAAGCTCGCTCGAAACAAACCACCGCTCCTGTCCCGGCAGAGGCCTGCCCAACACCATGAGACCAGGACTGTGTGTGAGTGAGCGTTGCCGTTCTTATTGCCTTGTTGAGGAGTGAACTATGTCGATGCGTACGCTCGCGGAAAATACACTTGGAATCATCTTGTTGTCGTTGTGCGTGTCGCAGAGTGCGATGGCGCAGGGCAATTTCGGCTCAATCGGCGGGACGGCGACCGACTCCTCAGGCGCCATTCTCCCGGGCGTCACGGTCACCCTTTCGAACCCGGGCACCATCGGCGGCAGCCAGACGGTGGTCACCGATGTGCGAGGCGCATATCAGTTCCCGCGACTAGTGCCCGGCCGCTACAGCGTCAAGGGTGAGCTCGCAGGCTTTCGTCCCGTGGTGGTCGATCAGATAGTCGTCAACGCACAAGCGACGGCGCGCGCCGATTTGATGCTTTCCCTTGGCGATCTGCAGGAAACGGTCACCGTTTCAGGTCAGGCGCCGCTTCTCGACACGACCGCCGTCCTGAATCAAACCGTGATGACGCGCGACGTGCTCGACACCCTTCCAGGAACCAACGACGTGTGGGCCATCGGCCGGCTGGTGCCCGCGGTTATCCAGAACAACATCGACGTCGGCGGCACCGGAGCTTTTCAGCAGTCCACCACGAGCGTGCACGGCAGCCGCGGCGGGTCAGAGACCAACTATCTGATCGACGGCATGAACATCGGCTCGGTATCGGGTGATGGCGGTATCCAGATCTATTACGACCCTTTCATGTTCGAGCAGCTGGCCTATCAGACGGGCGGCGTCACAGCGGAAACGTCGCGCGGCGGCTTCGTCTACAACATGGTGACGCAGACGGGCACCAACAAGCTCAAGGGCTCGTTCATGTTCAATGGGTCGAACGACAACCTGCAGTTCAACAACATCTCGCCGGAGCTACGCACGCAGCTGCTGGCTGGCGTTCCGCCGCTGGCGCTGGCGGCGAACCCGAACCTGCAGCCCGGTTCGAAAATTCTGAGGATGCACGACCTGGGTCTCACCGTGACCGGGCCGATCATCGCGGACAAGTTATGGTTTGTGGGAACGCTGAAGCGCACCCGCCTGGATCAGCTGCGGGTCGGAAGTTATAACCCCGACGGCACCCAGTTCGTCGACGACAACAAGATGGTGACCTATTCGGGCAAACTGTCGTACGCGCTCGACTCGAGCAGCCAGCTCCACTACACCTACCTGTATTCGAACAAGCAGCGCTTTCATCGCAGCGGCAACAGCCTCACCGATTTCTGGGAGAGCGCGTCGACGCATCTTCAGGAACTCGAAGGGCACGTGAACCAGGGGCGGTGGACCAAAACCATGTCGAGCAAGATGGTTCTGGACGTGTCGGGCAGCAACATCAAGAACTACCAGCCACAGGTTCCGCGTCCGGAAGTCGTGCCAGGGACGATCGCCAAGTACGACAGCGTTCGACGCGCGCACATGGCCGCCCAGGAAGTCTACGAAGTGTCGAGAGACAGACGAACGGTCGCGCACGGCAGCGTCAGCTACTTCACGGGCAGCCACGACCTGAAAGCCGGTGTGCAGTGGGATAACGGAAGGTACAAGGCTGAGAATTTCTCGACCTCCGACATGCGCGCCGTTTACCAGAACGGCGTCCCGAGCTCCGTCAACACGTACAACACACCGGTGTCGAGGACGGCATTCGTGCAGGACACTGCGGCCTTCATTCAGGACAAGTGGGCGGCGACGCGAAAGTTGTCGTTCAGCCTGGGCTTCCGTCTCGAGAAGTTCCGCGGCCATCAGCCGGAAACCTGCCAGGTGCAGACGCAGTTCGTGGCGGGACAATGTTTTCCCGCGCTCGAGAACGTTCCGAACTGGCTCGATCCCTCGCCGCGATTCGGCGCCATCTACGATATTCATGGCGACGGCAGGGCCGCCATCAAAGTCGGCGCGGGCCGCTACAACATCGGCACGGCCACGGGCCATATCGATCGCGTGAACCCGGTGGGCGTCACGAACGATACCCGGCAGTGGGTGGACGCCAACAACGATCTGATTCCGCAGCTGAGCGAGCTCGGCCCGTCGACCGGATTCAACTTCGGGACGACGAATCGTTACAGCGACGATTTGAAGCGGCCGTATGCGATGGAATATTTCGTCGAGTTCGATCGGCAGGTTGCGAGAAACACCGTGGTGTCGGTCGGATACTACTACCGGACCAACGAGCGGCTGATCGGCAACAGAAATCTGCTCGTGCCGACGTCAGCTTACGCGCCAATCAAGGTCGTCGAGAGAACCAGCGGCCGCGAAGTGACGGTCTACAATCAAGACGTCGCCACCCGCGGAAGATTCGACGTGCTCTGGGACAATTTTTCAGAGCTCGATACGGTCTATCAAGGCGTCGATCTCCGCATCAACAAGCGCCTGTCGGACCGGTGGATGGTCTCGGCGAGCGGCAGTTTTGGCAAGAACGAAGGCGACACGTTCCCGACAGGCGACCTGAACAACCCGAACTTCCAGTTCCGGCGAGGCGCGGTCGGCATGGACCTTCCCTGGCTCCTGAAATTCTCGGGAATCTACGAGATGCCGTACGGGATTACGGCCGCCGGAAACATTCAGAGCTATGCCGGCTCTGCCGAGTCGACCACCGTGCAGGTGGCGAGCAATACGATTGCGCTCACGCAGGTCAACCAGTCGATTCAGATCGAGCCTCGTGGTGACACTCGTACGCCGAGCCTGACTCTTGTCGACGTCAGCTTCAGGAAGATTCTGCGGCTGAACGACAGGACCTTCGAGCCGGTGTTCGAAATGCACAATCTGTTGAATGTCGCCACCATCCAGAGCCGTAATACCGTCCTTGGCCCGTCGTATGGCGTGGCCGCGAACATCTCGCGCGGCCGGCTGCTCAAGTTCGGCGTCAACATCAAATTTTGAAGACTCAATTTTTCAGTTAAAGGAGACGCAGCATGAAACGACTTCTGACATTGGTGTTCGCGGTGATGACCGCCAGCGCGTTGCTGATTGCGGCGGAGCCCGCCGATGGTGTCCGGCAGGCGGGCGCGGGATGGAGGCAGGGAGCCATCAAGCAGGACAAGGCGCTTCTGCAGCGTTACCTCGCCGACGACATGGTTTACACGCACGGCGGTGGCAAGTCGCAGAGCAAGTCGGAATACATCGCGGACGTGACGACGGGACCGTCGCACTATAAAGCGATGACCGAAAGCGGCACGAACATCCGCATCTACGGCAAGACAGCGGTGCTGACTGGCTTCGTCGACGTGACGCCGGCGCATGGCGACATGTATCGCGTCCGCACGCTCGAGGTGTACACCTTGAACGCCAAAGGCGACTGGCAGATGGCCCAGAAGGAATCGGTTCGTGTTCCGGTGAAGTAATAACGTCTCCTTCATTAATAAGGATCAATCTCCATGCGGCATTCGTGGGTCCGTTTCGGCGTGCCGGTTCTGGCCGCCGTGTTTCTCGTCATCTGGTTGGGCGGCGGCTTCCTATCGGCGCAGCAGGCGCCGGTGCGGTTGAATGCGGCGATCGATAAGCTGGTCCGAGGCAAGTCGCTGGCCGGCGCGATCGTGTACGACTTCTCGTTGTACGCGGCGGCGCAGTTTTCGCAGTCGGATCTTGATTTCGTCATCCTCGACATGGAGCACCGGGCGATGGACTTCGAGCGCCTCGAAACGTTTCTGATGGGCTCGATAAACAAAGCCGAGATTGCAAAGCAGGGAAACCTGCAGGTGCGCGTCCCGCCGATCGTCCGGATTCCTACGTACGGCCGTGCGCTCAACGAGGCGATCGTCAAGCAGGTGCTCGATATCGGTGCGTTCGGGATCATGTTCCCCGCGATCGAAAACAAAGAGCAGGCGCTTGCCGCGGTACGCGCTTCCCGATACCCGCCGCTGAAAGGTACGAAATATCCGCAACCGGTGGGGATCCGCGGGAACGGCAACATGCCGGCCGCATGGTACTGGGGATTGACGAGGCCCGAGTACTCTCTGCGCGCGGATATCTGGCCCGCGAATCCGCAGGGAGAACTGCTCCTGTTCCTGCAAGTCGAAACCATCGAGGGCGTGCGCAACATCAACGAGATCCTCTCGGTGCCGGGCATCGGCGTGCTGTTCGTCGGTCCGAACGATTTGTCGTGGTCGCTGGGCGTTCAGTCCGGCGCACCCGAGCACGAGGAAGCCATTCAGGTGGTGTTGGGCGCCTGCAAGGCGAAGAACATTCCGTGCGCGATTACCGTTACGGCCAACGATGTCGTGAAGAGATTGAACGAGGGCTTCCGGATCGTCTCGCTGCCGAGCGGCGGACTCGAGGCGCCGATGGACCAGACGTTGAAGTTAGCGCGGCCAATCATTCAGCGGTAAACGGGGGTCTCACCCCGCTCTTGAGGAGATCGCAATGATCGCAATGAAAAAGCGAACTTTCACGAAATCGGCAATCGGCATTGCAGCGCTGGTGTTATGGTTTGCCGGCTCCGCCCACGCCCAGGGTGTCGGCGCAATCGGCGGCACAACAACCGATCAATCGGGGGCGATACTGCCTGGTGTGACGGTTACGCTTTCAAGGCCCGGCGCGATCGGCGGCAGTCAAGTTGCCGTGACCGACACGCGCGGGGCGTATCAGTTCCTGCGCCTCGTGCCCGGTCGATACAGCGTCAAGGCCGAGCTGGTCGGGTTCCAATCGGTCGTTCAGGCCGACATCGTCGTCGATGCGGACTCCACCGCTCGCGCGGACCTTCGCTTACAGGTCGGCGACCTGCAGGAAACCGTCACTGTGTCGGGGCAAGCGCCGCTGCTCGACACGACGGCGATTCTCCAGCAGACAGTTATCGGCCGCGATGTGCTCGACAAGCTCCCCGGCACGAACGATCTCTGGGCTATTGCGAAGCTCGTCCCTGCCGTGACGCTGAACCAGTACGATGTCGGCGGCACCAATGGATTTCAGCAATCGACCGTGAGCGTTCACGGAAGCCGGACGGCGTCGGAAACTGCGTATTTGATCGACGGCATGAATATCGGTTCAGTCGGATCCGATGGCGGATCCGTCACGATGTACTACGACCCGTTCATGTTCGAGCAGATCAACTATCAGGCGGGTGGCGTGTCGGCGGAAACCTCACGCGGCGGGATCGTCTACAACATGGTCACCCAGACGGGCACCAACGCGTTGCGCGGCGCGTTCATGTTCAACGGATCCAACGAGCACCTGCAATCCAACAACATTTCGCCAGCGTTGCGGAAGGACCTGCTGGCCGCCGTTCCGGCGCGGGCGCTTGCGGCGAACCCGAATCTCGAACCAGGTTCGAAGATCATTTCGATGTACGACACAGGCACCAGTTTCTCCGGGCCGATCGTGCGCGACAAATTGTGGTTTGTCGGCACCGGCAAACTGGTCCGCCTCGATCAGCTGCGGGTCGGCAGCTACAACCCAGACGGGTCGCAGTTTATCGACGATAACGGCATGGTGACGATTTCGGCGAAGGCGTCGTGGGCGACCAGCCGGACAAGCCAGCTTCATTACTCGTATACGTATAACAACAAGCAGCGATACCACTGGAGCGGCAACAGCACGACGGAATTCTTCGAGAGCGCCGCGACCAGGCGCCAGAAGCTTGAAACAAATCTCAACCAGATCAAATGGACCAAAACGCTCTCGTCGCGGTTTGTCGTCGACATGTCGGGCAGTCAGACCCGCACGTTCCAGCCGATTCTCGAGCAGGACAACGTGAAGCCGGGCACGATCGCGGCGTTCGACAGCCTCACTCGCGCAAACCTGGCCGCCGCGCCCGTCTATGAAATTACCCGGTACCGGCGAACGGTCGCACACGCCAGCATCAGCGCGTTCGCGGGCAACCACGACATGAAAGTGGGATACCAGTTCGATCACGGCCGGCACGGCAACGAGAGCTGGTCGACGTCGAACTTCCCCTCCGGCATCCGCGCCGTTTTCCGCAACGGCGCGCCCGATTCGGTTAATACCTACAACACGCCGAGCCAAAACGTTGCGTTCATCCTCGATACCGCTGTTTACGCGCAGGACAAGTGGAGGCCGACGCGCAAGCTCACATTGAACCTCGGCATGCGGATTGAGAAACTGACCGGGTGGCAGCCCGAAGTATGTCAGGTGGCGACCATCTTCATCGCCGGCCAATGCTTCCCCGCGCTCAAAGATGTTCCACGCTGGCTGGATCCCGCTCCGAGATTCGGCGCGATCTACGATATTTTCGGCGATGGCCGTTCGGCGGTGAAAGGTGGCATCAGCCGCTACAACATCGGAACCGCATCCGGACACTCTAGCCGCGTGAACCCGAACCGTGTGACGAACGACACCCGTCCATGGGTCGACTCCAACAACGATCTCATTCCGCAGTTGAACGAACTCGGCGCCTCGACTGGGTTCAACCTGGGGACGACGAATCGGTACAACCCGGATGTGAAGCGCCCGTACGCCATCGAGTACTTCACCGAGTTCGAGCAGCAACTCCCGGGCAAGCTGGTTGCCACCGCGGGCTTCTACTATCGCGGCACCCGCCGGCTGATCGGCAACAAGAACGTTGCCGTGCCGCGGGAAAGCTACACGCCGATTGTCGTTACCGAGAAAGTCAGCGGTCGACAGGTGACGGTGTACAACCAGGACCCGGCCCTCCGCGGTAAGTTCGACGTGCTGTGGGACAACTTTTCGGAGCTCGACACAGCGTACAAGGGCGTCGACCTCACGCTCAACAAGCGCCTCGCAGATCACTGGATGATCATGGGCAGCGCGTCGTTCGGGAAAAACGTTGGCGATATCAACCCGGGCGGCGACTTGAACGATCCGAACTTTCAAAACCGGCATGGCGTGGTAGGCACGGACGTTCCGGTATCGCTGAAGATGTCGGGCATCTACGAGATGCCGTACGGGCTGATGGTGAGCGGCAACGTCCAGCATTATTCCGGCGCGCCCGAAACGACCACGGTGTCGGTAGCCAGGGATACCGTCACGTTAACCCAGGTGACGCAGTCCATCGTGGTGGACCCACGCGGCACGACCCGCCTGCCCGGCGTGAATCTGGTCGATTTCAACGCTCGTAAGATCTTCCGGATGCACAACAGAACCGTCGAACCGGTCGTGGAGCTTTATAATGTTTTCAACACGAACGCCATTCAGGATCGGACGACGGTATTGGGGCCGGCGTACGGGCAGGTCGGCAACATTCTTCGCGGCCGAATGGTGAAGTTCGCAATGAACATGAAGTTCTAGAATCGATATAGATGATGCGTTTCCGATTCATCTTGTTGGTGTCGCTGGCGGCGGCATGTCTGATGCCGCTCGCCAGCGTTCGCGCCGATCAGGCGCGCGGGCGCGCCGCGTCGGCGGCCGTACCGGCGTCCGACGGCACCGAACCGCTGCACTGGGCGGCTTACAAACAGGACGCGGCAGCCGTGGCACAACTCCTGCGCAAAGGTGCCAATCCGGACGCGCGTAACAACTATGGCGTCACGCCGCTCTCGCTGGCAGCGACAACCGGTCACGTTGAGACACTCGAGAAGCTCTTGAAGGCGGGGGCAGATCCAAATGCCACGGTGCGCAGCGGAGAAACCCCGCTAATGCTCGCATCGCGCGCGGGCGTCGCCGAGGCCGTCACCCTGCTGCTTTCCTTTAAAGCGAACGTGAACGCGCAGGAGACATTCAACGGTCAGACAGCGCTCATGTGGGCTGCAGCCGAAGGGCACGCCGCGGCCGCCAAGGCGTTGATCGATCACGGCGCAGACGTGAACGCCCGATCGAACAGAGGCACGACTCCGCTGTTGTTTGCCGTTCGGCGAGGGAGCATGGAGACCGTTCGCGTGTTGCTCGCCGGCGGAGCAGATGTAAAGTCGGCTCGGACCGACAACGCCACCGCTCTGCTGACGGCAATCGTCAACGGACACGAAGACATCGTCGATGTGCTGCTCGAGCGTGGCGCCGATCCGAACATTGAAGGCGGCCTCACCGAAATTACGCATCCAGGCGTGCGCGCGAAGCCGTACGAATTGACGTTCAGACAGTTGACCGACAGCGAGCAGGATCGTGAAGGCCACCGGCCGGGGAATCTGTTCGGCACGCCGCTGCACGCAGCCGTGCATATGGGGAACTGGGAATTCGGCGACGTCTCGGTCGGCATCAAGCTGGATCACATCCGCGTCATGAAAGCGTTGTTGAGTCACGGCGCCAACGTGAATGCCAAGTTGCGGACAGAAGAACCCAGATGGGACGGCCAGAGGTATCGCCGCCATTTGACCGGCGCCACGCCCTTTGTGCTGGCGGCGAAAGCGGCCGACATCGCGGCGATGCGCCTGCTGCTGGCCAATGGCGCAGACCCGAACATCGTGACCAAGGAGCGCACGACAGCGCTGATGGCGGCGGCCGGCATCGCGTGGGCGTCGAGCCAGGACCGCGCGACCGAAGCCCAGGCGCTGGACGCAGTGAAACTCATCGTCGAGGAGCTGGGCGCCGACGTGAATTACATCAGCGATCGAGGCGAAACGGCGATGCATGGCGCCGCCTACCGCGGCGCCAACACCATCGTGCAGTACCTCTTCGACAAGGGCGCTCGTCTCGACGTCGTTGCGAAAGACGACCGTACGCCGCTGATCATCGCCGACGGTGTTGAGTACGGAAATGGATTTGCGGCTCAGCCCCATACGGCGGTGCTGATTCGCAAGCTGCTGATGGAGAAACAGCGATGAGCCGGCGTCTGCTGCTGGGGGCATGCGCGGCCGCGTTCATGTCGTTTGCGTCGTATACGGTCGTCGGTGGCGCGGGCGCTGCACAAGCGCTTCGTGCGCCGGCCGCGGTACAGACGACGTCCGCGCCGCAGCGCGCAGTCCTCGAGAAATATTGCATTACCTGCCACAACCAGCGAATAAAGACCGCCGGGCTGATGCTCGACACGATGGACACTGCAGCAGTTGCCGAGCACGCCGAAGCATGGGAGAACGTCCTGCTGAAGGTCTCTACGGGCGTCATGCCGCCCGCCGGCCGGCCGCGGCCGGACAAAGCCGGCCGCGATGGGTTCATCTCGTGGCTGGAAAGTGAGCTCGACGCGGCATCCGCCGCGCGGCCGAACGTGGGAAGAGGCACACTTCATCGGCTGAACCGGACCGAGTACGCGAACGCGATTCGCGATCTCCTGGGCCTGCAGATCGATGGGGCGGCGCTGCTGCCCGCCGACAATGCCGCGTATGGCTTTGACAACATCGCAGATGCGCTGTCGCTGTCTCCAGTACTTACGGAGCGGTATTTGTCCGCCGCCGCGACCGTCAGCCATCTGGCGCTTGGGCGCGTAAGCGGAACTCCGTCGCCCGAGACCTACTACGTTCGGACAGATCTCGATCAGCGTGATCGCGTGAGCGAAGATTTGCCGCTCGGTTCGAGCGGTGGCTTGGCAGTGCGCCGGTACTTTCCTGCCGATGGTGAGTACAGCTTCAAGATGAAGCTTCAGGAACGAGGCTCCGGACGGTTCGGCCCCAGAGACGATCCTCGTCAGCTCGATGTAAGTATTGATGGCGCGAGAGTATGGACGTTTACCGGCGGAGGTCCGAAGCCGGCGCCGGCAGGAGACAAGGCGACTGCTTCGAGAGCGGCACCAGCGGCGCCGCCGCAACCCGAAGGAGACATCATTCCCAACGAGGCGCAGCGGCGCGCGGAGCCTCAACAGAATGTCGAGGACCTCCTCCAGTTCCGCGTCCACGTCAAGGCCGGTAGTCACCTGGTTCAGGTGTATTTCGTCCCGTTGACGTCAGCCTACGTCGAGGACGTGATCGAGCCAACCATCCGAACGAAGTACCTTCCAGGAAATGGCGCGGGCGATCCGGCGCTATCGTCTCTGACGATCACTGGACCCTACGACGCCGCGGGCCGAGACGATTCGCCCAGCCGGCGGCGTGTGTTTATCTGCCGGCCAGCCACAAAGGACGACACGGCCTGCGCCGAGAAGATCATTTCGACCCTTGGACGGCGCGCGTTCCGGCGGCCGCTGACCGCCACGGACCTGCAGACGTTAATGGGCCTGTATCGGACTGCGGCCGATCGTGGCGGGTTCGAGTCTGGTATCGAAGTCGCTCTGCGCGGAATTCTGGTGAACCCGCAGTTCCTGTTCAGGTTGGAGGGCCAGCCTGCGAGCGCCGTCGCGAACACCCCATATCGCGTTACGGATCTCGAGCTTGCGTCGCGGCTCTCATTCTTCCTGTGGAGCAGTATCCCGGATGACGAGCTGCTCGATGTGGCATCGAAAGCCAGGCTGCATGACCCCGCAGTGCTCGAGCACCAGGTGCGTCGCATGTTGGCCGACGAGCGGTCGAGCGCGTTGGTGAAGAACTTCGGCGGTCAGTGGCTGCTCGTGCGCAACATGGCCGGGGTGACACCCAACCCTGAATATTTCTTTCAATTCGACGACAACCTCCGCAAAGGATTTCAGCAGGAGACGGAGCTCTTCATCGACGCGATCATCCGCGAAGATCACAGCGTGCTCGATCTGCTGGATGCCGATTTCACATTTGTCAACGAACGGCTGGCGCGTCACTACGGCATTCCGGGTATCTACGGCGAGCGCTTCAGGCGCGTCGCACTCCCTCCCGACAGCGTCCGGCGCGGGTTGCTTGGGCAGGGCTCGATTCTGACGGTCACCTCTTACTCTCACAGAACCTCTCCGGTTTTGCGCGGGAAGTGGATTCTCGACAATCTTCTTGGCGCCCCCCCGCCGCCGCCGCCGCCGAATATCCCCGAGCTCCAGGAAAAGGCTACTGACGGGAAGGTCCGATCGGCGCGCGAACAGATGGAGCAGCATCGGAGGAACCCCTCCTGTGCCGGATGCCATGCGCGCATGGACCCGCTCGGCCTGGCTCTCGAGAATTTCGATGCCGTCGGCGCATGGAGAACCGTCGATCAGTCGGATGCGCCGATCGACGCGTCGGGCACGCTCCCGGATGGCGGGAAATTCGATGGGCCGGTGGCGCTCAGGAAAGAACTGCTCACAAACCGGGCCGGAGATTTCGTCACCACACTGAGCCAGAAATTGCTGACCTACGCGCTGGGCCGGGGTGTGGAGTATTACGATGCACCGGCTGTCCGCCAGATTAAGCGTAGCGCCGCGCCCACGAATTACCGGTTCTCGTCGCTGATTCTGGGAGTCGTCAAGAGCGCACCGTTTCAGATGCGGATGGCGCGAGACCTCGCAGGCGCTCCAAATTCGGCCGGGTCCACGCCTGGGTCCACGGGGTCGTCGACACCGAAACTGGTAAACTAGGTAACCCAAATGTTGATAACTAGACTGCATCTCCCCCGACGGACGTTTCTGCGCGGAGCGGGCGTAGCTCTGGCGCTGCCGTTCCTCGATGCGATGGTTCCGGCCCTGTCGGCGATGAAGAACACGGCGGCTCAGCCGGTGCGCCGGTTCGGGACCGTTTACATCGGGAACGGAAAGAACATGGCCAAATGGACCCCGGCGACGGAAGGGAGCGGCTTCGAATTCTCGCCGACCCTGAAGCCGCTGGAGCCGCTTCGCGATCAGCTGGTCGTCGTCACCGGTCTCGACAACTGGCCGGCGATGGACCAGGGTGACGCGGGCGGTCAGCATTCGCGCACCGGCCCCGCCTTCATGAGCGGCGTTCATCCGAAGCAGACCGAGGGCGCAGACGTTCGCGCCGGCATCACGATCGATCAGATTGCGGCGCAGGTGCTCTCTAAAGACTCCAAATTGTCGTCGCTCGAAATGGCCCTCGACCGGACGGACGTCGTTGGCGCCTGCGAGCACAAGTATGCGTGCGCCTACATCAATTCCATTTGCTGGCGCACCGCCACGACCCCCTTACCGATGGAAACGAACCCGCGGTTCGTCTTTGAGCGCCTGTTCGGGAGCGGCGACACGGTCGAGGAGCGGCTGGCCCGCAGCGAGGAAGACCGTAGCATTCTGGATGTCATTACGAGCGAGATCGGCCGGCTGCGCCGCACGCTGAATCCGCACGACGGTCTCAAACTCGGCGAGTATCTCGACGCCATTCGCGACGTCGAGCAGCGGATTCAACGAGTCGAAGCGAGCAACGTCGAGTTGGCTGTGCCCGATCGCCCCGCAGGGATTCCGCAAACCGTCAAGGAACACGCCGAGCTGATGTTCGACTTGCAGCTGCTCGCGTTCCAGGCGGATATCACCAGGGTCAGCACCCTCATGCTCGCGCGTGAGATCTCCGGAACGACATACAACGAGATCGGGTTGCCCGACGGCCACCATTCAATCTCGCATCACGGCAACAACCCGGAAAAGATCCAGAACTACACGAAGCTGAATACCTATCACGTGCAGATGTTTGCCGACTTCCTGAAGAAAATGGCGGCGACGAATGATGGCGACGGATCGCTGCTGGATCATTCGATCCTCCTCTACGGCAGCGGAATGAGCGAGGGGAACGTGCACAACAACCTCGACGTCCCCGTGCTCGTCGCCGGAGGTGCGGACGGGCGCCTGAAGGGC
>Ga0068859_100004901_pt1 | contig 13635 bp, 12 predicted proteins | sample KBSSwiS22_FD_66585 | JGI IMG/M metagenome (GOLD analysis project Ga0068859, IMG submission 66585) | Switchgrass rhizosphere microbial communities from Kellogg Biological Station, Michigan, USA - KBS Switchgrass S2-2 | ecosystem: Host-associated > Plants > Roots > Rhizosphere > Soil ... | reverse complement strand
ACGTCGACATCGACCTTGTCAGTGCCCTGGTAGAAGTCAACGAGGATTGGCACTTCACCCTCACACTCAGGATCGGATTCAGTTTCCGCGTCGCCATCAAAGAGGTAACTTGCTTGTTTATACGTGACACGCACAATCAGCGAATCATTGTTTCCGTTCTCACAACCGCGTGATGCATCCAGGAGTTTTAACTCGATGTCAGATGCGCCAAGAATCGTAGGGAAAAGCGCCAGGCCTTTAGTGCCGAGATTTTCAATTTCTTTATCAGTAATCGATCGGTATTTGATTGAGTGAGTCGAGGCAAACTTGCGGGCTTGTCTTAACTGAGGGAAGCCGCTACCTCGCATGTTGCCACCGTCAATGAAGTTCTTCACCTTAAACGTCCGCAAAACCGGCATCAGGTTTTTAGTGTGGTCCAGGTGCGGATGGCTAATTATCACGGCCAACAATGTTCGATTCAGATCGGTTCTGCGAGTAAAGAATTTATTTAAGTAATCGATTAGATGATCTCGGTCGCGAGTTGGTGGGTCTGCGGCTTCACCTCCGGCGTCAATCAGTATGGCCGCCTTTTTGAACTCTAAGAGGATGGAGTCAGCCTGGCCGACATTGATATAGTGAGCGCTCATTTGCGCCCTTACCACAGTTGCCGACAAGAGGAGCACCAACAGGAGTGCAAACGCGAAGTGCAGTCTAAAAGTTTTCATAGCGAAACCTCCCTGGGGGTTGAGGGTTAGAAAACGCAGGGCGACCCTATTAGTTCGTGGCCGCCGGATTTTGTAAGAACTACCTACCCTGGACCGAGTAAGGCTAGTGAATAAACCCCTGGCTGACGTCCTATAGTCTTATGACGAAAGCTATGGAAATATTTCAGAAAGGACAAAGAGCTAAGAATGAAAAGACTGGCAGGTTATATGTATTGATAAACTGGTTTTAGCAGGGATATGTTCGATCAATTCATTCGTCAGAAAATCGAGACCACCATCAACCTCGTTCGCGCTGGTAGCGATTTTCCCGTTCTATTCTTGCACGGCTATCCGCAAACTCATGTCTGCTGGCACCGCGTCGCGCCGATACTGGCTGAGCGATTCACCGTCATCTGTTCTGACCTGCGCGGATTTGGCGACAGCGGTAAACCACCTACCGACTCCGAACACCTGGTTTAACTGAGCAATAACGCTCATCTGAAGTGTGACCGCATCGGCGGAATCGCATGACTAGTTTTAACAAAACGGCCAGATTCGATCCTCGGATCTAAGCTTCGATTTCGACGTCGACAAAATTCGCTCCTGTAAGCGCATTCTCGCAATCCGTCCGGAGCGGTTGCGGAGAATTCAGCCACTCCTTTTCGAATTCTTTGAATTTTGGGAGCGTCGATGCTGTGTCGCGGAGTTCCGTGGAATAGTTTCGGACACTCTTAACTCGCTTACCCAGTTCCGCGAGCAACGGGGAGCAAGGGATCACTTCGTAATTCTTCCGCTTCGTTGACACGATTGCCTGTGCAGTAGGCTTGGAGCGTCCCTGCGGTAGCGGCAATATCGCATTGAGTATTTCGCTCGGCTCAGTTGCTTTCCCGGTCTGAAGATCGTCCCAAGGGGTCGCATTTTCACTGCCATGATGACCTACCTTTAAGAAATCGATGGGGTTCTGAAGTAAGTCGCGGCGTTCATGCCAGATGACATTCCACGCGCAGTTTGACTTTCCCTCTTTGAAGCGCGAATCCCACTCGGCGTCGCCAACAAATAGAAGGCGTTTACCCTTCCACTCGATGAGTAGCACGACGCTTGTATTGTTCATTACTTTGCCTGACAGTTCGGCAAATGCGAAGGCACTGGACATCATTCGCGACTGTAACCTGCGGAAGTCGGCACGACTGATATTGGCTGGAGCAGGTGCGGTCGGGTTCGTTGGTCCATCCTTGAATACGCCACCTGTGGCAATAAGGCCGAGTAGAGAATCATCGGCGTCTTTACCAAGATAGAAGTGGTCAATATCGCGTTCAGGGCCAAGGATATGAATCTTCACCTCCTTATTTAAGGACAATCCGAGTTCCTTGGCAGTCATACCGGCGTATACATATTTCGGAGTTATGTGGTTCACTTTCGGCAGCTTGGTGCTCAGTGCTTCCATAGCACCGTCGTTGTTGATGCCGTACGACTCAACGAGGTTCTCCAACTCCGGACACAAAGAGAGATTCATGCTTGCGATGTTACGCATCGCTCTCGTTGCCAGGCTGCGGAGTCTAAGTGATCGGTTTGCCTGCGGATGTTCGGGATCCATTGAAGCGCTCATCCAGATGTTCTCGATTTTAATATTACTGAAGAAGTTCGGGTCGAAACCGGCGATGTGGTCCTTGTGTTCATGAGATACCACTAGCAGGTCGAGACGTTTCTTTCCCTCCGCATCTTCCGGCAACATCGTCTCCAGATCGGCAATGGCAGCTTTTAGACAATCAATTCCTCCCAATGATCCACAATCGATCAAGATGTGCAGATCGTCGTAATTATTTCCTTTGAGTTTTTTGCCGTTTGGAATTCGGCAGTAGATGCAATCGCCGACCTCTACATTGTAGGCTCTGACTAGGAGCTTAGTTGCCATCTTCGACCTCCTTGTACCTCATCTTCGTCGTCACATAAGTTGAAATGCGGCGACAGCTCAAACCGCACGCCGCCATCGACCACTCTCGATGTAAGAGGTGATATGCCTTTAGCCAGAAGGCCTTTTTCGCCTCCGATCGACGCCCCTATGTGACCTGATCGAATCCGTTTCGCCAGGGTCTCCAGGTAGGAACGTCGACGTTCTTCGCCGGCTTTCTGCTCCTCCTTGAACCTTTCGTTCTCGCCGTTAACCTGTGAACCAGACTTCCTCATCCACGCCAACACGTCTCCGTTTTCATTCATAGCAAGCGTGCCGCCACACAGGAGACCTGTCGTTTCTCCATCGAAACGTCCGAACTGAGGTCCGTCAAGTAGCACGTCTTCACGCCAGCTATATTGCAGAAGCACTTGCTTCGGCAGGCGTCGGCCCTCTCGAGTCAGTTTCTGTGCAGTGCAGAGATCCGTCACGATGACGTTGGCATTCGCAGGAATAAACAGTTTTCTCCGATTGTCGTCAATGAACCGGTAAGCGTCAGGACGGGAGCTGGCAATCGCGTCGATGTCGTGGAACACATCCAGGTCTAGCCGCTCGAATACGAAACGTGGAGCGCAAAGCGAGGTTCTGTCCGTCTCATCGAGAATTCCTCTGTTGATGAATATCTCTAACATCATTCCGCGGTAGTTGTCTGGGTCGGTCGGATTTGCAATCTCCTCGGCGCGCAGAACGGCTAACGCGTAGTCTTTGAAAGTAACATCGACGGGGGGAAGCAAATCGAGCGGCTGGATGGCCATTCTCTGCATTCGATCGATGGTGTACCAAAATGCCTGGGGCACGGTCCGACCTCTAGTCACATAGTACTGCGATAAAGCAATCAGAATGTCGAACATCGCACCCGTCAAAACCTGTGACATGTGGTGCGGCCGCAGATCATCTGCGACGTCGCTCATCTTTAAAGTATTTCGTGCGCTCCGAAGATATGGCCTATCCTCAACGTGTTTACCAAATTGCTCCGCGACACCGGAGAGCGTGCTTTCTTTGCTTAGGTCCCCTCCCGTTTCATTGATGATGTGGCTACGGAACGGTGTGTTGCGCAGTGCGAAGAGAATAGCCGTGAGATCTCCAATTGATTCGTGGAACGCTGCAGTCTCTGTAAAAATTCCCTCCATGTAGAGCGGCCGGATGCCGTCCAGCACCGCATGACCAAATTCATGGTGGATGATGTCCGTAGAGAGACAGGTGTATATCCGTTCCGAGTCTCGATCGAAGTAGTAAAACTGTAGCGATTTGCTGTGGCGATCGTAGTAGGCGTTCTCGCCAGGTCCCGCATGAGGAACGACGATCAGCCGACCGCCTTCGAATGCCCAGGGAATAGATCGTCCGAGGCCGAATCCATTCTCGAAAAAATCCAGTGCACGTTGCAGAATCGCCCAGACATTCACTTGATGGAATTGAAGAACGTCGGTGTTTTCTCTTCCGAGGGCGGTACCGTCGGGACCAAGAAACTTGTCCTGGTTCTTGTCCCATCGAGCGGGCTCGGTGAGTTGCTCGGTATGGCCGTCATAGTCGACTACAGCGAACCGCGCGCTTGTTGGACCGTCGCTCAGGCCCGGCTCCCAGGGAACGTAACAATTATTGTCGAACGCTAGGTCTGGCTTTTCAGCCGCTACAGAAGGATCCTGGAAGTACACGTCAAATGGGATGCGAATTCCGAGTCTCTGTTCGAGCTCAGTGCCGATGAATCCTTTGGCGCCATAAATTGCAATCCGGTCGGCCGCTCTCAACTTGAGGCCTGACAAATTGCCTCCGGTCTTACTCGGCTCGACTTTGCTGCGGATAGCCGTGCTCCGTGGCATCGCTCACCTCCTTTTATCTGACTGGATCTCGGCTCACGACGAATAGACGTTGCGGGCGAACCGCATCGCTACGCTTGAGAGTGGAGATATTTGAGTACCTCATTGAAACAAGATGTTTTTTTGAATGCTCCAAAGGCTGGACTGGACAGCGAGATGCAAGGACTACGGCTTGTGTGAGTCAGCCTCTGTGTGGCGAGTGAGGATATTTTCTATTTACTCAAAAGTCAATTCGATCTATAGGTTCGATCAATTGACTTCTCCAGGCTATGAGAATATGCTCCGCGCATTCTCATAAGGCTGAACTCACGAGCCTCTGCAATCCTTGCACACTCGCCAAGATTCAGCCCAATCACGTTGTTCCACCACGGGCGGGTTCATCTACAAGGGATAGGAGACAAGCGATAGGGCATAGGCAGACCAGCATGCCGCATGTGGACTGCATCGATCTTGTTTTCGTTGATCTACTTCGACGCGATTCCCAGCAGCGTTGTACACAGGAGGACAATCAATGACCTCGGAGAATTCTGATACCCTAACATCTGTTGTCAGTGAAGAGTTGATCGCTGCCGACATAGACTTTCGGCCTTATTTGGAAGCTGCGAATATGGCTTCGCAGCGGACTCGCTCAACGGTCTATGTGCTGATTGTGGCTGTAGTGATGATATTCACTGCTTATCGTAATACGACTTATCCGGATTGGCTTGACGCACGTCTCTTGCAATTTCAAACAGCTTCCGCATGCCTGAAGGAAGGTCAGGGCGCCACACCGGACTGTGAAAAGTCACTCAATTATTGTAAGAGCTTTCTGTACACCGGACGTGAGAATGGATTGCTTAGTGGAGCGGAGTTTGACGATGAGCTGGAGAAACAAATCAACGAATTCGTCCGGCTTAGAACCGAGGCGTTGTCGTTGCGTTTGCCCTTTTTCGGCGTGGTCATTGATATGAACGATCTGGGTATTATCGGCGGAGTGTTCCTGGCCTCCATACTGTATATCCTGCATGCGGGATTATATCGTGAGGTTGATAACCTGGAGCGGGCCAAGCGTAAGGCCACCAGCGTGACTTTAAAGAGCAAACAGGAAGAGAATCTTGAGCTCTTGCTGATGGCTCAGGTGCTAGCCTCGAAAAAAGGAATAACTTTCGGAGTCGTTTTCCTGCTCGTTGCCGTCGTGACCATGCAGGGCTTCGTTCTTTGGAGCGATTCGACGAGCTATTCGGTTGCAGCCTTGCTGCAAGGTCCTCGCTGGGCCAAGTTTGAAACAGTTATAGATTTCCTTTTCTTTGGGATTGTGCTCGTCTTATCAATACGGTGCTGTTTCAGACAGCGCGACCTTGATCGCAGTGTAGATGGTCTAATTAATAAGCTTGAGCAATTCAGGCCGAAACCCGCAAAGGACGCCATCGTCGCTTCAGCACAATCCTAAGCGCGTCGCTTTCGTGCTGCGTTATCGGCGCTGTTCGACGCGCTTCTAAGTGGTTGGCATTCGCTGGCTCACTTGGAGAGTTAACAGGGTCATCAGTGTCCTTATCATCGGGCAATTTCAGCCACTCATTGAAAGGAACCCATTTAGCAGTATCACGTGCCGGGCATGCTGCAATCGTGCTGTTCTTGCAGACAAAAATCGCATACACCGGATGAATTTCCCAGCTGGAAATCCGTGTCGGATGTATGCGTTTCTCATGTGCTGTGCCCACTCCGGAGCATGGTCTATGACTGGCATCGAAGAATAAATTTCCGATCATCATAACCGGATGGGTAAACTCATAATCATCAAATCGATCCCAGTCGTCGGGCCGAAAGTGCGGACTAATCTCGGCCGTAATGCTATTACAGGAATCACTGTCTCTGCGTGCTACCAGTTCAATGTGAATGTCGTTGTTCTTGCGGCCCGTCTCGTTGCAATTCACTTTCTCCCCGTTGCTTAAGTTTGAATGTCTGGCGCCCAGGACAAAAGCCACGATGCTCACCAGTTTGCCTTCGGCAAGCGACTTTCCGTTACTTAAGGTGAACGTCTGGGTCAAGGCGTTTCTATTGGGCGGAATGCTTGCAGGCGATCCAAATGGGATGCCTGCATCCGTTAGACGGGTGGCAGTCATCGCATACAGGTTTTTAAGATCAGTAACAGTGAGTTGGGTTGCTGGACCAACCGCACAAAAATTGTTTTTGGCTCTGTTCTGCTCTTTGCTCGCACTGCTGCCATCGCCGGCAGTCGCACACGCCGAATCTATTTTCTGCTTTTGTCTGAGACTCTTGAGTTGTAAAGACAATTCGCAACCAGGCTTGAAGTCCTGACCCTTGACGATGGGCACGATCAGGATCAGGCCGAGAAGAACGAGGATTATTCTATTCATGGCAAGGCTCCTTTTGAGTTAGGAAAAAGTAAGCGCTCTTGAGAAAGTTATTACTCGTTGTGGAAGGCTGGATTTAGCGAGTGTGCGAGGACGCAGAGAACTCGGGGGAATTCAGCCGTTACTGAGACGGCGGGAGGGTATTTTTGATTCTCACGAAAGTCAAGACTGCGAATTGACTCACTAAAAATCTACTCCAAAGGGTATTCGTTGCCTCATATAAGAATCTACTCGAAAAAGTAGACACTGCCGCGGCCCGCAAAGGGCTGGAGGCAGAAGATGAGGCTGACGATGAAACAACGACAAGCAGTCACCGCGGTGACGGTCCAGCGTTACCGCCAAGGCAGTAAGAAAGTGAAGCGACAGATACTGGATGAGTTTTGCAAGACCACGGGTTACAGCCGTGGTTATGCGCGCTTTGTGTTGCGTAATCATGGCCGGCAGGTACTAGCGATGATCATACCAACAGGGAGATCGGTCCATACATGATGCCCGTCCAAAGACTGTAGCGCCACTTCCACTCTGTTTCTTTCGGTTCATGTTTATCCATGCTGTGAAGTTCTCACCTTTGATCTTACTAACTAAGTTTCCGTGGACGCCTCCGCACTGGAGTCCGCTTCTTTAGTAAGTCGGGATGCTTTCTTTCGATCATGTGTGCCAGCGTTTGGCAGCCGACTCCAAGCAGCTTGGCCGCGAGTGTGATCTTTGCCATTTACTTTTACAAGAGTCTCGCTAATTAGATCGTGCTCAAACTTGAAAACTTCTTCTGCCAAGTTGAGACGTTTTCCGCAGATTACGTCGATAATTCGAAAATGGTCGGACTAAGTAGAAACTAGAGGCAAGACGTTAAATCAGTGAGGCAGCGACACTGCCGAGCGCGAAGATATGAAAGCCTGGACCAATGGACCAGGCTCAGGCGCAACTTGGATCATCCGAATGCTGAAGATGTACCGTAGACCGATCCTCACGGTTGGCACTTAACATCCGAGCGACCGCTTCAACAACAGTCGCGAAGATTGTCTCCGCGGAAGGGCAGAGAAGAACAGAACAAGTTTAGTGAGTACAGAATATCGAGGCACAGGCTCTCGAAAGAACGCCTGATGTGGTCTGCCTTCTTGCTTTGCTTTCTCTGACAGAGTGTATTAGATTCTGCGTGTTCTTCCTGACTCCCACTTGATAAGGAAACTCACATGATAGCCTTACAACGTACACACGGCTTCTCCGCGCGTAACTGGCAAATACTCCTAACTAACACAACCTGAATGCAGCCCGCTTATGTGGATGTGAACATGGCGCTCACGTTCTTTGGGGCGGACTAGACAGCAGGTCGTTTTAGGAAAGCCGATTTTATAGGGCACCGATAATACAGCGAGGCGGTGGTCCAAGACGTCACCCACTGCCATGAATAAACAGATTAGTGGAATAGAACCGCTCATTTTTTGCGGAAGGAAACGCGAGGCTAACACTGCATCCCGATTTTATCCATATCAATGATTCACATAGTTAGGCGCTAGTTTGTGACATTTCCGCTCCTCATTACTATTGCGAACACACGCTCGCACAGATTATGAATAACTCACTCATTCCTCGATCCCCTCAAGCGCTCGTGGCCGTCACCGTTGACCTACATCAATGGGATGATCCATTTGACATCACTTTCTCGGCGGAATGGCTGGCACGCGCAGAGATCCGCGCCACTTACTTTGTCACGTCCGCGATGTTCCTGCGAAAGGAGTACGCCGAGCGGTTGCGCGATTTCGCTGGGTTCGGGCATGACGTGGGTAGTCATTCACATCTTCACGATCCAGGTGAGATGAAGGCGCTCGTCCGGGGAAAGGGTGCACATCTACGATTCCTTGAGCATTCGAAAAATATTTACGAGGATTTTTACGGCAGAAGTCCGCGCTCTTTCCGATCTCCCTGCTGGTGCAGACTGGGCCCGGACGCGTTGGATGAACTTCAACGCCTGGGGTACACCGTGGATTCCAGTTCGACCCCGCAGCGTCTGAGTTTTACGGGATCATATCCTTACGAGCGATCATGGTTTTTTGCTTTGCGCCGCTTACGATACATTCGCCCCGGACTCTTGGAAGTACCCACCAGTACATTCCTCGTTCCGGCTAGCTCGACGGCATTCAGGATAATGCGAGGCCATTCAATGGGCTTCGTGCGCACGCTCCTTTGGGAAGCGCTGAATTTCTCTGACCGGGTAGTGACCCTTGAGTTTCATCCCGAAGATTTCAATCCGGATTCCAAACGGCGTTGGATTTGGCATGGCCTTAAGCCGCGAGATTTCCTGCTCCGCAGGGTGGGGGGCTTAGGGTTCAGGCATTATCTCCAGGATTCGAGTTATCAACGCATCAGTGAGAGGACGCGGTCGCTCATGCGACTGATGTCAGGTCACCGAACCGCCACCTTAACGGAGATTGATCTGATAATGGCCGTTGGCCGGGAAGCAGTGGCGGAAGTTACGCCGTTGGTACAGACACATGCCGGAACAAGGTGCTCTGAAAAGCACGAGAAATAGCATCTTTCCGGACTTGAGCGGCATGGAATCTGAATTCTGCTGATGTTATCAGCGCGCTTCGCTTCTAAAACATCTGATGTCGAGTCAACTGTTGAGAATCCTGAACAAGCACAGCCGATCCGACCATTTCTCTCTACTCACTACGGCGGCGATACTGCACCTGCTACTTACCACCTTCATTTACATGACGGGACGCTTTCGGCTCGCCCCTGACATAGTAGATATTAACGGCATCTGGCTGCCATCCCCTTCCGATTGCACATGGGACCGCCTGCAAATTATCTCTCTGGTTAACACTCTCACCCACGATGGAATTGCGGCTTGGCTAAAGATGTCCGCGCCTTGCCACCTCAAGCTTTACTCGTTGGTGTTTAGCGCTTCGAGCTATCTATTCGGCTTCACTATTTTAGGCGCGGAGCCTTTAAACCTTTTTCTTTATCTAGTAATCGTGAGCTTGATATACAAGATCGCGCAGGAGGCGTTTGACAACAGGGTAGCCATTGTCGCCGCCGTGGCTGTCGCGGTGTGGCCCTCTTTCCTCTTACATACCACCCAGGTCTTTAGGGATCCCCTGTTCATCGCCGGGCTGTTGGCTCTGGTATATATTGGTCTGAGATGTGTGATGCGGCCATACTCCTGGCGCGAGGGCTTGGCCGCAGGGGTCATGGCGGGTGCGACGGCAAACTTTCTCCTCGCCGTCCGAATACGTATGTGGATACTCGTCCTGGCCGCACTAGTTGTCCCGTCTTCACTGTTTTTCCTCAGAGGGGCCTTCCGTAAACGCTTTTTATACACCAACGCCACCAGCATTCTTGTGGCGCTGGTTTTAGCCATCGGAGTCCCGATTTTAGTATTTAGTCAACAGTCGGGCCTTGCAGGAGGGATAGCGTCATCGGCTGCGCCTATAACAGAATTTCCGGCCGACACGTGGGAGAAGGCGGGATCACATATCTTGCTACTAAGACAGCGATTCCTTGATACGTATCCTGATGCCGGATCGAACATCGACGCTCACTATCGACCTGCGAGCGTGTCCAGTTATCTGTTGCGCGCGACGGCTGTAGGTTTCTTTGCGCCCTTCCCAAGGATGTGGCTGGAGGCGGGACGCGAGGCGGGCAGAGCTGGAAGGCTGCTCACCGGGGTAGAGACCTTCTTAATTTATCTGGTTCAGGGGTTGGCCGCCTATACGCTTTTTAGAGAGCCGCGCAAAATATCGAGCTGGCTCTTGGTGCTGGTAGCTACAAGTGGCATGATCCCGCTCGGATTTGTCGTCGCCAACATAGGCGCCCTTTACCGAATGCGCTACGCGTTCTGGATGTTGCTGATTGTACTCGGGGCGCGCGGGCTCCAACAAGTACGTTTTGATATCCCGCATGCGATGCACATCTATGTAAGGAATCGGAAGAACAAGGCACGTAATCCGGTGTATTAGGAAGCTCCAGGCGCTCGCAAGCATCTTCGAGCGGGATAATCAAGGCTGCGTCCCCAATAAAGGCTGTGCGAGCGAAACTAAACAGAAGCTATGAATACCGCCCCTTCATCGCGAGAGACTCCCCGGCCTCCTGGGGGCTTCCTTGCCAGGTGCCGGGGAGCATGGGCAAAGGGTGCGAACGAAGGGTTAACATCGCCTTATTAGCTGTTTGCATAGATGAATCGACTTTACTCAAGTCCTTCATCACAGTTGTCCAAAGAACCTTCGGTATTTCTGCCTTGCCGCCAAAACAAGTTGAAAGATTGTCCACTGTGGGCTTTCCTACGGGTTACAGACTGCCCTCGTAGATGATTATGGTCTAATGCTCGCGACTCGGAGTGACTAGCCGATTTAGGGTGCTTCTCGCAACTGCTGGAAGAAACTAAGCACCTCCGTGGTTGTGATCAGAAAGAAGTTGCGAAGATTGTCCAGTGTGGGGAGCCAATTCCTAGCAAGGTCGTTGGGAGCCAGTTCTCTCAGCTGTTAACTATCAAAGACACGGGTGTCTTCGTTAGTCGACATTTTCATCCATCACACTTCGCAATCTCAACCGGAAACGTTCCGGTCTGGTTGGCATCAGCATTGCTCCATTGAAAGGCATGAGCTCCTCCTCCTCCTCAGCCCGCAGCTTAGCGCCGCTACTCGCAATTACCCTTATTTGCCTTGGGTGGTCACCTGTCATACTTGTTTTCTCATATTTCTTACATACAACTTTTTTAAGCTGCCTTCACCGGCACGATCCAAGCGGACCTATCGGGTGGGAGTGGTGGTGCTTTTATACTTATGGCGGTCGTTACTGCCATCAATCTCAATGTAGCGGAGTATTAACGAAAATTCTCACCCAGGGTCGAACGATTTTCGAGGATAGGCCCGCTTAACATCTTTGCCGTTGGTGCTGAGGATGAAAATCTTTAAGATCCCGAGCATTTGGCCATTCTCCTTTTACCAGGAAAAGCCGACGGCCATTCGCGTTTTTCCGTGTCCAGCCTGTAAAGAGACTATTTCAGCGGACGCCGACAACTGCCGTTTCTGTCATCTTCCAATCGCCACCGCAACTGCGGAACGGCTCCTGCTCGAAAACCAACGGGTGACGAATGCAGTTGCCAGCGCCAATACTTTCAGACTCTCGATCTCGCTTGCAGCGTTGGTGATTCTCTGGTGGATCATAGGTGTGCTGACGAAAGATCCCTCGCCGGCGGTCTTCTTGCCGCTCGTTGGGATCGGTTACGGCGCTTTATGGCTCTACAGGTATGGATCGCTCACCACGAGCGACGTGGATTATCCTCTTGCGGTCAAGAGAGTGAAACGAATAACCCTAATATGGCTTCTGGCATTGGTCCTGCCGTGGGGTATCAGTAAGTTGAGTGTCCCGGAGCACCGCTTAGTGACTCAAGAAACCATTGAAATTCAGGGAACTGATCCACCTGTATTCGTACTCTCCGGCCCTGGAAGCATCACTTACTTCGGCGTCGGCGTATTCTCCCCAGCACTACCTGAGAAATCGCCAAACAGAGTTCAGTTTATTTGGGAGATTTTTCCACACGACATTTTTAGCACCACCATTGAGTCGGTGGGTCAAATAGCTTACGCCACGGTGCCCCCAGGTTTCTCACAAAGCACACCAGCTAACGGACCACCGCCGCCACTGGCTCCGCTCGAACCAGGCAAGTATTACGTTTTCTATCTCCTCACAATGGGTGCCCCTCACGTGATGGGTGCATTCGAGATGAAAGATGGAAAAACATCGCGGGTGTACGGTCTTCCTTTTTGCGTCGAGTTCAACGAGAAGGGGGAAGGAGTATGGACTCGCTGTCGCGGGGACGAGAACCCTGCGAAGTAGCCATTGAAATTACTGTTGATTGGCCGGACTAGCCGCTCAAGGGCAGCGTTCGGCGCTTACATTTCTGTAATCCAAACTGTCATGAGCAAAAGCGATCTTCAACATCAGGTCGACGGCATGCTGCGGCGCGGTATATTTTTTTCCATCTTCTGGCTAATGGGGGTTGGGTCACTTATCGCAATTATCCAAGCAGTCAAGGCTCGCAAAATCATTCGGCAGTCCAACGGCGAAATTCGCGGTTCGGGTAAGGTAATGTGGTGTTTCATCGTTGGCGGCGCGGGCTTGTTGTTTTGGAGTTACGTTATCCTGATGGTTGTTATAAACGTCGCGACCACTTAACTGGTGAGATGCGCCGAATACATTGTTGGACCGAGTCGGCGAGTTCCTCATCAACAAGTTCGGTTCTACCATGGCTCGTGTAATCGGCGGCAAGCCGGTCAAATCTGACGTTCGACGTCACAAATCTGCATGATCTTCTGGCAACGTGCGGTAGCTGATCTAATACTTTTTAGCTGAGCTGGTCCTGGTATTTCATTTCTACTTTGTGGTAGGCGTTCTACCGGGACGAGCGATCTCGAAATTGGAAAAGTTTGTCTCTCTATCTCCCGATCAGGAGTTGGAAATCACGGAGCTACATCGCTTCCCGATTTATCCAGATCAGGGTACACATAGTTAAACGCTTCCAATAAAGTTCGAGCGAATGACTTGATGGAGATCGGAAAATGAATACCTGCTCTAAATGTCGGTCGGACAAGGTCATCCCCGACGTGAGGATCATAGACCAGGTGGGGCACAGGATCAGGCTGGGCGTGAACGTCTACGAGCACCCGGAGGCGCTCATCTTCAAGGGGACGCATTCCGGCGCCTTACGCTCGCAGGTTTGCGGCGAATGCGGCTATGTAGAAACTTATGTCGAGGACCCGCGGGAACTATACGCGGTCTACATGGAGAGTCAGGGCGGTAGCGAGAGAGCAGGAGGGTAAGGAGCAACGCACAAC
>Ga0068859_100004898_pt1 | contig 13639 bp, 12 predicted proteins | sample KBSSwiS22_FD_66585 | JGI IMG/M metagenome (GOLD analysis project Ga0068859, IMG submission 66585) | Switchgrass rhizosphere microbial communities from Kellogg Biological Station, Michigan, USA - KBS Switchgrass S2-2 | ecosystem: Host-associated > Plants > Roots > Rhizosphere > Soil ... | reverse complement strand
CTTTCGGGCATCGCCACGGCCGCGCGCCGATTCGTCGAGGCCGCCGCCGGGCGCATCACCATCCTCGATACCCGAAAAACGACGCCGACCTTGCGTGCGCTGGAAAAGTACGCCGTGGCCGCGGGCGGCGCCACCAACCATCGCGTCGGCCTCTTCGACGCGGTGCTGATCAAAGACAATCATGTCAGGCTCGCCGGTGGCGTCGCTCGCGCCGTCGCGCTGGTGCGGGCCGTCCACCCGGACCTGCCGGTCGAAGTCGAAGCGCAGACGCTCGACGAAGTGGACGAAGCCGTCGGTGCGAACGCGGACATCATTCTGGTCGACAACATGTCGCTGGAGGAGATTCGCGGGGCGGTCAACCATGTAGGCGGCCGCGCCAAGGTGGAAATCTCCGGAGGCGTGACCCTCGAGCGCATGTCCGACCTGGCGACGACCGGCGCGGATTTCGTGTCGGTGGGATCGTTGACCCACTCGGTGATCGCCGCCGATATCAGCTTCGAAATCGAGCCACTCTAACTCGCGATGCCGCACGCGCCGGAACCGTTGCCGACCGATCTTGCGGACGCGCTTGCGCGTGTCAATCTGCGCCGCCTCGGGACCGCCACGCTGTTTTTTTCAAGCATCGGGTCAACCAACGACGTCGCCTCGACGCTCGCGAACAGCGGCGATCACGAAGGGGCGATTGTGATTGCTGAAACGCAGACGGCGGGGCGCGGCCGTCGGGGACGGGTGTGGTTCTCGCCACCTGGTGCGGGTCTATATGTGTCGGTCCTTCTGGCTCCCGCTAAAGCACGGCGGGCTCCCGATCGCGCCACGGCGTTGCTCACCCTCGCCGGCGGCGTGGCGTTGGCGGAGGCGGTCGAACATGGAACGGGGCTCGCGCCGGCGATCAAGTGGCCGAACGATCTGGTGGTGGGCCGCCGAAAACTCGCCGGGATCCTGGCTGAAGGCGTTGCGACGCAGGCCGGTCTGCAGTCCGTGGTGCTTGGCTACGGTTTGAATGTGAGCGCGGCAGCGTATCCCGCCGAGCTGAGCGATCGCGTCACCTCGCTCGAATCGGAACTCGGACGTCCAGTTGATCGGGCGGTCTTGTGCGCGCAGTCGCTCGCCAGCCTGGCCGCCCGCTACGACGATCTGCTCGACGGCAGGTTCGATGCTATTCTCGACGCATGGCGCGCACGGTCGCCGGGCAGCCGCGGCATGCGTGTCTCGTGGGAAACATCCGGCGGCACACAAACCGGTGTGACAATGGGCGTCGACGACATGGGCGCGTTGCTCGTGCGCGTCGGCGAACGGACCGAGCGGCTCGTCGCCGGAGAAGTGCGTTGGGCGTGAACGAGCCTGCTGATTCTGGACTTCCATGCTTCTAGCGATTGATGTCGGCAACACCAACATGGTGATCGGCGTGTTCGATGGCAACACGTTGATTCAGAGCTGGCGCCTGCAGACGCTTCGCGAACGGACCTCTGACGAACTGGGTCTGCTCGTCGAAGGTCTGTTCAAGCACAGTGGTCTCGAGCAGGCCAAGATCACCGGCGTCGTCGTCGGCTCGGTGGTGCCGCCGCTGACCGGGACAACCTGCACGATGGTCGAGCAGTTCTTCAAACGCCGGCCGCTGGTCGTCGAGCCGGCCCGCAACGCCGGGATGCCGATCCGCTACGAGAACCCCGCCGAGGTCGGCGCCGATCGCATCGTCAACGCCATCGCCGCCTATGAGCAATTCGGCACCATGCCGGCGCGGCCGCTGATTGTCTGCGACTTCGGCACGGCGACGACGCTGGATGCGGTCAGTGCGAAAGGGGAGTATCTCGGCGGCGCGATTTGTCCTGGCGTGGCGATTTCCGCCGACGCGCTGTTTCAACGGGCGGCGCGGCTGCCGCGCATCGAAGTGCGAAAGCCAAAGAGCGTTGTCGGCCGCACCACGGTCGGGGCCATGGAGTCGGGACTGTTTTACGGGTACGTCGGCATGGTTGAAGGGCTGGTGCGGCGGATGAACACCGAACTCGGCGGCGACGCGGTATGCGTCGCCACCGGTGGCCTCGCGGCGGTCATCGCGCCGGAGACGCAGCTCTTCGATCACGTGGACATCGACCTGACCCTGAAGGGCCTCAGGATGGTGTGGAACAGAAATCAGGGATCCTGAAGGGGCCGCACATCGTGGACGCGGAAAGCAACGGTCGGTCGCGGGCACGCGAGTCCGGCGCGCAGCCCGATCGCGACATCGCCGAGTACTGCCGCGAACTCGAAACGTATCTCTGTCGCAAGAACGATGGCCACCTGATTCGCGTCGTCGGGCCGTCTTTCGATCTGGTCTCGCGGTGGGCGCTCGGCGGTGTCCCGCTCAAGGTCGCGCTTGCTGGAATCGATCGGTACTTCGAACGGTATTACCGCAAGGGCCCCCGTCGGCGGCCGGTGCGCATCGACTTTTGTGAAGCCGATGTCCTCGACGTTTTCGACGAGTGGCGCCGTGCGACCGGGTTGGCCGGATCGGGTCCCGGCGGTGACGAGAAATCGCCGCCGCGGCGCGGGCCCTCGCTGCCCGAACACCTCGAGCGCGTGCTGCTGAAGCTGACCAATGCCCAGGCGACGGGAGTGCTCGGCGCGAGCCTCGACCCGTTGATTGACCAGCTGTCCGCTGAATTGGATCGAGCGAGGGCAGCGTCGGGTGGCGTGCGCGGCGAGGCGCGACGGGCGATGAGCGAGCGGCTCGCGGCGGCCGACGCCAGCCTATTGGCGATGGCCAGGCCGGCGGTAGGTCCCGAAGAGCTCGAGTCGATGCGCCTCGACGTCGATGCGATCCTTGGCTCGGCTGCGGACCACATGGCGCCGGATGCTCGCGAGCGTGCGCGCGAACGAGCGCTCGATCAACTGATACGCGAGCGCCTCCACCTCCCCACCATCAGTTACGCATAAGCGCCGTGATTCGGCCTGGTGACACGTTTTCGCTGCGCATCGAAAAGCCCGCAGCCGGCGGGTGGATGATCGCGCGATCCGACGGTCAGGTGATCCTGGTCGCCGGCGCTGTGCCGGGCGAGCGCGCCAGCATCCTCATTGACCGCGTCGGCAAGGGCGTGGTCTACGGGCATGTCGCGTCGATCGAAGAGGCATCGCCCGACCGCCGCGAGCCCTTTGTCGATCCCGCCTGCGGTGGCTGTCTCTACGCGCACATCTCGTATGGACGGCAACTGACCATCAAAGGCGAGGTGATCGCGGACGCCCTGGCCCGCATCGGCCGGCTCGTCTGGCCAGCGTCGATCGCGGTGGCGGCGTCACCCGATGAGGGCTACCGGATGCGATCGCGGTTGCACCTGCGCAACGGCCGCGTCGGATTTTTCAGAGAGGGCACGCACGAGCTGTGCGATGCCAGGGGCACACGCCAGCTGCTGCCCGACACGTGCGAGGTCATCGACCAACTGGCGCGGCGTCTGCGAGCCTCGCCGGCGATCGGCGGGGAGCTGGAGGTGTCCGAAAACATCGCGGCGACCGATCGAGTCGCGCATTTCGAGCCTGCGACGCCGTTGACGGCAGAGGAATGCTCCGCCGCCACGTCAGGGCTTCGCTTGTCGGGTGTGACGTTGAGTGACGCGAAGAATCCCGGCGGAGCGGCAACAGTCATCAGCGGCGACCCCTATGTCACAGATGTGCTGACGCTGGAAGGCCGCGAAGTCACCCTGCGCAGGCACGTCCAGGCATTCTTTCAAGCCAATCGTTTCCTGTTGAGTGACCTGGTCGCGCAGGTCCTCACGAACATTGACGTGGGACAGGTCGTTGTCGATCTGTATGCCGGCGCCGGGTTGTTCTCTCTCGCTGCCGCGATCGTCCGCGGGGCACACGTCACCGCGGTCGAGGGCGACCGTTTTGCGGCCGCCGATCTCGCCGCGAATGCGGCCACGACCGCGGGTGGCGTACGCGCTGTGCATCAGTCGGTGGAAACGTTTGCGGCGCATCACCGCACTCCGCCCGCTGTGCTCCTCGTCGATCCACCGCGCACCGGCATGTCGAAAGACGCGCTGGCTGGCGCTATTCAGATGGACGCGGAGACGGTGGTGTACGTCTCGTGCGACGTAGCGACGCTCGCCCGGGACGCCAGGCGGTTTGTCGACGCCGGCTACGCACTGCAGGCGATCACCGCCTTCGACTTGTTTCCGAACACGCCCCACGTCGAGACCGTCGTGGCGTTTCATAAGGGCTAACTTCGACGGCTTGACTTCTGCGGCTTGTTTAGTACTAAATGTTTAGTAGACATGGCGACCAAGCTGCTGACCCCCCATGAGCTCGAGATCATGCAGATCGTGTGGGGTCGCCCCGAGGCGACCGTCCGCGATGTGTATGAAGAGCTGCGCACCCGCCGCAAGATCGCGTACACGACGGTGATGACGCTGATGCAGATTCTCGAGAAGAAGGGGCATCTGAAGAAATCCGCCGTCGAACGCCGCCACGTCTATCGCGCCGCCCGTCCACGGCGGCAGACCGTGTCGGCACTGCTCAAAGACTTTCTCGACCGCGTCTTCAACGGGTCTGCAAAACCACTGCTGGCGCACCTGGTTTCGGAAGGACGACTGTCGAAAGCCGAGATCGAAGAACTCCGTCAGCTGTTGGAGGATCAGAAGTGACGTCGGCGGTCTTCACGGATCTGGTGGCCTACAGCTGCGGTCTGTCACTGATGGCTTTCGGCGCGTGGCTGGCGACGGCGTGGGCACCAGTCCATTCGCCGCGTTTACAGCTGGCGTACTTTCAAACGACGCTGGTTGCGGCGACGACGTGGCCGCTCTGGTCGCTGATAAGACCCGCGAGGGCAATCGGCGGCGGGGTGTTGCCGATCCTGGTTTCGGCAGACGCGAGCGCATCCACGTGGCCGGCGGCTGCGTCGGCGCGCAGCGCGATCGTCGTCGTTCTCCTTGGCGGAATTGTTCTTCGGTTCGCCTGGCTGGCGTTCGGCTGTCTGCGCTTACGCGCCTGGCGGCGGGACGCAGTCAGGCTCGAGCCGCTCCCGGCGTCGATCGCCGACGTCGAGCGGGTTCTCGGTATTCGCGCCCGCTGGTTCGTCACCGGGCAGCTCGCGAGCGCGGCGACCTACGGTTTCTGGCGTCCGGTCGTGCTTCTGCCGGCGCGCGAGCGCCTGGATTCTCCGTCAACGCTCAACCTGGTGGCCTGGCACGAGTTGCTTCACATCCGGCGCCGTGACTGGCTCGTCGTGCTGGCGGAGGAGTGCCTGCACGCAGTGCTCTGGTTTCAGCCGGCCGTCTGGTTCCTGATCGATCGGATCCGCCTGTATCGCGAACAGGTGATCGATGAAGGAGTCGTGTCCGCGACGGGCGCGGCGAAGGACTACGCGCGAGCGCTGCTGGACGGCACCGGCGTCGACTGGGCGATGGCGCCGCGGCCGGCCTCTCAGTGGTCACGTGCGCGTCATCTGCGCTCACGAATTCGGGCCATCGTCAATGGAGGACGTATGTCGACTGCGATGAGGGTGAAACGATCGGGTGTGTTCGCGACGGCGCTGATCGTCTCAGCCTATTCCGCCTTGTATGCGTTTCCGCTCCAGGGATCCGGCGCCCAGAGCGATCGACATGTGTACTCCACGAAAGATCCCGGCGTGACGCTGCCGAAGATCGTCAGGGAAGTGAGGCCGCAATACACGCAGGAAGCGATGGACGCCCACATCGAGGGATCGGTCCAGCTGGCTCTCACCATCGAGGCTGACGGATCGGTCAGCGACGTGCAGATCACGGAGTCACTCGATCCGACCTTCGGTCTGGATGATCAGGCCGTCAAGGCGGCCTGGCAGTGGCTCTTCAGCCCGGCCACCAAGGACGGGCATCCGGTCGCAGTTGGAGTCGACCTGCAACTCAAATTCACGTTGAAGTGACGGGCCCCCCTGAAGCGGACACTACGTACGAGCCGTCTTGGAGACTTTGTTCGCGGCCTCGACGAAGCCCTCGAACAACGGCCGGAATTCTCCGGTGCGCCAGAAGTTCTCGGGATGCCACTGTACGCCCAGGCAGAAGTGCGCCGCCGGATCCTCGATCGCCTCGATGACGCCGTCGGGCGCCGTGGCGCTCACCTGAAATCCGGGCGCGAGCGTCTTCACCGACTGGTGATGCCGGCTATTCACCTCGCACGAGTCGGCATCGCTCAACCGCTCCCGCATCAGCCGGGTCAGCAGCGAGTCCTTTTCCAGCCACACTTCGTGCGCCAGGTCGTACGACTGATGCGGCGGCACGCTTTGCTTGTGTTCCAACGCGCCGGTCACCTGCGATGGGATGTCCTGAACCAGCGAGCCTCCCGCCGCGACGTTCAGCACCTGAACGCCCCGACAAATCGCCAGAATCGGCAGTTTCCGTTTTCGGGCTTCTTTCACAAGCGCGATCTCGAATTCGTCGCGTTCCGGCGCCACCGCTTTCACGGCGGGGTGTTTCTCCTCGCCGTATCGCGTCGGCGCCACATCGTCGCCGCCGGTGAGCAGCAGGCCGTCCATCCCTTTCAACGCGTCCTCCACGCTCATGCTGGCGTCGACGATGTGGACGTCGCCGCCGGTATGGAGGATCGCCTGCTTGTAATCTTCGAGCCGCGAACACGTCGTAATCGCAATGTGAGCCATGGTTACATCCGGGTCGGAACTTCGATTCCCATCAGATCGAGTACACGCGTCATCTGTGCGCGAAAGTGAGCGACGCCGGCAGCCCGCCAGCGACGGCGCGCGCGATCCTCTTCATTGAGAATCGGGTAGCGATGGTAGAACGCGTTGAAGAGCTGCGCGAGGCCGAACGCGTACTTGGCCAGCACCGAAAATTCGAGTGCCCGGATGGTCTGCTCGACGACCTCATCGAGGCGAGCCGCCTCGAAGACCAGCGCCCACAAGTCGTGGGGATCCGGTTCACCGTGGCCGGCGGTAATTTCGTCGCGACTGAGTGACTCGAGTCCAGCCAGCATGTCTTGCTCGGAGAGCCCCTCGCGCTCGCGGAGCTTGTTGAAGATGTTGTTGGCGCGAACGACCGCGTACTGCAGGTACGGACCGGTTTCGCCCTCGAAGCTGAGCGCTTCCTCCATATCGAAGACGATCAGCTTGCCGCGCGAGAACTTCAGCATGAAGTAGCGAATCGCGCCAACGGCAATCTGCGACGCGACCCGATTGCACTCGTCGGCCGTGAACTCGGGATTTCGCTTGGCGACTTCGGCTGACGCTTTTGCGATCAACAGGTCGAGCAGGTCGTCGATCTTGACGCCCAGACCTTTTCGTCCGGACACTTCCACGAACGGTTTCTTTGCCTCGTCGCCTTCGGCCTCGGGATAGCCGAGCTCGCGAGCGGTGGCGTGGGAGAGCGCCACCATCTCGTAGGAAAAATGAATCGAGTTCTCGGCTTCCGTTGGATGACCGAGCGTTCGCAGCGCCTGGCTCAGAAGCGCCTGCAGATACATCTGCCGGGAGTCGATGACGTTGTAAATGCGTTTCGCGCCGCCAAACGCGGGCGCATCCCGCTCGCCGTCGGCGGCGGTCGTCGACCAGAGCGCGTGACCGTCGGCCTGTGTGGCGAACCGGCGGTAGCGAAAATCGCGGCCCAGCAGTCCGAACTTCCAGAACTGGTTCGCAATGTCCTTGCCGACGTAAGTGACGACGCCGTTCGACCGGACGATCACTTTCTCGCGCGATTCCTCTTCAGACTCGCTCGCCTCTGGCTGATCGCCTTCCTCAATCCGCATCACCCAGCAGCCGGCCAGACGGCCCTCGGTCTGCAGGAACACGGCGCCCTGCGCCCGCAGAATGTCAAAGGCGTGCGCCCAGAATTTCAGACGAAGGATGTCTCCTTCGTAGGTGAGGAGGTCATACGCGATATTGAGCCGCGACATCGTCTTCAGATGCGTCCGCACGATCCGTTCGACGATGAAGGCTCCCATCTCGGCGATCTCGTTGCCACCGTGCTCGAGATCGTGGAGCGCCCGCGCCCGGATTTCGAGCCGGCTCTTGTCGCCCTCGTACCATTCGGTGACGCGCGAATAGAGATCCCAGCAGTAATAATCGAACCGTGTCGTATCGGCGATGTGCCGGACCTCCGCCAACGATTTCTGCTCGAGTTCCTTGAAGCCGACGATGACATCGGCGACCTGGACGCCCATGTCGTCGATGTAGTTCTGCACTTCGACCGGCGTGCCGCAAAAGCGAAGAACTCGCACCAGCGTGTCGCCGAGCGCCGCGTTTCGCAGGTGGCCGACATGCGCGGCCTTGTTCGGATTGATCGCCGTGTGCTCGACAATCGTCTTGTCGACCACGCCCAGAGCCGGCGAGGGCTCCGCGTTCATGCGTTCGAGCAGGAACGACGGCCGTTCGAGGAACAGGTTCAAATAGCCATTCGGCGTCGGCACGATGCGATCGACGCCGGGAATCGGTCCGATCGCAGGGGCCAGATCCTGGGCGATCGCCTTTGGCGCCTTCCGAAGCGTTCGAGCGAGCTGAAACGCGACGGTGACCGCGAGGTCGCCCAGCGCCCGGTTTGGCGGCGTTTCAATGGCAAAGGGAGGAACCTCGGCCAGACCAAATTGCCGTTGCACGGCGTCCCGGACGGCGCCGTGGACACGTTGTTGAATCGGAAGAATCATGAACCCGTACTTGGCACGCCTCAGGCTCTGACGCGACTAAATGACGCTAAGTTCGTGATACGATTATAGTTCGTGACCCAGAAGCGCCTCGAGATCGTGCAGCTCAGCAGGCGTGTTCACGTTGGCCAGCACACGTTCGCCGCCAAACATCGCGACGTGTTCTCGATCGACCACGTGCACCCTCAGGTCCTCAAAGAGATCAGCCATCTTCAAGCGATGCTCGGCCAGATGCCGCAGGACCGCCGGATGGCAGGTTCGGCGGTAGACCGCGCACAGGGGATGATATCCGCGTTCGGTGCGCGGCACGACAGCATCTACCAGGCGGGTCAACTCCAGCAACCGGCCGAGAAAGTCAGCCGTGATAAACGGCATGTCGCAGGCTACCAGCATCAGTTCGTCGTCGCGCGCGGCGCCGAGCGCCGCTTCCAGACCGGCCAGCGGGCCGCTGGCCGACACGCGATCGTCGAGCAGGCGGACGCCGGCGATCTGTTCATTCTGGCGACCACCGACGATCATGATGTCATCGGTCAGCTGGCGCAATGCATCCAGCTGACGCTCGATGATTCGCCGGCCGCCGACCACCAACTCGCGTTTATCGCTGCCGCCGAAGCGGCGCGCCTGACCGCCGGCAAGAATCGCTGCACTTGCCACAGTTCGGCGATCTTACCCCCGGGTTGATATGCGAGACGCCGGCATCGGCCGCGTGCTTGTGGCCAGCCTCCATCAGGGCATCGCGGACGTTCTGCCGACACGGCTGGGGTTTTATGAGAACTGGCTGAACGCGGAGGGGCTTCGCGGCGGGACGATCGGTCTGGGCGCGGTCAATGCGGTGCTCAGTTTTCTGCGCCAGGAAGGCGACGCCTATCGCACCATCACCGCGCGAGCCGGCGAATACACGGCCGAGTGGACCGTCGAGACGATGTCGTCGTTCCAGCGATCGTTTCTGAACGCGGCACCGGCATGGCTGCGCACGCGGCTTCTGCTTCGGATTGGCCGGCGGGTGGTCCACGACTGCTTTCAGGGCACGCGCGCCGCGGTCCGGGTCAGGAATGGCACGGCCCGGATCAATGTGCGCGATTCAGTGTTCTGTTCGGTTCGCGACCGCGTCGAGCATCCGTTATGCGGATTCTATGCGGCGATGTATACGCGGCTGTTTGCCATGTTCAACCTGGGATCGATGGCGACCGTGGTCGCCTGCCGCGCGACCGGCGAGCAGATGTGCGCCTTGAACATGCCATTGTCGGCTGAAGGGTCGTCCGCCGAATCGGCTTTGAGCATTTCATGACATCAGCAAGGCGCCTGCTGCTGTTCGGGTTGGCCGGCTTATTTGCCGCTGCGAACGCGTCCGCCCAGGCGGCCGACCAGGCGCTTGGTCGCGTGCTGGTCATGCCGTTTGACAACGTCACGCACGACGGCCGAATCATCTGGATTGGCGAGGCATCGGCGGTGCTGCTGGCCGACGATCTGAATGCGTTTGGCGTAAACGCGATCACCCGCGAGGAACGGCGCCAGGCGCTGGAGGTCCTGCAGGTGCCGCCAACCGCGTCGTTGACCGATGCGACCGTGATTCGGATCGGACAGATTGTCGGCGCCGCCCAGGTCGTGCTCGGCACCGTGCAGCTCGAGGGAGACGATCTGGTCGTCCGCGCCAGAGGTATTGCGCTCGAATCGGGCCGTCTGCAGAGCAACATCAGCGAGCGCGGGCCGATGGCCGATCTCTTTGCGATCTTCGAGCGCACCGCGCGGCGAATCATGTCGTCGTCGACCGTCGGCGCCGGCGGCGCGCCGCCGATCCACCCCCCGGTGGCGGCGTTCGAAAACTACATCAAGGGTCTGCTCGCCGAAACGCCGGCGACGGCGCTGACCTATCTCAACGCCGCGGTTCGGGCCGATCCGAGGTTCGACGAGGCGCGACTGGCGCTGTGGCAGGTGTTCGACGATCAGGCGGAGCACGAGCGGGCGCTGGCGGCGGTGCGAGCCGTTCCGCCGACATCGGACCTATCGCGTCGCGCGCGCTTTCTCACCGCCTTGTCCCAGGTCAACTTGTCCCGGTACGACGATGCGTTCGCCACTTTCAAGGCGCTCGTGGACGCGCGGCCATCCGCACCTGCGTTGAACAACCTTGGCGTCATCCAGCTGCGGCGTGGTGGATCGCAGCAATTGGGAACGGCGACCTATTACTTCAACAAGGCCGCGGAGGCTGATCCGACCGAGCCGGACTACTTCTTCAACCTCGGATACGCATATTGGACCGAGCGAGACTTCCGGACGGCGATCTACTGGCTGCGCGAGGCGGTACGGCGCGACCCGACCGATGGCGAAGCTCATTTCGTTCTGGGTGTGGCCCTGAGCGCGGCCGAGAACGCGGCGGAAGCCAGTCGCGAGAAGGAGCTGGCCCGGCGGCTGTCGTCCACCTATGCGGAGTGGGAAAAGCGGCCGGCCGCGGACCCGGTCCCCAAAGGACTCGAGCGCATCAAGCGCGATGTGGAGCTGCCGCGCGCGCGCCGTATCGAGGCCGCGCTGGCCACCGGCAATCAACGGGATCAGCAGGAGCTCGCGCGCTTCTATTTCGACCGGGCTCGTCGGCTATACGAGCAGGAGCACGATCGCGAAGCGATCGACGAGCTCCAGCGAACGCTGTTTCTGTCGCCGTATCAGGCCGATGCGCACCTGCTGCTGGCACGTATTTATTTGCGCGGCGGCCGCGTCAGGGAGGCCATCGACGCGCTGAATATTTCCATCTGGAGCGATGAGACCGCCGACGCGCATGCCGTTCTCGCTCAGGCTCACGTCGAGGCGCGCGAGCTCGACCTGGCCAAAAGTGAAGCCACGCGTGCGTTGACGCTCGACCCCCAATCGGTCGAGGCCAAACGCATCCTGGACCAGCTCGCGAAATAGCTTCGAACGTACCTCTTGTACTTCTTGTACAGAATGGTACAATTCACACCCGCATGGCTTCTCGCACCGCCGAGGACGGCTTCCACGAGATTCAACTGAACGGCAAACAGCTGGTGTTTTTGTTCATGGCCGCGACCGTGGTGTCGGTCGTGATCTTCCTCTGTGGCGTGTTGGTCGGTCGTGGCGTGCGCACCGAGCGAACCGCCGCGCAGGTGGCCGCGCTCAGTGAAGCGCCGAACCCGGAAATTCTTCCATCCGCACCCGCGTCGACGCCGCAGGCGATACAGGCCGGCGCCGATCCGCGGAGCGCTGCGCCGCCCGCGCCGGTGGACGACCTGAGCTACTCGAACCGCGTCGAAAAATCGAGCGGCGTGAGCGAGGCTGACATCCGGCCGGATTCGGCCAAGGCTGCCGACGCCGCGAAAGCGTCCGACGAACCAAGGACGGCGGAAAAAGCGCCGGCCCCGGTTGCGAAGGCTGAGAAGCCGGACAAGATTGAGAAGACCGGGAAGGTTGAAAAGTCCGTGAGCGCCGAGAAGGCGCCGCCAGTGCCGAAACCGATGCCCGAGCCCGTCGCCGCCGCGCCAAAGGAACTCGCAGCAGCATCTGCGCCGTCGCCGACGCCGGCGGCTGCAGCTGGCGATGGCTATGCCGTTCAGGTTGCCGCGGTCAACGCCCGTGGCGATGCCGACGCGATCGCGAAGCGGTTCAGCTCGAAAGGCTACACGGCCTACGTCGAAGTGCCACCGAATGGCACCGGCACTGTCTTCCGGGTGCGAATCGGCACCTTCAAAACCAAACGTGAAGCGGAGACAATAGCGGCGAAGCTGCAGAAGGAAGAGCAGATCAAGCCCTGGGTTACTCGCTGAACCGGTCGTCGGCCCTCATCCTCGCCCTGGTGGCGGGCGTCCTCCTCGCGGTCAGTTTTCCGAAATTCGGTCACGCAGCGTTCGCGTGGATTGCGCTGACGCCGCTGCTCGTCGCGGTCCATCGGCAGCCGATGCTCCGCGCGGCCAGTCTGGGATTTGTCGCCGGCGTGGTTTATTTTGGCGCCACTCTTTACTGGATCACGCTGGTAATGGTGGTGTACGGCGACGTGCCGCTGGCCGCAGCCGTGCTGATCAACATCGCGCTCGTAGCCTACCTTGCGCTGTTTCCGGTGATCTTCGCGATGGTGATGGCGCGGTTGACGGCGGCGAACGGCGCGCGCGCACTGCTGACAGCACCAATCGTCTGGGTGGCCACTGAGCTCGGCCGCACCTACCTCCTGACCGGGTTCCCGTGGGTCCTCCTCGGATACAGCCAGGTGAGTGTCCTGCCGGTGGCCCAGCTTGCCAGCGTGTTCGGCGTGTTTGGTCTGTCGGCACTGGTCGCCAGTGTCAGCGCGACGCTGGCCTTCGCGGCAGTACTGGCCAATCCTTCGCCCGCCGGCGTTCGCAGCGGCCGGGTGAGCAGAAACGCATTCCTGCCGCTCGCTGTGTCGCTCGGCCTGGTGGCGATGACGGCGATTTGGGGAAGCCTGCGGATTCGTCAGGGAACGCTCCTGACAAGCGGCGAAGCGGTCCGAGTCGGCTTGCTTCAGGGAAATGTAGCGGAAGCCGACCGCTGGCAGGATCAGAAAGCCGCCGAAGTGTTCCGGCGATACCTGGACATGAGCCGTCAGGCCGTCGCCGGCGGAGCATCATTTGTCGTGTGGCCCGAGTCGGCGACGCCGTATCCGTTCGGAGAGGATATCAACGCAACCGATCAGATGCGGGGACTGGCGCGGCGCCTCAACGTGCCCGTCCTCATCGGCAGCGATCAGATTGTTCATGGCGGCGAAACGAAGTATTACAACGCCGCTTTTCTGATTCGCCCTGACGGGTCCGAAGGCGGCGTCTACCGCAAGATGCACCTGGTGCCGTTTGGCGAGTACGTGCCGGCGCGCCACCTGTTTTTCTTCATGTCGCGGATCGTTCAGGCGGTCTCCGATTTTTCGGCTGGCGAATCGATCGAAGTGCTTCCCGTCGATGGTCACAAGGTCAGCACATCGATTTGCTACGAGATCGTGTATCCCAATCTGGTTCGCCAGTTCACGGCTGCCGGCAGCGAACTGCTGACGACGATCACAAACGACTCGTGGTTCGGCGCCACTTCGGCGCCGTAC
>Ga0068859_100004897_pt1 | contig 13640 bp, 10 predicted proteins | sample KBSSwiS22_FD_66585 | JGI IMG/M metagenome (GOLD analysis project Ga0068859, IMG submission 66585) | Switchgrass rhizosphere microbial communities from Kellogg Biological Station, Michigan, USA - KBS Switchgrass S2-2 | ecosystem: Host-associated > Plants > Roots > Rhizosphere > Soil ... | reverse complement strand
CGCGGCCAGAGCACGCTGCTCACGCGCATCTCCCAGATCCAGGACATCCACGTCCGCGTCAGCATCCCCGAGCGCGACTACCTCGAGTATGCGCGGCGCGCCGAAGAGCGTCGCAAGACCGGCGGGGCGGAGGTCGAGCGCGCGTTCGAGCTCGTCCTCGCCGACGGGACGGTCCATCCCGAGAAGGGGAAGCTGGTCTTCGTGGATCGCGCGGTCGATGCGGCGACCGGGACGATCCTCGTCGAGGTCGCCTTCCCGAACCCGGCCGGACTCATCCGCCCCGGCCAGTACGGCCGCGTGCGGGTCGCGATCGACGAGCGCAAGGGCGCGATCCTCGTGCCGCAGCGGGCGGTGAACGAGCTCCAGGGGACGTACAGCGTCGCGGTCGTGAAGCCGGACGACACGATCGACATGCGGATGGTCACGGCGGGCGCGCGCGTCGGCACGCTCTGGGTCATCGACCAAGGGCTCAAGCCCGACGAGAAGATCGTCGTCGAGGGGATCCAGAAGGTCCGCCCGGGGATGAAGGTGACGCCGGTCGCGGTGCCGATCTCGGAGAAGTAGGCCGTGGCGAACTTCTTCATCCGCCGGCCGATCGTCGCGATCGTCATCTCGATCCTGATCGTCCTGCTCGGCCTGAACGCGCTGCGCGGGCTCTCGTTCGAGCAGTACCCCTTCCTCGCCCCGCCGACGATCCGCGTGACCGCGACCTATCCGGGCGCGTCCGCGGTCGCCGTCGAGCAGTCGGTCGCCACCCCGATCGAGCAGGAGGTGAACGGCGTCGAGGGGATGATCTACATGAAGTCGTCGAACACGAGCGACGGCCGCATGTCCCTCGACGTCAACTTCGAGGTCGGCACGAACCAGGACATGGCGAACGTGCTGACCCAAAACCGCGTCTCGTCCGCCCAGGCGCGCCTCCCGCAGGAGGTCACTCAGCAGGGCGTCACGGTCAAGAAGCAGAGCCCCAGCATCCTCATGGTGGTCTCGCTCGCCTCGCCCGGCGGGAGCTACGACGCGAACTTTCTCATCAACTACTGCGGCATCAACCTGCGCGACCGCATCTTGCGCATCCCCGGGATCGCGCAGGTGGACCTGTTCGGCGGGACCGACTACGGGATGCGGATCTGGCTCCGCCCGGACAAGATGGCAAAGCTCGGGCTCACGCCGTCCGACGTCATAGGCGCGATCAGGGAGCAGAACCTCCAGGCCCCCGCGGGCCGCGTCGGCATGCGGCCGTCGCCGCCCGACCAGGAGTTCACCTACACCGTCTCCGCCCCCGGCCGCCTCGTCACCGAGGAGGAGTTCAGCAACATCATCATCCGCGAGACCGAGACGGGCGCGCAGATCCGCGTGAAGGACATCGGCCGTGTCGAGCTCGGCTCGCAGGACTACAACTCGTTCGGCCGCCTGGACGGGAAGCCCGCGGGCGCCATGGCCATCTACCTGCTCCCGGGCGCCAACCAGCTCCACGCCGCCGAGTCGATCTACCACACCATGGACGAGGCGAAGTCGTTCTTCCCGCCCGACATGGACTACAAGATCGTGTACGACACGACCCCCGCGGTCGAGGCCTCGATCGAGTCGATCGTCCATACCTTCGTGGAAGCGATCATCCTCGTCACGCTCGTCGTGTTCCTCTTCCTGCAGAACCTGCGCGCCACGATCATCCCGCTCCTGACGGTGCCGGTGTCGCTCATCGGCACGTTCATCTTCTTCCCGGTCCTCGGCTTCTCCGTGAACACGCTCTCGATGTTCGGCCTCGTGCTCGCCATCGGCATCGTCGTGGACGACGCGATCGTGGTCGTCGAAGCCGTCATGCACCACATCGAGCACGGGATGAGTCCGCGCGACGCGACGATCCAGGCCATGAAGGAAGTCTCGGCGCCGGTCATCGGCATCGCGCTCATCCTCTCCGCGGTGTTCATCCCGGTCGCCTTCATCCCGGGGCTGACCGGCCGGATGTACCAGCAGTTCGCGCTGACGATCGCGATCTCGGTGCTGCTCTCGGCGTTCTCGGCGCTCTCGCTGTCGCCCGCGCTGGCCGCGATGCTCCTGAAGCCGGCGAAGCCGATGCGAGGGCCCCTCGGCAAGTTCTTCAAGGGGTTCAACAACGTCTTCGAGAAGGCGACGAGCGGCTACGTCGCCGGCGCGCGCCTGCTGGTCCGCAAGTCGATCCTGACGATCGTCATCGTCGCCATCGTCGGCCTGGGCGCCGCGCTGTTCGGCGGCGCGATTCCCTCAGGCTTCATCCCCGAGGAAGACCAGGGGATCATGGGCGTCAACGTCATGCTTCCCGCGGGCTCGTCGCTCGAGCGCACGAGCGCCGTGCTGAAGCAGATCGAGGAGATCCTCGGCAAGACCGACGGGATCGAGTCGTACCAGACCATCGGCGGGTTCGGCCTCGTGACGAACACCTATCAGCCGAACTTCGGGACGATCTTCGTCCGCCTCAAGCCGTGGGAGGAGCGCCACGGGGCCGAAAACCACGTCAAGGGTTTCATGTTCCGCCTCATGCCGCAGTTCGCGAAGATCCCCGAGGCGATCATCTTCCCCTTCAACATCCCGACGATCTCGGGGTTCGGAGCCTCGGCGGGCTTCAACTTCCTCCTTCAGGACCGGAGCGGAACGCTCTCGGTCGAGCGGCTGGGAGAGCTGACGCTGAAGTTCGAGGAGGCGGCTCGGAAGCGCCCGGAGATCGGGAACATCTTCACCTCGTTCGATCCGCGCTACCCGCAGGTGAAGGTCGATCTCGATCGCGAGAAGGCGCGCAAGCTCGGCGTGCCGATCAACGAAGCGTTCCAGGCGCTCTCCGCGAGCCTGGGCGGCACCTACGTCAACGACTTCAACCGCTTCGGCCGCCTCTTCCGCGTCTACGTGCAGGCGGAGTCGGACTACCGGCGGAAGCCCGACGACATCGGCCAGATCTGGGTCCGCAGCAGCACCACCGGGGACATGATCCCGCTCGGCACGCTCGTCACCATCTCCTCGCAGGCGGGGACCGAGCTGACGAACCGCTTCAACCTGCTTCGCTCGGTCGAGATGCAGGGCACGCCCGCGCGCGGCTACGCGTCGGGCCAGGCGCTCGCGGCGCTCGAGGCGGTCTTCAAGGAGACGATGCCCGCCGAGATGGGCTTCGCGTACGCGTCGCTGTCCTACCAGGAGAAGACCGCCCCTCCCGCGGGGCCGACCTTCCTCGCCGCCATCCTCTTCGTCTTCCTGCTCCTCGCCGCGATGTACGAGAGCTGGCGCCTGCCGTGGGCGGTCCTCCTCGGATCGCCGCTCGTCGCGCTGGGCGCCTTCTTCGGCGTGTGGCTCCTGAAGTACGACAACAACGTCTACGTGCAGATCGGCAACATCATGCTCATCGGCCTCGCCGCAAAGAACGCGATCCTCATCGTCGAGTTCGCGAAGATGAAGCACGAGAAGGAGGGGATGCCGATCCCCGAGGCGGCGCTCGAGTCGGCCCGCCTGCGCTTCCGCCCCATCCTCATGACCGCCTTCGCCTTCATCCTCGGCGTCATCCCGCTCATGAAGGCCTCGGGCGCCGGCGCGGGCGCGCAGAACGTCATGGGCACCGCGGTGTTCTTCGGCATGCTCGTCGCGACGGCGCTGGGCGTGTTCCTCATCCCGGGGAACTACGCGTTCGTCGAGCAGCTCGGAAGGAAGAAGAAGCTGGCCGCCGCGGCGGCGGCCAAGCCTCCGGAGCCAGCGCCGACCCCCGGCGGAGCGCACTGAGGTGAAAAAGGCGCTCCTCCTCGTGTTCGTCCTCGTACTCGCGGGCTGCAAGCTCGGGCCGAACTACAAGCGTCCGGAGGTGAAAACACCGGACGCCTGGCGCGACATCACGTCCGCCGAATCCACGACGCTCGCGAACACGCCGTGGTGGGACGTCTTCGACGACCCCACGCTCCAGGAGCTGATCAAGATCGCGCTGACCGAGAACAAGGATCTCAAGATCGCGGTGGAGCGCATCGAGGAGGCCCGCGCCCGCTACGGCTTCGCCCGGGCGGACCTGTGGCCCCAGCTCGACGCGCGCGGCACAGCCGGAAGCCTCCGGTTCAATGCCGGGAGCTTGGTGCACACCCCCGAATCCGACGCCGGCGGGGACACCGCGACCGAGACCGACATCTATTCCGCCCAGATCGGCATCAACTGGGAGATCGACTTTTTCGGCCGCATCCGCCGCGCGACGGAGGCGCAAAAGGCCCTCTTCCTCGGCACCGAGGAGGCAAGACGCTCCACGGTCCTCACGCTCGTCGCCGACGTCGCGCGCTCGTACCTGGAGCTGCGCGATTTCGACAACCGCCTCGAGATCGCCCGTCGCACGATCGAGAACAGCAGCGAGTACGTCCAGCTCGCCAAGGATCGCTACGAGGGAGGCATCACGCCCGAGGTGGACTTCCGCCAAGCCGAGGCGGAGCTCCACCGCGTCGAGGCGATCGCGTACGACCTCGAGCGCCTGATCGCGCTCAAGGAGAACGAGCTGTCGGTGCTCCTCGGGAGGAACCCCGGCGCGATCCCGCGCGGCCGCCCGCTCCAGGAGCAAAAGCTCCCCCCCGCCATTCCGGCCGGCCTTCCCTCGGAGCTGCTGGACCGACGACCGGACATCCGCGAAGCGGAGCAAACGCTCGCCGCCGCGACCGCGAACATCGGAGAGGCGAAAGCGCTGCTGTTCCCGCAGATCTCGCTGACGGGTGCGTACGGGTACACGAGCACCGAGCTCGACACGCTGTTCGACGGTCCGAGCAAGGCGTGGAACATCCTGGGAAACCTCGTCCAGCCGATCTTCAACTACGGGAAGAACAAGCGGCGCGTCGAGGTCAGCGAGTCACGCCAGCGCCAGCAGCTCTACGACTACGAGCGCACGATCCTGAACGCCTTCCGCGAGACCGAGGACGCGCTCGTCAGCTACCGCAAGACGGGCGAGATGAGCCAGGCGCAATCCGGCCGCGTCGTGGCGGAGCGCAAGGTGCTCGAGCTCGCGGAGCTGCGCTACCGGGGCGGCGTGGCGGCGTACCTGGAGGTCCTCGACGCGCAGCGCTCGCTGTTCGGCGCGGAGCTCGACGAGGCCTCGACGGTCGGCAGCCACCTCGTCTCGCTCGTGCAGCTCTACAAGGCGCTGGGCGGCGGGTGGCCTTCCGCGCCGGAAGACTGATCGCCAGGCCTCACACCACCGCCTTCATCAAGACCTTGACGATCTCCTTCAGCGGCATGACGGTGAGCACGAGCGGCAGCATCGGGAGCGCCGCGGAGGCCGCGAAGGCGATCGCGGTGCGCTTGTCGAGCGGGGTCGAGCGCATGGAGTCCAACCGCTCGTAGGCGCCGCCAAGGTCGGCGAGGGATTGGAAGTCACCCGAGCCGAGCAACTCCGACGACTCGGCGCCGTCGTGCATCCACTTCGCTTCGAACGCCTGCGAATAGCGCGTCGAGAGATTGCCGTATTGCACGAGCGCAGCGCGTTTCGCGCGCTTCAGTGGCCCCAGAAAGATCGCGAACGGCGAGAAACCGACCAGCACCGACACGACGATGAACGCGATGAGCGCGTTCTTGAAGCTCATCAAGGAGGCGCCGGCCTGGAGGATGTCGGTGCCGATCGCCGCCGCGACGACGCAGCTCGCGGCGAGCGGGATCATGGCGAACGTGTTCTGGCCGAGGGTGACGAAGCCCAAGCCCCCGGCGCGGTCGGCGTGCGTCGCGACGAGGTGCAGGTCGAGCTTCGACACCTTCTTCAGGAACCAGCACCAGATCACGTAGCGCCAGATCCAGCGCATGAAGAGAAAGCCCACGACCGGCGTCATCGCGACGTACCACCAGCCGGCGGGGGAGAGATGCTCGTTTCCGGGCGCGCCTTGCTCGAACCAGTAGAGGACGCCGTCGTTCAGGAGCCCGCGAACCATCGCGGTTACGCCCACGACGGCGAGGACCAGGATCGCCACCTCGACGGCCACCGAGTCGAGGCGGCGTATCGCCTTCGCGATGATCGCGCCGTAGCGGCCGCGATCGGCGGGACGCACGAGGCCGGAGCTGAGAAACGTCCGCGCGACCGTGCGTGTGCGCTCTCCGATCGGTGCTTCCGCGAGGATCAGGAGGGGGATCACGAGCAGGAAGCGGACGTGGACGGCGATGTCGTGGAAGAAGGTGACGCGCGCGCCGGTGTCTTCGCGGTTGAGCAGCGACAGGATCAGCAGGGGAAGCCAGGCGAAAAGCGCCAGGACGACGGCACGGAGGGCGAGCGGGCGCTTCGGCCGGACGACACGGTCGAAAGGCCCGTGATCGACGACGGTGAAGTCCGGGGCGGCGTCCACGGCCGCGATACTACCGCTTCAGCACCGGCACCGGGCCGCCAATGACGAAGCGGACGGCGCTCGTGTCGTTCGCGAACCGGTAGCCGATGCCGATCTTGGGGAGCTTGATCTTCCAGATCTTCCAGGGATCCCGCGGCCCGATCGTGGCGCCGATCTCGTATTGGTCGTTGATCGACCTGCCGCTGTCGGCCGGGAGCGGGAACTGCGGGGTGTCGAAGTACAGCTCGATGCTCGTGTAGAGGCCCCACTCCAGCTCGTGGTTCCCGATGTCCAAACCCATCGAGTGGCGCGCCTGTGCGGCTACGGAGAACACCGAGAAGTCGTCGGTGGGGGTGTCCCCATCGGGATCCACCCTTGCGTAAACCAGGCCGTTGCCGAGATCGACGTCGAACTTGCCGGACTCGAATCTCGCGAACGTCCTCAGGCCGCCCGAGTAGACCCACGCGCTCGTGTCACTCGCGCCCTCGCGCGCCAGGCCGCCCTCGAAGAACGGCTTGAGCAGGACGTTCCCCTTGGGGACGCGGAACTCGAGGCCGGGGACCAGGCTCAGCGTGTCGAGGCTGTCGGGCACGCCGGTGTCCACGACGTCCATCGGCTTGAAGTCGTAGAAGCCGAACGTGAAGGGGAGGGTGACCTTGAGCCCCCACCGCTTGTCGGTTTCCTTCTTGACGACGTACTGGATCGGGATGCGGTAGATCTGCACGGTGCGTCCGTCGATCGTGTAGATGCCCGAGCCGAGCTGGGTCGCGAACGCGAAGTTCGCGACCGACTTGTCGCCGGCGGAGAGCGTCGCCTGGGCGAGGGCGGGGAGCGCGAGCGCGCAGGCGAGCGCGCCCACGGCGAGGCGACGGATCACGTCGCGAGATCGGGATGGATCTCCATCCCGATCGGCAGGGTGAGGCAGAGGGCGGCGACGAGCACCGCATAGCTCAGGCCGACCGCGAGGCGCTTCCCGGGCGGAATCGCGTCGTATCCGGGGATCGGATGGCTCCAGCGCTGGAACAGGGTGAACAGGCCGACGACGAGGACGATGAGGAGCAGCGGCGAGCGCGTCACGAGGAGCGCCACCACGCCGAGGGCGTAACCCACGATCCAGAACGGACGGCTGAACGCTCCCGCGATCCGTCCGCCGTCCAGCGGCGAGACGGGGATCAGGTTGAACAGGTTGAGGAGGATGCCGACGTGCCCCAAGGTGACGAGCATCCGATGCTCGAGCACGAGCCCGGCGAGGAGCGTCGCCCATGCCGCGAACGATCCCGCGATCGGGCCGCCGATCGCGACCTTCGATTCGACGTACGCGTCACGCGGCCGGCCCTTCATCGCGATGAAGGCCCCCACGAACGGGATGAAGACCGGTGCCGTCGCCGGGATCCCCTCGCGCCGCAGCACGTACACGTGACCCAGCTCGTGAATCAGGATGAGGAGCACGAAGCCGATCGCGAAGGGGAGCCCCCAGCTCGTCGCGTAAAGGCCGATGCTCAGGAGCATGGTGCCGAGCGTCTTGAGCTTCAGCGCGCTCGCGAGCACCCCGAGGAACTTCAGCTTCCCCAGGAGCATGAGGAAGAGCGCGCCGATCGTCCCCAGGATCGTCTTGCGCCCCGCGTGGCTCGGTGCGGAAGCCTCGGCGGCCGGCGCGGCCGCCGGCGCCGGAGCGCCCGCGAACACCGCGCGCAGGTTCTCGGCGCGCTTGCGCGCCTCGTCGTCCATCATGCCGCGGCGTCGGGCGGGAGCGCGATCGGCCTGGGGATCTTCCACGCCTCGTACACGACGATCGCGAGGAAGACGACGTCCATGATGCCGAAGTCCGCGGCGACGACGCGGAAGAAGAGGCCCGGGTCGGACGGGGGGAACGGGACGCGGTCTGCGCTTCCCTGCTGCGTCAGCGCCTTGTTGATGAGGCTCATGTTCACGAGATAGACCGCGGCGACGAAGCTCACGATCGACACGCCGATCGCGAGTATCTGCAGACCGGTCGTGCGCTTTCCACCCGAGAAGCGCACGGCGCCGTGGCCGACGAGGAAGCCGATCGCCACCGCGACGAGCCCGAACGCGATGTTCGTGAGGACCGTGAACCCCCACCACACGAGCGCACCGGCGATGCCGCCGAGCACGGCGCCGGCGATCGCTCCCCCCCAGTTGACGTTCGTGGACATCGCCGCGATCGCACCGTGCAGCTCCTGGCGCAACGTCTGGTAGCAGGAACGGCAGAAGGACTTGTCCCCCGTGGTGACGCGGTCGTCGAGCGTCAGCGTCTTGTCGCACTGCGCGCAGACGGCGACCGTAGCTCCGAGCTCCCCCATGGCGTCCTCCCGCGCGTCACGATAACCCGAGAACCCCATAGCCGTGCATCCGGAACACGGGGCGAGGGCCGGGGGAGCGAAGCTCGAGCGTGCCGCCGTGGGCCTCGACGAGGGCGCGCGCGATGACGAGGCCGAGCCCGCTTCCGCCGCGATCGCGGGCGGTGGTGAAGAACGGCGTGAACAGGCGCTTCGCGTTGGCCTCGGAGAGGCCGGGTCCGTCGTCCTCGACCTCGATCGCGGTGGGAGAAACCCGGACCACGCCTCGGCCCGCGCCGTGCAGGCGGGAGTTGTCGAGGAGGCTCGTGAGGACGCCGTCGAGAACCGCCTCGTCCATCGCGATCGTGACGGGAGCCCCGGTCGCGGTGACCGCGAACCCCTGCTCCTCGAAGCGCGCGGCGACGGAGCGGGCGACGGCCAGCGCGTCGCAGGTACCCCCGGTCGGCTTGGCGACGTCGGCGCGGGCCAGGTCGAGGAGGCGCGCGACCAAGTGCTCGAGGCGCCGGCCGCTCTCGGAGATCCGCTCGACGAAGGCGCGCCGCTCTTCCGGGCTCATCGTCGCCTCGTGGTCTTCGAGCAGCTCGACGGCGCCGCGGATCGTGGTGAGCGGTGTCTTGAACTCGTGCGAGACGTGCCCCGCGAAGGTGCGGATGTAGTCGCCACGGCGCTCCAGCGCGCGCGCCATGCTGGAGAGCGCCGCGGACAGCTCGCCGATCTCGGCGATGCCGGGCCGCGCGATCGTCGTGAGCGCCCCGCGCTCGCCCGCCTCCGCGCGGCGCGCCTGGCGCACGAGCGCTCCCAAGGGGCGAGCGACCGCGAGCGACACGATGAAGCTGATGACGACGACGACCACGACGAAGATCCCCGCGAGCACGACGAGCGGCCCTCGGTTGAGCCAGAGCGCCTTCGAGATGTCGAGCGGCGTACGGGAGAGGACGATCGCGCCCACGACGCGGCCGCCCGCCTTCGCGGGGAGCGCGACGAAGACGCGGTAGCGCTGGCCGCGCGAGAGCGAGTGGAGCGGTGGATCGGGCGCAGCACTCGTCCGCACGCGCAGGAGGCTCACCCGGCGCCCGGCGAGCGCATCCGCCACCTCCTCGCGGTGCGCGAGCGACAGCCCCGCCTCCTCGCCCGAGCTCGCGACCACGATCCCGTTGCGATCGACGATGCGGATCCCGGAGAGCGTCTCTCGCGAGGCGGCGCGGATGACGTCGGAGAGACGCGCTCCGGCGGCGAGCGCCGCGACGTCGGGCTCCGTCGCCGGCTTCCTCGCGGCCTCCGCGGGCGGCCGGATCTTTCCCGCCCTCACGTCCAGGCGGGGCTCGGTCTCTCGCAGCGCCGCGTCGTCGAGGGGGGCGACGCTCGCGGCGACGCCCAGCTCGTGGAGGAACGCCTCGCGCACGAGCGCCCCTTGCGCCAGGAGCTGCGCCTCGGTGCCGCGCACGAGCCCCGTCTCGTAGAGGCGCAGCACCGCGATCGAGCCCAGCGGCACGAGCAGCACGAGGACGTTGACCGCCAGGAGGATCGTGCGGAGGCGCGGGCGCCTCCGGGGCGCCTCACTCACAAGGGCCGACCTTGTACCCCACGCCGCGCACCGTCTCGATCGGGGCGCCCCCGGCCGCGGCGAACTTCTCGCGGATGCCGCGGACGTGGCTGTCGATCGTGCGGTCCGACACGTACGTCGGCTCGGGGTAGGCGACGGTCATGAGCGCCTCGCGCGAGAAGACCCGGCCCGGGTGCGCGAGCATCGTCTTGACGAGGTTGAACTCCACCGCGGTCAGGGCGACGGGGTCGTCCTTCCATCTCGCCTCGTGCCGCTCGAGGTCGAGCGCCAGCGCACCGTGACGGAGCACGGTCTCGGAAAAAGGGGACGGTCCCCTTTCCGCCCGCCGGAGCGCGGCGCGCACCCGGGCGACCAGCTCGCGCGGCGAGAACGGCTTCGTCACGTAGTCGTCGGCGCCGATCTCGAGGCCGACGATCTTGTCCACCTCGTCTGCCTTGGACGACAGGAACAGGATCGGCACCGACGACACCGCCCGCACGCGCCGGCAGACCTCGGTTCCGTCCACCTCGGGCATGAGCACGTCCACCAGGAGCAGATCGGGCCGCGTGCGCTCGAAGATCCGGAGCGCCTCGGCGCCGTCGGCCGCTTCCACGCATGAGATGTTGGCCCGGGAGAGCGCAAAGCGGACGACCTCCCGGATGTGGGGGTCGTCGTCGGCGATCAGGACGGTCGGAAGGGCGGACACGGGGCAAATCATACGGCCCGTTTGAGGCCTGCACGGAATCTGCACGGAGGCCCGGCGCTCCGTGCACGGACCGTGCACGGCCCCGGCGCATGTTCGAGCCGCGAGGAGAAACGCCCATGATGCGCCGCATGCTCGGAATCGCCGCCGTCTTCGCCGTCCTGTTCGTCTCTTGGCAGTTCCTCGCCGCCACGATCCGCCAACGCACCGGCGAGGCCGACGGAAAGCTCTCGGGGCGCGTGGCCGCCCTGTGGGGCGACCGGCAGGAGCAAGCCTCTCCGGATGTGACGTTCCTGTGGACCCAGACCGTCCAGGATACGGAGACGGTGGAGGACCCCGAGACCAAGAAGCGGTCCTTCGTGACCAAGGAGCGGAAGATCGCCTTCGAGGAGCCTCGCATCCTCGACGCGTCGAAGATCGTGGTCGACCTCACCCTCGACCAGCGCAAGAAGGGCCTCCTCTGGTACTCGACGTACGGTGTCTCGTTCCGCGGCGACTACGCTTACACCCACGTCGAACCCCAGGACGGCACCGCGGTCATCACGTACCGCTTCCCGACGACGCAGGCGATCTTCGACAACTTCCGCTTCGAAGTGGACGGGAAGATGGACCCGTCGATCGTCCCGGTGGACGACGGCGGCGGCAAGGTCGTGCGGGCGAGGGTCCCGGTCACGGCGGGACGCACCGTGCCGTTCACGATCGCGTACACCTCGCGCGGACTCGAGACGTGGAGGTACTCCTTCGGTAAGAACGTGAACCGCGTCAAGAACTTCGACCTCGCGCTGACGACCCACTTCAAGGAGATCGACTATCCGGAGGGCACGATCTCGCCGACCGGAACGACCGCGACCGCGGACGGGTACGTCCTCCGCTGGGCCTCGGAAAACCTCATCTCGGGCTACGCCATCGGGATGGTCATGCCGCAGCGGATCAACCCCGGGCCGCTCGCGGCCGAGATGACGACCTTCGCGCCGGTGTCCTTGTTCTTCTTCTTCGCGTGGATCTTCGTCAGCACGCTCATGAAGAAGATCGACCTCCACCCGATGAACTACCTGTTCCTGGGGGCGGCGTTCTTCGCCTTCCACCTGCTCTTCGCGTACTCGGTGGACCACATCGAGGTGATCCCCGCCTTCGCGATCTCCTCGGTGGTCTCGGTCTTCCTCGTCGTCAGCTACCTGCGCCTCGCCGTGGGCCTGCGCTTCGCCGCGGTGGAGGCCGGCCTCGCCCAGCTCGTCTACCTGGTCCTCTTCTCCTACGCGCACTTCTTCCAGGGGTTCACCGGCCTCATCGTGACGATCGGGTCGATCCTCACCCTCTTCGCGCTCATGCAGCTCACGGGCCGGATCCGCTGGAGCGAGGTCGAAGCGGCGCGCGCGGCATGAGCAGTCAGCGAGTCCGGTATGCTCCGCGCAGGAGGGGAGGCCATGCATTGCACTCAGTGCGGTGCCGAAGTGCCGGACGGGGCCCGCTTCTGCGCGGCCTGCGGGGCCAACACGTTCGGGACGACGGCGACGGTCGCGCGCACGCGCCCGTTGGCGGTGACGCTGCTCGCCATCCTCAAGATCCTCACGAGTCTGGGTTGGCTCCTGATCGCCTTGCTCTTCACGTTCGCGTGGCAGGGCGGTCCCGGGAAGGAAGTCGCCTTCGCGATCGTGGGGGCGATCTTCCTGGCGATCGCGCTCGTCGCGGCCCTGTGCGCCTACGGTCTGTGGACGCTCAGGCCGTGGGGGCGCGTGCTCCAGATCGCGTTCTCGTGCCTCGGGTTGATCCTCGGGTTCCCGATCGGCACCGTCATCAGCATCCTGATCCTGGTCTACATGTTCCAGCCGGGGGTCAAGGTCCTCTTCTCCGGACGGCCGGTCGCGTCGTTGAGCCGCGCGGAGAGCGAGCAGCTCCTCGCGCTCTCGAAGTCGGGTGCCGCGACCGGGATGGCCATCGCCCTCGTCGCCGCATTCCTGTTCGTCCCACTGGCGGGGATCATGGCGGCGATCGCGATTCCCAACTTCCTGAACGCCGTCGATCGCGGCAAGCAGAAGAGGACCATGGCCGATATCCGATCGATCGGAACGGCGGTGGAGGCGTTCCGTCTGCAGAAGAACGCGTACCCCGACGCCGAGACGATCGGCGATCTCGGCGCGGCCCTGGCGCCCGAGTACATCGAGGTGATGCCGCCGACGGACGGCTGGCAGCACCCCCTTCAGGTCGAGTCGAACGGCGAGCACTACCTCATCTATTCCTTCGGGAAGGATGGAACGGGAACGTCGTGCGAGAACGGCCCGACCACGACGTTCGACGACCAGATCTGCTTCGCCGACGGCGAGTTCGTGCGCTACCCCGAAGGCACGCAGCGGTGACCTCGTGAGCCTCCTCCTCGCCTTCGTCGCGCTGGTCCTCGGCGTCGTCGCGGTGACGCGCACGAAGGCGATGGCCTCTCTCCAGCACCGCGTGTCGGAGCTGGAGAACGACCTGACCGACCTGCGTCGCCGCTTCAACGTGCTGCGGCGCGACGTCGCGCCGCAAGAGGAGGTGCCAGCGCGCGTCGAGGCCGAGCGCCCGGCGCCTCCGCCCGTCGCTCCGCCGCCCGCCGCTGTGCCGTCTCCGCCCCCTCCACCCCCTCGCGTTGCGGAACCGAAGCCTCCCGCGGAGCTCCCGCCGCCGGGACCGCCCAAGCCCGCGTTCGACTGGGAGCGCTGGGTCGGGGTGCGGGGCGCCGCGGTCTTGGGCGGCATCGTCCTCGCCCTCGCGGGCCTGCTGTTCTTCCAGTACTCGATCCAGCACGGCTTGATCTC
>Ga0068859_100004896_pt1 | contig 13640 bp, 11 predicted proteins | sample KBSSwiS22_FD_66585 | JGI IMG/M metagenome (GOLD analysis project Ga0068859, IMG submission 66585) | Switchgrass rhizosphere microbial communities from Kellogg Biological Station, Michigan, USA - KBS Switchgrass S2-2 | ecosystem: Host-associated > Plants > Roots > Rhizosphere > Soil ... | reverse complement strand
CCGGAGGCGTGGATGATCTTGGCCCGCTTCTCCCGCTCCGACTCCGCCTGCTTGGCCATGGCCCGCTGCATCTCGTGCGGCAGGTCGACGGCCTTGACCGCCACCTGGGTCACCTTCACGCCCCAGGGATCGGTGTGCTCGTCGATGACCTTCTGCAGGATGTCCGCCAGCCGCTCCCGCTCCGACAGCAGCTCGTCGAGATGGGCCTGGCCCAGGACGCTGCGCAGCGTGGTCTGCGCCATCTGGCTGGTGGCGTAGAGGTAGTTCTCCACCTGCACCACGGCCTTCATGGGGTGCACCACGCGGAAGTAGACGACCGCGTTCACCTTCACGCTGACGTTGTCCCTCGTGATGACGTCTTGCGGCGGCACGTCGAGCACGACCGTGCGCAGGCTGACCCGCACCATGCGGTCGATGGGCCAGGCCACGAGGGTGAGGCCGGGGCCCTTGGCGTCGGGCAGCAGCTTGCCCAGCCGGAAGATCACGGCCCGCTCGTACTCGTTCAGGACCTTCACCGACAGCAGCAGCCAGAAGACGACGATCACGGCGATCACCACGGGTTGCATTCAGGCCCCCTTCCGGACCCGGAGGGTCAAGCCCTCGACTGAGGTCACGGTGACGCTGTCGCCCGGATCGACGGGGGCGTCGGCCACGCTGCGCCAGCGCTCCCCCATCACGCGCACCCAGCCTTCGGGCGCAAGCGGCGTGTCGGCGATTGCCAGCTGGCCGATGAGCAGCCGGTCCCCGGTCACGCTGACCCGCCGCTGGGCCTGGACCACCAGCCGCACGAGCAGGACCGTTCCCGCCGCCATCACCGCCGCCGCCGGGAGAATCGTGGCCAGCGGGATGCGCAGGCCCGGGTCCGGGGAGTCCACGAGCATCATCGCGCCCAGCATCATGGCGGCCAGGCCGCCGGTGGTCAGCAACCCGTAGGAATGGACCTTCACCTCCGCCGCAAACAAGGCCACCGCCAGGAGGATGAGCAGGACGCCCGCCCCGCTCACCGGGAGGACCTGGGTGGCGAAAAGGAAGAGGATGAGGCAGACCGTGCCCAGGATGCCGGGGAAAAGGGCCCCGGGGTGGCTGATCTCCGCGCCGATTCCGGCCAGCGCCCCCAGCAGCAGCAGGAAGAGCGTCTCCGGCCGCGCCACCAGCGAGAGGATCTGTTGCCGCCAGTTCATGGCCACCGTGCGCGTGGGCTGTCCCTGCAGCCGAAGCGTCACCGTCGACCCGTCGAAGCGGCGGACCTCGCGGCCCTCGAGGGCGTGGACCAGCGCGGGGACGTCGGGGACCACCAGGTCGATGAGCCCCGACTCCTTGGCCTCGCGGTCCGTGAACGACTTGCTCTCGAGCACGGCCTTCTCGGCCAGGTCCACGTTGCGGCCGCGCCGCTCCGCCTTGCCGCGCACGTAGGCCGCGGCGTCCTGGGCCACCTTCTTCGCCATGACCTCGTCCATGCCCGGGCCCAGCGCCGACACCGGATGGGCGGCGCCGATGTTGGTGCCGGGCGCCATGGCAAAGACGTCGGCGGCCATCCCGATCACAAAGCCCGCAGAGGCGGCCCGCGCTCCCGACGGGCCCACGAACACCGCGACCGGGGTCCGGCAGTTCAGCATCTTGTCGACGATCTGACGCATGGAGCTGTCGAGGCCGCCCGGGGTGTCGATGCGGATGACGACGAGCGGCGCGGCCGCGGCGTCGGCCTGGTCGATGGCCGCCGTCACGTGGCCGGCGCTCACGGCATGCACCACGCCGACGAGCTCGACGACGGGGATGTCGGCCCCCGCTGAGGGGATGAAGGCAGCCAGGACCGCGGCCGCCGTGAGGAGCGCCCGGCTCGAAGCCAACACGCGAAAGTGTATTGGATTCAAAGGGTTCCTGTCAACCGGAACCAGTGTGGTAGGATCGGTGTGGCCATGATCGGCAGCCTGGGTGGGCCCGAGATCTTCCTGATCCTGGTCATCGCCCTCATCGTGTTCGGCCCCCGCAAGCTCCCGGAGATCGGGAAGAGCCTCGGCAAGATGATGGCCGAGTTCCGGAAGGCCTCCAACGATTTCAAGCGCACGATCGAGGAGGAAGTCGAGGCCGACAAGCTGCGCGCGATGGCCACGCCCGACGTCCCGGTCGCTCCCTCCCCGAGCGTGCCGGCCGCGCCGCCGGTGGCCGCCGCGCCTCCCGTGGTGGAGCCCGACCCCCACGCCGTGAGCCAGGGCGCCTCTCCCATCGAGCCGAAGTAGCCGCGGCCGCCTCCGATGGCGCGGACCCACCCCGACCGCATGTCGTTCCTGGAGCACCTCGAGGAGCTGCGCGTGCGCCTCATCCGCAGCCTGCTCGCCCTCGTCGCGGGCTTCGCGGTCTGCTGGGGGTTCCGCGAGCGGATCTTCCACGTGCTGACCGAGCCGCTGCGGGAGGCCTACCCGGGCATCAAGTTCATCTACACCGGGCCGTCCGAGGCCTTGATGCTCTACATGAAGATGGCCTTCTTCGTCGGCATCTTCCTGGCCGCGCCCTTCATCCTGTACCAGGTGTGGGCCTTCATCGCCCCCGGCCTGTACGCCCACGAGAAGGCCTGGGCGGTCCCGTTCATCGCCATGGGCACCCTGTTCTTCCTGGGCGGGGCCGTCTTCGGGCACCGGGTGCTCTTCCCCCTGACCTTCCGGTTCCTGGGCGAGTTCGGCGGGGCCGACATGACCTTCATGCCCAAGGTGGACGAGTATTACTCCTTCTATTCTTGGTTCCTCCTGGGCCTGGGCCTGGTCTTCCAGCTCCCGGTGGTGATCTTCGTCATGGCCCGCATCGGCCTGGTCACGCCGGGGTTCCTGGCCCGGCAGTTCAAGTACGCCTTCCTGGCCGCGTTCGTGATCTCCGCCGTCATCACGCCCACGCCCGACATGGTGACGCAGACCATGCTGGCCCTGCCCATGATCGGGCTGTACCTGCTCGGCATCGCGGTAGCCTGGCTGTTCGGAAAGCCCCGGCGGGAGCCGGAAGCCACGGCCTCGCTCGCCGAGACGGCGAAGCGTACCGGCGCCTAGGGAAGCTTGAAGTCCAGGACGGCGCCGCGGGTCACCTTCTCCCGCGCGGCCTGTCCCGCGCCCATCTCGACGACGTAGCTGGCCCGGCCCATGGGCTGGTAGACCGCACAGGGCTCGGCCTTGCACGGCGGGGCGGCGACGGCGACGTCCACCACGCGGCGGGCCTCGTCCAGCCAGACGATGTCGATGGGGAACTTGCAGTTCTTCATCCAGATGCCGTGGAAGTCCGGACGCTCGAACACGAACAGCATCCCGCGGTCTGAGGCCAGCGAAGGACGGAACATCAGGCCCATCGCCCGGTCCTCGTCCTTCACCATCACCTCGGACTGCAGGACCTTGCCGGACGGCAGGCGCAGGGGGATGACGGCGGGGCCGGCCAGAGCCACGCTACCCGCCGCTACCCACGAGCCGAAGAGAAGAACGCGCGCGCGCCACATCGCCTCGATCGTAGCACCCGCCACGAAGGCCGGCCAACCTGTCACCCGGCCGCGCGCAGCGCCCGCCGCGTCACCACGCCCAGCAGCACGACCGCCGTGACGAGGCCGGCCCACAGGAGCGCAGGATGGCGCTCCGTCCAGGGAGGCAGCTCCGTAGCGGCACGGAGGCGCACGGGCGGCTGCAACGTGGCCTCCGCCGCGTTGGCGGTCCACAGCGCCGCGTCCCCCACCGTCCGCGGCAGGTCGTACACCGGGCCGCCCAGGCCAGACGCACCGTAGCGCAGTCGATAGCGCGAGGCGGGCGCGGCCTCGAAGGCCAGGCGCTCCACCGGTACGGCGACGCTCACCGCCCCGACCTCCAGCGGGGCGTCATCGCGGTTGTGGATGCGGAGGCGAATCGTCCGTTCGCGGCCGGGCACCTCGAGGCGCAGGTTCTCCACCATCCGGTCGGCCTCCCGATAGCGGTAGATCGCGCCTTCGGCCAGCGGGCGCCAGGACGGCGGAGGGGTCCCGGCCCGCGCGGAGGGTGCAGGGTCCGCCCGCGCCTCGATGGTGACTCCCCGGAAGAACCGCGGGTCGGCCACCTCCAACGCTACGGCGCGAAAGGGCTGGTGGCGCGCGCCGAGGTCCAGGGTCAGGAGCGTCTCGCGCCGCTCGATGTCCTCGGTCCGCACCACCCGCGGGGCGAGGGCGACCTCACGCGGACGGCGCGCGGCGGCGGTGCCCGCGCTGACCTCGCGGATCTCCACCTCCCCCATCTCGCCTTCGCCCTTCAGGACCGTGACACGAAGGAACTGCTGGTTGTTCTCCGGCAGCGCGACCGTCTCGTAGCGGCGGGCCATGGCCACTTCGGCGTCTGCCGCCACGGAAGAGGTCGGCACCGCGAAGACGTAGGCCGTGTCCGTGATCGTGGTCCACGCCTCGTCGTGGCGGCCCTTGCCCTCCACGATCACGCGGCGGCGGAAGTTGTCGCCGGACAGCGCGAGGTGGAGATCGCGCTTCCGCACGGGGCCGCCGAAGTCGAGGGTGACGGTGGCGCTCTGTCCGCGGACGAAGCCACGGTTCAAGAGCACGGGCCGCTTCACGGCCGCGGGCTCCTCGCTGACGCGCTCCAGAAGGTACGGCACCGGCCGGTCCTCGCCGTCCACGACGCGCAGGTCCCCGAGGTCGGGTCGCGCGGTCTCGTAGACATCCCGGTCGAGCACGACGGCCACGCGGCCCGCGCGCGGGATGTCGATCACCCGCTCGACCGTGGGCGTATCCGGTCGCGGCGTCGCCGCCAGGCCGAGCGCGGCCGCGGCGAGGACGAGGCCGGCGCCTCGCCTCACGGCGCGGCGGCTTCGGGCATGAGGCGCTGCCGGAAGCGCAGGTTGAGGTAGGCCCCCGCCAGCAGCAGCGCGCCCAGCGCCAGGAACGAGAGCATGCGATAGAGCGTCTCGAGCGTGGCCAGGTCCCAGAGCACGACCTTGGCCGCCGTCACCGCGAAGAGCGCGTAGCCCGAGTAGAACAGCGCCCGGCTCCGCGCCCCCAGGCCCGCGGCGAGGAGGCCCGTGGCGAAGGCCGTCCAGAGCACCGAGACGGCCAGCCCGCTCGCCAGGCGCGCCGCCTCGGCCGCGGCCGCGTCGTTGGCGGCGCGCGCGAGGGTCGCCCGCTGGGAGAATGTCTGCTGCGTCTCCCCCGTCAGGAGTCCGAACAGCAGCGCCACCGCCGCCATCGCGGTCAGCGCGCGCAGCGCGTGATCGAGGGATCGCGGCTCGCTTCCCGCCGCCCGGGTCAGCCGGACCGCCGCACCGAGGAGGACGATGACCGCGAGCCACGTCCCGAAGGCGGGGTTGAGGAACGGGCGGAACGCGCCGTCGTGCAGCGGCAGGTGGCGCGCGAAGAGCCGCAGGACGGCCAGGGCCAGGACGCCGTAGCCGCCCACCCGGGCCAGGCGCGAGTGGAAGCGCGCCCCCAGGGCCAGCAGCAGCAGGCCCTCCAGCGCCCAGGCCAGGGTGATCCCGTGCAGGCCGAGCTGGACCGGTATGGCCAGGGTCAGGAACGCGGCGGAGAGCCCGAGGAGGATGCGCACTTGCGGCGGGTCCTCGCGCCGCTCGCGCAGGGCTACCAGGCCGATGGCCAGGTACAGCACGGCCAGGCCCAGACAGGCCAGCCCGAGCGTGTGCGGCCGAGATCCTTCGAGCACGCGGTAGAGGACCGTCCAGGCCAGGCCGGCGGCCGCGAGGTGCCCCACGATGCCGGGCGCGCCGATCTTCTGGCGCATCAGGAACCCGCGGACGACCAGGGCGAGCAGATACACGCCCGCGATGCTCAGCGCCAGCGAGAGCGCCTCCGCTGCGCCGTCCGCCTTGTAGAAGCGGTCGAACCAGGACAGCACGGCCACGGCCGCCGCGGTCACGCCCGCCGCTTCGGCCCATCTCCAGCGCCTCTGCGCCAACGCCGCCACCCCGGCCAGGGCCAGCAGGAAGCGCAGGATGAGCATAGGACGGTCGGTGGCTGCGGCCAGGCCGATGGCGGCGACGCCGCCGCCCACCAGGGCCACGGCCTCCAGGGGGATCGCGGTGGGCCCGCGGCCCGCGGCGGACGCGGCCACGAGCATCAAGACCCCGCCCGTGACCCATGCCGCGGCGATCCCGAAGCTCTCGGGGCGGTAATGGGCCGACGCCCAGGTCATGAAGGGCCACGCGAGGGCCAGGGTCGCGATGAACGCCAGCCACCGGGTGCGGTCCGTGGCCAGGAGCAGGGTGGCCCCCGCCAGCCCGAACGACAGGGCCAGGAGGACGGCGGGCCGATCCGCGCCCGCCGCGAGCACGGCCAGGCCGACGGCGGCGAGCGAGAGCACCACGCCCAGCCCCGCTCCCCGCTCCTTGCGCGCCATGCCCAGCGCGAACAGCGCGGTGAAAAGGACGAGGCCGGCCGCCGCCACCTCGAAGCGCTCCGGCCGGAAGAACCGCTCGTACCAGCCGGCGTAGAGGACGAGCGTCCCCATCATGGCCAGGGGCACGGTCTCCTTCCACGGCTTGCGGTGGTCGAGGACCAGCGCCCCGGCGTCGAGCAGCGCGAGATAGGCGAAGAGCGCGACCGCCTGATCCTGGCCCGTGGAGAGGAGCAACGGCGTGAGGTAGCCGCCCACCCAGGCCAGCCCGGCCAGCAACCGGGCATCCAGCTTCATGGCCAGGAGCACGGCGTTGACGGTGATGGCCACCATCAGCAGCCCCGCCGCCTCGCGCGGGATCAGGCCGTAGAACGCGTGCGCGCCGAAGGCCGATACGTAGAGCCCGGCCACGCCCGCGCCGACCAGTCCCTGCCCGAGCGGCCGGTACTCGCGGCCCATCAGGCGGACGCCGCCCGCCACGAGCGCTATGCCCATGGCGGCGCCGAAGAGCACCCGGCCCGTCGGCCCGACCCAGTTGCTCTCCCAGGCGTACTTCACGAAGAGGCCGAGGAAGACGACGAAGGCCAGCGCCCCCGCCGACACCAGGATCTTCGGCCCCAGGTTCGTGGCGAAGTCCGCGCGCGGTCGGGGCGGCTGCAGCGGCGGCGGGGCCTCCACGCGCCGCGGACTCGGGGCGGCCGCAGGGGCGGCCACCGGCGCGGGCGCCGGCGCGGCCGGTGCCGGGGCGGGCTCGACACGCGCGACCGGCGGCTCGGGCATTGGAGCCGGGATGGCCGTGTCGGCGGGAGCCGGACGGCCGGCCTGGCCGAGCTTGACCAGCGCGGAGACCCTGGCCTCGAGCGCGGCCACCTGCGCGGTGAGGCCCCCGACCTGACCGCGCAGCGTCGAGGTCCGGGTGAAGGCCAGGAGCGCCAGGACGGGGCCGGTCAACGCCAGCAGCACCAGCCCCAGCACCAGCATCCCGATCAAGACTTCCACGTGAGCCTCCGGCGGCCGCCCACAGGCCGGCCGCGCACGTGGAATCTACCCTACGAGACCTCCGGCGTGGAGCACAGGCCCGGGTTGTGACACTCCGGGAACCGTCACTGCCGCACCTTGCCGGTCATGGGCACGAAACGGACCGGAAGCACGCGGTCTTCGACGTACGCGGTTCCTGTCCTGGTGAGCACGACCAGCTCCTGGGATTCGTCCCCGACGGGGATCACCAGCCGGCCCCCGTCCTTGAGCTGCTGCTTGAGCGGCTCCGGGACGCGCGGCGCGGCGGCCGTCACCATGACGGCGTCGAACGGCGCTTTCTCGGGCCAGCCGGCGTAGCCGTCGCCGGCCCGGACCTCCACGTTGCGATAGCCCAGCCGCTTCAGTCGCTCCCGCGCCTCCTCGGCCAGCGGGGCCACGATCTCGATCGTGTAGACGCGGGCGGCGATCTCGGCCAGGACCGCGGCCTGATAACCGGATCCGGTGCCCACCTCGAGGACGGTCTCGCCCCCGCGCAGGCCCAGGGCCTCGGTCATGAAGGCGACGATGTAGGGCTGCGAGATCGTCTGGTCGTGGCCGATGGGCAGCGGATGGTCCGCGTAGGCCTCGGCCTGGAGCGCGGGAGGGACGAAGAGGTGGCGCGGGACCGTGCGCATGGCGGCCAGGGTCCGCGCGTCCCGTACCCCCCGCTGTTCGATCTGCTCCGCGACCATCGCCTCGCGGGCGCGGTCCGGACCGCCGGACGTGGCGGGCAGCGCCCCGCAGGAAAGGGCGAGCGTCGCGACGAGCGGCAGCATGGCGTCAGTACGCCTGGGCGAAATAGACCTCGCGCGGGGACGGCTTGCCGCAACGGACACACGCCGAAGGGGCCGCCTCGCCCTCGATGGGGATGACGCGCACGGTGGCCTTCGTCTCCTGCTTGATGGCCGCCTCGCAGGCAGCATCCTCGCACCAGCCGGCCACCAGGAAGCCGCGGCGCTCGGCCATCACCTGCTTGAACTCGTCGTAGCCGGAGACGCGCGTGGTGTTGTCGGCCACGAACTTCCGCGCCCGGGCCAGGAGGTCGGCCTGGAACGTCTCCAGCCTCTCCTTGACCGCCGCCGCCAGCCCGGCCAGGGGCACGAAGGCCTTCTCGCGGGTGTCGCGCCGCACGAGCACGACCTGCTCCTTCTCGATGTCCTTGGGGCCGATCTCCAGGCGCAGCGGCACGCCCCGCATCTCCCAGTCCGCGAACTTGAAGCCGGGTTGGTTCTGGTCGCGGTCGTCCAGGTGGACGCGCACGCCCGCGCCGCGCAGCGCCGCCTGGACCTCGCGCGCCTTGGGCAGCACGGCCTCGCTCCAGTCCCCCTTGCGCGGCGGGATGGGCACGATCACGACCTGGTAGGGCGCCACCCGGGGCGGCAGGATCAGCCCCGAGTCGTCGCCGTGCGTCATCACCAGGCCGCCGATGTTCCGGGTCGAGGTCCCCCACGACGTGGACCAGGGCAAGGCGCGCTGCTGGTCCTTGTCCAGGAACTCGATGCCGTAGGCGGTGGCGAAGTGCTGGCCCAGGTTGTGGCTGGTGCCGGCCTGCAGGGCCTTGCCGTCCCCCATCAACGCCTCGATGGCGTAGGTGCGCAGCGCGCCCGCGAACTTCTCGCTCTCGGACTTGCGGCCCCACAGCACCGGCATGGCCAGCGTCTCCTCGGAGAAGGAGCGATAGACCTGGAGCATGCGCAGCGTCTCCTCCTCCGCTTCGTCCGCGGTGGCGTGCAGGGTGTGGCCTTCCTGCCAGAGGAACTCGGTGGTGCGCAGGAACGGCCGCGTGACCTTCTCCCAGCGCACCACGTTGGCCCACTGGTTGATGAGGACGGGCAGGTCGCGCCAGGACCTCACCCACTTGGCGTACATGGAGCAGATCATGGCCTCCGACGTGGGACGGATGGCCAGCGGCTCGTCCAGCTCCTCGCCGCCGCCGATGGTGACCCAGGCGCACTCCGGCGAGAACCCTTCGACGTGCTCCTTCTCCTTCTCCAGGAAGCTCTTCGGTATGAAGAGAGGGAAGTAGGCGTTGACGTGACCGGTCTCCTTGATGCGCCGGTCCATGTCGGCCTGCATGGCCTCCCAGATCGCATAGCCGTAGGGCCGGACGATCATGCATCCCTTGACCGGCCCGTAGTCCGCCAGCTCCGCCTTCAGCACCACGTCCAGGTACCACTGCGAGAAGTCCTGGCTCCGGGGCGTGATCTCCTTCAGCGTGCGCTCCTTATCCATGGTCACGGCGTTCCCTTCGGGCGCCGGGGAAAGAGCAGGGACAGGATGATGGACGAGCCGATGACGCCCACGATGATGGCCAGCGAGGGCAGGATCGGGAAGTGCCCGCCGTACGCCCGGTTCAGCCACACCATCTTCAACCCCACGAAGACCAGCACCACGCCCAGACCGTACTTCAGGAGGTGGAACTTGTCGACCGCTCCCCGCAGCAGGAAGTAGAGGCTGCGCAGCCCGAGGATGGCGAAGATGTTCGAGCTGAAGACCAGGAACGGCTCGTCGGTGAGGGCGAAGATGGCCGGCACCGAGTCCACCGCGAAGACGATGTCCGTCATCTCCAGGACCAGCAGGGACACGAAGAGCGGGGTGGCGTGGCGCCGGCCGTCCTTCATCACGAAGAAGCGCCGGCCGTGCATCTCGCCGGTCACGGGGACGAAGCGCCGGAACGCCCGGATGAGCATGTTCTCCTCGGGCTCCACGCCGGTCTCGTGGGCGAACATCATCCGCACGCCGGTGATGATCAGGAAGGCCCCGAAGATCCAGGTGATCCACGTGTACTGGAGCAGCACCGCGCCCAGCGCGATGAAGATGGCGCGGAACAGGAGCGCGCCCAGGATGCCGAAGAACAGCACGCGGTGCTGCAGCTCGGACGGGATGGCGAAATAGGACAGCACCACCACGAACACGAAGATGTTGTCCACGGACAGCGAGTACTCGACCACGTAGCCGGCCAGGAACTCCAGGGCCGCCGTCCAGGCCGTGGCCGCGGGATCGAACCCGGGCAGGGCCATGAGGCGCGCGTCGTGGGGCAGGCGGTGGCGAAGGTAGAAATACAGCCCCACGTTGAAGGCCAGGGCCAGGGTGACCCAGACGGCGGTCCAGGCCCCGGCCTCGCGGAACGACACCGTGTGCACCTTGCGGTGGAAGACGCCCAGGTCCAGGAACAGCAGCAGGCCCACGAAGGCGGCGAAGCCCGCGTAGAGCCACCAGTACTCGGCGAACGGGAAGAGCGTCGGCTCGGTGGCCATGGGCGATCCGCGGATCAGGGCGCGGCCGGGAACACCCGGCTGCGCCAGCGCTCACGGAAGACGGTGAAGGCCTCGAAGCTGCGCCGGCCCAGGACGGCCTGCACCAGGCCCAGGACGATGAGGACCGCGTAGGCCTCGATCACCTGCAGCCGGATCGAGGGGATGCAGAACTGCACGAACCACAGCAGGAAGACCACCAGGGCCTCCCACCAGGCGTAGCGCATGTTCATGAGGAGCATCATCCCGAAGAGCGACTGCAGGATGGTGAGCAGGATCTCGTGCCGGTGCATGCCGTCGAAGGGGATGGCGGCCACGTGCCCCAGGCTGATGCTGTAGACCACCGGGATCATCCCCGCCAGCACCGTCCACTGGTTGATGTTGGAGGACACCACGTTCATCAGGGCCATGGGGGCGTGGCGCACGGTGCGCGCCCACCGGAAGGCGGACAGGAACTCCGGGAACTCGGACAGGAAGGGCGCGACCCACTGGATGAAGACGTACTCGCTGATGCCGACTCGCAGCGCCAGCGACATCAGGCTGTCCACGAAGGGATGGGCCACCAGGAACAGGATGAGCCCGCCGCCCAGGAACATCGCGGCCACGGCCGCGCCGCGCACGCCCGGCCGCAGCCCCATCACCTGCCGGGGAACGTAGTCCAGCTCCGAGGCCTCCTCGTGGTCCTTGGGGGGCATGCGGTTCACCACGAACAGGTAGCCCAGATAGAGGACGACGAGGATGACGCCGTCGAGGACGGTCAGGGTGGCCTTCCACCAGATGAACGCGAAATAGATGATGGGGACCAGGAGGCCGACCACCTCGATCGAGTGGTCGGGCTCGAGGACAATCTCGCGCAGCCACTCCCCCGTCCGGCGGTGGTGCACGTAGGACGACACCGCGAAGATCATGGGCCAGCCCAGACCCACCAGCAGGCGGATGCTCCCCGTGAAGTTGGCCGTCATGTTGGGCACGTGCTGGCGCCAGGCGATGTCGGCCTCGACCGCGAACTCCGGCAGGATCTGCAGCCAGGCCAGGATGGCCAGGGCCAGGCCCTGGCTCATGAAGAACTGGGCCACCTCGGCCCCCCACGCGATGACGAACGCGGAGGCGAGGATGCACGGGAACGTCCAGAGCGCCGCCCCGGCACCGCTGGCCGGCGCGGCGCTCCGGGCGGCGGCATCCAGGAGCAGCGCGCGGGCCCGGGTCAGCACCGCGTCTCCAGTGGCACCGGGAACTCCGCGTCGACCAGGCGCGGCGTCCCGCCTTCCAGGAGCGTGTGGCCGTGGAACCGGGCGTCATCGACGCTCGGGAAGTCCGTCCGGAAGTGGGCGCCCCGGCTTTCCTCGCGGAAGAGCGCGCAGACGGACATGGCCCAGGCCACATCGGTGAGGTTGCCCGTCTCAACCGCCATACGGTCCGCGGGGGCTTCCTGATCGGGCTCGCGGACCGTGTCCAGCCATGCCAGCAGGTCCTTCAAGCCGGTCGCATTCCGTTCCAGGCCCAGCGCGGCCCAGGCCCGGTCCCGCAGCTCCTGCCTTAATCCTGTGCGTTGTTTCCGCGCCGCCAGACCCTTCATGACCAGTCCCCCGTCGGCGGACGGCTGCGGGTTGTCGTCGCCGGCCATCGCCTCCGCCGCCCGCGCTCCGAAGACCAGCCCTTCGAGCAGCGAGTTGCTGGCCAGCCGGTTCGCGCCGTGAACGCCGTTGCCGGCCACCTCGCCCGCGGCATAGAGCCCGGGCACCGTGGACCGCCCGTGCAGGTCGGCGGCCACGCCGCCCATGACGTAGTGCGCGGCGGGCGTCACCGGGATCGGGTCGTGGGCGATGTCGATCCCGTAGCGGGCGCAGGTGGCGGCGATGCGCGGGAAGCGCGTGCGCACCCGCTCCGCATCGAGGTGGCGCAGGTCCAGGGTCACCGGGCCGCGCCCTTCGCGGCTCTCGCGGGCGATGGCGCGGGCCACCTGGTCGCGCGGGGCCAGCTCCTCGGTGAAGCGCTCCCCACCCGCGTTGCGCAGGTAGGCGCCTTCGCCGCGCAGGGCCTCCGAGATCAGGAACCGCGGTGCGCCGGGCACCGCCAGGGCCGTGGGATGGAACTGCACGAACTCCATGTCGAGGAGCGCGGCGCCGGCGCGCAGCCCCATGGCCATTCCGTCACCCGTGGCCACCGCCGGGTTGGTCGTCTCCGAGAAGACCATGCCCGCGCCGCCGGTGGCCAGGAGCGTGGCCCGCGCCAGGACGGTGGTCTCCGTCTCGTCGTCTCCCAGGAACCGGCACCCCACTACGTGGCCGTCACGGACGGCCAGGTCCGTCGAGCAGGCGAAGGACCGGACCTCGATCTGCTCCGTGCGCCGGGTCCTCTCCAGCAGGGCCCGCACCATCTCCCAGCCCGTGGAGTCGCCGCGGGCATGGAGGACGCGGTCGCGCGAGTGTGCGCCTTCACGGGTGAAGTGCAGGCGGCCCGCCTCACGGTCGAAGCGCGCGCCCCAGGCGGACAGCTCGCGGATCCGCTCGGGCCCTTCTTCCACCAGCACGCGCGCGGCGGCCCGGGACACGATGCCGGCCCCGGCCGCCACGGTGTCCTCCAGGTGCAGCTCCACGCGGTCGTCGGCCCCCACCGCCGCCGCGACGCCGCCCTGCGCGTAACCCGTGTTGCTCTCCGTCGGCTGGTCCTTGGTGACCACCAGGACCGTGCCGTGCCGCGCCAGGCCGAGGGCGGCCCGGAGGCCGGCGATCCCCGACCCCAGCACCAGGAAGTCCGCGCTCGCCGTGTCTCTCGTCATCTATGGCGTTGCGCTGCTCAAAAGCCGGGATTCTATCAAAGTCGCTCGCGCGCCCTTTCGTCTTGACGGTCCGCGCGCGCCGGTGATACCTTCCGAGCGGCCTCGCGGACGTCCCATCCCCCATCCTCCCATCGTCTCTCCCGGAAAGGCTTGTCGTGAGGAAGAGTTCTGTCGCACTGGCCGTGTGCCTGGCGTCCAGGGTGCTGGACGCGCCGTGCGTCGCCGAGGAGAAAAAGCCAGTAC
>Ga0068859_100004894_pt1 | contig 13642 bp, 17 predicted proteins | sample KBSSwiS22_FD_66585 | JGI IMG/M metagenome (GOLD analysis project Ga0068859, IMG submission 66585) | Switchgrass rhizosphere microbial communities from Kellogg Biological Station, Michigan, USA - KBS Switchgrass S2-2 | ecosystem: Host-associated > Plants > Roots > Rhizosphere > Soil ... | reverse complement strand
ACCCGCTCGCGGCTTTCGGCCACCGCCTTGTCTGGCAGACCGACCACGATGAATGCCGGCAAGCCGCTCGCGATCTGCACCTGCACTTCGACGCCCCGCGCCTCGAGCCCGAGAAATGCAACCGTGGCGACGTGCGCGACCATCAAGCTCCCCCTTGTGAGTCGGCGACATGAACGCGATTCACCGTCCGGTCGAGACGGATGCGTTGTAACCGCCATTCGACTAACGTCTAATCGCAATTCGGCACGCAAATGACGTCGATGCAAATGGGAGTTGTGGTTTCGACGGGAGGCCTTGCAGAGCCTCATCCCTTTTCCCACCTCTGATCGCGATGGCGTGGCAACGACGATGGGCTGCAGTGCAACGGGTTCCGGCGGCGCGGACCGCCTTGTTCGCGGTCGGCCTGTTTCTGATGGCGGCCTCGCCCGCCGTCGGCGCGTTGCCCGGGCCGGGCGGCGTCTTCGTCTTCGTCGCAGGCCTTGCCCTGGCTCTTAAATATAGCGAATGGGCCAAGCGCCTTTACGTGCGATTCAAGCGCAAGCATCCGAAAAAGGGCGACTGGGCAGACTGGGGCTTGAGGCGTCGCAGCGCGCACCGGCGGCATGTCCGGCGCAAGGCGGAGGAGGCGGCCGGCGAGGCCGCCGAATGATTGACTTCGCCAGCGGCTTTGCCTATCGGGCCCGCAACCAGGCCGCCGCATCGACCGGCGGCCCTTTTCTTTCGATTTCGGGGTATGAGCGATGAAGCGCACCTTCCAGCCGAGCACTCTCGTGCGCAAGCGGCGTCACGGCTTCCGGGCCCGCAAGGCGACGGTCGGCGGACGCAAGGTCCTCGCCGCGCGACGCGCACGCGGCCGCAAGCGTCTTTCCGCCTGACGCCGCTCCGGCGGCGCGCCGATTTCCTGGCGGCCAATCGCGGCCGTCGGATGCCGACCCCGGGATTCCTTTTGCTGGTCCGAGCGCGCGGCGACGACGATCCGACCATGCGTCTTGGTATCACCGTGTCACGCAAAGTCGGCGGCGCGGTCGTCCGCAACCGCATGAAGCGGCGCTTCCGTGCCTTGGCACGCGAAATCCTGCCGAGTTCGGGCATCACTGGCGCGGACCACGTCATGATCGGGCGAAGCGACGGCATCGAACGGCCGTTCGGCGATCTTGCCGCCGACCTGCGAGGCGCGCTGGAACGGGCGCGGAAATGATCGCGCGGCTACTGATTCTCGCCGCTCGCGGCTGGCAGCTCGGCCCGTCGACGCTGCTCCCGGCCAGCTGCCGCTATCAGCCGAGCTGCTCGGCCTATGCAATCACCGCGGTGCAACGCTATGGGGCGCTGCGCGGCGGCTGGCTCGCTATTCGCCGTCTGCTCCGATGCCACCCCTGGGGCGGGTGTGGCCACGACCCCGTACCCTGAGGACTATCCGTGAACGAACAGCGCAACATGATCCTGGCGATCGCCCTTTCGGCCCTCGTGCTGATCGGCTGGACCTTTCTGTCCGAGCGCTTCTTCCCGACGACGAACCCTGCCTCGACCAAGATTGTCAAAGGCAAGACGGTGGCCATGGCCAAGCCCGGCGAACTGCCGGCCGCGCAGGCACCGGTGGTCTTCCGCGACCGCGCCCTGGTGCTGCGCGAGACACCGCGGATCGCTATCGAGACGCCCCGGTTGCAAGGCTCGCTCAACCTCAAAGGCGCCCGGATCGATGATCTGGTCCTGCCAGCCTATCGCGAGACCATCGCGAAGAATTCGCCGCCGATCCGGCTGCTGTCGCCGTCAGGTGCGCCCGACGCCTATTTCGGCGGGTTCGGCTGGACCGGCCAGGGCCTGGCGCTACCGGGACCCGATACGGTGTGGACTGCGAGCGCGCCGAAGCTTTCCCCCGGCCGGCCAGTCACGCTGAGCTGGGATAATGGCAGCGGCCAGCGCTTCGAGATCACGATCACGGTCGATGACCATTATCTGTTCAGCACCAGCCAAAAGGTGATCAACAGCGGCGCGGGACCGGTATCGGTGCGCCCCTATCAGCTGGTCAGCCGGACCGGTGTGTCGAAGGATCCGAGCACCTGGACGATGCACACCGGGCCGATCGCGGTGTTCAACGACAGCGCGGATTATGGCACCAACTTCAAGGATCTCGACAAGGATGGTCAGAAGCTGGCGACAACGACCGGTGGCTGGCTCGGTTTCGGCGATAAATATTGGCTGACGGCGGTCATCCCCGACCAGCAGCACAGTGTCGACGCGGCCTTCCGCCACGGCAGCGGGAAAGTCTACCAGGCCGATTTCGCGGCCCAACCGACGATCGTCGGCCCCGGCCAGACGACCGAATATCGCTCCCGCTTCTTTGCCGGTGCCAAGGAGATCAAGCTCCTCGAGCGCTACACTGACGATGCCGGCATCACCTTGTTCGACCGCGCCATCGACTGGGGCTGGTTCCGCTGGTTCATGAAGCCGATCTTCTACCTGCTCGACTGGCTTTTCCGGATGATCGGCAACTTCGGCTTCACGATCATGTGCCTGACCCTGATCATGCGCACGCTCATGTTCCCGATTGCCCAGAGGCAATTCGCCTCGATGGCGGCGATGCGCGTTCTCCAGCCCAAGATGAAAGCGCTGCAGGACCGCCACAAAGACGATAAGGTACGGCTCCAGCAGGAGGTGCTGAACCTCTACAAGGAAGAGAAGGTCAACCCGATGGCGGGCTGCCTTCCGATCGTCATCCAGATCCCCATCTGGTACGCGCTCTACAAGGTGCTGATGGTGGCGATCGAAATGCGCCACCAGCCCTTCGCCTTGTGGATCAAGGACCTGTCCGCTCCCGATCCGCTCACGCCGGTCAATCTCTTCGGCTTCCTGCCGTTCACGCCGCCGCCGTTCCTAGCGATCGGGGTGCTGCCGATCATAGTCGCCATCACCATGTACCTGCAGTTCAAGCTTAATCCGCAGCCGACCGATCCGGTGCAAAAGCAGATGTTCGGCATCATGCCCTGGGTGCTGATGTTCGTAATGGCGCCGTTCGCAGCGGGGCTGCAGCTCTATTGGGCGACCAGCAACCTGCTCACCATCCTGCAGCAGCGCTGGCTGTACAGCCGCTATCCGGCGATGAAGGCAGCGGCAGACCTCAAGTGACGGCCGATGCAGAGCTGGAGGAGCGCGCCCGGAAGCTCTTCTCCGGCCCGATCACCTTCCTAAAGTCGGCGCCCGGCCTGAAGTTCCTGCCCGAGCCAATCGTGCCCGAGGTCGCATTCGCGGGCCGCTCGAACGTCGGCAAGTCCTCGCTGCTCAATGCGCTGGCCAATCGCGCCAGCCTGGCGCGGACCTCGAACACGCCCGGCCGGACGCAGGAGCTCAATTTCTTCGACGTCGGCGATCCGCTCAGTTTGCGGCTCGTGGACATGCCCGGTTACGGCTTTGCCAAGGCGCCCAAGGATGTCGCTCGCAAGTGGCGCTTTCTAGTCAATGACTATCTGCGCGGCCGCGCCGCGTTGAAGCGGGCGCTGGTGCTCATCGACAGCCGCCACGGCATCAAGGACATCGACCGCGAGGTTATGAAGATGCTCGACGATGCCGCGGTCAGCTACCATCTGATCGTGACCAAGAGCGACAAGATCAAGCCGACGGATCTCACCGCGGTCGAGCAGCAGACGGCCGAGGAAGCGCGCACGCACCCGGCGGCGCATCCCGAGATTATCGCCACGTCGAGCGAAACCGGGACAGGTATCGCCCAATTGCGGCGTGCAGTCCTGGAATCGATCGAGTAGGCATCCCGACATGCTGAAGCTGATCATCGGCAACAAGGCCTATTCGTCCTGGTCGCTGCGCGGCTGGCTGGCGGTGAAGCAGTCGGGGCTGGCTTTCGAGGAGATCGTCGTCCCGATGTTCGACGAGAAATGGGACAAGAGCACCCAGGGCGACGAGTTCGCACCGTCGGGTGGCAAGGTGCCCATCCTCTGGGATGACACCACGGTCATCTGGGATTCGCTGGCGATCATCGAATGGCTCGCCGACAAGACCGATCGCGAGCGTTACTGGCCGACCGGCGATGCGGCGCTCGGCATGGCCCGTTCGATGGCAGCGGAAATGCACTCGAGCTACCCGAACCTCAGGCGGATTTACTCGATGAACGTGCGCAAGCAGTTCCCGCACGCGGAGGTCGAGGAAGCCGCAAAACCGGAGATCCTGCGCATCCTCGAACTATGGGCGCAGGCGCGCGCCCGGCACGGCAGCGCCGGCCCCTATCTGTTCGGCAATTTCGGCGCGGTGGACATCATGTTCGCGCCGGTCGTGACCCGCTTCGTCACTTATTCGATCCCGGTACCGCGCTTCGCCGCCGCTTACATGGAGGCGATCCTCCACCATCCCTGGATGCACCAGTGGATCGAGGCGGCGCAGGACGAGCCGTGGGTGGTCGAGAGCCTCGAAGGTCCCGCCAAGCCCTGACTTTTAATAAGGCGTGCCGTCCTTGCGGACGTAGCGCTGGGCGGCGCCGTCCCAGTCCATGTCGATATCGGAATAATGGCAGTCGCCGGTGGGCGGCTTGCCGATCGCGACAAACAGACAATCGCGGTCGCTGCGGTTGATGAGGTGATGGCCGTTCGCCGCGCCCTTTGGAAATTTGGCACAGTCGCCCGCGCGCATCGCAGTCTCGCCAGCATCCTCCACGAGCACCGCCTCGCCGGCGATCATGACGACGAACTCGTCCTCGTCGGCATGCCAGTGGCGCTGACTCGACATGGCCCCCGGTTCGAGCTGGACGTAGCTGACCCCGAAATCCTCGAGGTCCGTGCCCAGCCGCCGGAAGTGGCGGCCTTTTACATCCTGCGCGAAGGGCATCGGATAGGTAGTGCTGCTGCGCAGCTCGAATCCCTCGAGATCGATCTTCGGCATCTCCGGCTCCCGCTGGGCAAGGCTCGGTTGCATTGCTAGGCGAAGCGCGATGACAAACGCAATCGACCCCGTCGATCTGGCCTCGCGCCTGATCGCCTGCCCCAGCGTGACACCGCTCGAAGCGGGAAGCCTCGGCGTGCTGGAGGAAGCGCTCGCCGGGCTCGGCTTCGAGGTTCATCGCTTCAGCGAGGGCGAGGCGCCCGACGGGCCGGTCGAGAACCTGTTCGCGACACGTGGCGCAGGCGCGCCGCATTTCGCCTTTGCAGGCCATGTCGACGTCGTTCCGCCAGGCGAGGGCTGGAGTGGCGACCCGTTCACGCCGAAGGTCCGCGGCGACCTGCTCTACGGCCGCGGCGCCGTCGACATGAAAGGGGCGATCGCCGCCTTTATCGCCGCCGCAGCCGAGGTGCCGGACCACCCCGGCACTTTGAGCCTGATCATCACCGGCGACGAGGAGGGTCCCGCGATCCACGGCACTCAGGCACTGATGCGCTGGATGGAGGCCCGGGCGATCAGGCCGGAGATGATCCTGATCGGCGAGCCGACCTCGGAGGCGCGCCTCGGCGATGTCGTGAAGATCGGACGACGCGGTACCGTCAACATGTGGCTCACCGTGCCTGGCGCGCAGGGCCACGTCGCCTATCCGCACCGGGCCGACAATCCGATCCCCGCAATGGCGCGCATCATCGCTGCGCTCGATGCCCTGCACCTTGATGACGGCGTCGAGGGCTTCCAACCCTCGAACCTCGAATTCACCGCGCTTGGCACGCCGACTTCGGCAACGAACATCATTCCGGGCGCCGCAACCGCCCAGCTCAACATCCGCTTCAACACACTGCATCGCGGCCAGGAGCTGGTCGATCTGGTGCGACAGACGGTCGCAGAGGTTGCGCCCGGTGCATCCGTCGAGGCGAAGATTTCGGGCGAGGCGTTCCTGACGCCCCCCGGCCGGCTGTTCGATCTGGTGACCAGCGCGATCGAGGCCGAAACCGGCCAGAAGCCGGTGCTCTCGACGACCGGCGGCACCTCCGACGGTCGTTTCCTGACGGCTTTGTGCCCGGTCGTGGATTTCGGTTTGCCGAACGCCACCATGCACAAGCTCGACGAGGCTGTGGCGGTCGGCGATTTGCTGAAGCTACAGGCGATTTACAGTCGGATCATCCGGTCCGCGCTCGGACCGAAGTAGGTTATATCAGGCGCTTAGCCGCTCCGGCTGACGGCTCGATCGAGCCGCAATCCATTTCATGAACTCGGATTCGCCCATCGGCTTGGCGAAAGCCTCACCCTGGACCAGATCGCAGCCGAGCGCGCGCAGGACGTCCAGCTGCTCGTCCCGCTCGACACCCTCGGCGACGACCTCCGCGCCAAGGCCGTGGACCAGATGGATGACCGAGGAAACGATCGTCCGCGCGCTTTCGCAGCGGTCGATATCGTCGGTCAGCGCGGAATCGAGTTTCACCCGGTCGATCGGCATGTCCTTCATGCGAGCAAAATTAGAATAGCCGGAGCCGAAATCGTCGATGGTAATCGACACGCCGTCGGCGCGCAGCGCGGCGATCTCGACCATCACCTCGTCATCGCAGCGCATCGCCAGGGTCTCGGTGAAGGCGAGATCGAGCATGTCGAGCGGAGCGCCGGCTTCGGCCATCGTCCGGCGCAGGCGAACGAAGAATTCCGGCTGGCCGGCATGGCGCGGGCTGATGGTGATGCAGAGCCGCTGCGGCAATCCAGCCGCGCGCCAGCGGACGAGAACCTGCGCTGCCTGGCCGATCGCCCAATCACCGATCTCGCTGATCTGGCCGCTCTCCTCGGCAATGTGAATGAACTCGTCCGGCAGCATCATCCCGCTTACCGGATTGTTCCAGCGCACCAGCGCCTCGCCGGAAACGATGCCGTTGCTCCGCACCGCCAGCTGCGGATCGAAGGCAAGCTCGAACTCACCGCGGGCGATCGAGCGGCACAGTTCCCGTTCGATCTGGGCGCGCTCCTCGGCCGCGGCCGACAGTGCCGGGTCATAGATGCACGCCCGCGAGCGCCCTGCCGCCTTGGCATGGTACATGGCCGTATCGGCGGCACGCATCAAGCCGGTGAGGCTGGTGCCATGCTCCGGCGAAAGCGAAATGCCGATCGAGGCGCCAAGCTGGATTTTCTGGTCGCCAAGCTCAAAACTGTCGCGCAGCGTATCGATCACGCGGCGGGCGATCCGCTTGGCTTCGGCCGCCCCGCCCAGCGACGGGAAAAGGAGGGTGAATTCGTCGCCGGCAAGCCGGGCAACCAGCGGGTGAACAAGGTCCCCGTCCTCGGTCTCCGCCTTGACGACGGAGCGCAGGCGCCCGGCGACGAGCGCCAGCGTCTGATCGCCCTGGGCATGACCCAGGCTATCGTTGACTTCCTTGAAGCCGTCGAGATCGATGAACAGCAGGGCGAGCGGATCATCGCCGGTCCTCGCCTGCAGGATGCGGTCCGCCTCGCGCTTGAAATGGACACGATTGGGAAGCGAGGTGACCGGATCGTACATGGCCATCGTGTGGACATTCTCGATGTTCGACTGAACCTGCTTGAGCAGCCCATCGACGGCCGCGGCCACCGCGGGCATTTCGTCGCGCAATACGGGCGGCGACGGCGAGGTCAGATCGCCCGTGCCGACAAGCATGAGCCGATCGACGAGAGCGGAGAGCGCCCTCGCCTGGCCGCTGTTCGGCTTTTCTGACGCCACCCAGACGATCAGCAAGGCGAACACGCCGATAAACAGGGAGGCAACGAGCTGCTCGTCGAGGTCCTTCAGGAGCAGATAGCCAAGCAAGGTGAAGATGAACGAGGACGCGCCGGCGCAAACGGAGAGTACGCCGTTGCTGATCCTGCCGACGATGTTCGTCACCTTGTACAGGGCGCCGCCTCGCGTTCTCTATCCCGGACAGGGAGGTCCACCGGACGGTCGTAGCAAAATTCGGTTAAGACTTTTGCCTATGGGCGCGGCGCCGGCGGCGCAGGATGAGATAGAGTGCGCCGGCACCGCCGTGGCGCTGGTGTGCCGCGCGGATGGCAGCGATCTCCGCGCCATGCGGTGAAGCTGCGAGCCAGTCCGTCACGGCAGCCCTGATCGCGCCGCGCCGCGCCGGGCGATCGGCGGTGATCGGCGGTCTTCCGGTGACGAGAAGGACGACCCTGATGTCCGCGGCGATCGCCTCGCCGAGCCTTCGTTCAAGCAGTGAATGGGCGGCGGCGAGACTATGGCCATGAAGATCGATGGTGACATCCGGCCGCACGAGGCCGCGCTCGAGCCGACGGTCCCAGCTGCTATCGAGCGTGTCTGCAGGCGCCGACGGCTCGCTCTTGCGGAGCGGCGTGCCGCCGGACGGCCCACGCGGCAGCGTCGGTACCGATCGTCTGGTGTGCGGCGGCTCGCGCGCCGGTAGGGCGACACGATGGAGCGGCTTTACCGTCGCTACGACCTTCGCCCAGAGCGCACGCTCGTCATCGGCCAGCTTGCGAGTCATTGTTCCGGACCCCGACCAGCCGTTCGATCGTGCCTTTCGGCAGCAACAGATAGGATGTCCCGTGCGCCGCCATCGCGCCAGCGAGTTGCGCGGCGTCGTCCCCGGTCCCCCAGAAGGTATCGAAGCGGTTGGCGCCCTTGATCGCCCCGCCCGTGTCCTGGGCAACCCAAAGGCCACCGGTCTCCGGCCGGTCGGTTGCGAGGAGGAGCGGGGCACCCAGTGGCACGAACTTAGGATCGGCCGCGACCGAACCGCGCGGAGTCAACGCTTTGCCAAGCGCGCCAATGGGCCCCTCCCCCTTGATTTCATTGAAGAAGATGTAACTGCGGTTTTCCCGCATTATGGCGCGTCCTTCATCCGGATGCGCACGCAGCCATGCCACGACCGCCTGCATGGAGACGGACCCTTTGATGAGCTTCCGGTCGTTCAGCAGCTTGCCGATCGCGACATAATCCCGGCCATTCTGTCCGGCGTAGCCGATCCGCATAACCGCGCCGTCCGGCAGCAGAAGCTGACCCGAGCCCTGGATTTCGAGGAAGAAGAGTTCGACCGGGTCCGCGGCCCAGGCGAGTTCCAGCCCGCGGCCCGCAAGGGCGCCATCGTCGATTGCCGCGCGGTCATGATAAGGGATGAGCTTGCGATCCTCGACGCGGCCCCGAATCCGCCGGCCTTTGAGCGTGTCGGAGAAGAGGCCAAGGTCGGCCTCGATGAGATCGTCAGGAAGGCGATAGATCGGCACGGTGTAGGTCGATGTGCGGACCCGCGATCCTGCAATCCGCGGTTCGAAATAGCCTGTCGCGAACGCCTTGCCGTCGCCGACCTGCACTGTCTCGAACTGCTGTTCGAAGAAGGCAAGCGCATCCGCATCCCGCCAGTCCGCCGCGGCACTACAGGCCGCGCTCCAATCGGCCGACCGCGTCAGCTCGGAGGCATCGCTGCGCTGGAGCAGCGCCGGACAGCTTGTACGAAATGCGGCGAGCGCCCGCCGTGCAGATTCGGCGGTTACGCCGAGACCGGCCAAAGGCGGTGCGGGCCGAACGCCCGCCGCCCGAGCCGTCTCAGCCACCGGCGCCGGAACCGATGAAGTCGGCGACCGCCCTGGAGCGCAGCCTGCGAGAAGCAAAGTGCACAGCAGAAGGGTAACGGTCGGGAGCCCGGCGGGACGAACAGGATGCCTCACGCCTCCGCTATAACCAGCGGGTGATGCGACAGCCAAGACCGGGCGAGTCAGCCTTCGTCGGTTTCGACGAGCAGCCAGTTGGGATCGCTGCTCCCCAGCACACGCTGGAATGACCAGACATCGTGCGTGGCGACTGCGTCGCTCAGCGATCCCGCGATCACCTCGCCCTCGCCGTCGCGTGTGACGGCGGCAATGTCAGCATCGAAGCGAACCACGATCGTGGCGGTGCGACCCTGCAGATGCGCGTCCTCAATGATGGCGCGCTCGATCCGGATCAGGCGATTGTCGAGCCTGTGGCCCGCGGTGTTGCGCGCCGCGATGGCCTCCTCGAACGAGTGGCGAACGTCTTCCCCGACCAGATCGCCGAGCTCCTGCTCATTGCCTTTCCAGAAGGCCTCGAGGATCATCCGGTAGGCCGCCTGCGCACCTTCGAGGAAACGGGAGACGTCAAAACTGCTGTCGGCGGCGATGATCGCACGAATGCCGCCGGCCGCGCTGTCCTCGTAGACAAGGCTGCTGCGATCACTGCGCTCAGGCTGGGCGTCCGGGGCCGGGGTTGCCGCGTCGGCACCCGCCACGGGTTCTGCCGGACGAACGACGGGCTGCTGTTCATGACCCGTACGACGGCCAAGCACCGCGTAAAGGCGGAGACCGACAAACAGGGCGACCATGGCCAGCAGGACGATCTCAGTCACGAACCAACTCCGTTGTCACCTCCTAGATAGGAAGGTGCACATAGCTATTCAAATACGACCAAACTCGCGGCGGCGCCAGCCGGTTGCACGGCCCCGGCGCTCCTGCTACGCGCGCCTGCACTCCGAGGCCGCCGAGCGGCCCCATTCATCATCCAAATCGAAGGCGAAGAAATGGCCGAGCAGGAAGGCTTAAGCGGAACGGACCAGCAGGGCGACGGCTCGGACCAGCCGCAATTCGGCATCATCTCGCAATATGTGAAGGACCTCTCCTTCGAGAATCCGAACGCGCCCGCGGTCTACCAATGGCAGGGCCAGCCCCAGATCGACGTCCAATTCAATATCGGTTCGCAGTTGGTGGCCGATGATGTGCACGAAGTGACGCTGCGCGTCGAAATCTCAGCCAAGGCGCAGGACCAGATCGCGTTCCAGGTTGAGCTGCTTTACGCCGGCCTGGTTGCCGCCCGGAACGTTCCCGACGAGCAACTGCAACCGGCCCTCCTGGCTGAGGTGCCCCGCATCCTTTTCCCGTTCGCCCGTCGATTGGTGGCCGACGCTGTCCAGGATGGTGGTTTCCCGCCGCTGATGCTCGACCCGATCGACTTTGGTACGCTCTACATGCAGCAGGCTGCGCAGGCGCAGGCCGAGCGCGATCAGGGGCAGGCGCCCGAAATAACCGGGCAGGCCTGATCGCTTCGGCGCTCGGCAGGAATACCCGGGGGCCTTTGAACGATGAACCTTCTCAAGGCGACCGGCACCATTGGCGCCCTGACGATGGTCAGCCGCATCGCGGGCTTTGCCCGCGAGATGCTGATGTCGCGCATCATGGGCGCAAGCGCCGCGGCCGACGCCTTCTTCGTGGCTTTCCGATTGCCCAACACCTTCCGCCGGCTGTTCGGTGAAGGCGCGTTCTCGGCCGGCTTCGTGCCGCTGTTCAGCCAACGTCTGCACGGCGAAGGCGGCGAGCCGGCTGCGCGCCAATTCTCCGAGGAGGTGCTGGCGGTCTTCCTGCCGACATTGCTCCTGTTCACGCTACTCTTCGAGATCATCATGCCGCTCTTCGTGGCGGCGCTGTCGGGCTACAGCGGCGACAAGCTGGCGCTCGCAACATTCCTGACGCGTATCACCTTCCCCTATCTCATCCTGATCAGTCTCGTCTGCCTGTGGTCGGGCATTCTCAATTCGCTGGGTCGTTTCGCCGCCGCGGCCTTTGCTCCGGCGCTGCTCAACATAGCAATGCTCTCGGCATTGATTCTCGTGCCGCTCGGCGGTGAGATCACGGCGACCGCGGTCGCGATCGGCGTGACGCTTGGCGGCGTCATCCAGATGGCGCTGATGATCGTTTCGGCCCGCCGGGCCGGGATCAGGCTACGGCTACGGCGCCCGCGGATAACGCCGGGTGTGCGCCAGTTCGTGCGGGTTGTAGTCCCCGCGACATTGGGCGCCGGCGTCTACCAGATCAGTGCCTTCATCGACACCTTCTTCCTTACCCGGATCGGGGAAGGCGCGATGAGCTATTTCAACTATGCCGATCGACTCAACCAGCTGCCGCTCGGGGTGATCGGTGCAGCGCTCGGAACTGCGATCCTGCCGCAAGTCAGCCGTCATGTCGGCGCGGGCGAGACAATGCAGGCGGCGCGCGTGCAGGCCGATGCAGCGGATCTGGCGATGCTGCTCTGCATTCCCGCAGCCCTGGCGCTGGGGGTTAGCGCAGGTCCCCTCGTCGCGGCCTTGTTCGAGGGCGGACGCTTCCATTCGGTGGACGCGGCGACCACCGCCCTCACGCTGTCGATCATCGTCTGCGGCCTTCCTTCCTATGTGCTGGTCAAGGTGCTCACGCCCGGCTTCTATTCGCGCCAGGATACCGCAACGCCGGTGAAGACCGCTGTCATTGTCCTCATCGCCAATGTGCTGCTCAATTTCCTGCTCATCCCGCCGTTCGGGATAGGCGGATTGGCGGCGGCGATGGCGATCTGCTCGTGGCTGAACTGCGTGATCCTCTACGTCATCCTGCACCGCCGTGGGCACTTCAAGGTGGAAGCTTGGCTGGCATCGCGCATTGCCCGGCAATTGCTTGCCGGCCTGGCGATGGCGGCCGCGCTCATCGCCATCAAAATGGTGCTGGCCGGCTGGTTTTCGGGTTCGGTGGGCCACCGATTGGTCGGAGTGGGAGCGCTCGTCGGCGGCGGCCTTGCCGTCTATTTCCCCCTCGCCTGGCTGCTTGGCGGCGTTGACAAGGATGCGTTCAGGACTCTCATTCGTCGCAAAAGGACTGCAGTCGGTGGCGCCTAAATCTCCAATGAGAGTCGTGTCCGGAATCCAGACCACGGGCGATCTGCATCTGGGCAATTATCTCGGCGCGATCATGCGCTGGGTGCAGCTGCAGGACGAGGCCGAGTGCCTCTACTTCCTCGCCGATCTTCACGCGATCACGGTCCACAACGATCCGGCCGTGCTGAAGGCAAATGTCTACGAGATGACCGCGGTGCTGATCGCGTCGGGCATCGACCCCGAGCGTTCGGTCATCTTCAACCAGGCCCGCGTCAGCGCGCACCCCGAGCTGGCGTGGCTCCTGAACGGCACCGCGCGGATCGGCTGGCTCAATCGGATGACCCAGTTCAAGGACAAGGCCGGCAAGAATCGCGAGGGCGCGAGCGTTGGCCTTTATTCCTATCCGGTGCTGCAGGCCGCCGACGTTTTGCTCTACCAGGCGACGCACGTCCCGGTCGGGGAGGACCAGAAGCAGCATATCGAGCTGATCAGAGACATTGCGATCAAGTTCAACACCGACTTCGACGTCGAGCTGTTCACACCGCCCGAGCCCCTGATCGGAGCAACCGCGGCGCGGATCATGTCGCTTCGCGACGGCAATGCGAAAATGTCGAAGAGCGATGCTTCGGACATGAGCCGTATCAATTTGAGCGACGATGACGATGCGATCGCGCAGAAGATCCGCAAGGCCAAGACCGATCCCGAGCCACTGCCGGCGCAGATGGAAGAGCTGGCAGGTCGTCCGGAGGCGCGCAACCTCGTCAGCATCTATGCCGCGCTGGCTGACCGCGAACCGTCTGCGGTGCTGGGCGAATTCGCGGGCAAGGGATTCGGCGAGTTCAAGCCGGCGCTCGCCGAACTCGCGGTCGCGAAGCTCGGTCCTATCCGGAAGAGACTGGAAGCGCTGCGCAAGGACCCTGGCGAAATCGACCGGGTCCTCGAACGCGGCGCCGAGCGCGCCTCGACGATGGCCGCCCCGACGCTCGAAGGCGCGTACAAGGCGCTCGGCCTACTCCGCTGATCCGCAGGAAGCACGTCATCAGACTGATAGGAAGCTCAGCTTTCAAGCTGGCGGGTGAGCAGCCGGATGTCGGCGTCGAGCTCGGCATCGCTCTGACGCA
>Ga0068859_100004891_pt1 | contig 13645 bp, 14 predicted proteins | sample KBSSwiS22_FD_66585 | JGI IMG/M metagenome (GOLD analysis project Ga0068859, IMG submission 66585) | Switchgrass rhizosphere microbial communities from Kellogg Biological Station, Michigan, USA - KBS Switchgrass S2-2 | ecosystem: Host-associated > Plants > Roots > Rhizosphere > Soil ... | reverse complement strand
TCTCGTCCGCCCGCTCGCAGATCGGTGCGGTGCAGAACCAGCTGAACTACACGATCACCAACCTGCAGACCGGCATCACCAACGTCACGTCCTCGCGGTCGAACCTGACCGATGCGGACCTGGCCACGGAGGTCACCTCGATGACCCAGTCGCAGATCCTGTCCTCGGCGGCCACCTCGGTGCTCGCCCAGGCCAACTCGGCCCCGCAGGCGATCCTGAAGCTGCTCGGCTGAGTCACCCCGCACGCGCCGGGGCGGGCGGGCTAACCCCCACCTAGCCCGTCCGTCCCGGTCACGAACTTCGGAGGGACAGTTATGACTTCGGGTGTCGGCACCACGGGCAGCATCAGCCTGTCCGGCCTCCTCGGCGGAACCGCCGGACAGATCGACACCACGGCGTTGATCACCCAGCTGATGACCGCGGCGCGCGTGCCGCAGGGCCAGCTCTACGACCAGCTGAACAGCCAGCAGCTGACGATGGGCATCTACCAGACCATCAACACCAAGATGACCTCGCTGCAGACCGCGGCGAACACCCTCACCGACCCGACCGGCTGGACGGTCACGGCCGCCACGTCCTCGAGCAGCAGCGTCGTCGCGAGCAGCTCGGACTCGGCCGCCCCCGGCACCTCCACCTTTAACGTCAAGCAGATCGCCGCCGCCCAGGTGACCACGATCACCTCGGACGCGTCCGGCAACATCATGGCCGACCCCAGCGGCTTCATCACGATCAAGGGCGTGCAGATCACCCCGCCCGGGGGGAGCGCCACCAACGTCGCGGCCGCGATCAACGGCGCCAACCTGGGTGTGCGCGCCTCGGTGATCCAGACCGTCGACGGCAAGTCCGTCCTGCAGCTCAGCAGCTCGATCGTCGGGAGCGACGGCGCCTTCACCGTCGACCCGGGTAACCTGCTCAACCCTCCGACCGACATCCAGGCGGCCCGCAACGCCCGCATCGAGGTCGGTGATCCGCTGGCCGGCGGGTATGCCGTCGAGAGCAAGACGAACACCTTCACCGGGGTGATCCCCGGCGTGACCTTCACCGTCACCGCACCGGCCGACAACGTCACCATCAACGTCAACCAGGACACGGACAAGATCACCAGCCGCGTCCAGGCCCTGGTCAACGCCGCCAACAACATCGCCTCCGAGCTGTCCAACGACACCCAGCAGGGCAGTCCGCTGCAGGGCACCAGCGCGCTGAACCAGCTGCGCTCAGCCCTGGGCAACTCCGTCTCGTACGGGACGGTCGGTGGCAAGAGCCTGTTCGATTACGGCATCGACATGGACAAGAACGGCGTGATCTCCTTCGACGCCGACAAGTTCAAGGCCGCCTACAGCGCCGACGCGTCCGGTACCAAGGATGCGATCAACGGCTTCGCCAACAGTCTGAAGGCGACCGCGAGTACGGCGATCGACCCGACCTATGGCTCGCTCACGCTGACGATGTCCCAGATCACGGACACCGAAGCCCGGCTCAATGACTCCATTACGGCGTGGAACGACCGATTGGACATGTTGCAGGCCAACCTGCAGGCGAAGTTCCTCGCCATGCAGACCTCGCTGGCCACGCTGCAGTCCCGTCAGACCTACCTGACGAGCATGTTCAAGAGCATGGATCCGAAGTCGAACAGCTAGACCCAAGGGGGACCCGTTCATGGCGGTCGACGAACTCCGGGCGCGGTACCTGCGCGACCGGGTGATGACGGCGACGCCCGTCCAGCGGGTCGTCATGGTCTACGACCGTCTCGGACTCGACCTGACCCTCGCCGAAGGCACGTCCGACCTGGCAGAGCTCGGTGGCCACCTGTCGCACGCCCTGGAGATCCTGGCCGAACTGCGCGCCAGCCTGGACGTCTCGGCCGGCGGACCCGCCCCGAACCTTGCCGACATCTACTCCTTCGCGACCCGTGAACTGCTCGCCGCCCGGGGCGGCCAGCCCGAACGCATCGCACCGGTCCGTGCCATCGTCGCCCAGCTGCGCGAGGCGTGGGCGCAGGCGGCCGAGCAGATCAGCACCGTTGCGGCCCAGCCTGCCGCCGGTGGCACGTCCGCCGGCGCCTGGGTCGGCTGACCGGCACCGGCGCACCGATGGACAACCGCCAACGCTGGGAGCGCGTGCTCGCCGCCGTCGAGGCTGACGCCCGCCGCGCCGAGGCGCTGCTGGCCGCCGCCGACGGTGAGCCCGTCCCGGAGCCGGAGCCGGTGCCCACCGCCATGGCCGTCCCGGCCGACTGGCTGCTGCCGGCCGGGCACGCTGCCGGGCCGGAGGGAAGCGTCACCGCGTTCGACACCGACGCGCTACCGCCGCTGCACGCCATGCCACCGGTGCCGGACGAACTGCGCGACCGCATCGTGGACCTGCAGGCACGGATCACCGCCCTGCAGCAGGAGCTGGCCCGGGCCCTGCGGGACTGGCAGCCGGCGGCCTCGATCCCGGTCGCGGGTGCCCGGTCCCGCACCCCGGTCTTCATCGACACCGCGCTGTAGCAGGCGCGCGTGCTGCCGATGGAACCGGTATGGACGATCAGGTGGGTACGGCCCGGCCGCTGAAGATCCGCGGCTGGGCACAGAGCGAGGCAGGTTCCGGGATGTACCGCGTAGACGTCCCACTCTGGGGCCTGCGCGGCTTCGGCCACGAGACGGTCTCGATCGTGGGGCTGGACGAGGTGCCCGAGGACACCGACGTCGTCATCGGTCAGGTGATCGCCGACGAGCCCCGCCTGGAACTGTGGCGCGAGCTGTCCCGACGTCCGGGCCGGCGCCCGGTCATGGTCGCCGAGCTGGACGACGACTTGTGGAACCTCCACGGCTCCAACGAAGGCGCGCTGGGTCTGCGCAGCCGCGAGGCCCAGGCGCGACTCGAGGAGTTCCTGCGTCTCGCCGACGCCGTCACGGTGACCACGCCGGAACTCGGTGAAGTGGTGAGCTGCTTCAACGAGAACGTCTACGTGATGCCCAACTGCATCGACCTCAATCTGTTGCTGCACGAGCGTCCGAAGCCCGAGCGCCGCACCGTCGGCTGGACGGTCAGCGCCAGCCACGCCATGGACGTCGATGACGTGGCCGGCGTGCTGAGCCACTACCTGCGCCGGCACCGGGACATCGACCTGCACCTGATCGGCCAGGACTTCACCGGCCGGTTTCACGCCCCCAACGTGCGGCACAGTCCGTGGCGGGAAGAGCTCACCGAGTATCTGCACGGCGTCGACTTCCACGTCGGGATTGCCCCGCTGAAGTACCACGCGTTCAACAAGGGACGTTCGGATGTGAAGGCGCTCGAGTACGCCGCGCTGGGCATCCCGGTGATCGCCAGTGACTTCGGGCCGTATCCGTCCAGCATCGTGCATGGCGAGACGGGATTCCTGGTCAAGCAACCGCACGAGTGGGCCACCTACCTGAACCTGCTGCTGAACGACGACGACGCCCGCAACCTGATGGGTCTCACCGCCAAGCTGTGGGCCTCCAGTCGGACCATCCAGGGCAACGCCTGGCGCTGGGAGCTCGCGTACCGCGAGACGATCACGACTGTTCACGGCGACGCGATCCCGGGACTGCTCTGCCCGCTGCCGCAGGGCGCCCTGGAGTCGCTTCTCCCCACCGCGTGACCGGTGTCACCCGGCGCCGGTGGTGACCTGACCCGCTCTTATCTGGAATGATTCAAAAGAAGTTACACCATGATCATTCCGTCGCTAGGAGCCTTCGTGTCCCTGATCAACACCACTGTCAAGCCGTTCAAGGTCAACGCGTACCAAGACGGCAAGTTCATCGAAGTCAGCAACGAGGACCTGCTGGGCAAGTGGAGCGTCATCGTCTTCTACCCGGGCGACTTCACCTTCGTCTGCCCGACCGAGCTGGAGGACCTCGCGAACCACTACGAGCAGTTCCAGAAGCTGGGTGTCGAGGTCTACGGCGCCTCCACCGACAGCCACTTCTCGCACAAGGCCTGGCACGACAGCTCCGAGGCCGTCGGCAAGGTCAAGTACGCCCTGCTCGCCGACCTCACCCACGAACTCTCCAAGAACTTCGAGGTGTTCATCCCCGAGGCCGGCCAGGCGCTGCGGGGCACTTTCGTCATCAACCCTGAGGGCGTCATCAAGACGATCGAGGTGCACGATCTGGGCATCGGCCGCGATGCCTCCGAGCTGCTGCGCAAGGTCAAGGCGGCGCAGTACATCGCCGCGCACCCGGGCCAGGTCTGCCCGGCGAACTGGGACGAGGGTGCCGACACCCTGACCCCCTCGCTCGAGCTCGTCGGCAAGATCTGAGTCACTGACATGTTGGACGCCACCCTGAAGGCCCAGCTCGGGGCGTACCTCGAGCGGCTGCAGAAGCCCATCGAGCTCGTCGCGACACTGGACGACAGCAAGGCGTCCCAGCAGACCCGGGAGCTGCTGGAGGAGATCCGCAGCGTCTCGGCGAAGGTCACCGTCGTCGAGGTGGAGCGGCCGGACGTCCGCCGGCCCTCCTTCCTCGTCGGCAACCCTGGGGTCGACACCGGCGTGCGTTTCGCCGGTGTCCCCCTCGGGCACGAGTTCACCTCGCTCGTCCTGGCGCTGCTGCACGTCGGCGGCCACCCGCCCCGCGAGGACGCCGACCTGCTCGATGCGGTCCGCGGCCTGCAGGGGCCGCTGCATTTCGAGACCTACTTCTCGCTCACCTGCCAGAACTGCCCGGACGTCGTCCAGGCGCTGAACACGATGAGCGCGCTCAACCCTTCGATCACGCACACGGCGATCGAGGGCGGTGCCTTCGCCGCCGAGGTCGAGTCGCGCGAGGTCCTGTCCGTCCCGGCGGTGTTCCTGAACGGGCAGCTGTGGGGCCAGGGCCGGATGACGCTGGCCGAGATCGTGGCCAAGCTCGACACCTCCTCGCACGAACGCGAGGCGGCAGCCATGAACGCCCGCGAGCCGTATGACGTTCTCGTCGTCGGTGGGGGTCCGGCCGGCGCCACGGCGGCGATGTACGCGGCGCGCAAGGGGATCCGCACCGGTCTGGTGGCGGAGCGGCTCGGCGGCCAGGTGCTCGACACCGCGGGCATCGAGAACTTCCCGTCCGTCCCGCACACCGAGGGCACGTCCTTCGGCGCGGCGCTGCAGAACCACGTGCAGCAGTACGACGTGGACGTGATCGACCGGCAGCAGGCCACCAAGCTGATCACCGGCGGGGACGGGCTCGGCGTCGAGTTCGACAACGGCTCGCGGCTGTCCGCCAAGACGATCATCGTGGCCTCGGGCGCCCGCTGGCGGAATCTGGGCGTGCCGGGCGAGGCGGAGTACCGCAACAAGGGCGTCACCTACTGCCCGCACTGCGACGGGCCGTTGTTCGCCGGCAAGGCCGTGGCCGTGATCGGCGGCGGCAACTCCGGTGCGGAGGCAGCGATCGACCTCGCCGGCATCTGCGCCCAGGTGACGCTGCTCGAGTTCGACTCCGCTCTGCGGGCGGACGAGGTGCTGCAGCGCAAGGTGCGCTCGTTGCCGAACGTCACGGTGCTGACCTCCGTCCAGACCCGTGAAGTCGTCGGCGACGGGCGTCGCGTGACCGCCCTGCGCTATGTGGGGCGCGAGGACGGGATCGAGCACGAGATCGCGGTCGAGGGCGTCTTCGTCCAGATCGGCCTGTTGCCGAACACGGATTGGGTGACCGGCGCGCTGGCGCTGACCGATCGCGGCGAGGTCGTGGTCGATGACTCCGGCCGGACGGACGTGCCCGGGGTCTTCGCCGCGGGCGACTGCACGACGGTGCCCTACAAGCAGATCGTCACGGCTGCCGGTGACGGTGCGAAGGCGGCCCTGACCGCCTTCGACCACCTCATCCGGCTGTAGTGCCCCTCGAGCAGCAACCGCTCGGTGCGCCGGGGAAAGGACGGCCGTAGCGCCGCGTCGGGGCGCATCGACTACCTGAGCGCGGCGAGTGCCTGGTCGGCGTGGATCTCGGCCTTCAGCATGCCGGTGACGACCTTCTTCACAGTCCCGTCCGTGCCGATGGCGAAGGTGGTGCGCTGGTTCGGCCCGATCCTGCCGAGCAGCGCCGGCCTGACGCCGAACGAGCGGGCGACGGCCGCGTCCGGGTCGGAGAGGATCGGGTAGTCCAGGCTGTTGGCGGCGGCGAACCCGGCCTGCTTCTCGACCGCGTCCCTGCTGATGCCGACGCGCTGCACGCCCGCGGCCGCGAAGTCGCCGGCCAGGTCGCGGAAGTGGCAGGCCTCCTTGGTGCAGACGGCCGTTCCGGCCGCCGGGTAGAAGAACAGCACCACGGGCCCGGCCGCCAGCAGCGTGCTCAGGGTGACGGGGTTGCCGTCCTGGTCCGGCAGGGTGAAGTCCGGCGCAGCGGCGCCTTCGGCAAGGGGCATGAACCCCATCCTGCCGTCTAGCGCGGATAGCGCGCGATCCCGGCTGCTGTCGCGGCGTCGGCGAACCGGGTGGCCAGATCCTCCAGCCGGGCATGGGCGTTCAGGCCGCTCGGGTTGGGGAGCACCCAGAGCCTGGCACCGCGCAGCCCGTCGGGCTGCTCTCCCTGGACCGCCGCCGGCAGGTCGAAAGCCACCCGGTAGGCCGTGATGCCCAGGACGGCCACGACGTGCGGACGACACTGCTCGACCACGCGTGCGAGCCGGGGACCGCCGGCGCGGATCTGCTCGGGCGTCAGCTCGTCCGCCCGGGCCGTCGCTACCGGGACCAGGTTGGTGATGCCGACACCGCGGGCCAGCAGGTGCTGCCGGTCCTCGTCGAGGTAGCCACGGGAGGCGTCGATGAGCCGATCGGTGATGCCCGCCCGGTACAGCGCCGGGTAGAAGCGGTTGCCCCGCCGGGCGAAGTGCGCCTGGACGGCGGCGGTGAGCAGTCCGGGATTGATGCCCACGAAGAGTAGGCGGACGTCGGGACCGAGCAGGTCCGGCACCGTCGCACCGCGGAACCGCGCAAGATCCGGCCCCGCCACTACCAACGTATAGCGCAGTGGGGGGCTTGCGGCAAGGCCCCGGTGATGCCGCAGACTCGCCCATCGTGCCCTCCACCAGCAGTGCCTTCGAGCTTCCCGATCGCCTTGCCGCCAAGGCGGATCCGGCGCTGATTGCCGTCGACGAGCGGCACTTCGCGGATATCGCGGCGAGCCTGGAGGCTTCGATCGCGGCGCTCTCCGCGCGGTTGGAGGCAGAGCGCCTCACTGCGGGCGGGACGGGCCAGGCGGCGATGGATCGCGACCTGGAGATCCATCGGCTCGCCGCCCGCCTGCACACCCTGCGCCGGTACGGCCTGGACCTCTGCCTCGGGCACATGGTCACCGACTCCGGGACCGTGTACGTCGGCCGGCTCGGTCTCACCGCGGGTGACGGCCGGCGCCTGCTGCTCGACTGGCGCTCGCCCGCGGCCGAGCCGTTCTTCGGAGCGACCCACGCCAACCCGATGGGTCTCACCAGCCGGCGCCGGTACCGGTGGACGAACGGGCGCGTCAGCGACTACTGGGACGAGGTGTTCACCGCCGACGGCTTCGCCGGCCACGCGGCGGCGCTGGACGACCAGTCGGCGTTCATCGCGAGCCTCGGGGCCAACCGCTCACCGCGCATGCGGGACGTGCTGGGCACCATCCAGGCCGACCAGGACGCGATCATCCGCGCCGGTTCGTCCGGCACGCTCGTGGTCGACGGCGGGCCCGGCACCGGCAAGACCGTCGTGGCCCTGCACCGGACCGCGTACCTGCTCTACGCCGACCCGCAGGTCGACCACCGCCGCGGCGGCGTGCTCTTCGTCGGCCCGCACCAGCCGTACCTGGACTACGTCGCCGACGTCCTGCCGAGTCTCGGCGAGGAGGGCGTGCGGACGTGCACCCTGCGCGACCTCGTGCCGGAGGGTGCGACCGCGGTGCCAGAACCGGACCCGGAGGTGGCCCGGCTGAAGGCCTCCGTGAACCTGGTGCGGGCGATCGAGCCGGCCGTGGCGATGTACGAGCAGCCGCCGGCCAGCGGCATGACGGTCGAGACACCATGGGCGGACGTCTGGCTGGGTCCTGCCGACTGGGCTGAGGCCTTCGCCGCGGCCGAGCCCGGCACCCCGCACAACGAGGCGCGCGAGGTTGTCTGGCAGGCGCTGCTGACGATCCTGCTCGACCGGTTGCGCGATGACACGTCCGAGGACGAGGACGACGACGAGGAGGCCGAGTTCGACGCGTACGGGCTCGGCGCGGCGGACCCGGACGAGAGGTACCGCCGGTCGCTGGCGTCCAATCGCGACCTCCTCTCGGCATTCGGGCGGGCCTGGCCGCTGCTGGAGGCGACTGATCTGGTCGCGGACCTCTGGACGGTGCCCGCCTACCTGCGGATGGCCGCCCCGTTCCTCACCCCGGAGCAGGCCGCCGCTCTGCAGCGTCCCGACGCGCAGGCCTGGACGGTCGCCGATCTGCCGCTGCTGGACGCAGCCCGGCAGCGGCTCGGTGACCCGTCGGCGGTGCGCCGTCGCCGCCAGCAGGAGGCGGCCGCCGCCGCTGAGCGGGCGCGCCTGGCCGACGTCGCGGCCGATCTGATCGCGGCCGACGACTCCGAGATGCGCGTGATGTCGATGCTCCGCGGCCAGGACCTCAAGGCCGCCCTCGCGGACACGTCCGCACATCCTGCCGCGGAGCTGGACGCCTTCGCCGGACCGTTCGCTCACATCGTCGTGGACGAGGCCCAGGAGCTGACGGACGCGCAGTGGCAGATGCTGCTGCTGCGCTGTCCGTCCCGCAGCTTCACCGTCGTCGGGGACCGCGCCCAGGCCCGGCACGGGTTCACCGAGTCCTGGCAGGAGCGCCTGTCCCGGGTCGGGCTGGACGAGATCTCGATCGCGTCGCTCGGCATCAACTACCGGACGCCGGCGGAGGTCATGGCCGAGGCGGAGCCGGTGATCCGCGCGGCGCTACCCGATGCCAATGTGCCGACCTCAATCCGCAATGGCGGGGTGCCCGTCCACCACGGCTCGAGGTCGGAGCTGCGTGCGCTACTGGACGCCTGGTTGGCCGAGCATGACGAAGGAATCGCTTGTGTCATAGGAGATTCCTCGTTCCCGGCGATCCCCCGCGTCCGTTCGCTCACGCCGGAACTGGCCAAGGGCCTCGAGTTCGACCTCGTCGTCCTGATCGAGCCGGACGACTTCGGCGGCGGCATCGAGGGCGCGGTCGACCGCTACGTCGCGATGACCCGGGCCACCCAGCGGTTGGTGATCCTGACCGGTACCTGATGCGCTGCGGCAGTGGTGCTCAGTCGAGGCAGAACTCGTTGCCCTCGGGGTCCTGCATGACGATGCAGAGGGCATCGACGCCGTCCGGCTCCAACCGCCGCACCTGCCTCGCCCCGAGCGCGACCAGGCGGGTGCACTCCGCCGACAGCGCCTCGTCCCGCCGGTCCGGCGGCAGCCCGGCGGCCGCCCGCAGGTCCAGGTGCACGCGGTTCTTCGCCGTCTTCGGTTCGGGCACCTTCTGGAAGAACAGCCGCGGCCCGGCACCGTCGGGATCGACCAGCGCGGCACGGTCGTTGCGGTTCTCGGGCGGGACGCCCCACGCGTCGAGCGCGGCGTCCCACGAGTCGAATCCCGCCGGGGGCGGCGCCTTCACGTAGTGCAGCGCCTCGGCCCAGAAGGCCGCGTGCGCACCCGGGTCGGCACTGTCGAACGTCACCTGGAACTCGGTAGCCATGCCTCCACCCTGCCTCCGACCACCGACAACGCCGAGCCGGACACGCATTCCGTGAGTGCCGCGGTCACGCCGCGGTGCCGACGGCGGCGGGCTCGGGCGTGACGCGACCGGCCTGGGGGAGAGCGACCGCGGCGACGAGTGCCCCGCCGGCCGCGAGGGCGGCGATGATCCAGAAGGCGTGGTGGAACTCGTCGACTCCGCCGGTCGCGACGATGGCGGTCGAGGCCGCGGCCACGCCGGCCGCGCCACCGATCTCGCGCGCCGTCTCGATCAGGCCCGACGCCAGCCCGGCCAGGGACGGGCGGACGCCCGTGAGCGCGGCGATCTGCAGGGACGGGAAGCAGAGCCCGCCCGCCACCCCCGCCAGGGCGAAGCCGGGCAGCAGGTCCGCGGCGTAGCCGGCGTCGTGTGGTGCGCCCGCCAGCAGGGCGAACGCGACGCCCATCAGCAACAGACCAGTCACCAGTAGGCGCTGGACCCCGAACCGTCCCGCCAGCTTCGCGCCGGTGAGCGCGGCGGCCACGAACGAGGTCAGCGTGGTCGCGAGCCACGCGACGCCGGTCCTGATCGCCGAGTAACCGAGCACCTGCTGCATGAACAGCGAGCCGAGGAAGATGAACGCGAAGAACGACGCGAACGCGAGCAGCGCCGTGAGGTTCGCCGCGACGAGGGCGCGGTTCCGCAGCGCGTCGAGCGGGACGAGCGGGGCGGACGAGGTGCGCTCGATGAGCGCGAACGCCGCGAACGCTGCGACGGCGAGCGCGAACGATCCGAGGGTCACGGCCCCGTCCCAGCCGTGTTCGGCGCCGTGGTCCAGCCCGTACAGCAGCAGCGTCGAACCGGCCGTCACGGTGACGGCGCCGGCGGCGTCGAACGACGTGCGCGGCCCGCCGCCGAAGTGCTCCGCAGGCAGGACGGCCAGGGCCACCGCCACCAGCAGGACCCCGACCGGGACGTTGATGAAGAAGACCCAGCGCCAGCCCGGGCCGTCCGTCAGCAGTCCGCTGGCGATCACGCCCACCGTGGCGGAGATGCCCGAAGTCGCGCCGAACAGGCCGAGCGCACGGTTGCGTTCGGCGCCCTCGGCGAACGTCACGGCGACGATGGAGAGGGCTGCTGCGGGGATCATCGCCGCGCCCAGTCCCTGCACGACGCGCGCCGTGATGAGCAGTTCGGCCGATCCGGAGACGCCCGCGGCGAGCGAGGCGGCGGTGAACACGGCGAGCCCGGCGACCAGCGTCCGCCGCCGGCCGAACAGGTCGCCGCAGCGGCCGCCGAGCAGCACGAACCCGCCGAGGGCGAGGCTGTAGGCGATGACGATCCACTGCACCGACCCCCCGCTCATCCCGAGGTCGGCGCGGACGGAGGGCAGTGCGACATTGACGATGGCGATATCGAGCACGACCATGAACTGGGCCGCGCAGGCCAGCGCGAGCACGATCGCCTTGTTGGGTGATGACATCGGGTCCCCTTGCAGAACGTGGGTCAGCGCGGTCGCCGGTGCGGGCCGCGTCCCAAGGACCGACACCGGCGCGCAGCGAATCTGATCGCTTCCGACGAATCCGCCGTCCGGCCGGTGTCTGCATCACCATGGAGATCTCTCGAGGAGCGACGCTGACCACCGACCTGATCACCCGGGCACGCGACGGTGACGCCGACGCGTTCCGCGCGCTGACCGAGCCGCACCGCCGCGAACTGCACGTGCACTGCTACCGGATGCTCGGGAACGTCCAGGACGCCGAGGAGGCGCTGCAGGAGACGCTGCTGGCCGCCTGGCGCGGCCTGCCCGGCTTCGACCTGCGCGCCACCCTGCGCACCTGGCTGTACCGGATCGCGACCAACACCTGCCTGAACACCATCCGGGCCGCCAAGCGACGCCCGGCCATGGCATGGGACCCCACAGCGTTCACACCGCCGGAGCCGAGCCGCCATGGTGAGACGGCGTGGCTCGAACCGTTCCCCGACCCGTTGCTCGAGGGCGCGTTCGACGTCCCGCTCGGGCCGGAGGCCATCTACGAGCAGACCGAGTCGATCTCACTGGCGCTCGTGGCCGCTCTGCAGGTGCTCCCACCGCGTCAGCTCGCCGTCCTGGTCCTGCGGGACGTGCTCGGGTTCCGCGCCGCCGAGGCCGCCGAGATGCTCGAGGTCAGCCTCGCCGGCGTCAACAGCGCGCTGGCCCGCGCCCGGCAGCGCCTCGCCGAAGAGCGGACGCGATGGCCGGCCGGCGAGCTCGCCGCCGTACCCGCGGACGAGGACCGGATCGTCGCGCGGTTCGTCCACGCTTACGAGGCCGGCGACATCGAGGCACTCGTGGCGCTGTTCACCGACGACGCGTTCCTGGCGATGCCGCCCGTCCCGTACGAGTACCACGGCCGGGCGAAGGTCGTGGAGTTCTTCCACCGCTTCGCCGACGCCGGCCGCCTGCTCGGCGGGAGCCTGGTCGTGACGCGCGCGAACGGGCGTCCGGCCCTCGGCGCCTACGTGATCGGCCCGGACGGCACCCGCACCGCGCGCGGGCTGTACGCGCTCACCACCTCCGTCGACGGGATCTGCTCGCTGACCCGGTTCGACCCCGAGGTGATGCGCTGGTTCGGCCTCCCGCCGACCCTGCCTGCCCGCCCCTGATCAGTTCCGCCCGCTCGCGGTGTCTGCCTAGTTGTCACTGCCAACAACGCAACCCAGGAGGGACGACATGGGCAGGCTGGTCATCTCCACGAACATGACGCTGGACGGGGTCGTGCTCGATCCCGACGGCAAGCAGGGCTTCGACGGCGGCGGCTGGTTCCCCCGCTACGGCGGTGCGGATCTTGCCGCCTGGGCCGAGATGGGGCTCGCTGAGGCGCGCGAGGCCGAGGCGCTGCTGCTCGGCCGGCGCACCGACGAGTGGTTCGCCGCGCGCTGGCCAGGCAGGGAGGGCGAATGGGCCGACCTGCTCAACGCGATGCCGAAGTACGTCGTCTCGGCGTCTCTTGCCACGGCGCAGTGGTCCAACGCGACCGTCCTGGGTGCCGACTGGCGCGACCACGTCGGGCACATCAAGCAAGCCGCCTACGGCGACGTGCTGGTCTACGCCAGCTACGAACTCGGCCGGGCCCTGCTCGAGGACGGCCTGGTCGACGAGATCCGGCTGACCGTGTTCCCGGTCGTGCTCGGTGCTGGGGACCGGCTCTTCGGCGCGACCCCATCGTCCGTCCCGCTCCGGCTCATCAGCAGCCGCGCGCTGGGAAGCGGATTGGCGTTCCTGCACTACGAGGTGCAGCGATGACCGACGACCTGACGGTGGTCGCCACCGTGCCGGTCGGTGCGGCGGAGGTCATCGCTGCCGTGCTCGACCCACGCTCATGGTGGTCGGCAGGGATCGAGGGACCGACCGGTGCGGTCGGGGACGAGTTCGTCTATCGCTACGCCGGCCTGCACTTCAGCCGCATCCGCGTCACCCGCATCGACCTCGAGTCCCGGGTCGAGTGGCTCGCGGTGCAGAACCAGATCACGCTCGTCAGCGAGCAGTCCGAGTGGGACGGCACGACGATGAGCTTCACGGCCCGTCCCGTCGACACCGGCACCGAGTTGACGTTCGTCCACCACGGCCTGTCACCGGCAGTCGAGTGTTTCGACATCTGCAGCCAGGGCTGGACCCACTTCATCGGGACGAGCCTGCGCGCGCTCCTGGTGACCGGCAACGGCGAGCCCGCCCCCGCCGCGACCGCCTACTTCCCGTAGCGACGCTGCCGACGAACGGACGTCGCGGCTAGTGTCCGTGTCGTGGTCTCTCTCGAGAAGCGCACCGAGGACGCCCACACGGCACTGATCAGCCCCTCGTCCCGCCCGTCCGGAGGTAGCCCGACGGCGGCCCGCAGATCCAGGTGAACCCGCTTCTTCGCCGTCTTCGGTTCCGGCACCTTCTGGAAGAACAGCCGCGGCCCGGTACCGTCGGGATCGACCAGCGCGGCACGGTCGTTGCGGTTCTCGGGCGGGACGCCCCA
>Ga0068859_100004890_pt1 | contig 13645 bp, 8 predicted proteins | sample KBSSwiS22_FD_66585 | JGI IMG/M metagenome (GOLD analysis project Ga0068859, IMG submission 66585) | Switchgrass rhizosphere microbial communities from Kellogg Biological Station, Michigan, USA - KBS Switchgrass S2-2 | ecosystem: Host-associated > Plants > Roots > Rhizosphere > Soil ... | reverse complement strand
CCTTGGAATAAACCGTGGCCGTCTCGCGACGCTGCTGCTTCTTGCCGTTGTGCCTTTCAATGCGGAGTGCTCGATGAGCCAGCGACGCAATGCACCACCGAAGCCGCCAGGTGGAGAGCTGTATATAGTCATGAAAAACCGCAAGTTCGGATACATCGACAGCGAAGGACACGTCGTGGTCGAGCCTCAGTATGATTTGGCGGGGCCTTTTTCCGAAGGTCTGGCGCCGGTCATGATCCGTGGGGACGGAGACAAGACCTCCACCGCGTACATTGATAAAACAGGACGTGTAGTAATAAAGCCTATGGAAGGATCCGGAGCTAATTTTTCGAGCGGAGTTGCGCGAGTACTCGTCGGTGCGAGTTATCTTTATATAGATACGAAGGGCAGCTGGGCCAGCCTCGCTTTTTATCAGGATGCTGAGGATTGCACTGAAGGCCTTTGTGCCGTGAGGATGGATCCGCTCGGCCCGAAAAGATGGGGTTATATCAACACGTCCGGCGCGGTAATCGTCAAAGGGCAATATGACTGGGCCATGGCGTTTAAGGAAGGTATTGCCCGTGTGGGACTCATGATAGGGGAACCGTACCTCAAAGACGGAGCGCCGGCTCATGACGGAAAAGAAGGCTATATTGACAAGACTGGTAAGCCACTCACTGAACTGAAATTTGAGAAGGCATGGGACTTCAGCGACGGCATGGCCCAAGTCCGACTTAACGGCAAGTGGGGATACATCGACAAGACTGGTAGTCTCGTGATATCGCCTCAATATGATGAAACAAGCCCCTTTCGAGAAGGTTTGGCGGGTGTCAAGATCAACGGTCTTTGGGGGTTCATAAACAAGGCCGGAAAGTTAGTGATTGCAACGCAGTTCGACTACGTGAGCGGTTTTTCAGAAGGGCTCACGGTGGTCGGAAGAGATGGCAAGAAGTACTACGTCGATCAAAACGGCAATGCCGCGCTCTCGCCACCGTTTAAATTTTTAGGTGAATTTAAGAGCGGACTCGCAGCCTTCCGGCAAGATGACCGGATGGCCGGTGTATTAGATAAGACCGGCAAGATCATCCTAAATGCGCAGTTCGACTCAATTGAGATTCTGAGCGGCGGTATCATCATGGTGGAGGACCAGAAAAAAGGAATTGGATATGCTGACCGTACGGGAAAGTTTTTTTGGGCGCCAAGCTATTAAATATTGAGATTACAAATCTAAAACCAAGATTGGGGTCAGGCCTTCGATTCTTCGATTCACACTTGAGCTGGCCGTCACAGCCAGCTTCTCGATTGGAGAATCGCAGAATCGAAGGCCTGACCCCCAATCGGTGACCATTCCGCGAATGATTGGTTTGCCGCCGAAGATTTCCGGGTTGGCGGTTATTCGTCCGAGGAGCTTTTCATCAACCATGATGGCCCGCCGGGATTGCAATCGAAAACATTTTGCAGTTACCAATCTATATGTCGAGTCTTTGACTGACCGAATGGCAGGCATTGAGAAACAAGACCATGACCCAGGGGTAGAGCAGCAACTCAAGGCGAATCGACTGGTCAAAGAATCTGGGCATGGCTATCGACAAAAGATCGCTGAGAGACATACCAACTAAAGTGCCCAGCAGTCCGCATACGATCGCCGCGAGCCCAATTAAGAAGACGGCCCGACGTCCGCTCAAGGCCTGGCCGACGAGCGGCAGCTTAACCACCCGGGCGCCCGTCTGATCCTCGGGAAGCAGTTTGATGGCGGTCCAAATCTTCAGCACGGTGTGACCTACGCCCAGGCTAACCAGCGTTAATATCACCGCCCGCCCGTTCCAGCCGGAGTAACGCCAGATACGAGGCCGTATCAGCGCCACACAGAACGCGGCGAATAGGAACGCCACAATTGGAAAGACAGCTTGTCGCAGCGCGTGTGCCTCCTGGCGTTGAGCGATCTGGAAGTTTTCGAGATTCTGCCTGATGCGGATATCGGACCGGACGCGTCGCAGATAGTCTTCGCCCTTTGGTTTCAGGACTGGAGCATAAGCACCGGGGCCAGGAGCGGCGGCGTGGCGCTGAGCGTCATACTCGGCGCGGCTCTTTGGGTCAATCAAAATATCCCGCGCGTGCGAGAGTTGGACGAAGGCCTGCGCGGCTTCGGCCGATCCGCCGTTGAGATCCGGATGCTGCAGGCGCGCGAGCCGCTTGTATGCCGCCTTGATCTCTTTTGATGAGGCAGTGTGCTTGACCCCGAGAACCTGATAATAATCGACCATACTCTCTCGTCCGCAGTATGCCTTATCGGGCTTTCGCTCGCGCCGCGAGCTATGAATAAATGTTTCTGACCTTTTCCTGGGACATGGGCCCCGAGCTTCATGCTGCGATTCTCTATCAGCAGCGGCCTGGCTTTGAAGGCGAGCAATCGCAAAGATCGCAAGCCTCAGCCCGTCTTGTTTACAGAATCTAAGACGCGACCGCAAGTTATTTGAGTTTGCTGCAAGTTTCCCTGGTTAACAAAAGATTCTCTAAACACGCTAACCCCGACCTGACGGTCGGGGCTATTTCACGACGGCGCTTCGCGCCTAACCGCCTGATCACTCAAAGCCACGCTTAATCTGTATCCATCATTGATATATTCTTTGAAGACACTAGTAACACAAACGGATTAGGTCTATAGTGGGCGCGCACAATTGCCCGTTGTGAAGTAGAAACAAGCACGCAAAAAAAGAGGACGGTTCAAGACTATGATTGCAAGAGCCGGAAGAGCATTGACCTCTGTGTGTTGGATCCTGGCCCTCGGCGTGTCTTTGGCTTCCGGACAAAACCAGACAACCGGGCGGATTGCCGGGACAGTCACCGACGAAAGAAGTGCCCTCGTAGTCGCAGCGCAGATAACCATAAGCAACAAGACGACAGCCGCAGAGCGCAGCGTTACCACCGACAGTCATGGCAATTACGCGGTGTCTCTATTGCCGCCTGGAACATATAGCGTAAAGGTAACCGCCAACGGATTCACTGCTGCTCTCTTTGATTCGGTCCTGGTAGTCATCACTGAGACGACTACTGTCAATGCGCAACTTAAAGCGGCAGGAGTGATCGTTGATCCAGTGGTGGTCCGCGTTACGCCTCTACTTCAGAACGACGGCCCACAACTGGGCCGGGTGGTTGACTCCCGCGCCGTCTCAGAACTGCCGCTCGCTACGCGCAATTTTACGCAGCTCCTGGCGCTCTCGCCGGGCACTTCAGTGTCCCTGCCTGACAACACTGCACTGGGACGGAACTCACAGAATATCTCGGTCAACGGCGCGCGGGTTACGCAGAACGATTTCGAACTCAATGGGGTTGATGCGAATAATGTGGCCACAAATGCCGCCGCTTCGGTGGCCGTGCCCGCCCCGGAGAGTATTCAGGAATTTAAGGTCCAAACGTCGCTTTACCCGTCAACCTATGGTCGCGCCGCCGGCGGAAATATTCAGGCGGTTACCAGGAGCGGTAGTAATTATTTTCACGGCGCCGCTTATGAATATTTTCGCAACGACGCGCTCAACGCCAACAATCCGTTCCTGAAGGCCGCTGGTGTCCAGCGTCCAGTCTTACAGCGCAACGTTTTCGGTGGATTGATCGGCGGGCCGATCAGGACTGACCGTTTCTTTTTCTTCGCCTCCTACCAGGGAACGCGAGAAAACAATGGTGCGTCGCCCAACAGTCTTACCTCGAGCGTCTCGATCGCGGCGGGTCTTACTGATGATCGTTCCCAGCAGAACCTCCTGACAATATTCCGCCCTCGTTCATCGCCGACTGCGCCGCCGGCGACTTCAATCAATCCGGTCGCGCTCGCGATGCTGAACGCCAGACTTCCAAACGGGCAATATTTGATTCCGACGCCCCAACCCGACGGTCACTATTCCGGATCGGCCACCTCGTTTTATGACGAGGATCAATTCAACGCAAACATTGACTACCGCATCAGCGAACGAAACTCTCTGGCGGTGAGATTCTTCTTCTCGAATGCCCCGCAGTTCCTGGCGCTCCCTACCGGCAGCGCCAATGTCCCCGGCTTTGGTGCCGATTTGGCTCAGGACAACCGCCTGTTAGCTTTTCAAAACATCCACATCTTCAATTCGCGAATCATCAACGAAGCGCGGGTGGGTTATAGCTTTATTCGCGGCAACATGACGGGTCAAAATCCAGTTAAGGATTCCGATCTCGGGATTAAGCGCGCCAATGCAAACGCATACCCGGGGCTTGGAGCTATTCGCATTGGGCCGACTGCGACGAACGCAATCGCAATTGGGAATTCCGGCGCCAACGTCGATACGCAAAACGTAGCGTCCGCGACCACGCTGGTTGATATTCTGACGATTGTGCACGGTCGCCATACCGTGCGCACAGGTGCCCAGATTATTTACTACCAGAATGAACTCGGCGCGAACAACAACCGTCGGGGGACGATTGCTTTCCAGAGCTTTAACAATTTTCTACTCGGCCTGGCTAACAATTCAGTCTACGGAGATGGCATCGGTAGTCGCATTCTGCGGGCGGCTGATTACAGCGGTTTTGTCCATGACGATTGGAAGGTTTCAGGGAAACTCACTCTCAATCTGGGTTTACGTTACGAGTTGGATCTGCCTGCGTACGAAAAACGTGGCTTACTGTCAACCTTCGATCCCGCGCTCTATGTACCCAGGATGCAGGTCGACGGCGCGGGTGTCCCAGTCGGGCCTCCAGTTGGTGGATTCGTGCAGGCGGGAAATGTGATTCCCCAATACGACCTGGCGAATGTCCCAAACGTAAGTAAGCGTATCCTTACGAGCCTGGATCCAAACAATTTTGCCCCGCGTTTCGGGTTTGCCTACGCGGCCAGTGATTCGCTGGTGGTGCGCGGTGGCTACGGCATCTTTTATTCGCGCCCATCGACGGCCTACATTGGAACTGCGATTAACGCTCCCCCGATGTACACCATTCGCCGAAGTCCCGCCGGCGCGACCGTCCCATTCGCAGATCCCTTCTTTCCTCTGCCGGCAGAGAATCAGTTTCCGGTGCTGGTGAGTGGCGTTGCCCTGGCTGGACAAATATTCGACCGCAGCATGCGCACCGCTTATTTCCAACATTACAATGCCAGCGTTCAATATTTGTGGGGGCGAAATCTATTGTTCGAGGTTGACTATGTGGGAACGCGCGGCCTTAATTTGATCCGGGATATTGCCATCAACCAAGCGCGACTTGCCAGCCCACAGCGCCCCATCATCAACGCGGTAACCGGACAAGTAATTACCACTAACACTCCCGCCGCGACGAATGTAGCTCTGCGGGCGCCGTATCAAGGAGTCGAAGTCGGGGGCTTTCTTCAGATTCAGTCGACGGCGCAGTCCACTTACAATTCTCTGCAAATGAGTTTGACCAGACGTCTATCTAAAGGGCTCCAATTCCTTGCTTCGTACACTTATGCCAGGTCGCTCGACAATGCCTCAGGCGGCAGCGACAGCACCGGCGAGGTTAGAGACACGATCAATATCGCCGGAAACCAGCTTGATAATCGGGCCAATCGGGGTCTCTCGGATTTTGATCGTACGCATCGCCTGGTGCTGAGCTATCTTTGGGACCTGCCGCGTCCGGAGTTCGCATCGCGTTCCACTGCGACGAAGGTTCTTTTCTCGAATTGGCAAGTTGCCGGCATTATCAGCGCGATGTCCGGCTTGCCGATCGACATAAGCGACGGCGGCTCCGGTTCGTTTTATGGGCTGAGTGGTGGAAACAATGCATTCATGCGGCCCAGCTGGACGCCCGGAGCGACAGCCGCCGATGCGAAAAGAAACATTCCCGCCGGATATTTTTTTAATCCTTCTGTTTTTTTCCGACCGACGGTATTGCCTGGCCAGGTGATTCCCAGTTCAAACGGATTAGCGACGGCGTCCGCGACCGGCACTGATTTTGGCAATGTTGGTCGCAATGTTCTACGCGGGCCCAACCAGGTCAATATTGATTTTTCCGTGATCAAACGTTTCCCAATCCGGGAGTCGAAGAACATTGAGTTGCGGGCTGAGTTTTTCAACCTCTTCAATCACGTGAACCTTGCAAATCCGATAAGCAATCTCAGCGCTGTTCCGGCAACCTCGATTGATCCAAACACCGGCCGGATTATTGGCAGTGCCGGAGACTTTGGCCGGATAGTCTCGACGAGTAACAACCCCCGACTGGTTCAGTTTGCAGTCAAGCTCAATTTTTGATCGCTCTCAGATTGCGATCGTTTCTTCGTTAAATGAAGAGCCAGGTGGTGCCGTCCTCCAACGGAATTCCGCGCAGCCTTTGCTGCCTCCGTAGAGGCAGTTTGGGTCTTGCAAAATTTTTTGCCTTTTTCTTGCAAGAAATGTTGCAAGTTCCGCTAGGTGTGATAGACTCCCGCCCGCTCAGAACAACTCTCAGGTTCGTTTTCCAAGTTGGGTGCCTACATAAAGGACTTAAGGAGGACGTCCAATGTCCATATTCAAAATCGAAATCAAGGCGGGTACTCCGGCGAAGTTTGATCCAACTCCGCAGACGGTATACGTGAACGATAGCGTCTACTGGTACAACAGCGATCCAACCAACGCCCATTGGCCGGCGCCTAGCGTCGGAGACAAGACCGGGTTTATCCCATACCAGGTTCCACCTAACACATCGTCCAGTCAGGTTTCATTTCCCGCGGCAAAAAAGATTCCCTACGTTTGTGTTAATCACCCGGGCGAAAAGGGTCAGATAAATGTCCTGCCCGGCAAGAAAGCTGCTTTCGGTGGGAAGACTAAGAAGGGCGCTTTCGGTGGGAAGACTAAGAAAGGCGCTTTCGGAAGGATTACGAGGTAAGGCTCGCTCAAAGAAGCAACCACAAACATCATCGTAGACCAACACAAGCCTACGTGAGGAGGTCACTATGTCAGAAGAGACAATCATCACGGATCAAGCGGGCGAAGAAGATCTTAACGAGTCAGCCAGGGTTAATCAGGAGTCAGAAACATCCCGGCGACTTTTCCTCCAAAGAGCGATGGCCGTGGCTTCGGGCCTGGCGTTAACTTCGATGTTGCCGGGCATTGCCCGGGAGTTTTGGGTTGCGGAAGCGCAGGCAAACTGTGATCCCGCCGCTCCGGGCCAGCCGCTTCAATCCATCATGGAGATCAAGACCGGCCCCTCCAAGATACTAAAGGCCGTGATCAAGGTGCTCGATGAAAAGAAGGTCTATTTGGGATCGCCGCCAGCGGGAACCAGCCTGCCCTCGTGCAACAGCGGACAGATGCGTTACTTCTCTGGCTACGATGCGAGCCTTCCCGTCTCACCACTGATCCGCCGACGGGTTTGGCCTTTTACCCACGGTGTGCCCGGTCCCGGACCTACGCTGCGGGCGAGTGTGGGAGACACAATCCAAATCACCCTTCTGAACCACGTAGACACCAGAAACTTCCCGAACACGCTGGATGTTGCTGAACATGGTCAGGCGTGCGATCAAAATACGACCTTTGGCCAGGGCAACACTTATCCAGGTACTCCAAGTTGGGAGAACCCGCCAAACTGCTTCCATGGATCAAGTTCGACGAACCTGCATTTTCATGGGACGCATACCAGTCCGAGCGGCATCTCTGACAACATACTGCTGAATATTCGGCCCTCTCCGCGGGGGCGCGATGGCCTGCCCGTGGTGAACGAGAAGACTGTCGCGGCTATCTTCAACAAGATATTTGCGGCGTGCATGCACGGCCACCAGCCGTTGTTGTGGACGGACTGGCCGATCGAGTGGCAGAACTGGCAGAAGAAGCTGCTCATCCAGTATGACAACACCACCACCTGGCTCGGTCAGAGTCCGCCGCCCGGCGGTCCCCCGGTGCTGCCAAAGGACGAACAGCTCTGGTACCAGAACCAGCAGGAAATGAAGCCGCCGAATCCCGAGTTGCCACAGTATTACATCGGCGCTTACCCCACTTGCTTCAACATTCCGAAATGGAATGGTCAGCCGACCAGTATGGGTCAGGCGCCCGGAACGCACTGGTATCACGCGCACAAGCATGGGTCGACGGCCCTTAACCTGGCGAACGGCATGGCCGGCGCGCTGATCATTCAAGGCGATTACGATAAGACGCTGCACGATTACTATTCAAGCAAGGGGCAGCCTCTTCAGGAGCGGGTATTAGTGTTGCAGCAGTACTCCGCAGTGCTGGGACTGCTACGCGCGGCGGGAAAGGCCGACCTGGTTTCCGTGAATGGGAATTACCAGCCGGTTTTGGAGATGAAACCGAACGAGACGCAGATGTGGCGGTTTGTTAATGCCTGCCATCAGGCATGGATACCGCTTGACGCGAACGCGCCGACAGGGCTGAAGTGGGTTCAAACCGCCCAGGACGGCGTGCAACTCAATCCGCAGAACTACAATCCTGATCCGAGTGCGGTGACCAACACATTTCCGGTTCCGGCGAAGACCTTTTTCATCAATGGAAAATGGCTCTCAACCGGCAGTTTGGCGCCCGGCAACCGAGTCGATTTGTTGGTGAGGGCCCCGAGCACTGCTGGTAACTATAATGTGACGTTCGGGGGAGGCACTCTGCTGTTCACGGTTAAAGTAACCGGTACAGCGGTGGCGGCCGCGCCGTTCCCGAGCCAGGCTGAATTTCCCCAGATGCCCGGCTTCCTGTCGGACATCGTTGCGCCGGCAGGCATGGTGAAACGGGAGATTCGCTTCAACACCACGCGAACCCAGTTTACCGGCCCAAGCCCAACGCCAATTCCGCAAGGAACACCGGGCGGGCGCAACCCAACTAACGCACCCGCGCCTTTCATCCCGAATGCTGCTCCGATGCACACAATCAACGGCAAGCAGTTCAGCGGAGAAATCGATCAGTACATGAAACTTGGCGCGACCGAAGAGTGGACTCTTTTTAATGACACGCCCGCAACTGGCGCGGCGCATCCTTTCCACATCCACATCAACCCATTTCAGATCGTCCAGTGGTTTGATCCCGCGCTCAACTTGCCCCAGTCGGGAGTGCCGATGGCCAAACCGTGGGTCTGGTGGGATACCTTTGCCATTCCACAGGGGGGTTGGGTAAAGATGTTGACGCGGTTTGTAGATTTCACAGGGACATACGTTTTCCATTGCCACATCCTGGGTCACGAGGACCGCGGCATGATGCAATTGGTAAATGTCAGTCCGAGCGGCACCAAAATGAAGCATAAATGAGCCAGTTGCCCTGGGCTTAAAAGTCTCAATGCACGGGTTGGGCCGGTAACTTTGACAACCGTTTCCAGCTGAAGAGGTGTGCTTATTAACCACAAGGCAGGGGTGCTGATGGTAGCCAACGAAAAAACCTGGGCTGGTCGGACCGGGGAATCAACGTCTCCCTTTCTTGATGAAGGTTTGCGCGCCGGACTCGCGCTGCTGTGGCGCGCGTACGTCTGTACGCAGGCTACCGGGGCGAACATGTGGGACTTTGCCATGCGAACCGGGAGGCTTTATGAGGCCGGAATGACCAGCAGTGATCTTCGCTGGATGGTCGCCAAGGGATTAGCACAGCACCAGCAGGAAGCGTCCGGCTACGACGAGGGCCATCGTTCGCTGCGCGGTACCAATGGTTACTTTTTCGACGAACACACCTGCCTGATTCTCACGCCCAGTGGGGCCGCACTCGCGGAACATGTTTTCCGGGAGCAACCACCATGGCCGCAAGCTACTTTGTCTGCACTGGCCGCAGTGGCGGAAGAGACGTCGGTTCTGGCTACTGCGCGGCGGCCAGCCATCCAAACACGCAAGCCGGCTGCGGCGTTGCTGAAACCTTGCTGGAACGCGAATCGGCGGGAATTGTCTTTTGAGGGACTCATCGTCAAACGGTTCCGGGTGCCGGCCCGAAATCAGGAAACCATTCTCAGTGTGTTCGAGGAAGAAGGATGGGCTGAGCACATTCACGATCCGTTGCCAGTAACTCACGACATCGACGGGCCGACCAGGTTGCATGACGCGATCAATCGGCTGAACCGGTGCCAGATCAACCCTCTCCTTCGCTTTCATGGCGACGGGAAGGGAACAGGTGTTTTCTGGGAGCTTTGTCAGCCGGATCTATCAGGCTGAATCTCTCCAGGCGGAGAACTAGTGCGCGTATCAGTTGCGCAAGCCGTTGGTGGTCGTAACCACTTGCGATCTTTTTCAGACGCTCGCGTTTGTTTCGCTAGTCGACACCAGATCGACACCAGATCGACGCTTGCGTCTTTGTTTGCTATCGAAGATAGTGCCGACTTTCGCCTGCGGTTCTGGTGGAAAACCTTGAGACCGACACATTACCTTTAAATTAAGGAGAAGACCTATGCCGAAAAACACAGTATCGATTTCGTTAGATCGGGAATCCCTGGCTCGATTCGCGCGCCTGCTCGGTGATCGTAACTTAGCGACCGGAGTCCATTGTGGCGATGACGATGGGGATGTGGACGGAGTAGCTTGTGGAGCAATCGCGTTGGGAGCCCACTGTGGCGACGACGTCGACGGCTAACGTACCTCAAAATTCCCCGGATCATTCGCCTTTGGATATCGATCCCAACGGCGGCTGGATGAAAACGACGACGTGATCTGGCGCGAGGGACTAAATGTCGCGGCTCGCGTTGCGCACCCGTTTCTTCGGATCGCACGTTGATGCGATCGTCGAGACGTGGGATTTCGTAACGCTTTTCTTCCGGAGGGTTCGGGTTCCCGTTCTTGCGGGGTGAACGCATGGTTTCAAGCACTGCTCGAAGCATGCGCAGTTTAGCGCCGGAGGACACTTTGCTGTGTGCCAGGCAGTGGGCCGCGACTGCCGGCATCAGCGAGGTGAGGGATATCACCGATCTGGATGTCCTCGACGTGCCGGTCTTTGTAAGCGTGCGACCGCAAGCGCTTGGCGAGTCCTTTACCTTTGGCAAAGGGCTGCGCCAGGTTGATGCAGAGGTCGGCGCCTACATGGAGGCGTTGGAGTTTTTTTTCGCCGAACCGGGGGCCGGCTCAGTTTCAACCCACTGGGGATCTGCCCGGGACGTTGCCGGTGAGGATCGGGTCGACGCGATCCTTGATTTCGTTCCGCTCCTTCAACGCGAGATCGATCTCGACAGGCCGCTGTTGCTCGCTTCGGTCCGGGACATTGAGAGCGGTGACGAGTGCGCCATTCCCGCAGAGCTCATCTACTATCCGGCGCCGGATTGTGGTCAGTCACTGTTCGGGTCGTCAACCAACGGTCTGGCATCCGGCAACTCGCTGCTTGAGGCAAGTATTCAGGCTCTGCTCGAGTTGATTGAGCGAGACATCTGGTCATTCGAATGCGTTCGTTGCGCGTCCCGGTTGGTTGAGACCACGAGCCTGCCGGATGAGGTTCGCGAAATTGTCGATCGTGCTGAGCGGAACGGCCTGCAATTAAAAGTTCGTACGATTCCCAACGATTACGGCATGCCGTTCTTCGCCGTTTTTGTGTTCGATTTGAACAATCCCAGCCGCAAGACATTCAATGGGGGCTGGGCCTGCGATCTTGATCGTGGACGCGCACTGGTGCGGGCCGTCACCGAGGCCGCGCAAAGCCGCGTGGCTTTCATCCATGGCGGGCGTAAAGTACCAACGTTGCGAGCGGAAGGCTGCTCCTCGGACGCTCAAGAGCAGGAAGCGAAACTTGTGCGGCAACACATGCTGGGCGTAATCGATTCCCGGCAGCAAATGGCGCTGACTGACCTTCCCGACCTCGCCATTGATGGGAGCTTGCAGCAACAGCTTGATGCAGTGATTGAGCGTTTGCGCCAAGTGATCCGGGAACCAATCTATCGTGCAGTGTTCACGTCGCCGGAATCGCCGCTGCAAGTGGTTCGTTTGGTAGTGCCGTTGTTAGAGAATCTTAAGGAAAACCGAGTTCGTCTGGGGCGTCGCTTGAAGGCCACGATCGAAACTTTCGGGGCCCAGGCAGCTTGATCCGGTAGTGGGTCAATTTTGAAAATTAATGTCCGACAAACTTTTTAGTTTGTCGCCAGGTTTCGACAAGCTAAAGCTTGTTGGACATCAAACTGATCCAGTCAGAGGAGAGTACCCAAGACCAGCATGTTCTAAGCTTAGGACCAGGGGTTAGGTGCAATGGAGGTTCGGCAAACCGTCGAAATCCGTGTCCGAGGGACAGTTCAGGGTGTTGGCTTTCGGCCAACCGTCTGGCGCCTGGCCTGCGACGAAGGACTGGTTGGCGAAGTTTTTAATGACGGCTTTGGAGTGCTGATCCGCACCACCGGAAATTCTGGCGCCATCTCACAATTTCTTACCCGGTTACACAGCGAGGCGCCACCGCTTTCGCAGATTGAAAATGTCGAGACCCACGTCCTCAACCTCCAGGACTTTGAGGACTTTCGCATTGCCGAGAGTGTAAGGGGAGAGAACTGCACGCGCGTGACTCCCGACGCCGCGATCTGTGCGGCCTGTCGTGCCGAAGTATTGGATCCGAGTGAACGGAGATATGGTTACCCGTTCGCGAACTGCACGCACTGTGGACCGCGCTTTTCCATCGTGAAGGAGGTTCCCTACGATCGTGTCAACACGACGATGGCGGACTTTCCAATGTGTGCGTGCTGCCACAATGAATATTTGCAGCCTGCCGACCGGCGTTTTCACGCGCAGCCGATCGCCTGCCCGGCGTGTGGGCCAACAATCTGGCTCGAAGGAATTGATACGGGTGCGAGGACGACTCAGGCTTTGGACTCTGCTATTGAGTTGTTAAAGAACGGCGCCGTGGTGGCCATTCGCGGCCTGGGCGGGTTTCATCTGGCTTGCGATGCTACCAACCCGGAAGCAGTGCAGCGTCTACGCCGGCGGAAGCATCGTTATGGCAAACCGTTTGCGCTGATGGCCAGAGACCTGGACGTAATTCGCCGGTACTCCAATTTGACTCCGGCCGAGGAGGAGCTGTTACAAAGCCCCGAAGCTCCAATCGTGCTGCTCTCCGCCAACGGAGCGGAGAAGTTGCCGCCCGGCGTCGCCCCCGGTCTTAGTACTGTGGGTTTTATGCTGCCTTATACGCCGCTGCATTTATTGATCACACGGCAAATTGATCGTCCTCTGGTCATGACGAGCGGTAATATTTCCGATGAGCCGCAGGTCACCAGTCTCGACACCGCGCGCAGCGGGTTGCGGGAAATCGCTGATGCAATGTTGATGCACGATCGCGAGATCGCCAACCGCATCGACGATTCGGTCGTGCGGATTGTGGCGGGCAGACCATCGGTGATGCGACGCGCACGCGGCTATGCACCGAGTGCGGTGCCATTGCCAGACGGCTTCGCGGACGCGCCTGACCTGCTGGCTTTTGGCGGTGAGTTGAAAGCCACTTTCTGCGCGGTGAAGGACGGGGCCGCGATTCTCTCGCAGCACCAGGGTGATCTGGAGGACGTCTCGACGTTCGAAGATTATCAAAAGAACCTGCAACTCTATTCGAAGATTTACGATCACCGGCCGAGCTTATTGGTTGCGGATATGCACCCGGAATACCTTTCCGCCAAACTCGCCAAAAAACGCGCGGCGGCCGAGGACCTGCCGCTGCTGGAAGTTCAGCATCATCATGCTCACATAGCGAGTTGCATGCTTGAGAACGGGGTCGCGCTGAATGCGTCGCCGGTGCTCGGGATCGCCATCGATGGATTGGGCTTTGGTGACGACGGCACGATTTGGGGCGGTGAG
>Ga0068859_100004889_pt1 | contig 13646 bp, 13 predicted proteins | sample KBSSwiS22_FD_66585 | JGI IMG/M metagenome (GOLD analysis project Ga0068859, IMG submission 66585) | Switchgrass rhizosphere microbial communities from Kellogg Biological Station, Michigan, USA - KBS Switchgrass S2-2 | ecosystem: Host-associated > Plants > Roots > Rhizosphere > Soil ... | reverse complement strand
TTGAGCTGGGCGTTCGAATAGTTGGTCACGGCGAAGCCGGTATCCGTACTTCCGACCAGGAACTGCACGCCGAGCCGGCGTGCCGCCTGCTCGCCAATCTCGACGATGATCGCCTCCACCAGTACCTGGTCGCGCCGCACGTCGAGCTGACGGATCACTTCGCCGAGCTTGCGCTGGACGTCGCCATTCGCGGCAATCACGATCGCGTTGGCACCTTCGTACCGCGTCACCACCGCCGGTCCGCGCCCGGCGAGCCCCGTGCTGCCACTTGCCGGGGCGCTGGTGATGGTGGTCGGCGACGCCGTGGCCTGCGCACCACCGCTTGCGGCGCTCGGCTGCCCGAGCCGCGACATCACCGACGGCTGTTCAGGCGTCGCGGACTGAGTCACTTGCTGGCCAAGCAACTGCTGAAGCACGGGCAGCAGCTTCTCGGCATCCGCGTGTTCGAGCCAATAGACGCGAATGTCGGTGCCCGCCGCTGCTTGCGTATCGAGCGTCCGTGCGATCCCAGCGAGCCGCGCCACTGTCGCGGGATCGCCGCGTAGCGCGACGCTGTTCGAGCTGTCGACCGGCACCACCGAAGCGGTAAGGCCGGCGTTGCCGGTCCCCACCAATTGCTGGAGCGACTGCGCGATTTCGCGCGCGCCGGTGTTCTTGAGCGCGATGACTTCGGAGGCATCGTTGGTACGATCGATCCGCGCAATCAGCTGGCGAATGCGCTGCACATTGTCGGCATAGTCGGCGACGACCAGGCTGTTGCCGGCGCGGTTCGCAGTCACCGAGCCCTCGCGACTCACCAGCGGCCGCAATGTGTCGAGCGCCGACACCGCATCGATCGCACGGAGCCGAAACACTTCGGTGACGAAGCCGTTGCGGTTAGCCGCCTGCCCCACCCCGCCCGGTTGGCCGGCGGCACCTTCTACCGGCTGGATGCGATAGGCGCCGTTGCCGGTGGGAATCGCGACGAGCCCGTTGGCGCGCAGCGTCGACAGGAAGATTTCGAAATATTCGGAGCGCGAGAGCGGCCGGTCGGTGACCACCGACACTTTGCCCTGCACGCGATTGTCGATGATGAACGTCCGCCCGGTGACGCGCGCCGCATCCTGGATGAATGCGCGGATATCGGCGTCACGGATGTTGAGCGCCTGTTGCGCGGCAAGCGGAGCAGCGAGCAACAGCAGCGCGACGGTCAGGCCGGGAGAAATCAACGATCGCAGCTTCAATTCGGCAATACCAAGGTAAGAGGAACGACCACGCCACCACGCTCGACCTGAAGCGCAACCTGCGCACCCGGATTGAGCGTCTGCACCAATGCCTGGACATCGCCAGACGCGCGAACCGGCCGCCCGTCAATGCTGACGATGACATCGCCGGGACGGAATCCGGCCTGGGCGAAGGCGCTGCCCGATCCAGCCGGAGTAACGACAAGACCCGTCACCCTGCCCCCCGCTTCGGTCCGCGGCGCCAAACCAAGCTCGGTCCGCATCCGATCGGCACGGAGCGAGGGCGGCGCGGCATTGACCGGAGCCGGGGCCGGCTTCGACTGATCGAGAAACAGGAGTTCATCGCTGCCGGCGTGCGAGAGCACGACATGATCTACCGCAATCGCCTTGAGCGTCACACCCGACACGATGACGTCACCCACGGCATAGCTCGCTTGAACGCCGTCGGGCCCGGCGATGATGGCCGAACCTCCGCCCGATGCCTGGTTGACGCGCGTGCCGAACAGCTGAAGCGTCACGCCAGTGACGGTCTGCGTGTTCGTCTGCACCGGAGCGGTACGATAGAAAGGGTCGAAGCCGGCGAAGAGCGCGGCCCGGGCGCGCGGCGTCATTTCGATCACCGGCTGCGGTCGCCAGTCGCCGAAAGCGCCGACCGGCGTCACTGCCGCCCAGAGAATTCGTGCGCATTGCGTCCCCAGCGCCGCGACCAGGACGAGTTCGAGTGTCGCCAGCCACGATCCAGGCGACCGCGGAAGTGCGCGCAACGATGCAAGGGTCACCCGCATTGAAATCCCCCCGGACTATTTGGCCCTGCCGCGCCATCAAGACTCGCCGGTGACAAATACACGATGGTTCGATGACTGCCGCTCTCCGCAGCCGCTGTCGAGCCCCTCACCGCATCCGGTGCGCGGGGAACTTGCCGCGCGCCCGCGCAACGCCTTAGGGGCCACAGGATGACCGAAGATCCTCGCCGCCTCTTGCGCGACTTGCTCGACACCGCCGTCCACGCCGTTTCGGCGGACGCATGCCTGCCCGCTGCGCTCGACGGCTGGCAGTGCGAAGGCCGCACATTGGTAATCGCGGTCGGCAAGGCCGCTGCGGCGATGGCGGCGGTTGCCGCGGCGCGGCTCCCGGGCCCTGTCTCGGGGCTGGTCGTCGCACCGCCGGGCCACCATGGCGCACCGGACCTCCTGCCTGAGGGGTTCGAGACGATCGAAGCCGGACATCCCGTTCCGAACGCGGGCAGCCTTGCCGCGGCGGAGCGCGCGCTTGCGCTTGCGCACCAACTCGGACCCAAGGATCGGCTGCTTGCGCTGATTTCGGGCGGGGGATCGGCGCTGCTCGCGCTGCCCGCGGCCGGCGTCGACCTCGCCGCGAAAGCGGCAGTCACGCGCGCGCTGCTACGCTCGGGCGCGGCGATCGGCGAGATGAATGTCGTACGCAAGCATCTGTCGCAGATCAAAGGCGGCCGGCTCGCGCGCGCCGCCGCGCCGGCAAGGGTGACGACGCTGCTGATCTCGGACATTCCCGGCGACGACCCCGCGATGATCGCAAGCGGACCGACCGTCGCCGATTCGACCAACCTCGCCGATGCGCGCGCGATCCTCGATCGCTATGTGCTCGACGCCCCCTCCGGCGTGCGAGCCGCCCTCACCGATCCGGCGAACGAAACGCCGGAGATCGCCGCTGGCGACGTTCGCATCGTGGCGCGAGCGGCCGATGCCTTTGCGGCAACTGCGCGGATCGCCGCGGCACGGGGTTTGAAGATCAGGCTGCTCGGCGACGATCTCGAAGGTGAAGCGCGATCCCTGGGCGCGGAGCATGCCGCACTGGCGCTGCAAGCAAGCGAACCGCAGCTGATCCTGTCGGGAGGCGAGACCACCGTGCGCGTGGTCAACCGCGGCGGTCGGGGGGGACGCAATGTCGAATATCTGCTCGGCCTGGCACTCGCACTCAACGGCGCGCCGGGCATCTGGGCGCTGGCGTGCGACACGGACGGCATCGACGGCACCGAGGACAATGCCGGCGCGCTCCTGACACCCGACAGTCTCGCGCGCGGCCGTGCGCTGGGACTCGACCCACAAGAGCTGCTCGACACGAACCGTGCCTATGACTTCTTCGCCGCGCTCGGCGATTTGGTGGTGACAGGCCCCACGCGCACCAACGTCAACGATTTTCGGGCGATCCTGACGGGTGCAGGAGGCTAGGTAGTAACCGCAGACTCGCCCAATCCCTTAGGGAATGCGCCGAATTGTGCACCGCGTCATTGATCCGTTAACCATCGCTGCCTACCGTTGCGACGGGGCAGTTCGGCTTTTCAAGGGGCGGGGTTGGCAGTGACGCAGTTCGTTATCTTCATCTATGCGATGCTTTCGATGTTCGTGATCACCGCGATGTCGCGCAACCAGCGCGCGCAGCGGCCGAGCTCGGAAATGATGACCATGGTTGGCTGGGGGCTGTTTTCGCTCTCGTCGACGCTGGCCGTCCTGATGGTGGGGCTTGCAGTGGCGCTCGCATTAGGCTGGAACCTGCCCGCGGGGACGCTCGACGCGCTGAACTGAGCGCGTTCTCCCCCGGGAGACGCGCATGCCACTCTATCGAATCGGCGGGAACGCGCCGCAACTTGCAGATGATGCCTGGGTCGCGCCGAGTGCGGATCTGATCGGCGACGTGCGGCTCGCGACGCTCGCCAGCGTGTGGTTCGGCGCGGCGATCCGCGGCGACAACACCCCGATTCTGATCGGCGCGCGAAGCAATGTGCAGGAAGGCGCCGCGCTGCACTCGGATCCGGGCGCTCCCCTGACGATCGGCGAGGATTGCACGATCGGTCACAAGGCGATCCTGCACGGCTGCACGCTGGGCCCGCGCGTTCTGGTGGGCATGGGCGCGATCATCCTCAACCATGCGGTGATCGGCGAGGACTGCCTGATCGGCGCTGGCGCGCTGGTGACCGAAGGCAAGTGCTTCCCGTCCGGCAGCCTGATCATCGGCAGTCCCGCGCGTGCCGTGCGCGAGCTCGACGACAGCGCCAAGGCTCTGATCCGCGCGTCGGCGGCGCATTATGCTGCGAAACAGCGTGACTATGCGGCCAATCTCGAACGCGTCGGCTGAACCCCGTACGGCAGGGCATGACCGGCTTTTGCCGCAATAACAGGGATAATTTGGCGAAATCGCCGAATAGCAGGACTTCTTTGCCTCAGGCGCGCCCACCGTGGTCAAGATAGTCTTGGAAAGACAGCTACTTGTAGGCCAGGAATCCCCCATTCCTGTTCCTGGCTGAGCATGGCGTTTTGGCGCATCGAGCAGGGCTATCCAAGCACGATATCAGGCGCGCTTTCGCGCGACGTCGCCGCACGACAGGAAGGGTTGCTCAGGCCATCCCCGCGCTGCTCGCGAGCAGTCGCGGATCGATCCCCGCCGTGGCGAAAGCTTTGGCCCAGCGCTGCTCCGCATCGATTTCGAACAGCAGTGTGGTGTCGCCGGCGGTGTTGAACCAGCCGTGGCGCGTCATCTCGGCATCGAGCTGCCCTTCGCCCCAGCCCGCATAGCCGAGCGCAACCAGCCAGCGCGACGGCCCCTTGCCCTCGGCGATTGCGCGGAGCACATCGATCGAGCCGGACAATGCCCAGCGCCCGTCGACCGAAATCGTGTCTTGCCCGTCCCAATCGGTCGCGTGGAGAACGAACCCGCGGCGCGGCTCGACCGGGCCGCCGAAATGAATCGGCGCATCGGGTGCAGCGCCGGGCTCGATCTCGAGTTGGTGGAGCAGCTCGTGCAGCCGCAGCCCTTCGATCGTCTCGCCGATACCGATGCCGAGCGCGCCGCTCTCGTCATGCGCGCACATCGCGATCACGGCGTGCTCGAATCGCGGATCGCCGATTCCCGGCATCGCGAGCAGGAACTGGCCAGTGAGGAAAGGCGCCGACTCCATGCCGGCACAACATAACGCCAGTGAAATTGCTCCGCCACTGCTTGAAAAAGCTGTGCAGCACTCCGATTGGAGGCGCGACAGATGCCCGTTCGACCGATCGGGACAAAAGCGAAGGACAGCCCATGACCATCCAAGTCGGCGACAAGGTTCCCAACACCAGCTTCGTCAAAGTGACCGAAGGCGGCCCCGAGCCCGTCGAATCGGACAGCTTCTTCGCCGGCCGTCGCGTCGCGCTGTTTTCGGTTCCCGGCGCGTTCACGCCGACATGTTCGGCCAAGCACCTGCCCGGCTTCGTGGCAAAGGCCGACGAGCTGAAAGCCAAGGGCATCGACGAAGTCGCCTGCACCGCAGTCAACGACGCGTTCGTGATGAAGGCCTGGGGCGCCGCGAGCGGTGTCGACGGCAAGGTGACGATGCTCGCCGACGGCAACGGCGCGTTCGCCGACGCGGTCGGGCTGGTGATGGACGGCAGCAAGTTCGGGATGGGCAAGCGCGGTCAGCGCTTCTCGATGGTAGTCAACGATGGTACTGTCGAGCAGCTCAACGTCGAGGCTCCGGGCGAGTTCAATGTGAGCAGCGCCGAGCACATGCTCGAGCAGCTCTGATCGATACGCAGGCGGAACCGGCTGCGTCCAAGTCCGTTGACGTTCCGCGCACCAAGGAGTTGGAAACATGGCAGACCAAACCACCGCGACGACTAGTGTACCTGAGACGACCACCGAGGCCGCGACGGCGAAGGTCGAAAGCGCCGTCGAGACGATCACCGCCAAGGCGGAGTCACTGTTCGAACAGGCACGGAATGCGATTGAGGACGCGGTCGAGTCGACCGTCGAGGCAGTCAAGGAGCATCCGTTAGCGGCCGCAGGCATTGCCGCCGGCGCGGCGGCGGCGGTTGCCGGCGCGGCCTATGGCGTCAGCAAGCTGCTCGAAAAGGACGATGGCGAAGCCAAGGCCTGATTCGAAAGGCGCTCCCGGCATCGTGCCGGGGGCGCCTCGCCGCTTGTCCCAACGTCTTGCCCCAAAGTCTTGCCAGCGTCACGTCTGGGCACTAGCGCTGGACGATGACTCAAGCGCAAGCAATCGTAGCCGAACTCGATCGGCTTTACAGCGCGTCGGTCGAGCGGCTCAAGGCCGCACTGACTCGCTATCTCACCGACGGCACGCCGCCGCCTCCCGAGAGCCGCACCGATGGCTCGTTCGCATATCCCGAGATCGTGCTCCATTATCGCGGCGACGTTGATCGCGCGATCCCGGTGCGTTCGTTCGGGCGGCTCAGCGACGCGGGAGCCTATCGCATCAGCGTCACAAAGCCGGCGATGTTCGCGCGCTATCTCGAGGAGCAGCTCACGCTACTGATCGAGGATTATGACGTCGAGGTGCGCGCCGAACCCGGCCGGCAGGAAATCCCCTTTCCCTATGTGATCGATCCCGGTCACGCGTTCAGCCTCGACCAGGTCAGTGCCACCGAGCTCGCTCGGCATTTCCCGGCGACGGAGCTCGCGCATATCGGCGATGAAATCGCTGACGGCACATGGATCAGCGCCGACGAGACTCGCCCGCTCGCGCTGTTCGATGGGCTGCGCACCGATTTCAGTCTCGCACGCCTGCGGCATTACACGGGCACGCCGCCCGAACATGTCCAGCGCTATATCCTGTTCACCAACTATCACCGCTATGTCGACGAGTTCGTGCGCTGGGCGTGTGCGCAGCTCGACAGCGGCGGCCGCTTCACCGCCGTTTCGGGCGCAGGCGGCGTGGTGATAACGTCGGGGGACGACGTCGACCGGCTGGTGACCGACAGCGCCTGGCGCCGCCATCAGATGCCGGCCTATCACCTGATCGCGCCGGACGGCTCGGGCATCACCCTGGTCAACATCGGTGTCGGCCCGTCGAACGCAAAGACGATCACCGACCATCTCGCGGTACTGCGTCCCGAGGCCTGGTTGATGATCGGCCACTGCGGCGGCCTCAGGCCGAGCCAGCGGATCGGCGACTATGTGCTCGCGCATGCCTATCTGCGCGACGATCATGTCCTCGACGACGTGCTGCCGCCGGAGATTCCGGTGCCCGCGATCGCCGAAGTCCAGCTTGCGCTGGCGCGCGCCGCCGCGACGGTCTCGGGCCAGACCGGCGACGAGCTCAAGAAGCGGCTGCGCACCGGCACGATCGTCACCTCGGACGATCGCAACTGGGAACTGCGCTATTCGGCTTCGGCATTCCGCTTTTCGCTGAGCCGGGCGGTCGGCATCGACATGGAAAGCGCGACGATCGCCGCACAGGGCTATCGCTTCCGCGTGCCCTACGGGACATTGCTGTGCGTCTCGGACAAACCACTTCACGGGGAGCTGAAGCTGCCCGGCCAAGCCAACCGCTTCTACGAACGCGCGATCAACGAGCATATGCGGATCGGAATCGAGGCGTGCGAGGAATTGCGGCGCGAAGGCGAGAAGCTGCACAGCCGCAAGCTGAGGGCGTTCAATGAGCCGCCGTTCAGATAAGCGCTTACGCACCCGTCCGGGACAGCGAGCTACCAGCCCGTAGGCTTGCCCTGGTTCTGCTCGTCGAGCCACGCCTTGAGCGGGGCGAAATATTCGACGATTGCCTTCCCCGACATTTCGCGCGAGCCGGTGAACGCCTCGAGCGCATCCGGCCAGGGCTTGGACGCGCCCAAGGTCAGCATCTGGTTCAGCTTCGCGCCGACATCCTTGTTGCCGTAGAAGGAGCAGCGGTGGAGCGGCCCGTTCCAGCCAGCCTGCTCGCACGCCGCCTTGTAGAACTGGAACTGCAGCACGCTCGCGAGGAAGTAGCGGGCATAGGGCACATTCGCGGGGACATGATATTTCGCGCCGGGATCGAATTTGCTCTCGTCGCGTGCGACCGGCGGCACCACGCCCTGGTACTGGAGCCGCAGTGCGTTCCACGCCGCCTCATAGCCATTGGTGCGGATGTTCCCGGAGAACACGCCCCAGCGCCATTTGTCGACGAGCAGCCCGAACGGCAGGAACGCGACCTTGTCGAGCGCCTGGCGCAGCAACAGCCCGATGTCCTTGTCCTCGCTCGGCACCTTGTCGGTATCGAGCAGGCCGATCGATACGAGATAGTCGGGAGTGATCGACAGCGCGATGAAATCGCCGATCGCTTCGTGAAAGCCGTCGTTTGCGCCGTCCTTATAGAGGTACGGCTGGCCGTTGTACGCACGCTGATAGTAATTGTGACCGAGCTCATGGTGGATGGTGACGAAATCGTCTGAATTCACCTTGATGCACATCTTGATGCGCAGATCGTTTACATCATCGACGTCCCACGCCGAGGCATGGCAGATGACTTCGCGGTCGGCCGGCTTCACGAACTGCGAGCGCTGCCAGAAACTGTCCGGCAACGGCTCGAGACCGAGCGAGGAGTAGAAGCCCTCGCCGGTCCTGACCATCTTGATCGGGTCATAACCCTTTGCTTCCAGCAGCTTGCCGGTGTCATAGCCGATGTCGCCCGCGCCCGCCGGCGCCACCACATCATAGATATTTCCCCATTCCTGCGCCCACATATTGCCGAGCAGGTCGGCGCGGATCGGTCCGGTCTTCGACTGAACCGCATCGCCGTACTTCTCGTTGAGCTTCCAGCGGACATAGGTGAACAGCGACAGGTAAAGCGGCTTCACTTCGTCCCACAGCCGATCGACTTCCTTGGCGAACTGATCGGGCGGCATGTCGTAGACCGAGCGCCACAGCGCGCCAGCGTCGTGATATCCAAGCTCGCTGGCACCCTGGTTCGACAGCGCCACCATCCGCGCAAAGTCCACACGTTGCGGCGCGCCGACATTGTCGTGCCAGCTCACCCACATCTCCTTGAGCTTGTCCGGATCGCGTTCGGTGCCCATCGCGGCTTCGATATCGCTGCCGTTGATTGGCTTGCCGTCGAGCGTGCCCTTGCCCGCGCCATATCGGCCCATCATTCCGGCGACGATCCCGCTCAGCGTCGCGGCCGCCCCGGCACGGCTCGGCGGCGGCAGCACGATCTTGCTGCGAAGCAGGCCGAGCTTGCGTGCGACGTCGGGCCGGAGGCCATCGATCCCCTGATATCTCGACGCCTGGATGCCATATTGCGCCTGGAGCGCACTCTGCGCACCCGACGCTGCCGCCGCCAAAGCCTCGGTGTCGATATTGATGTAGGTCTCATTGACCCATTTGGCGCGATTGGCATCGACCGACGCCTTGGCGAGCGCAGTCTCTGCCTTGTCGACGAATGCCGCAGCGTCGCCCGGTGCCGGTTTGGCCGCATCCTGAGCGATTGCGGGAAGAGCGAGCGTCAGCGCCAGCAGCGAAATTCCGATACGCAGCATGAAGGAGTCCTCGCAGAAGTCGCGAAAGCTCGCGCCAGCGTGCGCGGCCCCCGCGTGCAAATCAAGCCGCCAGAAAATTCGCGATCGCCGTGCCCAGTTCTGAGCGCGTGACCGCGCTCATATGGCCGCCGGGGACAGTGGCGAGCGTCGCGCGCGGCAAGAGCGCCGCCAGGCTCTCGTGCGAGCCATTGTCACGATCCTCGTCGCCCGCGACGACCAGCGTCGGCGTGTCGATCCGCGCGATCGCGTCGCGCGGCACGTCAGTGAATGTGTCCAGGACGCCAAGCAGCGCCTGCGCATCGCCTTTGGTCGTCTTGAGAAACGACTCGGCGAGCCATTCGGGGCTCCCGCGGGCGTGTTCGCCGAGATGGGTGAGGATGAAGCGGAAATGGTCGGCGCGGCGACCCGCCTCGACCAGGCCCTCGAGCCCCATGCCGGCGAGAACCGCCCGTCGCGGGCGCGCGCCGGCAATCAGCATGCCTGCAGTGGTGCGTGCGCCGAGCGAATAACCACCGAGATCATAGTCGGTCAGCCCCAGCGTCTCGACAAGGGCGAACCCGTCGCGCACCAGCGCGTCCACCGGGTATGCGGCGCGATCGTGCGGTTTGGCGCTGAGCCCATGGCCGCGCAGATCGGGCATGATCACGCGAAAGCCGCGCGCCGCGATCACCGCGGCGTGGCCATAGCGGATCCAATTGGTGAAGGCGTTCGAGAAGAAGCCATGGATCAGCACCAGCGGCCGCCCCTCGCCCATTTCGGTCCAGGAAATTGCAGTGCCATCGAAGCTGGCGAAGCGGTGCGTTTCAGTCGGGAACTCGGCCAATGGCTTGGATCCAGCGCTCTTTGATGTGAGGATTGTCCTCCGTGCGCTCGGCCGGCAGCCCGCGCGTGTCAAGCCACGCTTCGTGCACGCCTTCAAATCCCGAATGCTCGGTCGGGCGGAAGCGATAGGGATCGTCGAAACTACCGATCGTGAGATCCATGCGATCGCTGCCGTTGCCCTCGAAGGTGAGCGGCGTGCCGCAAGTCGCGCAGAACCCGCGGCGCGCGATCGGCGAGCTTGCGAAGCGCTCGGGTTCGCGTTCCCAGGTCACGTCGCCCCGCGCGACGTTCTTGAACGCGATCGATACCCCGCCCGTCGCGCGCTGGCACATCCGGCAGTGGCACAGATAGGCATCGTCGCTGTCGATTCGGACCGTGTAGCGCACATTTCCGCACTGGCAGCCGCCAGTCATTTGCTGAGCCATCGCGTTCTCCCGGCGGCGGAGCTTCGCTGCATTCCGCATTGCAACCTTTGCAATCAATAAGCCTTGATTTATATGAGTGTGCTTATTATCACTCCCATATGGATGCTTCCGACAATCTCGGCTTCGTGCTCAAGGATATTTCACGCTTGATGCGCAAGCGCTTCGACGAGCGCGCGCGCGCCAGCGGCGTCACCGTGAGCCAGTGGCGCGTGCTGTTGACGCTGCTGCGCTACGAAGGTTCCAATCAGGGCTTTCTCGCCGATCTGCTCGAAGTCGAGCCGATCACCTTGTGCAGGATGATCGACCGACTCGAGGAATCCGGACTGGTCGAGCGGCGACGCGATCCCGCCGACCGCCGGGCGTGGCTGATCCATTTGACGGAAAAGGCTCATCCGGTTGTAACCCAGCTTCGCACCGTGGGAAACGATCTGCTCAACGACGCGCGCGCCGGGCTGAGCGACCAGCAATACGCCGAATTGATGCACGCGCTTGCCGTCGTGCGCGCGAACCTGAGCAATCCGATCGAACAGGAACAGGTGGGAAATGGCTGACGTGGACGCCAAGATCGAAAGCGCGCAGGCGTTTGACGCGATCGACCCCGTGGGCGACCGCAAGCCGCGGCGCTGGCTGCGTCCGCTGCTGATGTTCGGCGTTCCGCTGCTCGTACTCGCCGTGGCCGGCTATTTCTGGGCGACCTCGGGCCGCTATGTATCGACCGAGAACGCCTATATCGATCTGGACAAGGTGTCGGTGTCGAGCGACGTCACCGGCAAGATCGTCAAGGTCAACGTCAAGGAGAACCAGCCGGTCCACCAGGGCGACATCTTGTTCGAGATCGATCCCGAGCCCTATCGCATCGCCGTCGCGCAGGCGAACGCCGCGATCGCAAACGCCCAGGTCGCACTCGAGACGCTCGAGACCAGCTATCAGGGCAAGGGCGCCGACATCCAGGCGGCAAGAGACAAGATCCAGCAGGCACAGGAAGACGTCGACCGCAAGTCCGCACTCATGGGGCGCGGCTTCGTGACGCGCGCCGACCTGCTCGACGCGCAACACGCTCTCGAGCAGGCCAAGGCCGCCTATCAGAGTGCGCTTGCCGACGAGGCCGAAGCCAAGTCGAAGATCGCGAACGGAGCGGCGGTTCCGGGTGAAAATCCTGCGATTGCGGCGGCGCGGGTGCAGCGCGCAAAGGCCGAGCTCGATTTGTCGCGCACCGTCATCCGCGCGCCGGAAAGCGGCATCGCCAGCCAGACCGACCGGCTCCAGCTGGGTCAGATGATGATGACCGGCCTGCCTGCCGTGACGATCGTCAAGAGTAACGGTGCCTGGGTCGGCGCCAATTTCAAGGAAACCGACCTCAACAAGATGCGCGTCGGCCAGCCTGCGGAGATCCGCTTCGACGCCTATCCCGGGCTCAAGCTCAAGGGCCATGTCCAATCGATCGGCGCGGGCACCGGCTCCCAATTCTCGGTGCTCCCGGCGCAGAATGCGACCGGCAACTGGGTCAAGGTAACGCAGCGCGTTCCGGTGCGGATCGCGATCGACGAGCCAAGCCCGCGTCCGCTGATCGCTGGCCTTTCCGTCAGCGTGAAAGTCGACGTGCGTGGCGACAAATAGCGCAAACCCCGGCCGGGCGGCCCCCCTTCGCCCGGCCACCACGGCGCCGTCACATCCTCCCGAGGGTGTGGCGGCGCTGCATACCGCCAATCCGGCACTTCTCGGCGTCGGAGTGATGGCCGCGATGGTGATGCAGGTGCTCGACACCACGATCGCCAACGTCGCCTTGCCGCACATGCAGGCCGCGCTCGGCGCGACTTCCGACACGGTCACTTGGGTGCTGACGAGCTATATCGTCGCCTCGGCGATCGCGATTCCGATTACCGGCTGGCTGTCCGACCGCATCGGCTCACGAAACCTGTTCCTTTTTTCGGTCGGCGGCTTCGTGGTCTCATCGGCACTGTGCGGCGCCGCGCAGAACCTTGAGCAAATCGTGTTGTTCCGAGTGCTCCAGGGCGTGACTTCGGCGTTCCTCGGACCGCTCAGCCAGACGGTTCTCCTCGACGTCAATCCGCCGGGAAAGCAGGCCAAGGCAATGGCGATCTGGGGCATGGGCGTGATGGTCGGGCCGATCCTGGGACCGCTGATCGGCGGCTGGCTGACCGAGAATTTCGAATGGCGCTGGTGTTTCTACGTCAACCTCCCCGTCGGCGTGCTGACGTTTGCGATTCTGTGGTGGCTGCTGCCGACTCGGCCGATCCGGAAGCGCGCGTTCGACATGACCGGATTCATCCTGTTTTCGATCGGCATCTCCGCGCTCCAGCTGATGCTCGACCGCGGCCAGACCAAGGACTGGTTCCAGTCGGGGGAGATCTGGATCGAGGCACTGCTCGCTTTCGTCACCTTGTGGATGTTCGCGGTGCACCTCGCTACGGCCAAAATGCCGATGTTCGACCGTTCCTTGTGGAAGAACCGCAATCTCGTCACCGGACTTTTCTTCTTTCCGGTGATTGGCGTGATCATGATGGCGACGATGGCACTGCTGCCGCCGATGATGCAGAACCTCTACGGCTACTCAGTGATGCAGACGGGCCAGTTGCTGATGCCGCGCGGATTGGGCGTGCTGGTGACGATGGCAGTCTCGGGCCAGTTGATTCAGCGCAACTTCGATGCGCGATGGGTGGTCGCCCTCGGGCTGATCATCGTTACCTATTCGCTGTGGCAAATGACGACATGGACGCTCGGCATGGGCTCGAGCGCATTCGTGATCACCGGCTTCATCCAGGGGTTCGGCATGGGACTGGTGTTCATGCCGCTCAACAACATGGCGTTCCAGACGCTGGCACCGCAATTCCGCACCGAAGGTTCGAGTCTGCTCAACCTGGCACGCAACGTCGGCGCATCGGTCGGGA
>Ga0068859_100004888_pt1 | contig 13646 bp, 17 predicted proteins | sample KBSSwiS22_FD_66585 | JGI IMG/M metagenome (GOLD analysis project Ga0068859, IMG submission 66585) | Switchgrass rhizosphere microbial communities from Kellogg Biological Station, Michigan, USA - KBS Switchgrass S2-2 | ecosystem: Host-associated > Plants > Roots > Rhizosphere > Soil ... | reverse complement strand
CCCGACGAGGGCCGCATCAAGGGCTGGGCCAAGGAGCTGGCCGAGGCGGCGAAGAAGGACGTGGCCTAGGTCGGCCGGGTAGGCATTCCAATCACCACACGCCGGGTATGAGCCGTTTCGTCCGCGCCGCGTAGACCTCGTACTCGCCGGGGAACGTCTCGCACATCATCCGCTCTTCCGCGCGGAGGCGCAGCGCGAAGAGCAGGCCGAAGGCGACGCCGTACGCGGGCCCGGCCACCCAGTTCGGAACCACCAGCGCCTGTCCCAGCGAGTAGAGGAAGAGCGCCGAGTACATCGGGTGGCGTATCCGGCGGTACACGCCTTCGGTGACGAGGCGGTGCTCCTCCCGGACCTCCAGCGTGATCGACCAGAACTCGCCCAGGTCGGCGTGGGAGCGGTGGAACAGCCAGAGCCCCGCCACGTAGAAGACGACACCCGCCAGGAACGGCAGGGGCCGAAGCGGATAATCCGCGAAAGCGAGGACCGGAGGGAAGACCCAGAGGAGCGGGACGAAGAAGGCGATCCACGCCAGCGCCAGCAGCGCGACCTCCAGCGAGCCCCTCCAGCTCTTCGCGACCTTGACCTGGCGGCTTCGTTGCCCGTGCGGCGCGCGGATCACCACCATGGCCACGCTGGCCGCGAGCAAGACGGCCTTGGCGTACCAGGGGTTCATCGGGAAGGGTCCGGCTCTGCCTTATCTGAACGCGACATGAGTCATCTCCATCGGCAACCCTTCCTCGTCGGTGGCCGGATCGCCGACGACGCGCGCCAGGCCATCCGAAGCGGCTTCCCCGGTGACGAACGCCGCCAGGGCGTCCAGGACGTCGTCCAAGCCGACCTCGCTGCGGCGAGTGCTGGATGCGGCGGATTCGAGCAACCGACGGCTCTGTGGCTCGCGTCGGGCGAGGACCTCGAGCCGTTCTCGCCGTCCTTCCGTCGTCTGCTTGCTATCGCGCATTGGCCGGCCACCCGCGAGCGCCCAGAAGCAGATCTCGGGGTGTATCTCATGGACCTCAGCGCGTCCAGGCCTGGCGCCGAGCAGGAATCGATCGACTTCGGCGATCTTCGCCGAGATGCCCCAGGTCTGAACGCCGATCTTCCGATCCAACAGGCGGAGGTTGATCCGGCTCGCGTCGAGACGGTTGGCGGCTCGGAGCGCCGCCCGGCACGGCACTGGAAAGACGCTCGACCGACGCGTTGGCCCCAGGATTTCCCGGGCCCGTCGATCGCAGGGCCGGACCGGCACGCCGCGCCATGGCAGTCCGATAGGAACGTCGATCAGTATCCGCACGGGCTTGGCGAACCGGCCTGCGATCTCGCGGAACGTCCGAAACGTCCCGAAGACGATGCGGCCGTCTTGCCGCCAGACGGCGAGCCACCCCGCCCGGCAGCCGTCAACGCCGACCGGTTGCGCCGGTCTCGTCCCCGATGACCTCGCCATGCGGTGCGCCATCCTGAGGATTTTGTATCCGTTTCGAAACGGATGACTTCGTTTCGCCGCCTCAGTTCCAGCGCGGATTGGCGATGATCAAGGCCAGGAAGAAGAGGCCCACCAGCAGGCCGGGCACCGCCAGCACCAGCGCCAGCGTGATGCCCAGGGCGCGGCGCCCCGTTACCTTCAGCCACAGGCTGCCGCCGACGACGATGGCCAGGGCCCCGAGCAGCGCCGCCCAGATCCCCGCGTTGAACGACGAGACCGTACCGTCCGCCAGCCCCCAGAAGAAGAAGAACAGGGCGATGCCGGCGACCACGGCGTCGATGGTCCAGGGCAGCCAGAACTTCCACATAGGGCGGTGAGTCTAACCGGAGAGGGCGCCGGGCTATACTCGCGCCATGATGCGCCTGGGCGTCAACATCGATCACGTGGCGACGATCCGGCAGGCGCGGCGGGCCGCCGAGCCCGACCCGGTGCATGCCGCCGTGCTGGCCGAGTTGGGCGGCGCGGACGGGATCACGGTCCACCTCCGCGGGGACCGCCGGCACATCCAGGACCGCGACGTCGAGATGCTGCGGCAGGTGGTGAAGACGCGGCTGAACCTGGAGATGGCGTCGACGCAGGAGATGATCCGCATCGCCCTCACCGTGAAGCCGGACCAGGTGACGCTGGTGCCGGAGCGGAGGGAGGAGCTGACCACCGAGGGCGGCCTGGACGTGGTCCTCAACAGCACGCAGCTCAAGCCGGTGGTCAAGACGCTCCAGGAGGCCGGGATCGACGTGAGCATGTTCGTGGACCCGGACCTGGAGCAGGTGAAGGAGAGCCACCGCATCGATGCCCGCGCGGTGGAGATCAACACCGCGGCCTATTGCGACGCGCGGGACGAGCGCTCCCGCGAGGCCGCCCTGCGCAAGGTGGTGGACGCGGCGCGGCTGGGGCGGAAGCTGGGCCTGGCCATGCACGCCGGTCACGGGCTCACGTACGCCAACGTCGGGGCGGTGGCGTCCGTCCCGGAGATCACCGAGCTCAACATCGGGCACAACATCGTGGCCCGGGCCGCGCTCGTGGGCATGGAGAGGGCGGTGCGGGAGATGGGCGAGGCGATAAAGGCGGCGAGGCATTGATGGGACTGGTGGACCGGTTTTGAGGGGCAGGGACGAACGGCCGGTTGGAACCCTTCGACAATGTTGCCGGTTTTGCCCCTCGGCGTTGACCACTGCCGGCACTGCCCTTATCCTGCTGGGGCAAAACCGGCAATGATCGAATCCCACGGCCACACCGACGTCGGGCGGCGGCGAAAGCTCAACGAAGACAGCTTCGTGGTGGACGCCGAGTCCAACCTCTATGCCGTCTGCGACGGCATGGGGGGGCACAACGCCGGCGAGGTGGCCTCGCGCATGGCCATCGAGGCGCTCGAGTCCTTCATCCAGAAGAGCCACAAGGAGAAGGAGATCACCTGGCCGTACGGGCTGGAGACGGAGCTCTCCTTCGAAGGGAACCGGCTGAAGACGGCCATCAAGCTGGCCAACAAGCGGGTCTACAAGGCCGCCGACAACCGCGAGGACTACACCGGCATGGGCACGACGGTGGTGGCGGCCCTCGTCAGCGGCAACGTGGCCACCATCGGGTCGGCGGGCGACAGCCGCTGCTACCTCTTCCGGAGCGGGACCATCACCCAGCTCACCCGCGACGACTCGTGGGTCTCCGCCGCCTGGACCGAGGGCATCCTGAGCAGCGACGAGATCGACAAGCACCCGCTGCGCAACGTCATCACCAAGGCCGTGGGGGCGAAGGAGAGCATCGAGATCGACGTGGTGGAGCACACCCTGGCCTCCGGTGACGTGATGATGCTCTGCTCGGACGGCCTGCACGCCATGATGAACGACCAGGCCATCCTGGGCGTGGTCACGCCCTTCCCGGACAGCCTGGAGGAGGCGGCGCTCAAGCTGATCGACGCCGCCAACGACGCGGGCGGCAAGGACAACGTCTCCGTGGTCCTGGTGCGCTACACGGAGTAGCGCTCCTCGGGTCGATGCCCAACTTCGGGCGCTACGAGATCCTCGACAAGCTGGGCGAAGGGGCCATGGGCGTCGTGTACCGCGCCCGCGACGCCGCCCTCGGCCGCGTGGTGGCCCTCAAGATGCTGTCCCAGGAGCTGGGGGCGGAGGAGGAGCTCCACCAGCGCTTCATGCGCGAGGCGGAGGCCATCGGACTCCTCAACCACCCGAACATCGTGACCGTCTACGACATGGGGGAGGCGGACGGCCAGCTCTACATGGCCATGGAGCTGCTCGAGGGCGAGGACCTGCGCTACCTCATCGAGGGGAGGGTGCCCATCCCCATCGCGGACCGCGTGCGCATCCTCATCCAGATCTGCGAGGGCGTGGAGTACGCCCACTCCAAGGGCGTCGTGCACCGCGACATCAAGCCCGCCAACATCCTGGTCACGACCTCGGCGCGGGTGAAGATCCTGGACTTCGGCCTGGCCCGCGTGATCACGCGGGCCGCCATCACGCGCCGCGGCGTGATCCTGGGCACGCCGGACTACATGTCGCCGGAGCAGGCCATGGGCAAGGCCGTGGACCGGCGCAGCGACGTGTTCTCCGCCGGGTCCGTCTTCTACGAGTTCCTCACCATGGAGAAGCCGTTCAAGGCCAAGACCCTGCACGGCGTGCTCTACCAGATCGTCTCCGAGGAGCCGGACTCCATACTGACGCTCGTCCCCGAGGTGCCGATGCGGCTGGCCGCGGTGGTGCACCGCATGCTGGCCAAGAGCGCGGACAAGCGCTACGCGACGCTGGGCGACGTCCGTAACGACCTCCTCGAGATCCATGCCTCGCTGCGGAGGTCGCGGTCGCACTCGGCCGGCCCGCGCCCCGTCGCCTCCGCGAGCGACGACGTGCGCGGCCGGGTGCGTGAGCACGTGGCGCGGGGCCGGGCGCACTTCGAAGGGGGCCGCCTGAACAAGGCGGTCGCGGAGATGGAGGAAGCGGCGAGCCTGGACCCGGAGTGCGACGAGGCGCTGGACGTCCTGTGGCGGGCGGGCCAGCGGCTACGCGGGGGCCCCGCCGAGCGCATCCCCGCCGGACCGGACACCGAGCGCAGGGTGGCCGCGCTCCTGGACCAGGCCGCGCCCGGGCGCACCGACGGGGAGGCCCGGCAGGCCCTGGCCGAGCTGGCCCTCATCGCGCCCGACGACCCGCGGGTGGCGGACCTCGTGCGCAGGAGGGGCGGCCTCACCGGCCGCGACCGTTGACAGGGTAGGCCCGCGCGGCTAGATTGCCGGGTTAGCGAGGCCCTCCATGGCGGTGAGCACCACGGACCGCGAGAAGAGGGTGGGGCTCCACCTGCCCGTGGAGGTCTCGGGGCAGGATGCCGCCGGAGCCTCCTTCCACGAGACGACCCGCACCCTCAACATCAGCGGCGGCGGCGTGCTGTTCGAGAGCCACCGGCACCTCCTGGTGGGCGCGCGTCTCACCCTCGCCATCCAGATCCCCGACTCGCTCCGCAAGCACTTCGGCGACCGGGCGATCTACAACGTGAGGGCCGTCATCTGCCGGGTGGAGAGCTTCGAGGGTGAGCAGGCGCACCGTATCGGCGCGCGCTTCCTGGGCGAGGCGCGATAGGCGGATCCCCGCCTGTCCCGGTGCTATAATCCCGCGGCTTTGAAGACCCGCCGCCGTATCTCCCGCTGCCGCCCCGGCCGCGGGCGGCGATCGGGCCCGACAATCGAAGGAGGTTCGTATGAAGGAAGGAGACAACCGAGGTGAGCATGGCGTTGTCGCGTGATGAAGAGAAGCCCTGGAAGACGGACCTGGCCCGCAAGTCCGCCCAGCGGCGGGAGCAGGTCCTCCACGAAGTAGAAGAGGTCATCAAGAAGGCGCCGTCGTTCGAGGAAGCCCTCCGGCAGTCCGTGGAGCTCATGAAGAAGAGGTTCGGACGCTACTCCGCCATCACGGCCTACGTGGCCGACGGCGAGGACCTCGCGGTGCATACCTCGCTGGAGCGGCCGCAGGGCCCCGACCGGGTCTGGTCCGGGGGCGGGCCGCTGGCCGAGGCCGCGCAGGGCCACGGTCCCACGGTGGTCTCCGACGTCTCGTCGGTGCCCGCCTGGTCGGCGGTGGGCCTGTCCTCCGGGAGCGCGATGGTGGCTCCGGTGCGCACGGACGCGGGGCTGTGGGCCATCCTCGAGGTCTGGAGCGATTTCCGCGACGCGTTCACGCCCCACGACGTCCGCCTCCTCGAAAAGGTCGCCGCCGCCCTCGGGCGCAAGACCCCGGCGGCTTGAAGCTCGCCGGGATCCTCCCGCCGCTCGTCACCCCATTCCGGGCGGACGGCGGTGTGGATCTCGCGGCCTTCGAGGCCAACCTCGAGTCGTACTCCTCGTTCGACCTGGGGGGATACCTCGTCCTGGGCAGCAACGGCGAGGCCGCGGCACTGGACGAGGAGGAGAAGGTCTCGCTCATCCGCACCGCGCGTCGCCTCTGCGGCTCGCGGCTCCTCCTGGCCGGGACGGGCCTGGAGTCCACGCGGTCCACCATCGCCTTCACGCGGCGCGCCGCCGAAGCGGGGGCCGACGCCGCCCTGGTCCTCACGCCGCACTATTACAAGCCCCAGATGTCCCCCGACGCGCTCCGTCTCCACTTCGAGCGCGTGGCGGACGCCTCGCCCGTTCCCGTCCTGCTCTACTCCGTCCCGGCGTTCACGGCCCTGCCTTTTCCGCCGTCCCTGGCCTCCGCTCTGGCCGGTCATCGAAACATTGCCGGCATGAAGGAATCGAGCGGCGATCTGGGTCTGCTGGGCCGGATCGTCTCCTCGGTGCCGGCGTCGTTCCAGGTGGCCTGCGGGTCCGCGCCGGTCGTCTATCCCGCCCTGTGCCTGGGCGCGGTGGCGGGCATCCTGGCCGTGGCCTGCTGCGCGCCCGGCCCTTCGGCCGCCCTGTATCGGGCCTTCCTCGCCGGCGACCACGCGGGCGCGCGCCGGATCCAGGCGGCGCTTACGCCTCTCGCGGTGGCGGTGACGGCGACGTGGGGCGTGGCCGGCCTCAAGGCCGCCATGGATGCGGCCGGGCTCCGCGGTGGCGAGGTCCGGGCCCCGCTGCTCCCGTTGCCGGCCGCGGCCCGCGCGGAGCTCGCGGCCACCCTGGTGCAGGCGCTCAGCGCGGCCTAGCGGGCGTCCCTACTTACCAGCCGGCAGCGCCGCCTTCGCCTTCAGGTCCAGCTCCCACTTGTCGCCGAAGAAGTCCTGCTCGCGAGGGGTGTAGAAGCGGCCGCTCAACGCGCCGGCCTCGATCTTCACGCCTTCCGCCTCGATCGTGCCCACGGTGGAGAAGCCGGACCTCTTCAGCGCCGCGTGAGAGACCTGGGTGCCGATGATCTTTCCGCTCTTCGTGACGGTGATGGTCAGGGCGTCGCCCAGCTTGCCGAACATCGCCTGGTCGTCGGCGCCCATCGATCCCGAGGCCGCCTTCTCGGACAGGACCAGGGTGTAGGCGGGCTCACCGTTCCACGGCTCGTGGGGTACCACCACGGCGTAGGCCAGCTTCGCCGCCTTGCCGTTGCCGATGTATTTTCCGCTGACCTCGCCCGCGCAGGCCGGTCCCGTCAAGACCGCCGTCGCGAGGGCGCCCGCGACGAGCGCCGTGATCACGCCGGCTCCATGGGTGTTCGACATCCATGCCCTCCTTTCCGTTCTCGTTCTCAACGCTGCGCCTGCGCCGCCTGGACCGCGGTGACCGCGACCACGTCCACGATGTCGTCCACCGAGCAGCCGCGGGACAGGTCGTTGGCCGGCCGGCGCAGGCCCTGGAGGATGGGGCCCAGCGCGCGGGCCGAGGCCAGCCGCTCCACGAGCTTGTAGCCGATGTTGCCGGCGTCGAGGTCCGGGAACACGAGGACGTTGGCCCGGCCGGCCACGGGGCTGGCGGGCGCCTTGGACGCCGCCACCTCGGGCACCAGCGCCGCGTCGAGCTGCAGCTCTCCGTCGGCCAGGAGCGACGGCGCCACCGCGGCCACGATGCGCGCCGCCTCGGCCACCTTGCGCGACCGCGCATGGTCCGCGCTGCCCTTGGTGGAGAAGGAGAGCAGCGCCACCCGCGGCGGGACGGTGAGGAAGGAGGCCGCGCTAAAGGCGGTGAGGACGGCGATCTCCGCCAGCTCCCGAGCGGAAGGGTCCGGGTTCACGCCGCAATCGGCGAAGACCAGCAGGCCGCCGTCCCCCATCTCCGGGCGCGGGGTCACCATCAACATGAACGAGGACATCCGCGCGACCCCGTCGCGCATGCCGATGCCGCGCAGCGCCGCGCGCAGGGTCTGCGCGGTGGTCGAGCGGGCGCCGGCCACCATGCCGTCGTAGCGGCCGGCCGCGACCTGAAGCGCTCCCCAGAGCAGCGGATCGGCCACGTGCTCCCGCGCCTCGGGCTCCGAGACTCCTCGCCGGCGCACCTGCTCCAGATAGGCCCGGACGGCCAGGTCGACCTCCGGACCGTCGTGCGGAACGGGGACGATCTCGACCGAACCCAGGTCCGTCCCTGTCTCGCGCGCGTGCGTCAGGATCTCGTCCCGCCGGCCCAGCAGGGTGATCCGCGCGATTCCCCGAGCCGCGGCTCGCGCCGCAGCCTGAACCGTCCTTGGCTCGGTCCCCTCCGGCAGCACGATGCGCTTGCGGGCCTCGCGGGCCCGGGCGGCCAGCCGGCCCAGGAAGTCCATGAGGCGCTGACCGTAGCACAGGGCCCGCGCCAGGTCACCGCCCGGCCTTCCGTTGACAGCCGCGAAGACCGTGTGATACGGTGATCGCTCCTCGCAACTGGTTGCTCCGCAGGGAGAACGCTGCCATGAAGATTGTCGAACGTCAGGTTGGTAACGTGGTCATCCTGGACCTCCACGGCAAGATCCTGATCGGCGAGGGGGACGACGCCCTGCGCGATGCGGTCACGCGGGTCGTGGACAGCGGGAAGACGAAGATCCTGCTGAACCTTGCCGACGTGCCCTACGTGGACTCGGCCGGCCTGGGCGAGATCGTGCGCTGCTACACCACGGTCAGCCGCAAGGGCGGGCGCCTCAAGCTCGTGAACCTGACCAAGAAGATCCAGGACCTTCTGGCCATCACCAAGCTCCTGACCGTCTTCGAGTGCTACGACAGCGAGGAAGAGGGCGTCCGGAGCTTCGCCTAGGGGATTCCCGCGCAGCGTAGCGACCCATCCCGGACCTCCGTGGACGTCGCGACGCCCGGTCCCGCCGCCGCCGCATCGAGCCTGAAGATGGGGCCGGTCCTCGTCTCCCTCCGCCCGCACCAGTGGACGAAGAACCTGGTGCTGTTCGCGGCGCTGGCCTTCTCCAAGCACCTGTTCGAGGCGGGACCGCTCGTGCGCGCGGTCGTGGCCTTCGCGCTCTTCTGCGGCCTCTCCGGCGCGGTGTACCTGCTCAACGACGTGGCCGACCGCGAGCGCGACCGCATGCACCCGCTGAAGCGGCTGCGGCCCGTGGCCAGCGGCGCGCTGTCCCCGCGGACCGCGGTGGGCCTGGCCGCGCTCATCGGGTTCGGCTGCCTGGCCCTCTCCTTCACGTTGGGCGTGCCCTTCGCCGCCTGCACGGTCCTGTACCTGGGCCTGAACCTCCTCTACTCGTTCAGCCTCAAGGAGGTGGTGATCCTGGACGTCCTGGCCATCAGCATGGGCTTCGTGCTGCGGGCGGTGGCGGGGGCGGTGGCCATCGGGGTGCTGATCAGCGACTGGCTGCTCATCTGCACGATCCTGCTGGCCCTGTTCCTGACGCTCTCGAAGCGGCGCCACGAGCTGACGAGCCTGAGCGACACGGCGGTCAGCCACCGCCCGACGCTCCAGGAGTACAGCCCCTACCTGCTGGACCAGATGATCGCGGTGGTCACGGCCTCCTGCGTGACCTCGTACGCCTTCTACACCACCGCCCAGGAGACCCGGGACAAGTTCCAGACCGATCGGCTGGCCTGGACGCTGCCTTTCGTGCTGTACGGGATCTTCCGCTATCTTTACCTCGTGCACCGCAAGGAGCAGGGCGGCAGCCCCACCGACGTCCTGCTGACCGACCGGCCGCTGCTCGTGGCCGTGGCCCTGTGGGCCCTGACCGTGGTCGTCATCCTCTACACCGCCAAGGGGCTGCCCGTGCCCCTGCTGCGCTGAGCGCGGCGTGAGCTTCGAGATCAAGTCCGGCGACGTGGACGTCGACGCCATCATGCGCATGATCCGCAAGCGCATCGAGGAGAAGAAGCAGGGGCTCTACACCGACGAGGAGATCCGGGAGATCGCCGAGCACCGCCTGGACGCCGTCCTCGATGCCCACGAGTTCAACAGCGATTTCATCGCCGACCTCCGCTCTCAGGAGGGGCGGTGGAACTACCACTTCGGCCCGGAGACGATCTACCGCAGCAGCCGCGGCGGCGTGGGCGGCCTCCTGGAGGGCGTCCGGCGCCTGCTCCGTCCGCTGCAGAAGCTGGTCTGGAACCCCAACCCGATGATCGCCGCGCTCTCGCGGCAGTCGGACCTCAACACGTACTACGTCCACCTGCTGCACAACCTGGCGGTGGAGATCACCAAGCTCAACCTCGAGGTCCAGGACCTGAAGAACCGCAACCTCCAGCTCCAGGGCCGGCTGGAGTTCCAGGCGCGGCGGGAGAAGACGCTCGAGGAGATGGTGGTCTACCGCGACGACGCCGTGGCCAAGCCGGGGAGCGGGGGCGGAGGAGCGGCCGGGAACGACCCCGCTTGAAGCTGGCCTTCGTGGTCCAGCGCTACGGCCTGGACATCGCGGGCGGCGCCGAGTACCACTGCCGGCTGGTGGCCGAGCACATGGCGCGGCACGCCGAGGTCTGCGTCCTCACCACCTGCGCGTCCGACTACCTGACCTGGGCCAACCACTATCCGGAGGGGCGTGAGCTCCTGAACGGGATCCCCGTCCACCGGTTCAAGGTCAAGCGGCCGCGGGACCCCGGGGCCTTCGCGGACTGGACGGACCGGGCCTTCCGCGCTTCGCACGACCCGGCCGACGAGCTGCGCTGGCTGGAGGAGCAGGGGCCGTTCGCGCCGCGGCTCGTCCGCCACATCGAGCGGCACCGCGACGACCATGACCTGTTCGTGTTCTTCTCGTACCGGTACTACCCGACCTGGCACGGCCTGCGCGCGGTGCGCGACAAGGCACTGCTCGTCCCCACCTGCGAGGAGGACGGCGTCTACCGCCTGTCGATCTTTCCGCCGTTCTTCAAGCTGCCGCGGGCCATCGTCTACAACAGCGTCGAGGAGCGGGCTTTGATAGAGACCGTCTCCGGAAATCAGGACGTGCCAGGGGACGTGGTAGGGGTGGGGTCGGCGCTGCCGGACCGGTTGGACGCGCAGGGATTCCGCGAAAGGTCCGGTCTGACCGGACCTTATGCGCTCTACGTGGGTCGGATCGACGAGAACAAGGGCTGCCGGCAGCTGTTCGATTTCTTCCGCCGCTACCGCGGCGAGACGGGATCGAAGCTGGCCCTGGCCCTCATCGGCAAGCCGGTGATCGAGATCCCCAAGGACGCGGGCATCGTCCACCTGGGATTTCTCTCCGACGAGGAAAAGTGGAACGCCCTGGCCGCCTCGGACCTGCTGATCATGCCCTCGCGCCTGGAGAGCCTGTCCATGGTCACGCTGGAGGCCTGGTGGGCCGAGCGGCCGGTCCTGGTCAACGGCCGGTGCGAGGTGCTGCGGGGGCAAACCCGCAGGGCCAACGCCGGTCTGTACTACACGAGCTACGACGAATTCCGTGAGGCGTTGGCCCTGCTCGAAGCCGACCCCGCCTTGCGCCTCCAGCTCGGTAGGAATGGCCGTTTGTACTTTGACAAGCATTACACCTGGGACATTGTCGAGCAAAAATATCTGGGGTTGATCGCTACGGCAACTCAGCGCGTGCGCGTCTCCCAGCCGTCGCCTTCCCAGCCTGACCCCGCCTCCGTTTCATGACCAGTCCCCCCGTTCGTTTCAACGTCGTGGAGATCATGTCCGAGATCCGCGAGCAGAACCGCCAGAAGCGCGAGCGCGGGATCCTCACCGAAGAGGAGCTGGACGGCCTGGCCCGGGAGAGGTTGCGCGCGTTCGCGCAGACCGCCCACATCGACCCGCGCCTGCTCGACCGCTTCCTGGATCCCGGCCACGACTGGAACATCGCCACCGACTACATCATCCGCACCCACCGCCAAGGCCCCGCCGCCCGGCTGAGCCTGGTGGGCAAGCGCCTGGTCCGCCCGCTGGTGCGCCTCTACACCGACCACCTCCTCAACCGCCAGACGCAGATCAACCAGTACTTCTGCGAGGTGCTCCACCACTCCGTGCGCGAGATCGTCCGCCTGGAGGCGCAGGTGGCCGCCCTCAGGAAGCGGAACGAGGACCTCGAGAGCCGCCGGTGAAGCTGTGCTTCGTCATCCAGCGCTACGGCCTGGAGAGCCCGGGCGGCGCCGAGACCCACTGCCGGTGGCTGGCCACTCGCCTGTCGGGCGCGCACCAGGTCGAGGTCGTCACCACGTGCGCCCGGGACTACACCGACTGGCGGAACCACTACCCGGCGGGGACGAGCGACGTGGCGGGCCTGCGGGTCACGCGGTTCCCGGTGGACCGGCCGCGATCCGAGCGGGCGTTCGCGCTCTACTCGGACATCGTCTTCCGCGACCACCACACGCCCGCGGACGAAGAGGAATGGGTGGACCAGAACGGCCCCTTCGCGCCCGCCCTGGTGCAGTCCCTGCCCGCGATGCCGGGCGTGGACCTGTTCCTCTTCTACTCGTACCGGTACTACACGACCTTCCGCGGCCTGCCGGTCGTGGCCGATCGCGCGGTCCTCGTGCCCACCGCCGAGGACGACCCGGCCCTGCGGCTGCCCATCTTCCGCGCCCTCTTCCAGGCGCCGCGCGGCCTCCTCTACCTGACGCCCGAGGAGCAGTCGCTGGTGGAGTCGGTGGCGGGCAACGGCACTGTGCCGTCGGTCGTGGTGGGGAGCGGGGTGGACCTGGCGACGGAGTGGCGCGGCGTGGACGTGCCGCAGCGGTTCGGCCTGTCGGGGCCGTATGTCGTCTACGTGGGCCGCATCGACCGCAACAAGGGCGTCGACCGCTTGCTGGACTACTACCGCGAGCTCGCGCGCGAGTGGCCGGAGGCGCCCCTGCTCGTCCTGGCCGGAGCGCCCACCCTCGCGATCCCCGAGCATCCGAAGGTCCGCCACCTCGGTGTCGTCTCCGACGCGGAGAAGCACGCGCTCATCGCGCGGGCCGCCGTCCTGGTGATGTCCAGCGCCTACGAGAGCCTGTCCCTGAGCGTGCTCGAGGCCTGGGCCCTCGGCCGCCCCGTCCTGGTCAACGCCGAGTGCCACGTCCTCGAGGGCCAGTGCGTGCGCAGCAACGGCGGGCTCTTCTACCGCGGCTACGCGGAGTTCGCGCCCGCGCTGCGCATGCTGGTCGAGCGCGCGGACCTGCAAGAAGGGCTCGGAGAGGCGGGACGGGCCTACGTGGCCCGGGAGTACGATTGGGACATCGTGGAGCGCCGCACCGCGTCCTTCCTGGAGCGGATGGCGGGGGCCCGGACGGCATGACCCGGCCCGGCGCGCCGCAAGTCCACCAGGTCCTGGCCGCGCTGTCCTACGGCGATGCCATCGGCAACGAAGCCCTGGCCATCCAGCGGCACCTGCGCGGGGCCGGCTTCGCCTCCGACATCTTCGCGGAAGGCGTCCACCCGCGCATGTCCGGCCTGGCCCGGCCGCTCTGGGAGTACCGTCAGGTCTCTTCGCCGGAGACCGTGTGCCTCTTCCACTTCTCGATCGGCAGCGCCGCGGGCCGCCTCGTGCACCACGCGCCGGACCGCCTGGTCTGCATCTACCACAACATCACGCCGGCGGACTTCTTCCTCGGCTTCCATCCGCACCTGGCCGGCCTCTGCTACCACGGCCGCCGCGAGCTTCAGGCCTTCGCGCCCCGCGCCGAGCTGGGCCTGGGAGACAGCGAGTTCAACCGCCGGGAGCTGGAGGCGGCGGGCTTCCGCCGCACCGAGGTCCTGCCCATCGTGCTGGACTTCGAGGCCTACCGCAGGCCGCCCTCGCCCGTGATCCGCCGGATCTACGACGACGGGCGCGTGAACATCCTCTTCGTGGGCCGCATCATCCCCAACAAGCGCATCGACGACCTGATCCGGACCTTCGCGGTCTACCAGCGCTACCTGGAGCCGCGC
>Ga0068859_100004886_pt1 | contig 13651 bp, 13 predicted proteins | sample KBSSwiS22_FD_66585 | JGI IMG/M metagenome (GOLD analysis project Ga0068859, IMG submission 66585) | Switchgrass rhizosphere microbial communities from Kellogg Biological Station, Michigan, USA - KBS Switchgrass S2-2 | ecosystem: Host-associated > Plants > Roots > Rhizosphere > Soil ... | reverse complement strand
GTCTTGCCGTGGTCGATGTGCGCGATGATGCTGAAGTTGCGGATGCGCTGGGACTTCATGAAGGAAAAGGCCCCGTAAAGCGGGTCAGTCTATCACCCGCTTCCGGGGCCTCATCTTTCCGGGTGGAGCGGCGGGTCAGCCCTGCTTCTTGGCCTCGATCGGCACGATCTTCTCGACGGTGATCATCCCGTCCTTGATCGTCCCCGTGACCTCGACCTCGTGCCCCGCGTGCGCGGTCGCGAGCTTCTGGTTCGACAGGCCGTAGGTCTTCCCGTCCGCGGAGAGGACGGCCTTCGCGCCCTTCTTGATGCAATCCTTGGCGCACTGCTCCCCATTCGTGTTGGCGTTCTTCGCGCCGCAGTACTCGTCGACGACCCAGCCCTTGATCGTCTCGCTCGTGGCGGCGGTCGTGTCGCCAGCGTGGATCGTGGTGATGCCGGCCAGCACCAGGGCGACGGCCGAGAGCATCGATGCAAAGCGTTTCATGTCCTTTTCCTCCCCGGCGTCCCCTCGGGACGCACGCACCTACCTTAGCGCAGATTTCCCTGCCCGCCGATCTGGTAGACGACGCGGCGGTTCTTCCTCGGCGCCGAGAGCAGGGCCTCCAGCGTCGTCCTTCCCAGCAGCTCGGTCATCTGCCGCTGCACCTCGAACCACACGCCGCTGACCGGGCAATCGTGGGAGAGCGTGCAGTTGTCCGGGTCGGGGGAGCACAGGGTGAGCTGGATGGGCCCCTCGATCGCCTCGAGGATCGCGAGGAGGTCGATCTCCGCCGCCGGCTTCGCGAGGCCGAAGCCGCCGTGGACGCCGCGGGCGGAGCGCAGGATCCCCGCCTTCACGAGCTGCCTGAGGATCTTCGCGGTGAAGCTCGGGGGGATCCCCTGGGCTTGCGCGATCTCGTCCTTGAACGCGACGCCGTCGTCTGGGAGCGAGCCGACGTGCATCATCGCCCGAACCCCGTATTCCGCCGCAGCCGTCAGCCTCAGTCCCATTTACACACCCATGATGTGGTAGCCCGTGTCCACGTAGACGATCGAGCCGGTGATTCCGCTCGCCATGTCCGAGCAGAGGAAGAGTGCCGCGTCGCCGACCTCGCGCGGCTCGATGTTGCGCTTCAGCGGGGCGACCTCGCGGTGGTGGCTCGCCATCTGCGAGAAGCCCGAAATCCCGCGCGCGGAGAGCGTCGCCACGGGCCCCGCCGAGATCGTGTTGACCCGGATGTTCATGGGGCCCAGCTCGTAGGCGAGCTGGCGGGTGGCGTGCTCGAGCGCCGCCTTGGCGCTCCCCATGACGTTGTAGTTGGGAAACACGCGCTGGCTCGCCTGGAAGGTGAGCGAGACGATGGACCCTCCGCCCGCGGCCTCCATGAGCGGCGTCGCGCGGTTGGCGAGGGCGATCAGCGAGTAGGCGGAGATGTCGAGCGCCGTGTGCCAGCCTTCGCGACTCGTCTTGCGGAAATCGCCGTCCAGGTCCTCGCGCCGCGCGAAGGCGATCGAGTGGATCAGCACGTCGAGCTTCCCGCCGGTCGCGGCGCCGATCTTCTCGAACAGGGCGTCCACGTCGGCATCCGTGGTGACGTCGCAGGGGAAGGCGAGCGTGCCGGGCCTCGCCGCGGCGAGCTCCTGGGCGTTCTTCTCCAGGCGGTCCCCCTGGTAGGTGAGGACGATCCGCGCGCCGGCGTCGGCGAGCGCCTCCGCGATCGCCCAGGCCAAGGAGCGCTGGTTCGCGACGCCCGTGACGAGGGCGGTCCGGCCGGAAAAGTCGATCGTTTTCATCCGGTATCCGGAGGGCAGTGTAACAAACAGCCTCTTCGGAGATTCCGGGAACCCCGGCGCTTCCCCGGCGTATATCGATGTGATATCAATTCGGAATCATTCGGGGGAGGCGCCATGACTCGCGAACACGTTCGAACGGCCGGCAACGGCTTCCTGATGCTCTTCTTGAACCTGGCGGCGATCGGGCTTTCGATCTTCTTGGTCGTGTCGGGGGCGCGCGCGGCCTCGCCGCCTCTCATCATCGGCGGCCTCCTGTTCCTGATCGCGTCCGTGATCTCGCTCGCGGGCTACTTCATCGTCAATCCGAACGAGGCCCGGGTCCTCCTGCTCTTCGGCCAGTACAAGGGGACCGTCAAGGCGAACGGCTTCTTCTGGACCAACCCCTTCATGGTCAAGAAGCGCGTGTCCCTCCGGGCGCGGAACCTGAACGGCGAGAAGATCAAGGTCAACGACAAGACGGGGAACCCGATCCAGATCGCCGCGGTGGTCGTCTGGCAGGTCGAGGACACGTACCGGGCGTCGTTCGACGTCGAGCACTTCGAGAGCTACGTCGTCATCCAGAGCGAGGCCGCGGTGCGGCACCTGGCCGGGATCTACCCGTACGACACCTTCGAGGACGGGGCGGAGGAGCACATGACCCTCCGCGCCGGCGCCGAGCACGTCAGCGAGGAGCTCGAGCGCGAGCTCAGCGAGCGTTTCTCCCGGGCCGGGATCCGGGTCATCGAGGCGCGCCTCTCGCACCTGGCGTACGCGCCGGAGATCGCCGAGGCGATGCTGCGCCGCCAGCAGGCGACCGCGGTGGTCGCGGCGCGCTTCCAGATCGTCCACGGCGCCGTGAGCATGGTCGAGATGGCTCTCCAGAAGCTCGCGGAGAAGAAAGTCGTCACGCTCGACGAGGAGCGGAAGGCCGCGATGGTGAGCAACCTCCTGGTCGTGCTGTGCAGCGAGCACTCGGCCTCGCCCGTGGTCAACGCCGGAACGCTTTATCCGTGAGCCGGTGACGCGTGGCCGAGCGCAAGCCCTTCCTCCTCCGCATCCCGCCCGAGCTGTGGGACGACCTCAACCACTGGGCGGCCGAGGAGCTCCGGAGCGTCAACGGGCAGATCGAGTGGATCTTGCGGCGCGCCGTGGACGAGCGGCGGGGTCCGAGGAAGGGGAAGGGGCCGCCAGCTTCAGACTCGCGTCGGCGTTGAGGTCGAGACCGGCGAACCGCCCCCGCTCGAAATGGAGGAAGGCGGCCTCTCCGATCATCGCGGCGTTGTCGGTCGTGTGGGCATCCGCGGGGGCGTACACGGTCCAGCCCCGCGCGGGGGCGGCTTCCTCGAAGGCGCGGCGGAGCCGGCGGTTGCGAGCGACCCCCCCGGCCACCAGCACGGTGCGGACGCCCTCCCGCTCGCACGCGCGCGCGGTCGTGTCCAAGAGGACCTCGACGACGGCGCGCTGGAACGACGCGACGAGGTCGCGCATCGGCTCGCCGGCGGATGGGCCGCGGCCCGCGAGCCCGTCGCGCTGGGCGCGCACGCGGACCGCGGTCTTGAGACCGCTGAAGGAGAAGTCGAGCGAGCCGTCCTTCATCGCGGCCCGGGGGAAGTCGATCGCCCGCTCGTTCGCGCCTTCGGCGAGCCGGTCGATGGCGGGCCCGCCCGGATAGCCGAGGCCCAGAAGCTTCGCGACCTTGTCGAACGCCTCACCCGCGGCGTCGTCGCGCGTCCGCGCGATCGCCCGGTAGACGCCCTCCTCGGGGCAGTGGTACAGCGCCGTGTGCCCTCCGGAGACCACGAGCGCCACGGCGGGGAAGGGGATGCCGGGATGGAGGAGGAACGGCGAGCGGACGTGACCCTCGAGGTGGTTCACCGCGATGAGCGGGAGCCCGCGCTGCCACGCGATCGCCTTCGCCGCGCACACGCCGACGAGGAGCGAGCCGACGAGCCCCGGGCCCTGCGTCACCGCGATCGCGTCGATCCGGTCGAGCCCGATCCCGGCGCGGTCGAGCGCTTCCGCGATGACCGGGCCGATGCACTCGAGATGGCGCCGGGAGGCGAGCTCGGGGACGACGCCGCCGAAGCGCGCGTGGACGTCGTCCTGCGACGCGATCACCGAGGAGAGGACGTGACAGCGGTCCTCGACGACGGCGGCGGCGGTCTCGTCGCAGGAGGTCTCGATCGCCAGGATGCGGGCCACGACGGGGCATGGTGGCCGATCGGGCCTATCGGAACAAGTCGGCCAGGCTCGTCTCGAACGGGGGGCGCGCGATCCCGCGGTCGGTGACGATCGCGGTGATCAGGCGCGCCGGGGTGACGTCGAACGCGGGGTTCCAGGCGCCCACGCCCGCCGGGGCGACGCGGCGCCCGAGGATCTCCGTGATCTCCTTGGGGTCCCGCTCTTCGATCGGGATCCCCTCCCCGCTCGCGCAGGAGAGATCGATCGTGGACAGGGGGGCTGCGACGTAGAACGGGACCGCGTGCTCCCGCGCCGCGAGCGCGACGCCGTACGTCCCGATCTTGTTCGCGACGTCGCCGTTTCCCGCGATGCGATCCGCGCCGACGACGACGAGGTCGATCTCGCCGCGGCGCATGACGGAGGCGGCGGCACCGTCCGCGATGAGGATCGTCTCGATGCCGTCCCTCATGAGCTCCCACGCGGTGAGGCGCGCGCCCTGGAGGAACGGCCGCGTCTCGTCGGCGAGCACGCGGACGGACTTCCCCGCCTCGACCGCCCCGCGAACGACGCCGAGGGCGGTGCCGTACCCCGCGGTCGCGAGACCGCCGGCGTTGCAATGGGTGAGGACCGTCGCATGGTCGGGGACGAGCGCCCCGCCGTGCCGCCCGATGGCGCGGCACGCTTCGAGGTCCTCCTCGTAGACCGCGCGCGCCTCGTGCTCGAGATGCCGCGCCGCCTCGGCGGGGGGCGCCCCCGCGGCGCGCGCGACCGCCAGCGCCTCGCGCATTCGCGCCACCGCCCATCCCAGGTTCACCGCGGTGGGGCGCGCCGCCTCGAGCCGTGCGAGCGCCTTCGCCATCCCGGCGTCGAATGCCGCATCGGGTCCAGAGGCGAGCCGCTCCGCCTCGACCGCGGCGCCGAACGCGGCGGCGCACCCGATCGCCGGCGCCCCGCGGACGACCATCGCGCGGATCGCGTCCGCGGTCTCTCCGGCGTCGCGGCAGACGAGGTACTCCTCGCGCGCGGGGAGGATCCTCTGGTCGAGCAGGCGCACGCCTTCCGGAACGCGCTCCAGGGTCTTGAACACGTGGGATTTATACTTCACGGCGTGAGCGATCGCCGCGAGCGGTTCGAGACATCGTCGGGGATCCCGGTCGAGAGGGTTTACGGCGAGACCGCGGCCGAGGCGCCCGGCTCGTTCCCCTTCACGCGCGGCATCCAGAAGACGATGTACCGCTCGCGTCTTTGGACGATGCGGCAGTACTCGGGGTTCGGCACCGCCGAGCAGACCAACCGCCGGTTCCGCTACCTCCTCGAGCAGGGGCAGACCGGGCTGTCGGTCGCCTTCGACCTGCCGACGCAGATGGGGTTCGACTCGGACCACGCGATGGCGGCCGGCGAGGTGGGGAAGGTCGGGGTCGCGATCTCCTCGATCCACGACATGGAGGACCTGCTCGCCGGCATCCCGCTCGACCGCGTGTCCACGTCGATGACGATCAACGCGACCGCCTCGATCCTGCTCGCGCTCTACGTCGCGGTCGCGAAGAGGCAGGGCGTGGATCCCAAGGACCTGTCCGGCACGGTCCAGAACGACCTCCTCAAGGAGTACATCGCGCGCGGGACGTACATCTATCCCCCCGAGGCGTCGCTCCGCATCACGACGGACATCTTCGCGTGGGGGGCGGCCCACGTCCCGAAGTGGAACACGATCTCGATCTCCGGCTACCACATGCGCGAGGCGGGGGCGACCGCGGTGCAGGAGGTCGCCTTCACGCTCGCCGACGCCGTCGCGTACTGCGACGCGGCGATCGCGCGCGGGCTTGCGTTCGCGTCGTTCGCGGGGCGCCTCTCCTTCTTCTTCAACGCGCACTCGAACCTGTTCGAGGAGGCGGCCAAGTTCCGGGCGGCGCGCCGCCTGTGGGCCCGGATCGCCCGCGAGCGCTACGGTGCGTCCGACGAGATGGCGAAGCTCCGCTTCCACACGCAGACCGCGGGATCGACGCTCACCGCGCAGCAGCCGGAGGTCAACGTCGTGCGCACGACGCTCCAGGCCTTGGCCGCGGTCCTGGGCGGGACGCAGTCGCTCCACACGAACTCGATGGACGAGGCGCTCGGCCTTCCGACCGAGGCGGCGGCCCTCCTCGCCCTGCGCACGCAGCAAGTCATTGCGAACGAGACCGGGGTCGCCGACACGGTGGACCCGCTCGGGGGCTCTCACTTCGTGGAGGCGCTCACCGACGCCGTGGAGGCGGGGGCGCGCGCCTACCTCGACAAGATCGAAGCGATGGGCGGGGCGGTGTCGGCCCTCGAGCGCGGCTTCCAGCAGCGCGAGATCCACGAGGCGGCCTACCGCTGGCAGAAGCGGGTCGAGTCGGGGGACGCGGTCGTCGTCGGCGTGAACAAGTTCACGGAGAGCGAGGCGAAGAAGCCCGCCGTCCTGCGCGTGGATCCCGGCCTCGAGCGGGAGCGCCGCGAGCGGCTCGGCGAAAGACGCCGGGCGCGGAGCGCTGTCGCGGCCGAAGCGGCGCTCGTCGCCGTGGAGCGCGCCGCCTCGGGGACGGACAACCTCATGCCGGCGATCCTCGCGGCGGTGGAGGCCGAGGCGACGCTCGGCGAGATCGCGGACCGGATGCGCGCCGTGTTCGGCACCCACCGCGACGCCGCGGCGTTCTGATGGCGCCGCTCCTCGAGATCCGCGGCTTGAAGGTCGAGTATCCCTCCGCGCGCGGCCCGGTGCGCGCGGTGGACGGGCTCGACCTTTCGATCGAGCGCGGAGCGACCTACGCGCTCGTCGGCGAGTCGGGTTCGGGGAAGACGGCGGCGGCGTACTCGATCCTGCGCGTGGTCGAGCCCGGGCGGATCACGGCGGGGCACATCGTCTTCGACGGGCGCGACCTCCTGACGCTTCCGGAGAAAGAGATGAGGCGCGTGCGGGGGGGCGAGATCGGGCTCGCCTTTCAGGAGCCCGGCTCCGCCCTCCATCCGGTCCTGCGGATCGGCACGCAGGTCGGCGAAGCGCTCCGGATCCACCGCGGCCTCTCGCGCAAGCAGGCGTGGGCCGAGGCGGTGAAGCTCCTCGCGGACGTCGCCCTTCCCGATCCCGAGCGCCAGGCCCGCGCCTACCCCCACGAGCTGTCGGGGGGGATGAAGCAGCGCGTGATGCTCGCGATCGCGCTCTCGTGCCGGCCGAAGCTCCTCGTCGCCGACGAGCCCACCAGCGCCTTGGACGTCACGATCCAGGCGCAGATCCTGGCGCTCCTCCGCCGCCTGAAGGCCGAGCACGACCTCACCGTGCTCCTCATCACGCACGACCTGGGCGTCGTCGCCGAGATCGGGGATCGCGTCGGGGTCATGTACGCCGGGAGCATCGTCGAGGAGGCCGGCGCCCGCGCGATCTTCGACGATCCGAAGCATCCCTACACGCGCGCGCTGCTCGCCGCGATTCCCGACGACGACCCCGCGACCGGCCGCCGCCTCCTGGCGCTTCCGGGCAACGTTCCGGACCCCGTCGAGCCCCCCTCCGGCTGCCGCTTCCATCCGCGCTGCCCGGAGCGGTTCGCGCCGTGCGACCGTGAGGCTCCCGCCGCAGAAGCGCTCCCCGGCGACCGGCGGGTCGCCTGCCATCTCCACGACCGGGCGCTCGTGCGATGAGCGACGCCGCGCCCCTCGTCGAGGCGAACGGCCTCGTCAAGTCGTTTGCCGCGCACGGGGGCTTGCTCGGCGCGGGGCCGCGATTCCGCGCGGTGGACGGCGTGAGCCTCTCCGTGCACGAACGCGAGACGGTCGGGCTGGTGGGGGAGTCGGGATCGGGGAAGTCCACGCTCGGCCGGATGCTCGTGCGCCTCGTGGATCCGGACGCAGGGGCGATCCGCTTCGACGGAGCCGATCTGCTCGCGTTGAAGGCCGCACCGCTCCGCCGCTTGCGGCGTCAGTTCCAGATCGTCTTCCAGGATCCCTACGCCTCCCTCAATCCGAGGATGCGCGTGGGAACGCTCGTCCGCGAGCCGCTCGACATCCATCGCATCGGAGCCACCAAGGCCGAGCGGCGGGAGGCGGCGGCCCGCCTCCTCGAGGAGGTCGGCCTCGACCGGCGCTCGATGGACCGGTTCCCGCACGAGTTCTCGGGGGGCCAGCGCCAGCGCATCGGCATCGCGCGGGCGATCGCGTGCGGTCCGCGCTTCGTCGTCGCCGACGAGCCGGTGGCGGCGCTCGACACCTCCATCCAGGCTCAGATTCTCAATCTTCTGATCGACCTGCGGGAGCGGCACGGCCTGGCGCTCCTGTTCATCGCCCACGACCTGCGGATCGTCCGGCTCGTCGCGAGCCGCGTCGCGGTCATGTACCTCGGCCGGATCGTCGAGGAAGGCCCGACGTCCGAGGTCTATGCGCGGCCGCTCCATCCCTACACGCGCGCCTTGCTCGACGCGGTGCCGAGGCGACGGCCCGGCGACCCGCCGGCCCGGGTCCTCGCCGGCGAGGCGCCGTCCCCGGTCGATCCCCCCTCCGGATGCCGCTTCCGGACCCGCTGCCCCGTCGCCGAGGCGGTGTGCGCGCGGGAGGACCCGCCCTTGCGACAGGTTGCCCCCGGGCGACGCGTCGCCTGCCATCTGGTTTAGACTCCTCCGCCGTCGCCTGAAACCGCGTTTGCGGCCCGCGCGTAATACGGGTCCGACGCGTCTCATCACGCGGGGGCGGTCGAGGCTCGGCGATCCGGGCGGGAGGATGATCGTGAGGGTGACTTTGAAGGCGTTGGTGTCGCTTCCGCTCGTGTTGGCCCTGGTGCTGCCGTCTCTGCCGGCCCGGGCGCAGGACGAGGCCGATCCGAACGCGGTCCGGATGAGCCTCGCGGAGTGCCTCACCCGCGCGCTCGAGAACAACCTCGCGCTGAGGATTCTCAAGCTCGATCCCGACGTCGCGCGCCACTCGGTGACCTTCCAGGACGCGGTCTTCGATCCGGTCCTCGGCGCCAACGCGACCTACGGTGACAGCACGGCATCGACGACGCTCAACGGCGTGGACCTGCCCGAGGACAACTCGTCCAATTTCTGGCGAGCGAACGCCTCGGTGAGCCAGCAGACCAAGATCGGCGCCAGCTACCAGGTCGGGGCCAACTACTTCAACGGCAGCGACAAGTCGTTCTTCCTGAACTCCCAGAACGGCTTCTTCACGCGCAGCGAATCGGACAGCGACTCGCTGAACCCCTTCGTCACCTTCAACCTCCCGCTCCTGAAGAACTTCGGGAAAGAGGTCAACACGTTCTTCCTCGTCCGGGCGGAGAACGACGTCAAGATCAGCGACGAGCAGCTCAAGCGGAACGCGGACGTGACCTTGAAGTCGGTCGAGGACGCGTACTGGGACGTCGCGGCGGCGCGCGCGGCGGTCAAGGTGTCCAAGCAAAGCCTGAAGCTCGCGCAGGACCTCTTCGACCTCAACAAGAAGAAGGTGGAGGTCGGCACGCTCGCCCCGATCGAGATCACGCAGGCCGAGGCAGGCGTGGCGTCGCGCGAAGAAGGCGTCATCGTCGCCGAGAACCTGCTCCGGGACACCGAGGACAACCTCCGGAGGCTCATGGCGATCCCCCCGGACGATCCCGTCTGGGATCGCCCGATCCTCCCGACGGACGAGCCGAAAGCCGAGCCGACGCCCTTCGACCTCAACGAGGCGATCGCGACGGCCCTCTCGGAGCGCGCCGAGGTTCGGAACGCGAAGACCCAGCTCGAGACCGACAAGCTGGGCGCGAAGGTCGCGCAGAAGCAGACACGGCACGAGCTGAACCTCGTCGCGAACCTGGACGCCACCTACGGCGACCAGACGTCGCGTTCCGTCATCATCAACCCCCCCGGCGTGCCGCCGACCAGCGACAAGTTCGGCAGCGACACGTTCCCCAATTGGAGTGTCGGGCTCGTCTACGCCTACCCGTTCGGCAATCGCGCCGCCAAGGCCAACGCGGCCATCGCGAAGATCAACGAGGAGCGCTCCCAGATCGGCGTGGAGATCGCGGAGCAGGACGTCCGGGTCGACGTCCGCACCGCGGCGCGCGCCGTCGAGTCGGGGGCCAAGCGCGTCGCCGCGGCCCACGCCAACACCGTCCTCCAGCAGAAGACGGTGGACGCCGAGCTCAAGAAGTTCGAAAACGGCATGTCGACGTCGTTCGAGGTGCTGCGGATCCAGACCGACCTCGCCGACGCGCAGGTCGCCGAGATCCGCGCCGTGCTCGACTACAACAAGGCCCTCGCCGACCTCGAGCGGGCGAAGGGGACGCTGCTCGCGTCCAAGGGCATGAAGCTGGAGACCAGCGGGGGGAAGTAAACCGATGTCCGAACCAGGGGGGATGGGGGTCGCGCAGCGGCTCTTAGGGGTTTACGCGTCACCGAGCAAGACGTTCGAGGACATCGCGGCGCGGCCGGGGTGGGACTGGCTCGTGCCGCTTCTGCTGATCATGATCGGGTCCTTCGTCCTGCAGACGGTCGCCATCCCGAAGATCGACTTCGAGCAGGCGACCAAGGACCAGATGAAGCTCATGGAGCGGTTCACCAAGAACATGACCGAGGAGCAGCGCGCCCAGATGGAGACGCGGACGCGCGAGGGGATGGAAGCCGGCAAGAGCCCGGTGCGCCGCGCGCTCAACACGCTGTTCATCGGCGCCTTCGTCCTGATCGTCCCGGGGATCTACCGCGGAATCGCCGCGGCGTTCGGGCGGAAGGCGACGTATAGAAAGCTTTTGGCCGGCTATGCGTATACCTGGATGATCTACCTCATCCCGATCGTCCTGACGATCCTCATCGTCATGACGCGGTCGGAGGTCGATCCCAACGAGCTGAACATGGCCCGCATCCTGAAATCGAACGTCGGCTCGCTCCTCGACTACGAGTCCACCTCGAAGCCGTTGCTGGCGATCCTCTCCAGCATCGACATCTTCGACATCTGGGGCTTCATCGTCGGCTCCATCGCGGTGTCGAAGATGACGGAGTTCACGCGCAAGGGCGCCTACGTCGTCGTGGGCTCGGTGTGGGGGGTCTACATCCTCATCAAGGTGTGCCTCGGCGCGTTCGCCGGGATGATGGGGTAGCCGTTGACCACCTTGCAGAAGTCCCTGATCGCCGTCGGGGCGATCGTCGTCGCCGGGGCCATCGTCGCCGCCTCGACGCTCTCCAAGCCCAAGGAGAAGGGGGAGGAGGTCTTCATGGCCAAGGCGGCCAAGAGGGACCTCACCTCCTTCGTCCAGGCGACGGGCCGCATCGAGGCCAAGACGAAGGTCAACGTCCAGTCCTCGGTCATCGGCGAGATCGTCTCGCTGCCGGTCAAGGAAGGGGAAGTCGTCAAGAAGGGCGACCTCCTCGTCCAGGTGGACCCGCAGCGCTACCGCTCGGAGGTCGAGCGCCTCGAGTCGGCCGTCCGCTCCCAATCGATCGCGATCGAGCAGTCCGAGGTCGCCCTCGCCAACGCCGAGCGGCAGTACAAGCGCAACGCCTCGCTCTTCCAGACCGGAGGCCTCGTCTCGCAGGAGGCCTACGAGCTCTCCGAGCTCGACTTCCGGTCGAGGACGATCGACCTGAAGAGCATGAAGGAGCAGATGGGTCAGGCGACCGCGAGCCTCGACAAGGCGCGCGACGAGCTGAAGAAGACGACGCTCCGCTCGCCGATCGACGGCACCGTGACCCAGCTGAACGCCGAGCAGGGGGAGATCACCCTCACCGGAACGATGAACAACCCCGGGACGGTCATCATGGTCGTCTCGGACATGGGCGAGATCCTCGCGACCGTGGACGTGGACGAGGCCCGGGTCACGCAGGTCGAGCTGGGACAGAAGGCGCGGATCGTCGTGGACGCGGTCGGCGAGGCGCATCCCTACGCCGGCACCGTCGTCGAGATCGCGGGATCCGCGGTCCAGCGCGCGGGCCAGCAAACCCAGGTCTTCGAGGTCAAGGTCGCCCTCGACAAGGTGGACACGAAGCTGCGCCCCGGCATGACCGCGAAGGCCCGGATCGAGACGCAAAGCGCCCCCGGTGCGCTGACGGTGCCGATCCAGGCGGTCATGCTGCGGCCGAAGTCCGAGGTCGAGAAGGCGGCGAGCGGCCAGAAGGACGACGCCGGGCGGTCCAAGGCGGACTCGAAGAAGATGCCGTCGCAGGCCGCGATCGTGGCGGCGGGCGCCAAGGGATCGGCGGAGACGACCGAGGCGGTGTTCGTCGTGGAGAACAAGAAGGTCCACCTGCGCGCGGTGAAGTCCGGGATCAGCGACGAGACCTCCGTCGTCCTCAGCGAGGGGATCAAGGAGGGGGAGACGGTGGTCACCGGGCCGTACCGGGCGCTGCGCGATTTGAAGGAAGGGGACCAGGTCAAGGAGAAGAAGGAGGACGTGGCGAAGGGAGACGGCGGGCCGAAAGTCGAGGTGAAAGAGGATTGAGCGCGCTCATCGACATCAAAGACGTCACGAAGACCTACCAGATGGGAGCGGAGACGACCGTCCGCGCGCTCGACGGCGTGTCGGTCGCCATCGAGCAGGGGGACTACGTCGCGATCATGGGCCCCTCCGGATCGGGGAAGTCCACGCTCATGAACCTCATCGGGTGCCTCGACACGCCCAGCTCCGGCTCCTACCAGTTGAACGGGCGTGAGATCGCCGCGATGGGGGACGACGACCTCGCTCAGATCCGCAACAAGGAGATCGGCTTCATCTTCCAGACCTTCAACCTGCTGCCGCGCGCCGACGCGGTGCAGAACGTCGAGCTGCCGCTGGTGTACTCGGGGCTCCCGCGCCGCGAGCGCAAGGAGCGCGCGGTGAAAGCACTCGAGTCCGTTGGTCTCGGCGAGCGCAAGCACCACAGGCCCAACGAGATGTCGGGCGGCCAGCGCCAGCGCGTCGCGATCGCGCGCGCGCTCGTGAACGCCCCGTCCATCCTGCTCGCGGACGAGCCGACGGGGAACCTCGATTCCAAGACCGGCGACGAGATCCTCGCGCTGATGGACGATCTCCACGTGAAGGGGAACACGATCATCCTCGTCACGCACGAGGACGAGCTCGCCCAGCACGCCGCCCGCGTCATCCGCCTGCGCGACGGGAAGATCGTCAGCGACATTCGGAACCGGGCCGTCGGCGCGTAGATGCTCGTCGAAAACCTCCTGATGGCCCTGAAGGCGATCTGGGCCAACAAGATGAGGTCGATGCTGACGACGCTCGGCATCGTCATCGGCACCGCGGCGGTCATTGCCGTCGTTTCCATCATCCAGGGGTTCTCGCAAGTCATCACGAACCAGGTCGAGAACCTGGGCTCGAACACCCTGTTCGTCGAGCCGCGCCGGCCACCGGGCAAGGAGGGCGAGGAGCTCGGAAAGATCGTCCTCACCTGGGACGACGGCCAGGCGGTCATGCGCACGTGTCCTTCGGTGGCGGTCGTCACCCCGTTCATCCAGACCGGCGGCACCGTGAAGTTCGAGGATCAGAGCTCGAGCTACCCGATCGTCGGCGTCCAGCCGGTGTTCCAGGACGTGCGGAACTACTACGTCGAGAAGGGACGCTTCTTCTCCGCGCTCGACGACGCCGGAAGGGCGCGGGTGACCGTGCTCGGGCACGGCGTGCTCAAGGATCTCAAGCTTCCGGGCGATCCCATCGGCCGCGACGTGCTGATCTCCGGACGCGCGTACAGGATCATCGGCGTCATGGAGTCGAAAGGGCAGCTTCTCGGGGAGGACCTCGACAAGTTCGTCATGATCCC